>OFJB01000483.1_pt1 | contig 19396 bp, 22 predicted proteins | sample 1775081 | NCBI WGS metagenome assembly OFJB01 (sample SAMN08195771, study PRJEB24354) | sludge metagenome | isolation source: initial sludge from phenol fed wastewater aerobic bioreactor | place: India: Nagpur | collected 2016-06-05
TGGTGTGAAGATGTCTCTTCTGCTGTTCGTCGTAAGAGCAGCTTTTGTCCCATCGGAACATGGCGATCTCCATTGAATATCGCGCTCGCGACCGACCCTCTCGATCGGTTGCAAGGCAGCTTCGGTTGCGTGATGGGGGGAGGCCGGGGTCCGGGCTCAATCGGATGCGCCGGCCAAGTCGTCCGCGGATGGCGTCCGGTTCAGGTATTCGCGAAAGACGTGAGCATGGCCCGTTTCGTCGGCCCAGCGGGCGGCGAGGCGCACAAGCGTGGTGTCGCTCCATCCGGCCCGCTCGGCGATGTTCCGGATCTGCTGGTGAGCGGTGTCGATCATGGCGCCAATCCCCTGCCTTCGACCGCGGCGGCAGCGACCTCGTCGGCGGTGACCGGATCGAAGATCGCCGTCGTGATCGGATGCTGCGCGAGCCACCGAACGGCCGCATGATGATCCGCGGCAAGATGGAGGAGTTCCGCGTTGTCGGCGGACCGGTGCAGGATCCGGACCGATCCGATGGGCGGAAGCTCGACGATCTCGAAACTGATGTCGCGATCGCAGGGTTCGGCGAGCGAGATCGTGACGCCGGCAGACGGGCTGGAGCCAAATTCGGTCGTCCGCAGCGTGATGCTGACCGGATGCGGAAATGGCGACCGGAAAGGCGCCGGGTCCTTGATTGCGAGACGGCCGATACCGTTGAACAGCGCCCAAGCCCTGAATTCGTCGGATCGATCCCGCGGCGGGCGCGGCTTTCCATCGCGGAATCGGATGATGCTGCCGATTGGTGCGAGATCGTAGATCAGGCTGCCTGGGACACGACGGCCGGGACGGGTGTCGTCGCACCAACTGTCGCTTGCACGCGGACCCTCGGAGCAGGCGCTGACCGGGGACGCGATCGGAGGTTTGGATGTCATGGGAATGTCCTGTGCATGGGCCGTCGATCGGTGGGATCGGACGGCAGGCGTTGGAGGAAACGAGAGGGGCCCGGCATCGCTGCCGGGCCCCGCGTTCAGGCGAGATTCATGAGGCGGTCTATTCGGCCGCTTCGAGGTTTGCGTCGCTGCCACCGCCATCTTCGGTGAGATAGGCGGGCAGATCGGCCGCATCGCCTTCGACCTCGCTCGCCGCTTCGGCCTGTGGCTCGTCCGTGGCCATGCTGTAGCCGGGATCGCGCAACAGCTCAGGCAGCCAGCCGGAGCCGTTGAGAAGACGCGCCGCCTCTTTGGCCATGCGATCCTTCTTGAGGTTGTCGATCAGTTCCACGGACTCCTCCCCCCTGGCTTCCCGGACCGCTTCGATGATCCGGGCCTTGGTCACCTTGTCGAAGTAGTTCTCGACCGTGGGGTTCCAGCCGGCTGACACCATGTCAAACTGGATTGTGGCCGCGACTCTGTCTGCATGGGTAAGGGCCTGTGGGCGCCGGTTGAATTTCTCCTTCGCCGCGTTGAGCGACAGAGAAACGCAATGTGCGAAGAGCGCCTTCTTGCTCGCCTCGTCGAGATCAAGCAGGAAACCCCAAAGCTCGTCGCGCTTCTTGGGGAGGTCCTTGCCCCAGCCGTCATGGCGCTCCGCGATCTCCCTGGCCCATGGCGTTTCCTTGAGGTCCTTCGCGCCGGAGAAGCTGCTCGTCTTCACGCTGACCTCGAGGCAGGTCTCCGATGTGGAGTGAAAGAACAACTGCAGGACGAAGGCATGAAGCGCGGCAACGAACGCGACGTCGGGATCGGCGGCGAGCGCGCTGCGCAGCGCAAGCGTGCGCTGTGCCGTCAGATCGAAGATCAGTCCGTCGGACAGCGGCCGGATCACCGGATCCTCGGGCTCGTCGTCGTCTTCCGGACCTGCCGCTTTTCCGTTGACGACCACGCTGTTGCCGCCGTGGTCGTGCCCATTGCCTTCCTCGCCGTCGGAGGTGTTGTCGCTCTCTTCTTCCTCCTCCCGCGGCTCGTCCTCCGGGCGAACGAAGCCGCGCTCGATCTCAAGCTGCCCACTTGCGCCGAGCGTGACGAACGCACCCGCGAGCGGGACCTGTTCGGGATCGTAGATGAAGGGACGATCGTTGAGGGCATCCATATCGGCCTGAAGCTGCTCCAGCTTGTTCTCAACCTCCTCGTCATAGTCCTCGGCCTCGGCGTATTCCGCATCGAGCTTTTCGTACTCAGCTTTGAGCGTGTCGTAACGCTCGATCTCCTCGGCTGTCATTTCCAGCGGCTCACCATAGATGCGCCGCATGCCGGCGGCGTGCCCGTAGCCGAAGCTGATGCCCGCCTCGACCCATTTCCAGCCTTCGGCCTGGATTGCCCTGGCGTCGATCTTGAGCTTGTCGAACACAAGTTGCTCGAGCAGCGCCGCGTCCTGGAACCAGCCGCCGTGATCCTCTTCAACCAGGTCACGCATGACGATGCCGCCGGCCTTCTCATAGGCTTCGATGCCGACATAGACGGCGCGACGGTCTTTGGCGCGCACCGCGGAGTCCGTCAACAGGCGCCGGATATACGCCGCATCCGGATTGTGGGACCGCGAAACCGTGTCCCAGACCATTTTCTGGCGGTCATGATCCGGCGAAACGGCGAACGCTTCGAGCTGGTCGAGCTTGATTTCGTCCTTCTCGTAGAGTTCGAGCAGCTTCGGCGCCACCTTTGCGAGCTTCAGGCGATGCGTGACGACGGTTGGCGTGACGAAAAAGCGCGCTGCGATCTCCGCGTTGGTGAGCCCCTGATCGCTCAGGGTCTTGAATGCACGGAACTGGTCGAGCGGATGCAGGTCCTCGCGCTGGGAGTTCTCCGCAAGCGAATCCTCTTCCGCCGATGTCGTCTCCGAGCGGTTGACGATGCAGGGGGTCGGGCTTGTCTTGGCCAAGCGCTTTTGCTTGGCGAGCAGTTCGAGCGCCTTGTAGCGGCGGCCACCCGCCGGTGCGTCGTAGCAGCCGGTTTCCTGTCCGTCGGCGTCACGGATCGGACGGACATTCAGGCTCTGGAGCAGGCCGCGATGTGCGATGTCCTCGGCGAGTTGCTCGATCGTGACGCCGTTCTTGATGCGACGGACATTCTTCTGCGACAGGTTGATCTTGTCAAAGGGGATGTTCTCCGCCGGATTGAGGGTGATCTTCGGAATGGCATTTTTCGCCATGTCAGCTTCTCCATGACGGGCGATCCGGGGCCACTCCCCGGACCTCCAGTCCCGTCAGGAAACCTCCCCACCCCCCTCTCCCTCTCCCGGCTCCGCGCCGCCGCCGGCGGCAATGGGCGATGGTGTGCTGGACGGTGACGGGAGGACGCGCTATATATCTTCCACAAACGTGGAAGGATTTTTGCCATGCCGGGTATCAGCAGCGAGGCGCTCACCGCCAACGAGGCGGCATCGGTGACCCGCGTGCCGCTCAAGCAGGTCCACCGCATCATCGACGCCGGGCTGCTCCGCGGCCGTGTCGAGACGCATCGCGGCAGCCGCGTTATAGCCGGATCCGGCCTGGTCGGGCTGCGCTTGGCCTGGCTGACGGCCGAGAAACTGACGCCGGCGGCGCGGCGGCGAATCGTGGAGAAAGCGATCTCGAACGATGCGGCGACGGTCGCCGACGACGAGGTGGTGAAGGTCGACTTGAAGCCGATCGCGGCCGAGGTGAGGAGCGGCCTGAATCGCCTGAGGAAGGCCAAGGCGATGGTGACGCGCGATCCGGACATTTTCGGCGGACTGCCGGTCTTTGCGGGAACGCGTGTCCTTGTTCATGACGTGGCCGACATGCTCGCCAATGGCGATACGATCGAGGCGATTCATGCAGCCTATCCGCAGATCGCCATTGACCGGATCGAGCTCGCAACGGACTATGCGCTTGCCTATCCCCGTCGTGGGCGTCCGCCGGCGAAGACGGCATGGCGCTCGGCCGGCGCAAAGACGTCACGCACGATCCGCCTCGACGATTTGCCGGCGACTTCGTGAAATTCCTGGTGGACGAATGTCTGAGCCCGGAACTGGCCAGGCTCGCCCGTGAGCGGGGCTATCCCGAGTCCGGCCATGTGGGGTGGCTCGGCCTGGCCGGCGTGAAGGACCATGTGGTGACTAGGCGTGCCGTCGATGACGGCTTTATTCTCGTCACGCACAATACGGCTGACTTCCGCGGACTCTATGGGCGTGAGGACCTGCATGTCGGGCTGGTGACGTTCAACACGGCGCCCGGCCTGATGAGCCTGGACCTCCAGAAGCGGCTTTTTCTGCTCGCCCTGACCGAGCTTGGCGGCGAGGAAGCGTGGAACCAGGTGCTGGAGATCACCGTGGATGCGGAACGAACGGTCACGATCGAGCGGTTCGATCTTCCGTCGTGACCGGGATGGGCTCATTCGCTGTCGCGGACGTCGACCTGGCCAGCCTTTCGTAGTGCATTCAGCATATTCGCATGATCCATCAGGATGTGGATCAGTGCCTGACGGCTGACCGTCACGGTGCTGTTGGTGCTGCGCGTGCGGTCATGCCGCTCGTGCAAGCCCTCGAACTCCGTCAATGTCGTGTAGAGGGTCAGAAGCGGACGCGGGCTCATGACAGCCGCTCCGGATCGCGCGGGCCCGCCGATGGTTTGACGGTCGGGATATTCGAGATCTCGGCGCCCTTGTGGGCGTAGGATGCGGCGACCACATCGAGCGGCGCGAAGGACAGCGAGTGCCATGGCTGGGGATCGGGATCATGGCCGACAGCAACCATTGGTCCATGGGAGACCAGCTTGATCAGAGCGTCGAGGTCGATATGGCGGGCGTCGATGATGGGAAGGCCCGCGGCGAGGCAGGCGGATTTTATCTCCTCGCAAGCGTAACCTGACAGGGTCGCGCCTCGCGCGAAATGCAGGGAGAAGCCGCCGCGGCCGAGGAACAGGTGTCCGCCGGAGACGGTCAGGGCCTGGGCAATATGCTCGTCATGGTGTGGAGAATTGGTGGTGCTGGACATGGTGTCTGTCTCCGCGGCGGCCGGGCGGGAACCGCTCTCGCGCATCGATCGAGCCGTCACGACGAAAACCGTCGCTCTCGGGCGAGAGCGACGGTCGATCCTACGTGCCGGTTGGCGTCGGGAGACGCTGGACGGTGCGCGACGATCGCGCGGCCGCATCCTCGCACCAGCCCCAGATGACCTTCGACCTTCCCCTCCTCCCGGTCCGGGGGTCACATCCGCTACGGGAATGACCGACAACGACACAGCCGTCGAATCGATAGGTGTCGCCGGTGTGGATACCGGCGTCCTGGTAGCTCACTGCCCAGCGGCAGCCTTGGGATGCGGCAAGCATCGGCAGAACGAATACGCGCCAGAGGCGGAGGACAACCCGGGTCAGGTCCGGGCGCGCGGTGCAGAGCCTCGACAGCTCGACCGCCTCTTCGCGCGAGAACCCGGCCACCCTCTCCCTTATCAGCCGGTCGGTTGCAGCCACGCCGACGAGCTGGCCGTCGTGAACGAGGCCATGCGACCAGCCGTGGTTCGGACGTCTCACCGCGCCCATGCGATGTCCCCACCGATCGAGACAATCGTTGAGCTCGGCGCGCGTTATCTCGACGAAGCGAACATCCGGACAGCATCCATTAGGCACTGCGGAGCCCTCGACCACGCGATTCCCGTTCCGCGCGCAGGTCGATCAATTCGGCGTAACGAACGTGGATCGAGGCGGGGTCGAGATAGCGCGAGTGAAGCCCCAGCATGCTGCTGACCTCAGTGCGGACGTTGGCGAGGATGTCGGCCTCCGCATCGGAGAGCATCCGGGTCGGCCAGCCTTCTACGTAGAGCATGGGTTTCGTGATGCGCCGTTCCGCTTCAACACGCCGGCGGGCTTTTTGCTTGGCCACGGCAAGGGCGTTCTGAAGCCTTTCGCTGAGCAGGTCAGGAGCGACGTCGCCCAACCAGCGCGATCCCTGGAACGCGAACGTGCTGCGGCACTCGAGGCCGACCATCTCGCGGTAGAGACCGTGGGTTTCGGCCTGGGCGGTCGCCGCCACGAGGTCCGGCAAGCTCGACATGATGCAGAACCGGCACGAGACGCGGCTGAGACCGAATTCCCGATAGGCCGAATGAGGATCAAGGCCCCGGGCGTCGATTGCCGCGAAGACGTCAGCAGCGGACCAGTCTATGATCGGACGCCACGTCCATATGCCGGTCGATCGATCCTGGTCGGCGATTTCGGCACGGGCGCGCTGGCGGCTTTCGTCTCGACGCACGCCGGTCACACTGATGATCGGCAACCCCCTGAACCTGCGTTTCAGCTCGGAATGGATTTGCGAGGTTTTCTGACCGGACGTGCAGAAGCGCATCCTCGGGGTGCTCCAGCACGGTACGAGCGTGACCGTGCTCAGGTCCTCGTATCGAGCGACATTCGATCGCCAGCGGGTTTCCCATTGCTCCATGAGGCCGCCCTGTTTCCGGCGAACGACGACAAGCTCGGTGCCAAGAAAGGCGGCGAGGCGTTCGCAAACGGGCAGCGAATCCTTCCATTCGACCGATCCGAGATCGGCATGGATCAGCAGGCGTGGGCCAGTATGGCCGATGCTGTCCAGGTATTCGAAGGTCGCCATGGCGGCGGCCTGGCTGTCCTTGCCTCCCGAAACGCCGATCGCGACCGCGGCGCCTCGTTCGATCAGGTCTGTGATCGTGGCCGAGATCGAGAGCGGATTCTGCGAGCCGACCGGCGGATGTCCTCGAATAGGGAACTGATTTGTAGCGATCGGCATTGGCGGGACGAAGGCATTCCACACTGGCTCAGAGGTAGGACCATGTTGACAAGGCATCGTTGGGCTCCTCGGCGAGGGGCCGGAACTCTCTCCCGGCTCAACCTGCCACCGAATGCCGGCCAACCTCCGACTCTGGCTGCGCCGCCTGCAGGGAGGGCGCGGACCGTGCGGCAGCGCTCCCCCGGAAGCTCAAGGTGATGAAAGTTCAAGCGCAGCCCGCCGGATGATGCTTTTATCCGATGCTGCCAATCCAGGCGCTGTCGCTCGTTGGCAGCACCTTATGCCGTAGACTTATGACCCGGAATTCACGCCCAACCGCTTGCTGTCAACGGTGCGGATGATCGTCGTTTCTGGGCGCCAGCGTGCTTCTGTTACCGCTGGCGATCGTATTGGTCAATGCAGGGCATGTACGTACTTCTGCGCCTGGTTCACCAATAGAACCGGTTGGTTGGTTGCCTATGGCGTTTCAGGCGTTATTTCAGGCCGAGCTTCTTCTTGAACTCGGCGTTCTCCCGTCGCAGGCGGTCGGCGAACTGCCTTCTCAGCTTCTCGTTCTCCTCCTCCAGCGCGGGTAGGTCGTTCAGATCGGGGGGGAGCGCGGAAGTTTCAGTCATCTTCTTCTCCGCGTCATCCCATTTGTCGTCAATGAGTTCGGACGCTTCGATTCCGAACTCCTTCGCAATTCGATTCAACATCGATAGGCGAACATCCCGGCGGCAATGCAAGATTTGTGATATATAGCTTTCGGTTACTTTAAGTCGCTCAGCCATATGCCTGTTGCGCAGACCGTTCAATTGCCGAATTTGATCGAGCGCCTTGCTTAAACGCTTGTGTAGCTGGCCGTCGTTGTTCCAATCCGACGCAGCATCTGCCCCGCGCTCTTCATCATCCAGATGCCCCGGCATTTATATCAACCTTTCACACACTCGTCGTGTTATGACCTGAACTGTTGTTCGATGTAAGTCCTCTAGAAGCAGATTTCCGGAGCCGGAATGGGTCTCTCGTTCGATCGAATCCTCTCGTGAACAGCCCGGATAAATCCATGCTCATCCTCGCCGGACCGATTTGTCAGCATCCGGCAGAAACCGTTTCAAGCTCAAACCGGCTAGCAAAATGTAGGGCGGCAGGGCGAGGGAATAGTGGCCGCAGTTCAATTCTAGAATGTCGGGGCGCGCGCCAGCGTCCTTCAACTTCTTTATGAAATTCGCCGATAGCTCCGGCAGGACCACCTTGTCTCTCTCAGCCAACACGATCTGCAGCGCGAGATCCGGTCGCACCAGGCGACGAGCGTAATTTTCCAGGTTGAGCGGACCCCAGGCTCGCCGGAGATCGGTCAGATCGATTTCGGGCTTAAGACTATCACGTATCGCTCGGGTTGCGCGACCGGTCCAAACCATGTCGGCCAGGCTCCCGGCCGTCAGAAACAACGAGGCTTTCGACACTCCCGGATCATGCGCTGCGACCAATCCGGCGACCCAGGAACCCAAGCTCATACCGAGAACCGAAATGTCTCGATAGCCTTCGCGCTTCAGCCAACGAATGAGCTTTCGACCGTCCAACACTGCCTGCCTGACGGACTGGATCGTGCGACCGAGGTTGGCGCTCAGCATATAGTCGGCGTGCGAGGACCCGGGACGGCTGCGCTGGAAGTGATAGGGCATGGCAATCTCGATAACCGTGATGCCACGCTTTGAGAAAAAGCTGGCGATCCGGCCATTCCAGGCGCTTGCGTTCCAATGGTGGAAAATCACCAAGGCCCGATCAAGGGATGCACTTTCTGTGATTTTGGCCCAGACAACATTGTTCTCCGCGACATCAGTGGAAATGTCCGATGGAAATTTGAGCCATTCCCCTTGTCTTTCAAAGCCTTGGTCGTTGCCGCCGCCCGGCTCATCGAAAAAGGCCGGCTCACCCGCAGTCTGCTCCGCCAGGACGCAAAATTCCTCTATCGTTTTTAAGTTCTTCTCGCCCGGAAAGGCACGGTCGGCGTCGAGCGCGAAAACGGTTGTTTTCTTCGCTTGCTCACCGCGTTGGGCCCGCCGTTCATCCCATCGATCAAGCCATCTATGATACACTTTGATCGTGTCCGAACTTGCGTGCTTGGCCCCGGCTAAGCTCAGGATCGATCAGGCCGTATGTCGCGAGCAGCACCCCAACGACCAGCAGGATCGAGAAACCTGGAAATGCATCGATCGACAAGTAGCTTGCAAGCAGCAGTGCTACGATCGCCGACATCTTCCACAAAGGGGCTCGGAATTGACCACCGACGCCCAAACGGAAGGCACCATACAGAAAAACGACACAGGTCGAGATTGCGATCAGCAGGCTGCTATAGTGCGTCGGCATTCGATAGCTGAATCCGTTGCCTGCATCGGCGTGGTCATGCAGAGCCGTGGAAAAATCGCCGACCAACCAGGTCACGATATTCGTTCCGTTGGATGCCAGGTAAGAGCTTTGAAGCTTCATGACCGTGGCGATTAGGATCCCCAAGACAGTACATCGGAAAACCCATCGCATCACCGTGAGCCCGGCTTCATCAAGATCGCGTTGGAAGCCAACATCTTGCCGATTTTTCGACGCGTCGCAAATTCGCCAGAGGTCATCGACGATCGCGTAAAGCAAAACAAGGCCGGCGAAGAAAAGATAGAAGCACAGGCACATATAGAGGTAAGCGAGACCCGTGAACACGACCTCCATGGGCACCGAAATAACCTCGGGGCGTACGGCCGCCAACTTTCCCCAATCTATCGCATAGTTGCCGCCGCCTTTGATAAGCGGAACGAGACACACGCCAATCCACTGGACGAGCCCCGCGAACAGCAGACAAATCAAAAACACCGCCCAAAATGAATAGGATAGGGCTTCTACGACGTGCTCCCAGGCATGAGAGCTTTCATTCAGGCCCCCGCTTTCTACAAGCTTTGGTCGTTCGTCATGCTTCCATAAGGTGACCAGCTCAGACACAGAGGCCAAAAATAACGGCAGGAACACCATGAACACGAATATCCAATTCGCGGCCCAAAGAAATCCGACCTGCTTGGCGATCCCATCCGCACGGACATATTTCACGTTGTGAATGCCGAGAATAAACGACAGAAACCCTAGGCCGGAGATGCCCGCGAACACCGAAGCGGGCAGGTTCAAAGGCGAGCCCTGGCTAAAAAGCGCTTCCGATCTCCTCGCCAGACCAAGGTGCCGCCTCGGTTTCGCAGCGTCAGTATCCCGTACCAGTTCTGGCCGGGACTCCGCCACAGCAGCGATCTGTGCTATATTCGGCAGGCCCAGCCCATCGCCGCTTCCCGCCCTCTTCGTTTGTCGTCTTTTGGCCGACAACCGTGATTGCGCCGTGCTGAGCTCCATCTGCCATTCGCCGGTTGCCGCCGGGTCATCGCACCCAAAGATCCTCGCCAACCAACGGATGTTGGCGGTGCTGATTCCCTTACTATTCTCCTGAAACCAAAGTTGCACCGTTCGCAGATCGACCCCGACCCGGTTGGAATCAATCTGCGAAATCGCTTCTGCAAGAAGCTCCGGCGTCCAAGGGCCCGCAGGAAACCCGTCGTCGCCCAGTGGCCGTCCCGCACCCGCCGCTGCCAACCGCTTGAACAATTCTTTGAAATCGCTCCCATCTCGCGGTGGCGGGAGAAAATATTTTCCGTTCTTTATCAACTGCTTACAGTCGACGACTTCGTTTCACTTCACTCGCTTTCGTATCCTATCGTGCCTTCGCGCTCAATCAACGGTTTTATCGACTCAATTTTGGCCGGCAAAAGGAGAGGATCGAAAGGCGGCGACCGCTGCGGAGGACGAAAACGGTTGTTACGCGAGAGATGATTCTGTGTCGCAAACCACCGATCTCGGGACTGTTCCTTCAAATGATGGACAGGCGGATACGCACCAAGGTCTAGCAGCACGGGTGGAGTTTGTAGACGGGCCAACACCAGGAGAAGGACGGGCGTCGGGGGCGGACAAGCAGTAACCGAAAGGCGCCAATCATGCGGCATGAACCCATTTGTACCGATGCGGCAGATGATGCGGGTGGGGGCGTTCGCGCCGCCATATCCACGCATCGCCGCAAAATGCGCGATCTGGTGAATTTCACCCGCGACTGCGATGAAAATCGCAGAACTGACGCGTTTTCGGTCACTCGTCTGGACCGAATATCGAAGGACGAGCAACTCGCTTTGACTGCTGTCGCACAGGCGAGTGTCTTGTCTGCTGGCGACCGTCGGGCGAAAGCGATGTATCTCGCCGAGCTGCTCGAGGCTGATCCCGAGTGTATGACGCCCGAGGACCTTATCGCGGCGCTGCGCTCGCTGGCGTGAGCACCACTGTGGCGGGATTTCTATCCGTTGACGAGACGAAGACGGCGGGACGTGGCATTGTCGAGCACCCAACGCTGCAGATCCGCACCAAGGGCCCGGGCGTTTGCCGCGCTCATGTCGGCAGGTGTGATTTCATAGAGCGGGCCGATCTCCCGCATGCGCGGTAGCGTCTTGCCCTTGGCCGCGAGGTACTGTTCGGTATCCATCCCCATGGCCTCAATGACGAGGTGCACAGGCGGATGATTGCCGTAGCTGGTTTCAAGAACGAAATCGGGACGGCAGAGACCTTTCGGCGTCGGGATGGCAAAGAGCGGCTTCTTGATCGTGATGCGAAGACGGGCGGCAGCCTCAAAAAGGGATATCTGCAGCCAGATGAGCAGGTCCGTGACATCGCGCTCGAAGCCGGACTCGACGGGAAAGAGCGTATCACCGTTGAAGACGGGCTGCGCGTAGGATTGAACTGCACGCAGGTCGCCGCTTTCGTCATCGTCGTCACCGAAATCGACGTTGGCGATTGCAAGATATGGGCCGCGCCGACGGGGATCCCCACGCAGGGGTTGGCGCAGGCGTGAATGAAGCACGATCGGCTCCGACATGGCTGCAGGGCGGATGAGCTTGTCCGTCACGCTGGGCGAAAACAGGATCATGAAACCAGTTCGGCGTTGATTAGGTGCCCAATCACCCCGCGATTTGCGCAGTAATCGCTGGAATCTGGAATTTTTGTCCCGATAGTCGCCGGCCCAGGTCGTCGACAACGCGCTGAAGCGCCAGGTACGCGTGACACGCCATTTGCCGCCGGCGTGTTGGAGCGCGGCGAGTTGGTCCTTCAGGCGGTACGGGATTGGCTGCTCCTGAAGTGGCTTAAGCACATTGACACCCGCGGCATCCATGAGGCGCCAAAGTACCAACGCGAGTTTTGAAGGCCGATCGTTTCGTTCGCGGTCAGGGTCGGGAATGCCGTGGTCAGGGTTCGCGAGCCGGGTTGGAATGGACGGGAGTGCATCGATATACGCGGTCTCGCGATGGCGCACAGGTCGCAGATTGAAGGTGCGATCATGTGAAGAGGGCTCAAAGTCCCGATCAACATGGAAGGGACAAGCGTCCGTGTGGTTGGGTCGGTCGACGCGCGCATGCGGATCTCCGTCGGCAGGCGTTAGGCGGCGCAATGTGAAGGTCCGCTCCTGCTGTTGCGGCGCGAGCAACGGCTTGAAATCCCCTGGCGTGCAGTCGCACTCGATCCATCCGTCCTTGATTTTGGCACGGCGAATGACCGCGAGCGCTATCGCATCCTGTTCGGCGGATGATGAATGGCCGTACCAGGCTCTCAGTGCTTCTGCTTCATCGGCCGTGATCTGATCGACCTGGTAGGCTGGATTTCCGCGGAGGACGATGCGCATGATCGTTCAACCCGCCTGACGTGAGAACATTGCGCACGCCGGTGACGGTTGAAGATCTTGCAGTCCAAAGCACCGGGCAGATCGTGTGGTTTCGATTTTTCCCAAGGCCCGAGATCCGTGTACGGCGAGCAGAGGCCGACAAGCTATTCGGTCTACCCGCGCTGTTCCGCAAGCTCATCTGAGCGGGTGAATGAGAGCACAACGTCGCTTCTGAAACGACCATGCAGTGCGGCATTCCACGCAACCGGAAATTATACTCTCGTAAAATCTGCGACACGTCCAGCCCGGGTGGCTCGCTCGTAAGGGAAAGCTCCCCCGATATTTGCGATGGGGAATGGCTGAAATAATATCGCGGCGATCGCCCGGGTTGGCGATTTGAAACACAACGGGTTTCAGTCCATTTGCTGCTTGAAAGGGCCAATATCAACGGGCATGAAGGCGCCATGATGGAGGACAAAGGCCGCACATCCGGCGTCAGCGGAGTCCTCGGACAGGACGGCCCGTCTCCCCCGCACCGGCGGGTCTTGCACGTCGACATGGATGCCTTTTACGCATCCGTCGAGCAACGGGACAATCCGGAGTTGCGTGGCAAGCCGGTCGCCGTCGGCGGGTCGGCGGCACGCGGCGTCGTTGCGGCCGCAAGCTACGAGGCGCGAGCCTTCGGCGTGCGGTCGGCATTGCCATCGGTGACCGCAAAGCGCCTTTGCCCGCAACTGATCTTCGTCAAACCGAGGTTCGACGTCTATCGGGCGGTGTCGGCGCAAATCCGCAAGATCTTTGCCGAGCACACCGATCTGATCGAGCCGCTGTCGCTAGACGAAGCTTATCTCGACGTGACCGAGAACAAGCAGGGCATCCCGACCGCCACAGAGATCGCAACCATCATACGTGCCCGCATCAAGGAAGTGACAGGCCTCAATGCGTCGGCCGGGATTTCCTACTGCAAGTTTCTGGCTAAACTGGCCAGCGATCTCAATAGGCCCAATGGCCAGGCGGTCATCACACCGAAGATGGGGCCCGACTTCGTGGCGAGTCTTCCGGTCAAGAAGTTCCACGGCGTCGGCCCCGCGACCGCCGCAAAGATGGAGCGGCTTGGGATCGAGACCGGCGCGGATCTGCACGACAAGCCGCTTTCCTTCCTTCAGGAGCATTTCGGGAAGGCCGGCGGATGGTACTACCGTATCGCGCGCGGGATCGACGATCGTCCCGTTCAGCCCGACCGGCCGCGCAAGTCGGTGGGCGCCGAAGATACTTTCGCGGTCGACATTTTCGAGCTCGGCCCGGCAAAGGCGGAGCTGGCGCCGCTGGCGGCCAAGGTCTGGCGCTACTGCATGGATCGCAAAATCCTTGGCAAGACCATCACCTTGAAAGTCAAGTACGCGGATTTCCAGACTATCACACGCAGCCGGACGGTTCATGGTCCCTTGCGGGATGAGAAGGAACTGCTCGATGTAGCGGTCGCGCTGCTGGCGGCGACCTTTCCCACACCGAAAGGCATCCGTCTGCTTGGCATCACGCTCTCGTCGCTGCTGACGGAATCGGGCGAAGACGAGCCGCAACTTTCATTTTCGCTGTGAGCGCCACGACAATATCGACACGTGCTGCCCGGGGCGATCGCGCATTGGATGATGGACGGCGCATCGGTCCTTCTACCACCGTTGCTGCAATGGGAAGCCGACCGGTCGGTGCGGGAAGTCAGGAGGCTATCTCAGTCCAAGCTTTTTCTTGAGCTCGGCGTTCTCCTTCCGGAGGCGTTCCGCGAGCTGTTTCTTCAGCTGCTTGTTCTCTTCCTCTAGCGCGAGAAGGTCATTCAGATCGGCAGGCGCCACAGCGGTGTCGGCGGCCTTCTTCCACTGGTAGTAGGTCTGCTCCGATATACCCGCCTGACCGGTCGCCTTCTTGACAGACACATCCGGGCCAATCGACTTCTCGATCTTGGCGAGTAGCTGGGCACGTTCCTTTTCGGAATAGGTCTTGCGCTTGGCGCGTGCCGGCGCAGGCGGAGCTTCCGCCGTCTTGGATGCAGGCTTTGCAGCTTCCTTTGTGATCCGTGGCTTCGGCGCCTTCGCCTTTTTCGGCCGCGGAGCTCTTTTCTTCGGCTCGGGGACTTCGACAGCCGCCGGCGCTTCGGCAACGGCTTCGGCGGTCTGAGCTTCCTGCGGATCGGGCATAGTGTGCTCCACTGGCGGGTTGTCGTCGCTCGCAACATCAATCGACGGGGCGCCGGAGTCAATCAACGAGCGGAAAATCGCCGTGCAGCTCGAGCGCCTGCGCGAGCGTACGCCGCGAGGTGACTCAAGGTGGTCGGCGTCGTCGGTGAAAAACCTCCTCGATCGGGCCCGGCTGTCCAGGCTGGTCGACGCATCACCGTGACAGCCTAAGCCTCTTCCCCTAGAATGCGAGAGCGAATTGGCGGACGGTTCCGCGCCATAGGATGACGATATGAATTCTGCCACGACTGAACCGGCTCCAAACGGCTATGAGTTGATCGGCAAGCTCGTCGTCATCGTGGCCGCGGTATGGCTCTGCCTGCAGATTGTCGGCGTGGCGATGGCCGCCTATTCGCAGATGCGGCCCGTTTGCGCTACGATCGAGCGAGACGGGCGCATTGCGCATGGCTGGATGTCGAAAACGCCGTCCGGAGCATATCGTGTCCAGCAGCGCGACGGCACCTGGGCGTTCTTTCCGGACTTCGGCACGCTCACGCTCGCCGATCCGGCTCAGCCCTGCGACTTTGCCGCCGATTGGTACTTTCAGCTCTAGCTGCGCGCGTCAGCAGGCACTGCAGCTCTACAGGCGCGGCTTGACGGACGTGACATCTGGCATCATATTTAGTCATATGTGACTATTTTTGAGGCCGCGATGTCCACTGTCAGTCTGAAGGATGCCAAAGCGGGGCTCTCCAGCTATGTCGACGAGGCAATCAAAGGCAAGTTCGTGACCATCACCCGGCATGGAAAGCCCGTTGCCGCGCTCGTTCCCCTTGAGGCGGCCGAGCTCGCGCAGCGCGCACTGAAGCCACGGCGGCCGAGCTTTGCGTCCTACCTGAAGAAATTCCCGGGCGGCGAGTTTGACCGGAATCCGTCCTCTGCTCGGGATGTCGATCTTTGAGCGGATATCTCCTCGACACCAATGTCGTCTCGCTGCTGTCGCCTTCAAAGGGCGAGGCATCGCCAAAATTCCTTGCCTGGCTCGATGCGGCCGACGCGCAGGGAGGCCTCTTCATGTCGGCCGTCACGGTTCACGAGATCGAGCGCGGCATCACGCTTCTGGAGCGCAAAGGTGCGACAGCGAAGGCGAGAGACCTTCGACAGTGGATGGACGGACTCGTTTCCACATATGAGGATCGCATTCTGCCGATCGACGCGGCCGTGTCCGCGATTTCCGGCCAGCTCGAGGCCGACGCCCTGTCGGCCGGCCACGATCCGGGTATGTCGGACGCGCTTATCGCCGGAACCGCCAAGGCCCACGATCTTGTCGTCGTGACGCATAATCAGCGCCATTTCGCTCCCTTCGGCGTCGAGAACATGCCTGCTCCGGTCTGATCTTCGCGCCATCAGTTCGTCTTCCACTTGCAGAGCCGATCAGCACCCGCTCGATATTCGGGGCGGTGAGATCGATATCGCGGTCGCGAGCCAGCGCCGGAACGCTTCGGCCACCATGTCGAGGTCTGATGTCGGCCGCTCCCGACCTCCGTGTCATTCGAGAGTCAGGGCCGGACCGCCATCTGTTGGTTGTCGCGAACGCTTTCCGGGCAGCACCGGATTCTGCGGCGTGACGGCAGATGGGCGTTCTTCGGCGACTTCGACAGCATCACCTTTGTCGACGCGAACTCCGTTTGGGACTACCCGAGCGTGTGGATGTTTCAGGTCTGAGGTCTGACCGCGCGCGTTTCCGACGCAACGGCTTTCAGCGGCTAAACGCCGAACAGCCTGCGGTCCCAATAGACCGGCTGATGCAGGCTCGCGGCAATCGATGCGAATTCCGGGTGCTGGGGGTTGATGAGGATGTTGCTGTCCACGCGCGCCACAACGCTCGGGACGATCAGGATCGCGCTACGGCGTTCGAGACACCAGGCCTCGCCGAAGGATTTGCTTACGGTCGCCGGCATGGTGTCCCATCCCGGCAAGGCCGCCGGCGAGAACATCTCGTAGCTCAAGCCGCGGGGAATGGTGATCTCGACATAATGCTGGTTGGGCGGCAGCCGGCCGCTGCCATGCACCAGCTTTTCGAGCAGCGCCGTCGAATAGTGCTCGGACGTGTAGATGACCGGACTTGCCGGCGTGTTCCAGCGTCCCGGTGCAATCGTCGAGCCCGTCGCGTCGAAGATCGGCCAGGACCCGGCCGGGTCTCCAATGCGATAGGCCGACAATGTGCGGTCGAGGACCTGCGCCGTCACGCAGCGCTGCCGTATTTCAGTCCCTGGAGGATATCGAGCACCAGCTCGGCGCCGATCTCGCTCTGGATGACAACGTCGACGGGCCGCCGGTCTTCGAGCATGGCATGCGGCCTGAACAGGAAATCGCGCGCCTCGTCCGCGCTGCCCCACACCTCGACGGCGAGGTTCCAGACCCGCGCCAGCCGGGCGACCCGCATCCCCTCCTCCGACGAAAGCCGAAAAGCCGCACGCTTGCGCCGTTCGAACGTCGCCCTGGGAACGAGCCGATACTTGAACTGATTGTCGGCGGGCGCGAGAAGCCGCGCTATTCGCTCGAGAGCGTCCACCGGCAGACCGTCCTCGATCCGGGTGATCAGTCCGAAGGGCGATTTTACGCCTTCCCTGCCGGGCAGGCCGAGCACATCGGCCACGTTTGCGATTGCCAGCATGATCCATGCTCCTTATCAACTGAGACAGAATATAGTCTCACTTGAGGCATACGGCAAGAAGGGCTCTCCTGTTCATTCGAACCGCTCCGGCAGATGGTCGTCCTCGGCCAGGTCGGAGAAGCGCGTGAATTCGCCGGTGAAGGCGAGCGAGACGGTTCCGGTCGGTCCATGACGCTGCTTGGCTACGATAACTTCGGCCTTGCCGCGCGCGTCGGCCATGCTGGTCTCCCATTTGAGATATTCCTCCGTACCGACCTTCGGCTCCTTGTTCTTGAGATAATATTCCTCCCGATAGACAAACAGCACGACATCGGCGTCCTGTTCGATCGAGCCGGACTCGCGCAGATCGGAAAGCTGCGGCCGCTTGTCGTCACGCTCCTCGGTCCTGCGCGAGAGCTGGGAGAGCGCGATGATCGGCACGCCAAGTTCCTTGGCCAGTGCCTTCAGGCCCGTGGTGATCTCGGTAACTTCCTGGACGCGGTTCTGGGAGGATCGCTGGCTCGTCGCCTGCATCAGCTGGATATAGTCGATGACCAGAAGATCGAGGCCGCGCTGGCGCTTGAGCCTTCGTGCCCGCGAGGCGAGCTGGGCGATCGAGATGCCGCCGGTCTGGTCGATGTAGAGCGGGATCTTCCGCATGGTCTGCGAGCAGGCGACCAGCCTCTCGAACTCGCGCTCGTCGATTTCGCCGCGGCGGATGCGGGAGGAGGAGATTTCCGTCTGTTCGGAGATGATACGGGTGGCCAGCTGCTCGGCCGACATTTCGAGCGAGAAGAACCCGACCACGCCGCCCTGCCCTGCCCTCACCGAACCGTCGGCCTGCTGGACGGGCTGGCAGGCGCTGGCGATGGCAAAGGCGATGTTGGTGGCGAGCGCCGTCTTGCCCATGCCCGGCCGGCCGGCCAGCACGATCAGGTCAGACGGCTGTAGCCCGCCCATCCGCCGGTCGAGTTCACGAAGCCCCGTGGCGATGCCCGACAGATGGCCGTCGCGCATATAGGCCGCGTTGGCCATGTCGACGGCACTCTTCACCGCATCATCGAAGCCGGCGAAACCGCCGTCGTAGCGGCCGCTCTCGGCAATCTCGAACAGCCGCCGCTCCACCGCCTCGATCTGGTCGGCCGGCGCCACATCGACCGGGGCATCGAAGGCCACATTGACCATGTCCTCCCCGACCGAAATCAGCATGCGGCGCATGGCGAGGTCGTAGATCGCGCGTCCGTAGTCCGGAGCGTTGATGACGGTCACGGCCTCGGCCGCCAGCCGCGCCAGATACTGCGCGACCGTCATCGGCCCGACCTTCTCCTCCACCGGAAGGAAAGGCCGCATCGTCACGGGATTGGCGACCCGCCCCATCCGGATCAGCTCGGCCGAAACCTCGAAGATTTTGCGGTGAAGCGGCTCGTAAAAGTGCTCGGCCTTGAGGAAGTCGGACACCCGGTAGAAGGCGTCGTTGTTGACCAACATGGCGCCCAGAAGCGCCTGTTCGGCCTCGATGTTGTTCGGCGCCTCGCGGTAAAGGGGTTCCGGCTCATTTTCGACCTTCAGGGCAGCGTTCGAAGCCATCATTGCCAGCCCCTCCCCTTAAGGGATTTTGCGAGCGCACTGCTGATTTCGAGCGAAGCCGGCTTCTCAGCCGCATCGTCAGATTGCGCACCGCCCCGCCCGGGCCCCCTCTCCTTTCCGGCAGCGCCCTTCTCCATGCTCGACATCCTGGCGTTCAGCAGCGCCATGATCATCGGCCATGCGGAGAACTTCCCGTCCCGGGCTCGCTCCACAAGGCTTCGCAGGTAGCCGCCGCGGCTGCGGATATGCTCGGTCCGCTCGAGGATCGCGGCCAATGTGACGGCGGCGTTTTCCAGGCCCATCACCTCGACGGCTTCCTGCCAAGCGCTCGGGCTGACCCCCATGTGCGGCCGGACCTCCTCGGCGGCGGCGACAAAATCCCGCCATGTCCGGATTGGCCCTCCAAGGGCATAGGTCGCAATTTCGGGGCAGGCATTCAGCACCATACCCAAGGGCAAATCCCGTTTAGGCAAGGTGCGTACGTTGTCGGTTTCCGCTACATCGGCGTCGGCTTCTTGTTTATTTTCTGAGCCATATTCAGATTCATCGGTAGAATGAAAGTCTGGGTTTGAATCTTGTATGTGGGACTCGTCCT
>OFJB01000484.1_pt1 | contig 19374 bp, 10 predicted proteins | sample 1775081 | NCBI WGS metagenome assembly OFJB01 (sample SAMN08195771, study PRJEB24354) | sludge metagenome | isolation source: initial sludge from phenol fed wastewater aerobic bioreactor | place: India: Nagpur | collected 2016-06-05
TTACCTCGGCCGACCAGTACGACGCCGTGTTGGCCGAACTGAAGGCCGGTGGCAAGCTCAGCGACAAGCTGCGCTTTGCACTGTCGGTGGCCGCGTTCAATCGCATCGCCCAGTACGACGGCGCGATCAGCGACTACCTCTCGTCCGTCACGTTCGAAGAAGACAAGCTGTCGGAAACCTACGTGCCCACGCGCACCCAGTTCCCGGGCCAGAGCAACGGCATCTTCACCAAGGTGCAGGACCTGCGCTACGGCGAAAACAGCCACCAGCAGGCTGCGCTGTACCGCGACCTGCACCCCGCACCCGGCTCGCTGGTCACCGGCGTGCAGCTGCAGGGCAAGGAGCTGAGCTACAACAACATCGCCGACGCTGATGCCGCGTGGGAATGCGTGAAGAGCTTTGAAGCGGCCGCCTGCGTGATCGTCAAGCACGCCAACCCCTGCGGCGTGGCCGTGGGCCTGGACGCGCTGAGCGCCTACAGCAAGGCCTTCCAGACCGACCCCACCAGCGCTTTCGGCGGCATCATCGCCTTCAACCGCGTGGTGGACGGCGCCGCCGCAGCGCAGGTGAGCAAGCAGTTTGTCGAAGTGCTGATGGCCCCCGACTTCACCGCCGAGGCGCTGGAAATCTTCAAGGCCAAGGCCAATGTGCGCCTGCTCAAGATCGCGCTGCCCGCGCATGGGGGCAAGACGGATTGGGAACGTGGCCGCAACGCCATGGACGCCAAGCGCATCGGCTCGGGCCTGCTGCTGCAGACGGCCGACAACCACGAGCTGTCTCTCATCGACCTCAAGGTCGTGACCAAGAAGCAGCCCACGCTCGAAGAGATGGAAGACCTGCTGTTCGCCTGGAAGGTCGCCAAGTACGTCAAGAGCAACGCCATCGTGTTCTGCAAGGGCGGCATGACCATGGGCGTGGGCGCCGGCCAGATGAGCCGCCTGGACTCGGCCCGCATCGCCAGCATCAAGGCAGGCCACGCTGGCCTGACCTTGCAAGGCACGGTCGTGGCGAGCGATGCGTTCTTCCCCTTCCGTGATGGCCTGGACGTGGTAGTGGATGCCGGTGCGACCTGCGTGATTCAGCCCGGTGGCTCGATGCGCGACAACGAAGTGATTGACGCTGCCAACGAGCGCGGCGTGGCCATGGTCTTTAGCGGCGTGCGCCACTTCCGCCACTGAGATGACGGGAATGGCGACGGGGCCCGCAGCGGTGCGCGTGCATGATGCACCGCGACGATGAGACCCCGCCACCCCGGCCCCGCTGGCTGGGGTGGGCCCTGATGGTGTTCATGGCGCTGGTGGTGTTGGGCATGCTCAACCTGGGCTGGCGCATGTTGCAGCCCGTGTCGGGTGCTGGCGGGCAAGGCAGCGCTGCTTCACCGCCCTCCGCATCGGCCGGACGTCGCCTGGTGGAGGCGTCCGATTGCCTGCGCTGCCATGGCATGGAGCGCTACTACGTAGGCCCGTCGTTCCAGCAGATAGCAGCGCGGTACCGTGACCGCGCCGACGCAGTCGATTACCTGGCCGGCAAGATCCGCAACGGGAGTGTGGGAGAGTGGGGCCGCACCTTGATGCCGCGCCACCCGCAAGTCACGGAAGCCCAGGCGCGCGAGATGGCGCAGTGGCTGGTGTCGCTGCCGGTGCCGACCGCAGCGGCACAGGGCGCGTCGGCCGCAGAGCCCGCATCCGCCGCCCGCTGAATGGCGATGGCGATGGCGGCCGGGTCTGGAGGCCCGCTGGGGCTCAGGCCCCAAAGTTCATCGGCAGGCCCACATAGTTCTCGGCCAGCGACACCGAGGCCGCACGGGAGTGCACCAGGTAGTCCAGCTCAGCCTCCTGGATCTTCTGGCCGAACTCGCCCGTTTCTGGAAAGCGGTGCATCAGCGAGGTGAACCACCACGAAAAACGCTCGGCACGCCAAACGCGGCGCAGGCAGCGGTCGGAGTAGGTGTCGATGCCCACGGACGATTTCTCGTTGTAGAACTCGGACAGTGCGGTCCACAGATAGCCCACGTCGCTGGCGGCCAGGTTCAGGCCCTTGGCGCCGGTGGGGGGCACGATGTGGGCGGCATCACCGGCCAGGAACATCCGGCCAAAGCGCATGGGCTCGGCCACAAAGCTGCGCAGCGGGGCGATGCTCATCTCCAGCGCCGGACCGGTCACCAGGTTGGCGCGGGCCTCGGGGTCCAGGCGGTTGCCCAGCTCGGTCCAGAACTGGTCGATGGTCCAGTTCTCGACTTTGTCAGTCGTGGGCACCTGCACGTAGTAGCGGCTGCGCGTGGCGCTGCGCATGCTGCACAGCGCAAACCCGCGTTCGGTGTTGGCATAGATGAGTTCGTGCGACACCGGTGGCACATCGGCCAGCACACCCAGCCAGCCAAAGGGGTACACGCGCTCATAGGTCTTGAGCAGATCGGCCGGTGCGCTCGCACGGCACACGCCGTGGTAGCCGTCGCAGCCCGCGATGAAGTCACACGCGAGCTCGTGGGTCTGACCGTCCTTTTCGTACGTCACGCGTGGGTGCTGGCCGTCAAAGCCGTGCACTTGCACGTTCTGTGCGTCGTACACGGTAGTGAGGCCTGCTTCTGCGCGTGCATCCATCAGGTCGCGCGTGACTTCGGTCTGGCCGTACACCGTCACGCGGCTGCCGCCGGTCAGCTCGTGCAGATCGATGCGGTGGCGCTGGCCCTTGAACAGCAGCTCGATGCCGTCGTGAGGCAGGCCCTCGGCATGGGCGCGGGCGCTCACACCCGCCTGATCCAGCAGGTCCATGCAGACCTTCTCCAGCACCCCGGCACGGATGCGGCCGAGCACGTAGTCGGGACTGCGCTGCTCGATGATGACGGCTTCAACGCCAGACTTGTGGAGCAACTGACCGAGCAGCAGGCCGGCGGGGCCGGCACCAATGATGGCAACCTGGGTGCACATGGGAAACCTCTGGGAAAGGGATGTGGAAGCTGGGGAGATACCGAAAACCAATGGCCTTGAGCGTAGGTTGATCCAGATCAAAGCGATATCCGGTGCTGCTGATTGCGTGCGATCAATCGATGCTTTGTGCGATGATCGCGCAGTCTCCGGGTGCTGGCGTTTGCAACCTGGGTCGCCATCGCTCCGAGTCGCTTGGGGGGGCCCCGCCTAGCCTTGTGCCCCCTGGTCCATCCACCTGTACTTCACGCACCACCTCCCATGGCCTCCACCCCCATCGCCAAGGCAGATTTCATTGAAGGCATGGCCAAGGGCATGGCCGTACTGGAGAGTTTTGACACCGAGCGCCAGCGCCTGAACGCCACCCTGGCGGCACAACGCACCGGCCTTACGCGCGCAGCAGCGCGGCGGCACCTGTTGACGTTGGCACACCTGGGGTACCTGGAGACGGATGGCAGCTACTTCTGGCTGGCGCCCAAGGTGCTGCGGTTTTCGGGCAGCTACCTCGCGTCTGCCCGGTTGCCGCGTGTGCTGCAGCCCACGCTGAACCGGCTGGCGGCGCAGACCCAGCAGTCGTTCTCGGCGGTGGTGCTCGATGGGGATGAGGTGGTGATCGTGGCGCGCAGCGGTGTGTATGGCGCGCCGTCGCGGGTGCTGGCCTATGGCTTGCACCTGGGCGCGCGGCTGCCGGCCCACCCCACGTCCACGGGGCGCGTCTTGCTGGCGGCGCTGCCCCCGGCGGAGCTGACCGCCTGGCTCAAGAACCGGCCCCTGCACCGCCTCACGCCTCAGACGATCACGCAGGTGGGCCCGCTGCGGCAGGCGATCGCCAAGGTGCGGCGCGACGACTATTGCCTGGCGGTGGAGGAGCACGAGTTGGGCGTGCACGCGCTGGCCGTGCCGCTGCGCAACCTGCAGGGCCACACCGTGGCGGCGCTCAACGTGGTGGCATCGCCCAAGCAGATGGATGAGGGCAGCTTGCAGCGCGACATGCTGCCCCTGCTGCAGGACGCCGCCCGCGAGTTGCGCGGATTGCTGTGACTGTCCGTTACAAGCCTCGCCGCCATGAAAAATGGCCCTCTTGAGGGCCATTCAGTGCCAAATTGGCAGGAAGCGCCAGTGCAATATGCGCTGCTAGCTATTATTTTGAGAGCGTCTTGAACACTTCGCGCGCAGCAGCCATGGTGGCTGTCACATCGTCGGCGGTGTGGGCGGCGCTCACGAAGCCCGCTTCATACAAGGCCGGTGCAATGTAGATGCCCCGGTCCAGCAGGCCGTGGAACAGCTGGTTGAAGCGCGCGCTGTCGGTCTTGAGCACCTGGGCGTAGTTTTGCGGCAGCTCGGGCAGCAGGAAAAAGCCGAACATGCCACCCTCGCAGTCGCCGCAGAACGGCACCCCCTCTGCTGTGGCGGCGGCTTGCAGCCCATCGACCAGCGAGCGGGTGCGGGCCGACAGCGCATCGAAGAAGCCGGGCTTTTGGATCTCGCGCAGCGTGGCCAGCCCGCAGGCCGTGGCCACCGGGTTGCCCGACAGCGTGCCCGCTTGGTACACGCCGCCCAGTGGCGCGAGGTGTTCCATGATGGCGCGCGGCCCGCCAAAAGCCGCCAGCGGCATGCCGCCGCCAATCACCTTGCCCAGCACGGTGAGGTCGGGTTGGAAGCCGGGGATGCTCTTGGCGTACACGCTTTGGGCGCTGCCCAGGGCCACGCGGAAGCCCGTCATCACTTCGTCCAGCACCAGCAGCGCGCCGTATTCGGAGCACAGCTCGCGGCAGCGCTTCATGAACGGCACGCTGGCGCGCACCAGGTTCATGTTGCCCGCAATGGGTTCGATCATCACGCAGGCCAACTCCTTGCCGTGCAGGGCAAACGCTTCTTCGAGCTGGGGGATGTTGTTGTATTCGAGCACGATGGTGTGCTGCACTACCTCTGGCGGCACACCGGCGCTGGTGGCATTGCCAAACGTGGCCAGGCCCGAGCCGGCCTTGACCAGCAGCGAGTCGGCATGTCCGTGGTAGCAGCCCTCAAACTTGATGAACTTGCTGCGACCCGTGGCGCCGCGCGCGAGGCGAATGGCGCTCATGCCCGCTTCAGTGCCCGAGCTGACCAGGCGGATCATCTCCATGGACGGCACCAGGCTCAGGATCTCCTCGGCCAGCTCCACTTCGCGCTCGGTCGGGGCGCCAAAACTGAAGCCTTCGAGCGCGGCCTTCTGCACGGCCTCCAGCACCGCCGGGTGGCCGTGGCCCAGGATCATCGGGCCCCAGGAGCCGATGTAATCAATGAAGCGCTGGTCGTTGGCGTCCCAGAAGTAGGCGCCTTGTGCGCGTTTGACGAAGCGGGGCGTTCCGCCTACCGCCTTGAAGGCCCGCACGGGCGAGTTCACGCCGCCGGGGATCAGCGCCTTGGCGCGTTCGAACAGGGGAATATTGAGATCAGTGCTTGGTGTCATGGGGTGGCATCACAAAACCCTCCAGGGCCTGTGTTTCGTCAATCGTGGGTTCTTCTTCGTCGCCGCCGGTCTCGTCGTCCTCGGGCTGCGCCCAGAACATGCGGTCGGGCACGATGTGCCCCATGCCGGGGCGAAAGCCTGCATCCAGGCAGCGGTCGAGGTAGCCCAGTGCTTCGCTGGTGGCTTCGCCCAGATCGTTGCCAGCGGCCACCAGGGCCGTCAGCGCTGCCGACAGGGTGTCGCCTGCGCCGGAAAAGGTGGCATCGAACAGCTCGAACTTGCCGCTGCCCAGCACGGTCTGGGGGGAGGCCAGTACGTTCTCGACAAACTGCTCGGGAAGCGGGATGCCAGTGACCAAGGTGTAAGGCACGCCCATCTCGGAGGCTGCACGGGCAATGTCGCGGGCGGTGGGGCTGCGTTCGCCCGTCCAGTCCGGCAGCAGCCAGCGCCACAGGGTGCTGTGGTTTCCAACCAACACCGAGGTCTGGGGCAGCAACAGCTCGCGGAAGGCGTCGAGGTACTCGTCAATCAGCTCGTCGCGCCACCAGGACAGGTTGGGCATGTAGGCGATCACGGGGACTTCGTCGTAGTCGGTCGTGATCTCGGCAATGGTGCTGATGTTCTCGGGGCTGCCCACAAAGCCGACCTTGATCGCCTGCACGGGCAGGTCTTCCAGCACGGACCGCGCCTGCTCGGACACCGCCTCGTCGTCGAAGCTGAAGTGGTCAAAAATCTGAGCCGTGTCGCGGGCATAGGCCCCGGTGACCACGGCGATCGGGTGTCCACCGACGGAGGCGATGGTGGTGATGTCGGCGGTCAGTCCGCCCGCTCCACTGGGGTCGCTGGCGTTGAAGACCAGCACACAGGCCGGGCTCGCTTCCTCCGCGTCATCGTCGTCAATATCTGGGATTTCAGAGGGGGGAAGGGAGGCTTTGGTGGTCATGGACCAGATCCTGCTGGAGGGGTGGCACGGAAGCTGCAGGCCGCGGAAATCGCTAGATACAATCGTTGCATTCTATGTGAAGGCCCTTTAAGCTGTGACCGACTTTAAAACTTGGATGTGTTTGATTTGCGGCTGGATTTATGACGAAGCGGCGGGGTCTCCCGAGCACGGCATTGCACCCGGCACGCCCTGGGATCAGGTCCCCATGAACTGGACCTGCCCAGAATGTGGCGCCCGCAAGGAAGATTTCGAGATGGTCCAGATCTGAGGCGCTCCAGCACCATTCGCTGCTGCGTTGTTTATTTTCTCCATCGGGAGCAGTGACAATTGACTACAACAGGCGCATCTTTCAAAGTGCTCGTGGTGGATGACAGCAACACCATCCGTCGAAGCGCCGAGATTTTTCTCAAGCAGGGGGGGCACGAAGTCTTGTTGGCCGACGACGGCTTTGATGCTTTGGCCAAGGTCAACGATTACCAGCCTCAGCTGATTTTCTGCGACATCCTCATGCCCAAGCTCGACGGGTACCAGACCTGCGCCATCATCAAGCGCAACGCCCGTTTTGCGGATACCCCGGTGGTCATGCTGTCCTCCAAGGACGGTGTGTTCGACAAGGCGCGCGGGCGCATGGTCGGCTGCCAGGAATATCTCACCAAGCCGTTTACCAAAGACCAGCTGTTGCAGGCCGTGCAGCAGTTTGGCAATTCCCAACAAGGAGCCCTCTAATGCCCATTCAGAAAGTATTGGTCGTCGACGACTCGAAGACCGAGTTGATGTTTTTGACGGACCTGCTTCAGAAAAAAGGCATGCAAGTCCGTACTGCAGAAAATGCCGAAGAGGCATTCCGCCGTCTGGCCGAAGAAAAGCCCGATCTCATCCTGATGGATGTGGTGATGCCCGGCCAAAACGGCTTCCAGCTCACGCGTGCCATTACCCGCGATCCCCTTTACGCTGATGTGCCCATCATCATGTGCACCAGCAAGAACCAGGAAACCGACCGTGTCTGGGGCATGCGCCAAGGTGCGCGCGGCTACATCACCAAGCCGGTGGATCCCGCAGAGCTGCAGGCCAAAATCGACGCTCTGAACTGAGGCAGCGGCGCGCTCATGGCAAACCGCGAAGCCCTACGGGAGCTCCAGACCCGACTTGCCAGCCGCTTGCAGGCTGCAAGGTCCGAAGGTACATCCGTGTCCTCCTGGCTGGCTGTAGAGTCCGCCGGGAATTTCTATTTGCTGCCCCTGGGGCAGTCCGGGGAGATCTTCTCCTGGGTGTCGGTGCAGGCCGTGCCTTACACCCAGAGCTGGTTTCTGGGCGTGGCCAACCTACGCGGTGGCCTGGTGGGAGTTGTGGACCTTGCGGGCTTGCTCGGTTCCACCGTACCGCGCACCGAGCAAGCCTTGTCCGAGGCCAGCCTGCTCGCGTTCAACGCCGCGCTCGACGTCAATGCCGCCCTGCTGGTGGACCGCCTGGCCGGGCTGCGCGGCACGGACGCGTTTGTGTCGTCTGAACCGCCGGCCGAGGATTCGCCCAGCTTCTTCGGCACCACCTATATCGATTCCAGTGGCACACGCTGGCAGGAGCTGAACTTGCAGATCCTGTCCCAACATCCCGCTTTCCTGAGCATCAGTGCTTGAGTTTTTCTGTAAGGCTGCACCATGTCCGTCGTCAATCAATTTGGAAAACTGTTCAACCGGAAACCCGCCACGCCTGATACCGGCGCAGCCACCGGCGCGACCGACGATGGGCAGGACCTCCTGGCCACGGGAGCCCTGGATGGCTCGCAACTGCGCGACTCCTACCAGGCCGAAGCCATGAACAGCGTCCAGGGCGATCCCGACGGCTACACGCCGGAACTGACCGTGCCCGAAGCGGAAGAAGACCTCATCAGCCTGCCCTTGCTAGGCCGCTCGACTGCCGCGGGCCATCAGCGCCGGCTGCTGGCCTTGCTGGCCGTGGGGGTGGTGGTGCTGGCACTGATCGCCGGTTGGGTGCTGCAGCAGGCCGACCGTTCCGCGCAGCAACTGGCGGCTACCGGCCAGTCGCTGATGCAGTCGCAACGTCTCGCCAAGTCGGTGTCGCAGGCGCTGGTGGGTAGTCCACAGGCGTTCCCGGACGTGGTGGAAAGCTCGGGCGTGTTGGCCCGCAACGTGCGCGCCCTGAATGCGGGTGACAACGAGCTGGGTGTGCAGTCGCTGGGCGAACCCTTCAAGCCTGATCTGGACGCCGTCAACCCCCTGATGGAGCGCGCGGAGCGCAATGCCAGCGTGGTGATGGGCCAGCAAAAGATTCTGACGCAGGTGGGTGACGCTCTGCGCACCATCAACCGCCAGTCGTCCGACCTGCTGGAAATCGCTGAAACGGTGTCGTCGCTCAAACTGCAACAAAACGCTCCTGCGGCCGAAATCTCTGCTGCAGGCCAGCTGGTGATGTTGACCCAGCGTATCGGCAAGTCTGCCAACGAGTTCCAGACGATGGAAGGCGTGAGCCCCGAGGCCGTGTTCCTGCTGGGCAAGGACTTGAACTCCTTCAAGGAAATTGCACAAGGTCTGCTGGAAGGCAGCCCCGAGTTGCGCCTGTCGGCCACCAAGGACGCGCAGACCCGCGAGCAGCTGGAGGCGCTGATCAAACTGTACGAACAGACCCGTACCCAGGCCAGCGCCATTCTGGGCAACCTGCAAGGTCTGGTGTCTGCCCGCGAAGCGCAGTCCGCCATCATTGCCGACAGCGAACCCCTGCGCCGCCAGCTGGAAGGCCTGCAGAGCAAGCTGTCCGCCCAGACTGGTCTGGGCGCCGGCCAGTTCGCCGCTCTGGCGCTGGCAGGCTTGTTCGTGCTGCTGTGCGGTATCGGTATTTCGCGCGTTCAGCTGCTGGACAGCCGTGGCCGTCAGGCAGCTGCTGAAAACCAGCAACGCGACGCCAAGCGCCAGGAGCAGGAAGCCAAGCGCGTCAACGACGCCAACCAGGCCGCCATTTTGCGTTTGATGAACGAACTGCAGTCGGTTGCTGAAGGTGACTTGACGCAAGAAGCCACGGTGACGGAAGACATCACCGGCGCTATTGCCGACTCGGTGAACTATACGGTGGAAGAGTTGCGCCAGCTGGTGGGCAGCGTGCAGAACACGGCGACCCGCGTGGCTCAGACGACCGCCCAGGTGGACAACACCTCGACCGAACTGCTGGCGGCATCGACCGAGCAGCTGCGCGAAATTCGCGAAACCGGCCGCTCTGTTCTGGACATGGCGACCCGAATCAACGAGGTGTCCACACAGGCGCAAGAGTCCGCCACGGTGGCCCGTCAGTCGCTGCAAGCTGCGGACTCTGGTCTGCAGGCCGTGCAGAACGCCATCGGCGGTATGAACTCCATCCGTGACCAGATCCAGGACACTTCCAAGCGGATCAAGCGCCTGGGCGAATCGTCGCAGGAGATCGGTGAAATCACCGAGCTGATTTCTGACATTACCGAGCAGACGAACGTGCTGGCTCTGAACGCCGCCATTCAGGCCGCGTCTGCCGGTGAAGCCGGTCGCGGCTTCTCGGTGGTGGCGGAAGAAGTGCAGCGCCTTGCTGAACGCTCCGCAGACGCTACGCGCCAGATCTCGGCGCTGGTGAAGGCCATTCAGACCGACACCCAGGACGCCGTGGCCGCCATGGAGCGCTCCACGCAGGGTGTGGTGGAAGGGGCCCGGCTGTCCGACAGCGCCGGTACCGCACTGACCGAAATCGACCGCGTGTCGCGCCGACTGGCTGAACTGATTGAGCAGATTTCGTCTTCGACTTCCCGGGAAGCTGTTCTGGCCAACGAAGTGGCCGACAACATCCAGCACATTTTTGCGGTGACCGAACAGACGGGTGAAGGTACCCGCACAACTGCGCAGCAGGTGCGCGAGCTTTCGCACATGGCCGAAGAACTGCGCCAATCGGTGGCACGGTTCAAGATCGCCTGACGCAGCAGTTAGTCATCAACCAGCTGGCTCATTGCAGCCGGGGACGAATCCATGTCATCTATTGATGTCAACAATGCACCGGCCGCCGACGGGACCCAGGGAGATCAGGACCTGGGTCCTTTGGCTTGGGTGCTTGACGAGCTGCGCAAATCGCTGGACGGTGCCGTCAAGGCGATGCGTCGCTTTGTGCGTGATGCCGAGGTAGCACGCGAGTCCGATCTGGCGGCGCTGGACGCTGGCCCCTTGCGCATTGCACGCCAGCAGTTGCACCAGGCCTGCGGCGCGCTGGAAATGGTGGGCATGGGCCCGCCCGCACTGGTGCTGCGGTCCATGGAATCGGCGGTGCAGAAGTTTGTGCAGCGCCCCGAGACCTGCAGCGATGAAGCTGCCGCCGTCATCGAGCGTGCCAGTTTTGCACTGATCGAATACCTGGAAACCGTGCTGGCTGGCAAAGCCGTGTCGCCGGTGGCGCTGTTTCCGCAATACCGCGATGCCCAGGCCCTGGCGGGCGCTGATCGTGTTCACCCCGCAGACCTGTGGCCGGTGGAACGCCGTTTCCGCGAACCTGAAGGCGCGGTGTCGCTGCCTCCGTTGCCTTATGGTCCCGAGGCGCGTGCGCGGCTGGATGCTGCGGTGCTGCGCATCGTCAAGTCGGGTGATCTGAAGGCCGCCCTCAGCTTGCGCGACACCTGCCTGGGCTTTGTGGCTGCCCAGACGGACCGGCAGGCGCGCGCGTTCTGGAAAATCTGCGCGGGCTTCTTCGACGCCTTTGGCTCGGGGCTCTTGCCGCCGGATGTGTACGTGAAGCGCGTGGCGTCCCGTGTGCTCATGCAGTACGCCACCCTGGCCAAGGGCGATCCAACGATTGCCGACCGGCTGGTGCAGGATCTGTTGTTCTTCTGCTCGCAGGCGCGGGTGGCAGATCTCCCGGATGACGCTGCGCCCTCGCTGAGGGCGGTTCGCCAGGCTTTTGCGTTGGACCGGTTCAAGCCGGTGGACTACGAGACCGCCCGCTTTGGCCGTTTTGACCCGGCGGTGCTGGCCCAGGCGCGCAAGCGCATTGCCTCCGCCACGGAAACCTGGTCCGCCCTGGCGGGCGGTGACCGCAACAAACTCAAGCCAGCCGCAGACCAGTTCAGTCTGGTGTGTGATTCGCTGCGCAAGCTCCACCCCGGCAGTGAGAACCTGGCGCAGGCGCTGACGCGTGCCCTTGATTCCACCACCCGATCGGGTGAGCCTCCATCGCCCGCGTTGGCGATGGAAGTGGCTACCTCGGTGCTCTACTTGCAAGCGGCCTTTGAAGAGCTGGACACCGCGGACGAACAGATGGAAGCCCGCGCCAGCCGTCTCGCAGCGCGTCTGGACGCGGTCACGGCAGGTGCCGAGCCCGAACCGCTCGAGCAATGGATGGAAGAGCTGTACCGTCGGGTCAGCGACAACCAGACCATGGGCAGCGTGGTCGATGAACTCCGCGTGACCCTGGGCGAGGCCGAGAAGGCCATGGACCAGTTTTTCCGCAACCCCAAGGACACCGCTGTGCTGGCGACCGTGCCAGGGCATCTCGCGCAAATGCGTGGCGTGCTGTCGGTGCTGGGGCTGGACCAAGCGTCGCTGGCCGTGGTTCGCATGCGCGACACGGTGGAGCGTCTGCTGATCAACGAAGTGCCCGAAGAGGAACGCCAGGGCGCATTTGAAAAGCTGGGCAACAGCCTGGGAGCCTTGGGCTTCCTGATCGACATGCTGAGCTACCAGCGCACCATGGCGCGCAAGCTCTTCGTGTACGACGAAGATCTGGGCGAACTGCGCATCCTTATGGGCAAGACCCGTGCACGCGCCTCCGATGCGGTGGAAGAAGCGCCCGCCAAGCTGGAAGAGCGTTCTGCCACCGTGGTGCCCGACGTGATTCCCCGCTTCCCAGTGCAGGAGCCTGCCAGCGAGCCCACGGACTTCGCCCCCTTCCCTGATTTCGAGTCAGCACCTGCGGCCAATGTCGGCTTGGCGGTTGAGCCCGCCGGCCTGGCCCCGGACATTTCTTTTGACGTTACGGCCCCTGCCGTGGTGGCCCCTGCGCCAGCCGAGGCGGCGTCCCCGGTGCCCGCCGCTGCGCCCGCCGCAGTGCCCGATGTGGAAGACGAACTGCTCGACGTGTTCCTCGAAGAGGCGCGCGAAGTGGTGGTGAACGGTCTGGCTGCCATCGAGCAGCTGCGGGGAGAACCCGGTGACCTGAGCGAGCAGACCACACTGCGCCGTGCGTTCCATACGCTCAAGGGCAGTTCGCGCATGGTGGGGCTGAACGACTTTGGCGAAGCCGCCTGGTCGATGGAGCAGGTGCTCAACGTCTGGCTCGCCGAACAAAAGCCCATGCAGCCGAGCCTGCTGCAGCTGTCGACCGACGCCCTGCATGCCTTCAGCAGCTGGGCCGATGACATCGCTGCAGGCCGGGCGACGGGCTGGGACCCCGAGTCTTTCCGCCGATCCGCCGACGCCATGCGTCTGGACGGCACACTGGTGCCGCTGGCCATGGCCTCGGGTGGCGCTGCCGCCCTGAAGCCCGTCCTGGACTCGGCAGTGGCAGACGTCGCAGAGGAGCCCGCACCGGAGCCGACCATGGCTGCGACGGCCCTCCCCACCGAGGCGCTCGAAGACGAACTGACAGTGCCGGACTTCCAGGCCACCGAAATATCGGACCATGTGCCCGAACAGCCTGCCGAAGCTGCCAGCGCTGCGCCAGAGGTGGCCGAGGAGATCGACTTCTCCGTGTTCACCGCAGCACTCAACGAGTCCGCTCCCGAGCCCGCACCGGCGGTGGATCCGTCCAGCGCAGACTTCGTACTCGACCTGGAGCTGCCCGATCTGGAACCCGTGTCGGCCGAGACGCCTGCGCCAGCAATGGCTCACGCAGAGCCCGTCGACGCGCCGCTGGAAGTCCCCGCAGACGCTCTGGGCGACGAATTCCTGCTACCGGAAGACCTGGTGCTCGACGCGCCCGAACTGGAAACCGGGGTGGTCACGGAGGCCAGCGTTCCTTCGGACGGGTTGGAAGCGCTGGATGTGGCCGAGCTGGAGAAGCTGCTGGAGGCCGAGTCTGCCGAGGCTGCTTCACTGCAGGCACCTGCCTCCGAGGGCGTTGCCGAGGCAAGTCCCGAAGCCTTGCCAGACGACCTCGCTGAGGCAGGGTCCGCGCAAGACGTGGCGAATCTGCTCGATGCCCTGCCGCAGGAAGAAGGCGGCAGCGACGATGCCGTCAAGGTCATCGACACGCTGCGCATTGGCATTCCGCTGTATAACGTGTACCTGAATGAGGCCGATGAATGGTCTCGTCGCCTGGTGACCTGCTTGCAGGAATGGGCGCTGGAGCTGCACGAGCCGCTGCCTGACACGGCCGTGGCCTTGTCGCACTCGCTGGCCGGCAGTTCGGCCACGGTAGGCTTCACCGCGTTGTCCGAAATGGCCCGCGTGCTGGAGCACACGCTGCAGCATGTGCAATTGCAGTCGGGGGGCACCGAGGAACAGGCGGCCGCCTTCATGGCAGCGGCGGAAGACGTCCGTCGCCTGCTGCACCAGTTTGCTGCCGGGTTCCTCAAAGAGCCCAGCCCGGAAGTGCTGGCCCAGCTGCGCCAGATTCTGGAAACCGAGGTGGTCAGCACCCAGTCTCCGCCCGAAGAGGATGCGCAGGCCTACCTCGATGCCGCCGAGCAGGAAGCGTCCGAAGCTGCCGCTGCCGAATTGGCACCAGAGCCGGTGGCTCAGGCGCCCGTCGCGGATGCCGAGCCAGAGCCAGCTGCACCAGCCGTGCCCGAGCCCGTGTCCGCGCCTGCCGTGGGCCATGTGGCGCCCGCGTTGTCTGCGGTCGTCCACGACCATGATCAGCACATTGACGATGCCATCGCGCATGCCATTGCCTCGATCCCGGACGCGGACGACGACATCGATGCGATCGACGTCATCGACCCTGACCTGTTCCCCATCTTCGAAGAAGAGGCGGCCGAGTTGCTGCCCCAGCTGGGTGGTGCGCTGCGCCAGTGGGCCTCGCGCCCCGACAACCTCAGCGCTCGCAGCGAAGTGTTGCGGGCCCTGCATACGCTCAAGGGCAGTTCACGACTGGCCGGTGCGATGCGCCTGGGCGAAATGGCCCACCGGCTGGAATCTGCGATCGAACAACTGGACGCGGAAACCGTCACGGCCGACCAGATCGAGCCGCTGCAAGGCAGTTTCGACGGTCTGCAAGCCAACTTCGAGGCACTGCGTGCCATTGGCCAGGCTCCCTCGGACGGTGTGGTGGCCCTGCCGGTGGAAGCCGTGCCTGCCGCCCGCGCCAGTGTGGCGGATGTGGCGGAGGCCTCCGTCCCGTCGGCGGCCGTACCGTCTGCCAAGCCAGTGGCGATGACGGCCCCGGCCGTGCGCCTGCCCGGACCCTCGCAACTGGCGCCCCTGCGCGTGGCGGCCAACCAGTCGGTGCGCGTGCGTGCACAGCTGCTGGACCGCCTGGTCAACCAGGCGGGCGAGGTGATGATCAGCCGTTCGCGCCTCGACGCGCGCCTGGGCCAGTTCCGCAGCTCGCTCACCGATCTGTCGGGCAACCTGGACCGCTTGCGCCAGCAATTGCGCGACATCGAGGTGCAAGCCGAGTCGCAGATGCAGTCGCGCCTGGCGCTGTCCAAGGACTCTGCGGCAGGCTTCGACCCGCTGGAATTCGACCGCTTCACCCGGGTGCAGGAGTTGACCCGCATGATGGCCGAGTCGGTCAACGACGTGGCCACGGTGCAGCGCAATCTGCAACGCGCCATGGAAGGCGCCGAAGACGACCTGATCGCCCAGGGCCGCCAGGCGCGTGAGCTGCAGCGCGATCTGCTGCGCACCCGCATGGTGGAGTTCGAAGGCATTGCCGAACGCCTGTACGCCGTGGTGCGCCAGGCCTCCAAGGAAACCGGCAAACAGATCAAGCTGGACATCACCGGCGGCTCCATTGAAATGGACCGTGGCGTGCTGGACCGCATGACACCCGCCTTCGAGCACTTGCTGCGCAATTGCGTGGCCCACGGCATCGAAGAGCCGGAGGTCCGCATGGCGGCTGGCAAGCCGGCGTCGGGCACCATCACGGTGGACCTGCACCACGAAGGCAACGACGTGTCGGTCGAGTTCCGTGATGACGGTGCGGGCCTGAACCTGCCGCGCATCCGCGAAAAGGCCCTGTCCCAGGGCATCGTGGAACCCGGCGTGGAGCTGAGCGACGCCGATGCCGCCAACCTGATCTTCATGCCGGGCTTCTCGACGGCCTCGGAGGTCACGGGCCTGGCAGGTCGTGGCATCGGCATGGACGTGGTGCGTGCCGAAATCAACGCGCTCGGCGGCCGTATCGAGACCACAACGGAGGCCGGTAAGGGCGCTGCATTCCGTATGGTGCTGCCGTTGACCACGGCGGTGACGCAGGTGGTGATGCTGCGCTCGGGCGATTTGGCGATCGGGGTTCCGGCCAACGTGGTCGAGATCGTTCGCCGCACCTCGGCCCCCGACCTCGCAGATGCGTATCGCACCGGTGTGTTTGACGACGGCATGGAGAAGATCCCGTTCTTCTGGTCGGGAGCCCTGCTGCAGTCGTCCGCCCGCAGCACCGAGCCAGCGGGCAAGACCCGCCCGGTGGTGATCTTCCGAAGCGCTGCCCAGCGCGTGGCCATGCACGTGGATGAAGTGTTGGGCAACCAGGAAGTCGTGGTGAAGAACCTGGGGCCGCAGTTGTCCCGTCTGCCAGGTCTGGCGGGCATGTCCGTGCTGGCCTCGGGTGCCGTGGTCCTGATCTACAACCCGGTGGCCTTGGCCACGGTGTATGGCGACCAGGTGCGTGCGGCCAGTGCCGATATGGCGCCAGCACCCGACACCCCCGCTGCCGGAGGCACGGGCAAAGCCGTGGTGTCCCAGCAGTTGTCCGGCCCCAGCCAGGTGCCTTTGGTGCTGGTGGTGGACGACTCCATCACGGTGCGCCGCGTCACGCAGCGCCTGCTGCAGCGCGAAGGCTACCGTGTGGCCCTGGCGGCAGATGGTCTGCAGGCGCTGGAGCGTCTGCAGGAAGAGCGCCCGACGGTGGTTCTGTCCGACATTGAAATGCCGCGCATGGACGGCTTCGATCTGGCGCGCAACATCCGTGCAGACGGTGCCTTGCGTGATCTGCCCATCATCATGATCACCTCTCGCATTGCTGAAAAGCACCGCGAGCATGCAATGGAGCTGGGCGTGAACCACTACCTGGGCAAGCCGTATTCGGACGAAGAACTGCTGAGCCTGATTCAGCACTACGCCCGCATCGCCGCAGCGGCCGAGGCCTGACACCATGCCGGCCCACTCCCGACCCTGCGAGTCAGCCTGGGTCGGGAGTGCTCATCCATCACCATCGCTCGTGTCCTGTGCATGGACACGGAGGACCGCGTCTCCGTGATGGACCCGCTGGCACCATCCCCATCCCCCGATCCCCGGCTGCTGGCTTGCCTGGCCTTGGTGGCGCGCGAACGCGCTTCGGACCTGTTTCTGATGGCCGGTGCTGCGCCCACCATCAAGCGGCAGGGCGCCTTCATCCCCATTGCGCAGCAAGTGCTCTCAGCCGACGATGTGCGGCAAATGGCCTATTCCATCCTGCGGGAGGCCCAGCGCAAGGAGTTTGAGGCCACGATGGAATGTGACCTCTCGCTGCAGACCGCCGATGGCGAGCGCTTTCGGGTGAATGTGCACATGCAGCGCGGGCAGGTTGGCATGGTGATTCGCCATGTGATTGCGCGGATTCCCACGCTGGAAGAACTGGGGTTGCCACCCGTGCTCCAGCGGCTGGCGTTTCTCAAAGGGGGATTGGTGTTGACGGTGGGCTCGGCAGGCTCAGGCAAGACCACCACGCTGGCGGCACTGCTGGACCATCGCAACACGCACACCGGCGGGCACATCCTCACGGTAGAAGATCCCATCGAATACCTGCACAGCCACAAAAAATCCCTGGTGACGCAGCGCGAGGTGGGGCTCGATACCCTGTCCTACGACGAGGCGCTGCGCCGCGCCATGCGCGAGGCGCCCAACGTGATCATGATTGGCGAGATCCGCGACCGGGCCACCATGCAGCATGCGCTGCACTACGCCGAATCCGGCCACCTGTGTGTGTCCACCCTGCACGCCAACAACGCCAACCAGGCCGTGCAGCGCATCGTCAACTTCTTCCCCGAGGATGCGCACCGCCAACTGCTCATGGACCTGTCGCTCAACCTGCGCGCCGTAGTAGCGCAGCGGCTGGTCCAGGGGCTTGCAGGCCATCTTGTGCCCGCCACCGAGATCATGCTGCTGACGCCCTATGTGGCCGAGTTGATCCAGAAGGGGCAGATCGACGAACTCAAGACCGCCATCACCCGCAGCGGCGAGCAGGGCATGTGGAGCTTTGACCAGTCGCTGCTGGGCATGGTGGAGGCCGGTGCGATATCGCCCGAAGAAGCCATTGCCAACGCCGACAACCGCACCGATGTGCGGTTGCGGCTGCGGCTGGCCGCAGGGGCCTCGCTGGGCGGCGAGGGCATGCAGATGGCGCCGGAGGAACCCCCGCCAGACGATCTGCCACCCACGGTCCATCGCTGACCCAGCGTGTGCCCTGGCCAACAGGGCGGGTGGTGTTACCCCCCGGCCGTTTTGACGACGGCGTAGCGCTCCAGCGTACGCTGCCGTGCTGCGTCGTGCTCCACCACGGGCAGGGGGTAAGTGTCGCCCAGACGTACCCCCGCTTCCTGCAGCTCCAGCGGCCGCGCCAGCCAGGGGGCGTGCAGCGCCTTGGTAGGGAGCGCAGCGAGCTGGGGCAGATAGCGGCGGATGAACTTGCCCTCCGGGTCGAACTTTTCGCTCTGGTTCACCGGGTTGAAGATGCGGAAATAGGGCTGGGCATCGCACCCGCTGGAGCTGGCCCACTGCCAGCCGCCGTTGTTGGCGGCCAGATCGAAGTCATTGAGGTGCGTGGCAAAGTAGGCCTCGCCGCGCCGCCAGTCGATGCCCAGGTCTTTCACCAGAAAGCTGGCCACCACCATGCGCAGGCGGTTGTGCATGTAGCCCGTCTGGTTGATCTGCGCCATGGCGGCATCCACCAGCGGGTAGCCGGTGCGGCCCTCGCACCAAGCGGCAAACAGGGCATCGGCTTCGGGGCCGGTCTCCCAGGCGATGGCGTCGTAGGCAGGCTTGAAGCTCTGGCCCACCACATGCGGGTGGTGGTGCAGGATCTGGAAGTAGAAGTCCCGCCAGATCAGCTCACTGAGCCAGGTCGTGGCGCCCGGGTTGCCCTCCAGCATCAAGCGGTGCGCCGTGCGCGCGAGCAAGCGCGGCGAGATGGTGCCAAACCGCAGGTGCACGCTCAGGTAGCTGGGCCCTTTCACTGCCGGAAAGTTGCGCGTGTCCTCATACCGCTCGATGCGGCCCAGAAAATCGTCGAACAGCTGCTGTGCGCCCCGGGCTCCCGTGGGCAGGCGCAGCTGGGACAGGGCCGTGGGCTCAAACCCGAGGTCCTGCAAGGTGGGCACAGGCTGGCAATGGGCCTCAGGGCGCGCTGCCAGATGGTGGGCGTGGCGCTCCACCGGATAGCTCTTGAGCTGGAACGCATCGATCTTCTTGAGCCACGCATTCTTGTACGGCGTGAACACGCTGTACGGGTTGCCGGTCTGCGTCAGCACCTCGCTGCGCTCCAGCAGGGTATGGTCCTTGAAGGTGTGAAAGGCCTTGCCGGCCGCCGCCAGGCGCGTGCGTACCAGGCCGTCGCGGTCCAGCGCCTGGGGTTCGTCATCGTGGTTGGCAAAGACAGCCTGCACGTCCAGGGCGCTGGCCAGTGCTGGAATGGCATCGCTGGCCACCGCGTGCCACACGATGAGGCCGCCCCTTTCATGCCCCGAAAGCGCGCGCAGCGTGTCATCCAGCTCCACCAGCGACTCGCGGATGAACTCCACCCGCCGGTCGGCGCGGGGCAGGGCGTCGAGGATGTGCTTGTCAAAGACGAAGGCGCAGAACACCTGCTCGCAGCGCGTCAGCGCGTGGTACAGGGCGGCTTGGTCGTGGGCGCGCAGGTCGCGGCGGAACCAGACCAGGCCGCGGGGGTAGCGGGGCTCGGGG
>OFJB01000485.1_pt1 | contig 19373 bp, 18 predicted proteins | sample 1775081 | NCBI WGS metagenome assembly OFJB01 (sample SAMN08195771, study PRJEB24354) | sludge metagenome | isolation source: initial sludge from phenol fed wastewater aerobic bioreactor | place: India: Nagpur | collected 2016-06-05
ATCCACTTGGCGAGCGTCACGGTGTCCCCGCCGCGCACCATGGAGACAAAGTCGAGTTCGATTTCGAGCTGGGACGAGCCCACTTCGTGATGGTGATATTTGACGGGGATTCCCGCGTCTATCATTGTCTTGACGGCGCGGTTGCGCAGAAGCTGATATTTGTCCGCTGGGGATGTGGCGTGATACCCGCGCGAAAGGCCCGGGCGAGGTTTGTCGTTGGAATTCTCGCCGATTCCTTCGGAATTTTCCACAAAATAGTACGAATGGTCCACAGTAGTGGAATAGCGAACGTCGTCGAAGACATAGAATTCGAGTTCGACGAGCACCTTGGCGTCCTCAGCCACGCCGCTTTCCTTAAGGCGCTTTAGCGCATTCGCAACGACGGTGCGCGGATACTGTGCGAACGGTTCGCCGTCGGTGGTGTGGACATCGCAAAACGCATGCAGAATGTGGAAATCCTCTTTTTCCTCGACAAAGGCAGTGGCAAGGTCGGGCACGGCGACCATGTCGGAGGCGTGGACGCTCGCATAGCCGAAGTTGGACGCATCGAATCCGACGCCCTTTTTGAGCACTTTTTCGGTGACGTAGCTCTCTGGCAAGCTGACGGAATGCAGTTGCCCGTCGATATCCACGACGAGCAACGACAGGTAGTCGTAATCTTTCAACTCATGGTTCCATGCGGATAGCTTCATAGGCGCTCCTGGGGCAAAAATTCGCTCACATCGCTCAAATCATTCAACTCTGTCAAGTCGATCAAGTCACTTGAATTGTAGCACCAATCGTAGCCCCAAAACCTCGATTTCGCAAGCATGAAATGACAGTATCAAAATTTGAAACACTCAAGAGTGGTGGTTCGTCGGATCGTCGTTTCACCCCATCGTTTCACTTTGTTGTCGTACCTTGTGTTGCGCCTTGTCGTGTCACCGCGCGTCAACCACCGCCTGTATCCAGTCGCCCATCAGCGCGAGCGCCTCTGGGGCAAAATCCTCTTTGAGCTGAGCGTATTCTTCCGGCAGGCCTGTTTTTGCATGCTGGAAGAGGTGGTTAAGCCCGTCCAGCGCGACAAGCCGGTAGTGCGTGTTGCCCGCCTCTTTGAGCGCCCTGTCTATCGTGGGCAGGTTGGTCGCCGCGGGCACCTGAAGGTCCTTCGTGCCATTCAGCGCGAGCACGGGGATCGTAACCTTGCGCAGGTAGTCTGCCGGATCGATTTTGAGGAACTGTACCACCCATGGGGAAAGCGCTTGAGCCGCAATGCTTTCGGCCTGAGCGTCCAATTCCGGCGCCTCACTCTTGAGTAGCCCGACAATCTCCTGACGTCTCGACTCGACGCTATCTTCTTTTATTGCAATGGAATATATCTTTGAATTGAGCGCATTGACTTTCTCGATCTGTTCTTCGGGAGCGCCGCTTGCCAAGGCGAGCGCCCGGTTTTGTTCAAGCAGGAGCTCGTCGCCCCGCACGCCGGGACCTGCCAGCATGACGATAAAACTCGCCTTGGGCAGGTCCTGCCCTTGCTGTGGGTCTTGACCTTGTTGCAGGGCTTGACCTTGTTGCAGGGCTTGACCTTGTTGCAGGGCTTGACCTTGTTGTGCCGCGATAATCGCCGCCACAATTCCACCTTCGCTGTGCCCGATAACACCGAGGCGCTTTGTGTCGATTCCGTCGGTCTTGGCAAGGAATTCGAGCGCTCCAAACGCGTCGCGGGCAAAATCGAAGGTTGTGGCGGAACTTGCGTCGCCTGTGGATTGGCCAAACCCGCGGTCGTCGTATCTCAGCACGGCGATTCCGCGGCGGGCGAGGTAATCCGCGATCACTTTAAAGGGTTTGTGCCCCATTATCTCTTCGTCGCGATTCTGCAACCCTGAACCCGAGACGAGCACCACGGCAGGGAAGGGCGCCCGGCCTTGGCTTTTTCCATCGCCCTGGCCGCGGGGCATGCTCAGGGTGCCCGCCAGAATGGCCGTTTGAGCACCATCCGGCGCAGGACTCTTGGGCTCGGACGTATCACCGTTCTGGGCTGCTGAAAACTCAATGTCTAGGCTTGGGAATCGCACTTCGACTTCGTCGTAAGGTATGTCGTTGGACAGGGCCGGGCCCTGCTGCGTGGGCTTATCATTTGATGCTTGTTCCTGCTCGGGTTTGCCTTCAGAAAGCTGAGGTTTCTTTTCGAGTTCAAGTGGTAGGCTCATCCCCGACTGTTGCCATTGCCCCACGATGCGCGTTCCGTCCTGAGTGAGTTTGCCTGAATAGCTTCCGTTGACAGCTTTTACTTCGAAACGCACCTGCGCGCCCACCACGGTCAGCTTTGAAACGGGGATTCCCCTGGCGCCCTGGTCTGGACTGTCCATGGTCGCGCTGTACCCGCCATTTTCGTTTTTTACATTGAAAACGATGGTGAGCGCGCTTTTGCCCACAACGAGCTTACCCACCCAGCTCCCTTCTATGGAGCCTTCAGGCTGCGCCGCACCGTTGCCCGTAAGGTAATCTGCACCAAGTGTACTCCGGCCAGTGATGCCCGAAAAGAGCGCCAATGCGAGCACGATGCCTATTGCGACGACGCGTCGCTGCCCCCTCCCACCGGGCATTGTGCTAAAAAACTCGCCTCGCCTTCCAAAACCCTGAGTCTTCCCGTAATTCCGTTTATTCGTGTGGTTCCTGTCATTCTGGTGAGTCCTTTTCAGATGAGTGTTTTTCATGCCACAAAGCATAGCGCGATAGGTGAGGCTGGGCTAGGAGTTACCTGGCGCCACTATAACTTGTCTATTGCATTTGTAATTAGCCGGTCAGCGTGCTCTGTTAGTTCTTGAGTGACTACATGGTCAAGGATAAAAAGGTAAACTTGAATGCCATTTCTTCTTGCGAGCTTTATTGCTGGGATGAAATCTGAATCTCCTGTTACGACTAGAATTCGATCGGCAACTTTATCCAGACTAATCCAAGCAATATCTAGGCCAATCTTCATATCAACCCCTTTTTGCCGAATATCAGGGCTGAAATCTTTATCTTGGAGCTGTGCGGTAGGTTTGCCGATTGCTTTTGCTTTCAGCTTCCAACCAAACGTTGTTAGCCTTCCTTCTCGCACGGCAAAGTTGTCTGTATGTTCTAAGTCAGAAAGGAGCTTTCTATTTGCGATAAAAGTCGGGGTAGTCCCAAGATCGAGGACTGTTTTGGAGACCGGACGGGTAATCTTTTTGTCTGACGGTGGTGAGTCATAGTAATAGATCCTTATCAATTCATCGCCGGGATTATTATAGGAGATGATCCTGTCGCTTACTGCCTTAATGTCGGCCGCTATAGGTTCTCGATTGTATGCCTTAATGAATTTCGGCTTAATAAACCCACCGTCGAGAAGAATGATGAATCGCACGTTTTTCTCCTGATCATTATTACCTAAAAAAAATAGGGTCATACGGGACATCTTGCGATGTTTATATAAACCCTTATGACCCTTGGTCTTTTCAACTATAAGATTATGTCCTAGCCGGCTACTTGTCAAGAAGCAACCACAGAAATCCGAAGGTACGCGGAATTCTGTCTATCCTGCGCCTTGACATTCAGTGCACCACAGGTTAAAAATACCGACTGCAAAGCACCATTAGTTTGTGGTGACGCGCCTTTGGCCTGCAGTGGCGTGCCTTTGGTCTTACGCGGTGACGCGCTGCCACAACGGGGCGCTGTTTTTACTTTTCGTTCGTCTTTTTCGTTCTTTATTTGCCCAGATGGTGGAATTGGCAGACACGCTAGATTCAGGTTCTAGTGAGAAATCATGGGGGTTCAAGTCCCCCTCTGGGCAACTTATTCATCTGGAAAAAATTATTATAACTTTGACTCACGTTGTTCCAGTTTTTTACATGGATCCATCAGTACATATTGCATACAGTTGCACCTAAGTGTTATCATTATGTCTGTCATGGAATACGATAAGATTAAGGAGCTTTTTCTTGCCCAGGGCGGCTACCTCAGGATGAGTCAGGCTATGAAGGCAGGCATATCGCGGTATACTTTCTACGCCCTTCGCGATCAAGGTTTGTTTGTACAGGAATCTCGGGGTCTTTATCGGCTTTCCGAGCCTTCCGCTTACCCCTATCCAGACATCGCTATCGTAAGCCTTCGTTGTTCCAAGGCGGTACTCTGTCTTGTGTCTGCTCTTTCCTTTTATGGGGTAACGACCCAGATTCCAAAGGAAGTAAGTATTGCGCTTCCAAGAGGGACCCGTACTCCTACCATCCAATACCCTCCCCTCCGCGCCCATTTCTTTTCGAAAGCTTCATACGAAGCTGGCATCGAGGAGTACAAGGTCGAGGGAATACAGATAAAAGTGTACAGCCTCGAGAAGACGATCGTTGACTGTTTCAAGTTCAGAAATCGTATCGGTATGGATGTGTTTCTTGAAGCAATAAGGCTTTGCAAGACAACAGGTAACCTTCATCCGTCCAGGCTTTCTGAATTTGCAAGAATCTGTGGTGTGGAGAAAGCAATAACCCCCTATCTTGAGGCAATCCTGTGAGTGACAAGGTTAAGAATAACGTTCCGGCTTCCATTCGTCAGAGACTCTTCGATTTGTCAAAACGCCAAGGCAGGACGTTTGGTGAAATCCTGCAGTATTATGCAATGGAACGATTTCTTTTCCGCCTTTCCAAGTCGAAGTATGCGGATAGATTCGTACTTAAAGGTGCCCTTCTGCTAGATGTATGGCACAGCGAAGGCTCGCGATCCACAATGGACATAGATTTGCTTGGGCGCATTGAAAACTCTGAAGAAACAATCGCGGCAGCGATTCGGGAGATTCTGAAACAGCCTGGCAACGATGGAATCGTTTACGACGCGAACACGATAAGGATAGAATCGATAACCGAGGATGCAATGTACCGAGGCGTCCGAGTTTCGTTCGAAGCTACGCTTGCATCCGCCAGGATTAAGTTGAGAATCGATATAGGATTTGGTGATACTGTGTATCCTGCCCCTCAGCGGCAAGAGTTTCCGGTACTTCTGGATCAAGAAACTCCTCAACTTCTGTGCTACAGCCGCGAAACAGCCATAGCGGAGAAGTTTGAAGCCATGGTAAAGCTTGGAAAGTTGAACAGCCGGATGAAGGATTTTTTCGACATTTGGCTTCTCTCTAGGCACTTTGGCTTCGATCAAGTAGTCCTCGCAAAAGCGCTAGAGTTGACGTTCACCCAGAGAGAAACAGACATAAAGGATGCGCATGTCTTGTTTTCTCCGGAATTCTCGGCTCTGAAACAAGTACAATGGGAAGCATTTTGCGGACGGCAGAAGCTTTTATATGCCCCAGTCCAATTCTCCGAGGTGATAGATGCCCTTTTTTGCTTTCTGGTGCCGTGCACATCGCTTGCGCAAAAAAACGAAGAAGAGTCAATGATATGGGAACCGCCTGGACCTTGGAAAACAAGGAAGAAAGGTTAAATTATAAAGCACAACCGTGACTTTTCCTCGTAAATACAGGGGAAAGAAAATCACTCCTTTAGAAGCGAGGAGGGGAGTAGCCTTGGTCTTACGAAAGAGCAAAGAATTTAACTTCTGAGCGGGGTAACCGACGTGTGCACCAGATCACAGGCCTTGCTTTGATCATGGAAGCGGAGGAATCTAGGGAATTTTCTTCTGAAACTTATCCGATTTAGTTGAGACTAAGTTAAGCCTTTTTTAAAATAGAAAAATGGGAGCATATGGGAATGAAAAATGACGAATTTACGTACAAGTAGTCGGGCGCAGTGCCTTGAATCATTTACGAAAAACGGGAAAAAACTGGAGCACCACACTGCACTCCATGATTTAGACCACACTTGTAGAAGATTTTCGTGGCAGATTGAGATATAGAATATCTTGGAATAAGGAGCGCCAACCTCAAGGAAGATGATCAACGAATATTCTAAGGACGTAATATAACGCAGCACGGATCGAAACTTAGTTCGGTGACAGGCGCCCGGTTCAGTACCGCAGAAGCCTTTTTCACCTTGAGTCCAGAAATCACTGCACCAGTTACTATTCTTCCTGAACCTTCTTGATCGCGCTCTTGAGCTCTCCATAATGAATGGCGCCACTGACCAGCCACTTGTTGTTGATAATGAGTGTCGGCACTGAATTGATGCCGAGTTCCTCGGCAAGGTCGATGTCATCCTGAACCGCCTTGGCTGTCGAAGGATCGTCGAGAAGTGCTTCAAATTCTGCCGTGTCCAGACCAATATCTTTGGCGCAACTCACAAGCACCTCGCGGTCGGTAATGTCGCGACATTCGGTAAGATGAGCCTTCTGCACGCGGTCAAAATAGTCCCAATGACCCTTGGAGCCAGCGAGCATTTCGGCAGCCTTGCAGGCAATAAGTCCTGGCATAGAATAAGGATAATCGTAATCTCGAGTGGCCATGAGCGCCGTGTTGATGCGATGTTCGTCGTCATTCGCATTGGCGGCGCGCCAGTGGTTCAGAATCTCCTGTTTTGCCTGGGCTTTATCTCCGAACATTGTGCTGAGGCTTTGCTTTGAAGGAGCAAGCGCGAAGCAATGGTGGTCGACCTCTATGGAAGGATTTTCCTCAACAAGCCGTCGGACTCGTGGAGAGAGCGCGAAGCACCACGCACAGAGCACATCATGAAAAAAATCGATATGGATCGTCTGCATCTATATATACCTCTATTCTAATATAACAAAATTATGAATGAGGAAGGAAGCGAGGCGGCAAAAAATACACCGTCGAAGGTGCTCAATAAAGCCTTCAATAATAAGAGCGGAAGCAGGACCAATCGACTCCTGGAGTCAGTTTGAGCACCATATTATTGATTTTAAAACAATGAGTTAGTATTGTATGAGAAACCAAATTAAGTTGATTGATTGCTTCACAAACGACTTTTGCCTGGAATTCTCTGCTGTAGTATTCGCACTGCTGTGAGCCTCATGACTACTATTACTTGCCTTCTACAAGGAGGTTGAGTCCATCTTGGTTCCCTTTAACCATGGTCTGAATTCCAAAGCTTAGCATAGTGCGAATGCAGTAGCACATTGGCACGGCTTGTGGTAAATTGGGTATAACATGAAAACGCGCGAAGAACCTAGGCCTTTTGTTAAATGGGCGGGCGGCAAAAGTCAACTGCTAGACATAATCCGGTTGAAGTATCCCTCGGACATCAAAAGGTATTGCGAGCCATTCCTGGGGGGTGGGGCAGTACTCTTTGATGTTCTAGCAACTTTTCAACCAGAGGAAGTCCTTGTGAATGACATAAACAAAGACCTTATCAATACTTATAAGCAACTTCAAAAGCATTGTGAAGATGTTATTGAGCAGCTTAATCGACTTCAGGCAGAGTTTTGGAGTATGTCTCAAAACCAAAGGCGAGAAATGTATCTTCAACTGCGTGGAGAATACAATTATCTAGAAGTCGGCCTCAATAGTGGAGAGAACTTACGAAAAGCGGTTCTACTTATCTTTCTGAATAAGACTTGTTTCAATGGCCTCTATAGAGTGAATTCCAAAGGTCAATTCAATGTTCCTATGGGTTCGTATGATAGGCCTCTGATCTGTGATGCTCGAAATCTTCGAAATTGTTCAGCCTTATTGCAGAATGTGAGAATCACTTGCGACGATTATGCAAGCACTATTGGATTTGTAGACCACGAGACTTTTGTCTACCTCGATCCTCCGTATAGGCCGATTTCCTCGACTGCCTCATTTACCGCATACAATGAGACAATTTTTACAGATAAGCAGCAGCGCGAATTGGCCGCGTTTGTAGACGCTGTTGCCTCAAAAGGTGCGAAGATTGTCCTAAGTAATTCAGATCCCAAGAACACAAACCTCTTCGATAACTTTTTTGATGATTTATACTCCAGATACATTATAAGTCGGATTGATGCAAAGCGCATGATAAACAGCAAGGCTTCAAAACGAGGATCTCTCAAAGAACTTCTGATATGCAATTTTTAGAAAGGTTCATATGAAAAGAGATTTTGAAAAATGGATGCAGACACTTCGAAAAAGTATAGCGACATATTCGTACTATGTAAACTTCAAGAAAGTCTTTGCTAGCGTTGATTCCATCAAAGTCGAGCTCAATATTCTCAATACTTTGATTGGATCAAAATCCATAGAAGCCGATTTTGAAAGAATAGTTCAAGAATATCCGCAGACCTTGAAATGTGTTCCGATCTTGCTCGCTGTCCGGGATTCTTCCGTTCCTGTCATAGACGAAACCGGCAGCCATGTCTTTGATTTTCAAAGTCCACCTAGAAGTGTGAGTGAATACTCAATATTCATGAACAAGTCTGGACTTTTTGATTTGCTACAGAATCACCTTATATGTAATCTGACTGATTATGTAACCGGCGTAGAAACAGGGCTTGATTCAAATGGTCGAAAGAATCGTGGTGGTCACCTTATGGAAGATATTGTAGAAACATACATTAAGAAGAGCGGCTTTGAGAAGGGTAAAGACTATTTCAAGGAAGTGTATGTCCACGAGGTTCACGACAAATGGGGCCTTGACCTTTCCCCAATGTCGAATAAAGGAAAGATGGAGAAGCGATTTGACTTTGTCATAAAGACTGAAAGAATGGTTTACGCTGTTGAGACCAATTTCTATAGTCGTGGTGGCTCAAAACTGAATGAGACAGCTAGGAGCTACAAGACTCTTGCCACCGAGGCAGCTACGATCCCTGGGTTCACATTTGTCTGGTTTACCGACGGAATCGGTTGGAGATCTGCCCGCCACAATTTGGAAGAAGCATTCGATGCCATGGAGCATATTTACAATATCAATGATCTGGAAAATGGGATCATAAAAGAAGTTTTTGTATAAAATGGTCTTAATCCGATGTATTATCCAGAAATGAACAAATCCATTAAAATAAGGAGGCACGGTGAGAGATTGCCTTTACTGGGAGAATGCAGAATAAACCATACTTTTGTTTTAGGGATTTATCAAGGTCCCTATTCTGAATTCGATTTCTTGCTACAATACAAGCAGAGAATTAACGGACAATGAAGATCGCGTCCAAGGACCCCAAAACATGTCCATTGGGGTGTCGACATACTAATCAGGCAGGCAGTAGAGAATGCAGAACTTCTCATGGTACAAGAGAAGACAAATAGAAGGGGTGGCTCAATGTTTGGGCGCCTCCTAAAACAACTAAAATCTCATCGTGGTATTTATGAGGCCATTTCAACAGCGACTTTTCATTGAGTGGATAAAATATGTTACATTCATTCTATAAATCAGCGAACCATGATTTTACTCTTTTGCAAGGTGATTGCATTTCTTTGTTATCAGAGTTTGACTTCAAATTTGATATGATTTTTGCCGATCCGCCCTACTTTCTTTCAAATGGTGGCATCTCTGTTCAAAGTGGTAAGCAGGTCTCGGTCAATAAGGGCGCCTGGGATAAGTCAAAAGGCTTGCAAGAAGACAAGGCTTTCAATTTTCGGTGGATAAGTGCGTGTCGCGATAAACTGAAGGAAAATGGAACGATTTGGGTTTCTGGTACCTTCCATAACATTTTCTCAGTTGCAGAAGTATTGAATGAGCTTGATTTTAAGATCCTCAATTGCATAACTTGGGTAAAAACAAATCCTCCTCCTAACTTGAGCTGCCGATATTTTACGCATTCGACTGAATTCGTTATTTGGGCCAGAAAGAACAAGCGTGTACCGCACTTATTCAATTATGAACTGATGAAGGAAATTAATGGTGGTACTCAAATGCGCGATGTTTGGCAATTGCCCGCTATTGGTCGGTGGGAAAAGACCTGTGGCAAGCATCCTACTCAAAAACCGTTATCTCTATTGGCAAGGATTATACTGGCTTCAACCAATGAGCGAGCTTGGGTTTTGGACCCCTTTTCTGGTAGTAGTACTACCGGAATTGCTGCAAGTTTATTGAATCGCCGATTTTTGGGGATTGAGAGGGAAGGGGAATTTCTCGATATGTCGAGGAGGCGTAGGGTTGAAATTGAAGATATTGCTATAAGAACAGAATACAGAAATAGAATATGTCTGTTCAACGACAAACCACTGCATGATATAATTGAACTGCACGATGATGTACCTTATTTTGGTGATGATTTACCTATAGAATAATCCTCGATAAGCAGAGTGCCCGAGTGAGAAAGCATAGAAAGACTATATGACAACAACCTATTCTGTAAGTTCTTCAACCTTTCCAGAGTTCTGAACCAATAGAAGTGATACGCCGATTCTCTTCTTCGCAAGTGCCGGCAAATGCCTCCAAAGCGAACGGAATTGAGCAAGATCAGGAAGCGCAATTGAGTAACGTGCTTTTGGATCGGACATGTGCTGAAGGATTTCACCTAGAAGTCCCAAGAAGTAATTAACTCGCATCGGCTGCCTTGAGCCTGGGCCTTTTACTTCAATTATCCAGCGTTTGTCCCCGTTAGATGCATCAATGTCGATTCCATGTTCTTTGCCCCACGCGATATTTGGAGACCAGCCTTGGCTTTCTAGCCAAGTTTTGAGTATATGTTTGAAATCATCTTCCGAAAGGGTATCGTCAACGGACTGATTTGGATTCGTTTGTGGGTTGCCTTTGCTTGGAACAGGTCGACCATTACTTGGAACAGTGTGGCCATTATTAGTGGGATAGTTACCAATTAACCCATCGCGACGCGTTTTGCGTTCCAGTAATCCTTTTGTAGCGAGGCGTCTTGCAACGCCGTTAACACCTTGCTGTGGCGCATCGGTACCTTTGAGCGCGTTTGTTATTTCCCGATCGGTCAACCCAGGCGTCTTACGGACCAATTCAAGTACATCATCAGCCAGTTTACCCATTTTGATATCCCCCAATATAGAATTGTTACAGACTATACCCTTCGTCTATGGGGCTCGCCAGCAGTAGTATGCGAAGGGCCGTGACAAAATTATTCAATGCGATGTCGATGCGCTTACGCCCGATGAGATTCGTAAAGCGACGGAGGTCGTCATTGGCGCCGGGGCGGACCTTGTCAAAACCTCTACCGGTTTTTCACCGGCGCAAAAACGAAGGCGCCAGCATAGAAGTAGCAAAGGCCATAGTACGCCCCCTCATTTGCACAGTATTAAGTTATTCCATTACAATGAATAAATATAACAATGTCAAAATAGTGCTGCGAAACAGACACTAGTTTGACAGAATAATGCTTGTTTTCTAGTGCTATTTTCACGTGGAAGCTATCGTGGTGGGCCAACCTTCAAGAGGCTGCAACTCAACAAGCACAACGAAGACGTTTCAACAATGCTTCAATCAGGAAGGGCGATCATTCCGTCGTTGGAAAAGTCGCCGAAACCGGTCGGCAGCGCGCGACGAGTGGTGAAAGGCGCGGTAGCAAAATAAACTCGATTGCATCGGCGGCCTGGCCTCTTAGTGTATACCCCAGAAGCGCATAGGTTGTAGTGCCATCGGTACGACAAGCCGGGATTTCGTCGTATGAATTTGCGTTTTCGAGCTGAGCCGTCTCGTTGACACCATGGTGGTATGTTTCGTCTACGGTGCCAAAGTCACAGGGGTTTGCCAGTTCTGTCGCAGAGAAAGTGTAATCCTTGTCTTTTTGAACGCTAAAGTAGCGTAACGACTCATGAAGCAGTTTGTACATGTTCCGCGTATCGATCTTGCCTTCGTCATCAGGGTGCGTATACTCCTGAAACATGTAGTAACGATCATACTTCATGCTGGAACTCATCACCTTTGGAGTGCCGTTTTCTTGCGTCGCAAGGTTGTTGAGAGGTATCGTCCTCACAACATACTGTGTTGTGTTTTTTGTCAGTCGGAAAAAGTCCGTACTTTCGCGAGTTGGTTCAGACTCGACCTCTTGGTGGAGCGCACAGATGGTCAGCGCAGCAACAACCGACACAAGAATGAAACCGGCAAGTATCATACGTTTCATTCTTCGCCGCCTTTTAAGGAGTGATTACAAAGCTGCCCCAACCCAATCAGAATGTTTTTGCCTCTAAGTATAGTGGACGGGCTCCGTCCCTGCAAATTGCGTCGCGAACATTCAAGGAGAATTGATTGGCCAATATGGCCAGGCGGCGATATCTTAGTAGGTGCTGACTTATAGCGGAGGGCGTGTGTTGAGGATGGGTGGATTCTCTTTGCGTCGTGGCGCGGTGTCGTCAATCAGGGCGCTTATGCTGTGTATGGTCGTCGCAATTGCTGTACTCGGCCTTGTTGCATGTGCCCCGTCATCGAAGTCAAGTCAAGTTGCTCAAGACAAGGAAGGAGAGGACGTGAACATTTCTAAGAAACTATCAGAATTGCAAGCTCAATCGAATACGTCGAAGGACGCATCAAAAGACGATCTCAAACAGAAACTCAGTCCGGAAGCGTACCATGTGACGCAAGAATGCGGCACTGAGCCCGCCTTTAATAACGCATATTGGAACAACCACGAGCCGGGCATTTACGTCGACGTCGTTTCCGGCAAGCCACTTTTCAGCTCGACCGACAAGTTCGACTCGGGCTCGGGCTGGCCGAGCTTTACAAAGCCGCTTTCTAACGATGCGGTCGTGGAAAAAGAGGATTCGAGTTTTGGGATGAGGCGCATCGAGGTGCGCAGTGCAGATGCGGATTCACACCTTGGGCACGTCTTTCCGGACGGTCCCGATCCCACTGGGTTGCGCTATTGCATCAATTCGGCGGCGCTTCGGTTTATCCCGGTGCAGGATCTTGAAAAAGAAGGTTACGGAGAGTACCTGAAGCTTTTCCCGGAGTATGTTGCTCAAAGAGATGGTCAAACTAAGAAGGCCAGTCAATCGGGCCAAATCGATCCGCACAACCAAAACGATCCGAGCGGGCAGGGTGGAGAGAAGGACGCGACCGCACATCGCGAAGTGGCGGTATTCGCGGCCGGTTGTTTCTGGGGCACCGAGGAATATTTTAGGCGCTTACCAGGCGTTATCTCCACAACCGTGGGGTACTGCGGCGGAACGCTTGCCAATCCAACGTATGAGCAAGTCTGTACGGACACGACTGGCCATGCGGAGTCCCTCAAAATTGAGTTTGACCCGGCCGTAATATCGTATAAGGACCTTTTGCGTCACTTTTTCAGGATGCACGATCCCACGCAGCTCAACCGCCAGGGAAACGATTTTGGCACCCAATACCGCTCTGTCATCTTCTATCAGAGCGAAGAACAGCGCAAGATCGCCCAAGATGTCATTGCCTCGCTCACCGCAAGCAAACGGTATAAGAAGCCCATTGTGACTGAGCTTTTGCCTGCGATGCCGTTTTATCCGGCGGAGGATTACCACCAGGATTACCTGCAAAAGCATCCGGGCGGGTACTGCCACGTGAATTTGAGCCTGGCGAGTAAGCCGCTGGAGTAAATAACGGGTGTTGATGCTTTATTGACTTCCTGCTAGTTGGCAATTAGTCTTGAGTTCTGTGGAAAGAGAGGGGGGTACTGTGACATCAGAATTGCTGAAGCAACTTATTGCCAAGGGTGAGTCGCCGCAACGTGAATTTAAGAAAGCTTTGAGCGGAACCCCTAAATCGGTGTACGAGACCATTTGTGCCTTTCTGATTAGAAATGGCGGCGATATTGTCTTGGGTGTGGACGACAAGGGGACAGTTGTAGGCATACCACCCGAGCTTGCAGACACGATAGCGGCAGATATTGCTTCAACTACCAATAATTCCAGCATGTTCGATCCTCCTTATCTTCTCTATCCAGAAGAAGTCAAACTTGACTGCAAGACAGTCCTGCTTTTGCGCGTTCCTGGAAGCTCCAGAATCCATCGTCTGCACGGCCAAGTATTATGATAGGGGCGCTGATGGGGACTTCAAGGTTCTTGATCCTGAACGGATTGCAGACCTGGCAAACCGTAAGCGCAGCTTTTACTCCGAAACTAAGGTCTATCCTTACCTCAAAATCGAGCATCTTGATACGGCCACCATTGAAAAATCACGAATGTACCTTCGAATCCGGCGTCCCGACCATCCTTGGGCAGCGCTCGGCACCGAAGAGCTTTTGAAGAAGGCAGGTCTCATTTTGCGGGACTACGAGTCGGGTGCTGAGGGACTGACGCTTGCAGCGGCCCTCCTCTTTGGCAAGGAGGAGACTATTCAGTCGCTTGTACCCCAGTATAAGACCGATTTACTCGTGCGCAGGGACAATGTCGATCGCTATGATGATCGCTTGGATGTTCGAGTCAATCTTATCGAAGCGTATTCTGAAATTCTGAATTTTCTGGATCGGCAGTTGCCCGATCCGTTCTTTCTTGAGGGAAACACGAGAGTAAGTCTACGTAATAAAATCTTTAGAGAACTTGTCGCTAATATCCTCGTCCACCGCGAGTATATGAGTCGAATTAGTTCCAGGATAATTATTTATGCCGACAGGATCGAGTTTGAGAATCCTTGTGTACCTCTCTATCATGGCAAAATAGTACCTGATACTTCGATACCGAATCAGAAAAACCCACTCATATCTAAGTTCTTTCTTCAGATGGGATGGGTAGAGGAAGTCGGTTCGGGGCTCATCAATGTGACGAAGTACCTTCCGTTTTTTGCCCCTGGTAGCTGGGCAGAATTCATTGAGGATGAAATCTTTAGGACAATTGTCCATTTGACGGGGCGGGACAGCGTGCAAGTCACCCCCCCAAGATACCATGCAAGATACCATACAAGATACCATGCAAGATACCGGCGAAAGAGCCATGTCTATTGTCAGATTTTGTTCTGAGCCTCGCACTCGAGAAGAAATTCAGAAATTCCTTGGAATCAAGAATAGGGACTATTTCCGCAAAGAAATCCTTAATCCTCTCATTGAGATTGGCATCCTCGAACCCACTGTTCCTGATAAGCCTACAAGTAGACTCCAGAAATATGTGGCCAAACGTGCGGTAAGAGACTAAGCTCACGAGTCAACCTACAATGGCGTGGCCAGCGAGCGAATTTTCCTGATGGCTTTGAAAAGGTGTCGCAAACACTGGTGTGAGTTTGCCCTAGGTGGCATACTGCATACATATCTACCAAATTGTTTTGAGAGGAAATTCTATGCAAATAGTGCGAGAAGCGTATAAAAATGAGATCGTGGACGGCGGGAAGCGGCTGCTGCATCAGGGGCTGACGGTGGGCACCTGGGGGAACTTGAGCCTCAAGGACCCTGAGACCGGGCTCGTATACATAAAACCGAGCGGTATGCCCTATGACGATATCGTGGCGGACGATGTGGTCGTGATGGATGAGAACGGCAGGATTGTGGAAGGCAAGCGCAAGCCATCCATCGAATTTCGCTTGCATCTTGCAATTTATGCGCACAGGCCGGATGTGCTGGCAGTGCTGCATACTCACGCCATCTACTCGAGTGTGTTCGGCACCCTGCATGAGGAAATACCTGCCATTTCGGAGGATTTTGCCGAGATTATCGGGCAGCGCGTTTCGTGCAGTCATTACGAGCTTCCAGGGACCGAGGCGCTTGCGGAGTCGGTAATTGCGGCGCTGGGAGACGAAAAGGCGCTGCTCTTGCCCAACCATGGCGCGGTCTGCGTAGGATCGAGCTTTGAGGAAGCGCTCAAAGTGTGTGCAGTCCTGGAAAAGACCGCACACATTTACTTGCTTGCCCGTGCGATCGGAAAACCCGAGGTGCTTAAGCCCGAAGACGTCGATGTCATGAAGAACTTCATGAAGACGAGCTACGGGCAGGACAAATAGCGGGCTTCTGGTTGCCCATATGCTCTGCCCGTGCGCTTTGCCACCCTCTTCGCCTGTGCGCCCCACTCGCGCCCTTTGCGTGCGCTTTGGCCTTACGATAGGTGCGTCTACACCTCCAGTGACCGCCTCAATTCCGCGGCGTTGGTGTCTTTGCCGATCACGACAGTCTCGATATCGGCAATGCGCGCATAATCTTCGAGCATCTCGGTACAAACTGCGTACGAGTAACTTGTATGGTGGGCGCCACCTGCGAGGATCCAGAGCTCGAGTCCGGACTTGAAATCGGGATATGGCTTCCAGAGTGCCCGTGCTACAGGAAGCTTTGGCATGGCGTGGGGCAGGGCGATCGCCTCAACCTCATTTATGATCAGCCGATAGTTATCCTGAAGTTCCACCATGCTCGCAGCAACTGCTTTTCCAGGGTGAGCATCGAACACAAGCCGCGCCGGGTCGTCCTTGCCACCAATGGAAAGGGAATGCACTTCCACGCGCGCCTTCTCCCCCGCAATGGTCGGACACACTTCCAGCATGTGGGCACCGAGCACCATCTCTTGGCCCTGCACCAGGTTGTAGGTGTAGTCTTCCATGAACGACGTGCCACCGCTCAGCCCTTTGGACATGGTCTTCATGGCGCGCACCAGCGCCGCAGTTTTCCAATCGCCCTCGGCTCCGAATCCAATTCCTTCTGCCATAAGGTTTTGAACAGCAAGGCCTGGCAACTGAGGCAGCCCGGCAAGATCCTCAAATGTCGTGGTAAAAGCACCTGCGCCGGTGTCGTGCAGGAATTGACGCAAGGCGATCTCGATGGCAGCCTGCTCGCGCACCTTTTGAAATTGAGTACTGTCGCGCTTGAGGGCGTCCGGCACAAAATAGCGTGCTTCGTACTCGGCAAGTTTCTGCTCAACTTCACGCTGATTAACCGCCTTATAGCGTTCGGCAAGCTCGGCGACACCGTAGCCGTTCACCTGCCAACCGAACTTTATCTGCGCAGCCACCTTGTTGCCATCGGTGACAGCGACTTCGCGCATGTTGTCGCCCAGGCGTGACACCTTGGATGCCTTGCCATCCGCAAAAGCTATCGCCGCGCGCATCCACAGCGCGATCCGCTCAACCACTGCCTCGTCCTGCCAGAAACCGACCACCACCTTCCGCTTTTTGCCCAGTCGGGTATGAATGAATCCGTGCTCACGGTCACCATGAGCGGACTGATTCAGGTTCATGAAGTCCATATCGATGGTATCCCAGGGGATTTCACGGTTGAATTGCGTATGAAGGTGCAGAAGGGGCTTCGTATTCTCCATAAGCCCCTGAATCCACATTTTTGAAGGGGAAAAGGTGTGCATCCAGGTCATAACGCCGGCGCAATTCGGGTCTGCATTGGCTTTTATAAAAAACGATGTAATTTCTTCAGGCGAGGTAACTACCACCGGAACTACCGTGGCGGGGATGGTCGCATTATCGTTGAAGAATGCAGCCATCTTTTTTGCGTGATCGGTTACCTGTGCGATTACTTCCGGCCCATACAGCGTTTGCGTTCCCACCGCGAACCAGAAGGTGTAGTTGCTGAATAATTTCATACAGACTCCTTCTTTAGCTCCCTCTCAATAAATGCGCCGAACTCTAGGTATTCTTTGTAAAGCTTGTCGTAAATTGCCACTTGCTGTGCGTTGGGCGACACCACTTTTTCAATGGCAGGGGCCATCGCGCTTTGCGCTTGTGGAATCGAGTCATAGATGCCAGCAACGACTGCAGCAAACATCGCTGCACCGAGTGCCACACTCTGGTCGCTTGCGACGATTTCGATGGGCCTTCCCAGCACATCGGCGACGATTTGCATGACGAGCGGAGATTTGCGCGCCACGCCGCCAATGCCGCGCACACGCTCGATTTTTATGCCTTCCTGTTCAAAGCGCTCCACAATGGCTCGGGCACCATAGGCAGTGGCTTCTATCAGGGCCCGGTAGATCATGGGAGCGCTTGTGCCAAGGCTTAAGCCCTTGATGGCGCCTTTGAGCTCCTGGTTTGCATCTGGTGTACGCCTTCCATTGAGCCAATCGAGCGCAAGAACGCCAGACTCCTGGGGGTCGATTGCTGTGGCAGCCTTTTCCAGAGCCGGCATCAGTTGTGCATCCACGCTCGCACCAAGCTTGGCAAGCTGTTCAGGCGTAAGATTGCTGCTTGCAGCGGCTAAAGACTGTGCACCGTCCGCGGTCATCGCAGTAAATGGCCACATCAACAGGTTTTTGAACCATGCATACGTGTCCCCAAAGGCGCTTTGACCGGCCTCATAGCCAATCATGCCTGGTACCACAGAACCGTCCACCTGACCACAGATGCCGCGTACCAGGCGCTCTTTCTCTCCGTGCACCGCATCCGGCCTCGGCCCCACGATCATATCACAGGTGCTTGTTCCCATCACCTTTACGAGTACACCTTTGGCAACGCCGCCTCCCACCGCTCCCATGTGTGCGTCGTAAGCTCCGACCGCCACAGGAATTCCAGCAGAGAGGTGGAGCTTCTGTGCCCATTCTTCCGTGAGTTTTCCGAATTCGGTGTCACTGGTGTAGGTTTTTGTACCGAGCGTGTTCTTTATCCGCACGAGGTTTCTGTCGCGCCCTTCCAGTGCCCCTAAGAACTCGTCGCTGGGGTAGCCGCCGAAACTCTCGTGCCACATAGCCTTGTGCCCCATGGCACAGCGGCTTCGCTTAAGAACGTCGGGTTTGCCATACGTGCCGAGCGCAGGGCGCCCCACAAGACCGGTGAGCAGTGCGGGCATCCAATCACTGTGTTCAATTGCCGAAAAAGCTGCCTTTATAACGCGAGGATTGGTCTTTGCGACGTGCAGTATTTTTGCCCAGAACCATTCGGAAGAATAAACACCGCCTTCGTACATCGTATAGTCGATTTTCCAGGAATGTGCGAGCTCGTTTATTTGCGCTGCTTCCTGTGTCGAGGTATGATCTTTCCATAGAATGAACATGGCATCCGGATCGTTTTCGAATTCCGGCAAAAAAGCAAGCGGCTCGAGTTTCTCCGTAATGAGGCAGGGCGTCGAGCCTGTCGTGTCGATCGCAATCCCCTCGACGTATGGTAGAACCGCGTCGCCAGTTTTCTCAAAAACCTGTTCCATTACAGATTCGAGGGATTCAATATAGTCCAGCGGGTGTTGACGGAATTGATTCTTGGCTGGGTTGCAATAAAGGCCCTTTGCCCAGCGCGGATAGAGCGCCGTCGCGGTTGCTACTTCCTTGCCATTCCGTGCGTCAGTGACGACCGCCCGGCAAGAATCCGTGCCATAGTCTATGCCCAAAACATAGCGGGGCTGCTTGTCATTTTCCATTTTGATTCTCCCTCTGTTGTCGTTGCCCTACGATCTTGCACTCATCAGTTGCTCCCCTATTTTATCACACGGAGCGATTCTCTATCGATGGTAAGCGCCACGACGGCCAAGAATATTATGCCTTTTACGAGCTGTTGGGTTGCGGAAACAGGGAACACCATCGGTAGGCTCTTCTCCAAGACGCAGTAGGTCAAGGTCCCAATAATAATGTTGGAGAATCGCGCCTTTGCGCCGCCCGATATCGGCATTCCACCCAAAACGAGGGAAATCAAAATCTGTGTCTCGAGTTGGGTGCCAGCAGTGCCTGTAATGGATCCAACCTTTATGACATTGATAAACGAGGCAAAACCGGTAATGGCTCCCGCCGCCATATACACTGAGAA
>OFJB01000486.1_pt1 | contig 19369 bp, 21 predicted proteins | sample 1775081 | NCBI WGS metagenome assembly OFJB01 (sample SAMN08195771, study PRJEB24354) | sludge metagenome | isolation source: initial sludge from phenol fed wastewater aerobic bioreactor | place: India: Nagpur | collected 2016-06-05
ACGGGGTCGTAGCTGTCGCGGTCCTCGGGCACGATGTTGAAGTCGCCCACCAGCACCAGGCGCGGGTGCGCGGCCAGTTCGGCGCGCAGCCAGTCGTGCAGGGCGGCCAGCCACTGCAGCTTGTAGGAGTAGTGGTCGTGCCCCAGCTCGCGTCCGTTGGGGACGTACACGCTCCAGACCCGGACCCCTCCGCAGGTCGCCCCGACCGCACGGGTCTCGACGACGCCGTCGTAGGGCGGCTGGTCGGTGAGGTCCAGCACGACGTCGGACAGGCCGACGCGGCTGAGGATCGCGACACCGTTCCACCGCCCGTTGCCGTGGGCGACGGCCTCGTAGCCCAGCGCCTGGATGGGCAGGTGGGGGAAGGCGTCACTGGTGCACTTGAGCTCCTGCAGCGCCACGACGTCGGGCTGCGCGCTCTCCAGCCACTCCAGGACGCGCGGCAGCCGCGAGGTGATCGAGTTGACGTTCCACGTCGCGATCCGCACGCTCCGAGCCTATTGCCCCGCTCCGGGGACGGATTTCGCACCTGTCCCCTCGTGCGGGTACCCTGTCGGGGCCGCTTCGCGCGGCACGCAAGACAGACCTCCTGCCACGGAGAGACCGTGGCCGCCTAGTCCGAAGGAGGTGGGTTTGCTCATGCGTCGTTACGAGATCATGGTGATCCTCGATCCAGACCTCGAGGAGAAGACCATCGCTCCCAGCCTGGAGGCGTTCCTCAACGTCGTCCGCGCTGACGGGGGCACCGTCGAGAACGTGGACATCTGGGGCCGGCGCCGGCTCGCCTACGAGATCAACCACAAGCCCGAGGGCATCTACGCCGTCATCAACGTGACGGCGACGGTTGCCTCGGTCAAGGAGCTCGACCGCCAGCTGTCGCTCAACGAGGCCGTCCTGCGCACCAAGGTCCTGCGCGCCGACGAGCCGGTCGCGGCAGGGGCCCAGTAGTGGCCGCCGGCGACGTCAACGTCACGATCGTCGGCAACCTCACGGCCGACCCGGAGCTGCGCTTCACCCCCAGTGGTGCGGCCGTGGCGAACTTCCGTGTCGCGTCGACCCCGCGCGTGCTCGACAAGGCTTCGAACGAGTGGAAGGACGGCGAGCCCTTCTACGTCAGCTGCAACGTCTGGCGGCAGTACGCCGAGAACGTCGCGGAGTCGCTGACGAAGGGCATGCGCGTCATCGTCCAGGGCCGCCTCAAGCAGCGCTCCTACGAGACCCGTGAGGGCGAGAAGCGCACGGTCGTGGAGCTCGAGGTCGACGAGGTCGGCCCCGTGCTGCGGTACGCCACGGCAAAGGTCAACCGGGTGCAGCGTGGTGGTGGCGAGTACGGCGGTGGCGGTGGCGGAGGCTTCGGTGGCGGTCAGTCCGCGCCGGCCGACGACCCGTGGGCGAGCAGCCCCGCCAACGACGAGCCGCCGTTCTAGCCCGGCGCACCTTTCCCCCGAACCCCCGTCGGGATGCGCTCGGTGCGCATCCACAGCGAACAGGAACGAATCGACATGGCACGAGACAGCAAGGGCGACCGGAAGTCGTCCCGCGGCAAGGACAAGATCGTCAAGGCTAAGGCTTGCGCGTTCTGCAAGGACGGCGTCAAGGCGATCGACTACAAGGACACGAACCTGCTCCGCAAGTTCATCTCCGATCGCGGCAAGATCCGCGCCCGCCGGGTGACTGGCAACTGCACCCAGCACCAGCGGGACATCGCGATGGCCGTCAAGAACGCGCGCGAGGTTGCGCTGCTGCCCTACACGTCCACGGCTCGCTGACGCGAGGAACAAGGAGTCACGATGAAGCTCATCCTCACTGCCGAGGTGCCCGGTCTGGGCCTCCCCGGCGACGTCGTCGAGGTCAAGGACGGCTACGGCCGTAACTTCCTGCTGCCGCGCGGCTACGCGATCGCGTGGACCCGGGGTGGCGAGAAGCAGATCACGCAGATCAAGCGCGCGCGCAAGGTCCGCGAGGTGCGCGACCTGTCGCACGCCAACGAGATCAAGCAGGCGCTGGAGGCGCTGACGATCACGGTCCCGGCGCACGCCGGCGAGACCGGTCGGCTCTTCGGCTCGATCACGTCCACCGATGTCGCAGACGCGGTCAAGAAGGCCGGTGGGCCGGTGCTCGACAAGCGCACCGTCCAGCTGGCGGCGCCGATCAAGACCGTGGGCAAGCACGCGGCCAAGGTCGCCGTGCACCCGGACGTCACGGCCAGCATCACCCTCGAGGTGGTTGCGGGCTGACGACCGCCCTCGTAGCGAACGCTGCACCCGCGGTCCGCGGGTGCAGCGTTCGTCGTTCCGGGCCCGATGTCCGGGCGAGTTCGACTAGTTCGAGAGCGCTCCGGAGACGCCGAGGATGACGAACAGCGCGATCCACGCGATCAGCAGGCCGATCCCGACCAGGCCGAGGATGAAACCGGCCTTGGCCATGCCGCCGTTGTCGGCGGCGCCGCGGTCGGCCAGCTTCATGCCGAGGGCGCCGAAGATGATGGCCAGGATCGAGCACGGCACGCCCAGGTAGCACAGGAGCAGGAGCGGGATCCCGACGATCCCGAGCACCAGGGACGCGACGCCGAAGCCGTTCTGCCTTCGGGGCGGCGGGTATGCGGGGTACGGCGATGGAGTCGTCATCGGGTCAGGTCGAGCTGCCGGCGGCGACGGCGAAGATCAGGATCCACGCGATGATCCCGAGCACGCTGAGGACCAGGCCGACGATGCCGAGCCAGAATCCCCACTGCGCCGAGCTCTTGTTGTCCGCCAGGCCCTGGTCGGCCCGGGTGATGCCGATCCGCCCGAAGACGATGGCGGGGACCGACCCGATCGGGCCGAGGCAGAGCAGGCCGAGGATCCCGAGCACGAGCGCCGCCGTTCCCATCCCGTTCTCCCGGGGCGCCGGTTGGTACGAGCCGCCGGGGTAGGGCGCGGGTGTCGTCATGTCTCCCCCTGAACACAGAACGCGACACAGAATTGACCGGAATGTCACCGGCGATTGCCGTGACTTCGTCGTCGCCGACGCTACAGTCAGGCGTCATCATCGGCACGACCGGGGAGTAAGAGTGTCCTTCACCGACGCTATTCGTACCTGCTTGGGCAAGTACGCGACGTTCGACGGGCGCGCGACCCGCTCGGAGTTCTGGTGGTTCTACCTGTTCACCGTGATCGTCGCCTTCATCGGGTACATCCCGATGATCTTCTTCGGCATCCTCGGCAGCATGGACAACGCCATCGGGACGCTGTTCGGCCTGATCGGCGTGCTGTGGATCATCGTCTGGATCGTCCTGATCATCGCGCTGTACATCCCGTTCCTCGCCGTCGGCTGCCGTCGGCTGCACGACCGAGGGCAGTCGGGATGGCTGCAGCTGCTGCTGCTGGTGCCCTGCGGCGGCATCGTCCTCATCGTCTTCTGGGCGATGGAGGGGACTCCCAGCGACAACGCGTACGGCCCCCGGCCCGCGTAGCGAACACTCACTGACCAAGGAACTGGAGGAGCCATGGGCTTCGGCGAGGCAATCTCTACCAATCTCAGCAAGATCACCGACTTCACCGGCCGGGCGTCGCGGCCTGAGTTCTGGTGGTGGATCCTGGCCATCTGGATCCTGAACCTGATCGTCTCGCTGATCAGCGGTGGATGGCGCGGTGGCAGTGGCTTCCTGTGGTTCATCGGCTGGGTGATTTCGATCATCCTGGTCCTGGCCACCTTGGCCGTCGGTTGCCGCCGCCTGCACGACACCGGGAAGTCCGGGTGGTTCCAGTTGATCTACCTGATCCCGTGCGTGGGCTGGATCATCATGATCTTCCTCTTCGTCCAGCCGGGGACCGCAGGCGACAACCAGTACGGGCCGCCGCCGGCCAGCTAGCGCTCGCTGAGCATCCCGGGAAGGCCGCCGACGAGTCCGTCGGCGGCCTTCTCGATCATCGAGAGCATGTCGTCGAAGTCCGCCGCGTCGCCGTAGTAGGGGTCCGGCAGGTCCAGCCGTGGGTCCGGCGCCTGGAGATGCGCGAGCTCGGGGTCGAACGAGCGCAGCATCCGCAGCGACACCGGGGACCCGGCGCGCCCGACGAGCGCCAGGAGGTCGTCGTAGTTCGCCGCGTCCATGGCCAGCAGCAGGTCCGCCGCGCCGGTGCCGAGCCAGGCGGCGGTGAACTGACGGGCGGTGTGGGCATGGGGGTAGCCGTGGACGTCGAGGACGGTCCGCGACCGCGGGTCCATGTCGTGCCCGACGTGCCACCCGCCGGTTCCGGCGGAGTCCACGACGACCTCGTCGGCGAGCCCGGCGAGGGCGATCCGCTGCCGCAGGACGGCCTCGGCGACCGGCGAACGGCAGATGTTGCCCAGGCAGACGCAGGTGATCCGGAACGGCACGTCGGCACAGTAGCCGCGTACCGGCTGTGGGCCGCGCCGAGTTCGCCACGACTTTTCGTCCACAGGCTGAGCACACCGATCGGCCCGTTCGCACGAGGGGATTCCGCCGGATCCGTGTTCCGAGTCCACAGGGCATCCACAAGGTCGTCGGCAGGCCTGTCGCGCGTCGCCCACATGTTCTCCACAGGCGTGTCCACACGGTGGATTGCCTCCCCGCAGCGGGCTACCTAGGTTGAGGCACCGGCGGCGTGTCACACCGCAGCGGTAGACCTGACCAGGCGACATCGGCCAGCAGGCTCGTCGCGCGAGGGCAGGAGGAGGAGCTCGTGAGTATCGCCGAGCTGCACCCGGCCGACGTCGATCCGGGCCCGGACCGCACTCCGCCCAACGACATCGCCGCCGAGCAGTCCGTCCTCGGCGCGATGCTGCTGAGCAAGGACGCGATCGCCGACGTGGTGGAGGTCCTTCGCGAGAGCGACTTCTACCGTCCGGCCCACCAGGTGGTGTACTCGACGATCCTCGACCTGTACGGCCGCGGTGAGCCCGCGGACGCGGTGACGGTGGCGGCCGAGCTGACTCGGATCGGGGAGATCAGCCGCGTGGGCGGCGCGCCCTACCTGCACACGCTCGTGTCGATGGTGCCGACCGCGGCGAACGCCGGCTACTACGGCCGGATCGTCCGCGAGCAGTCGATCCTGCGTCGCCTGGTCGAGGCGGGCACCCGCATCGTGTCGATGGGCTACGCCGCCACCGGCGAGATCGACCAGGTCGTCGACCGGGCACAGGCCGAGATCTACGACATCACCGAGCGACGGGCGAGCGAGGACTACGCGCCGCTGTCGGACATCATGAACGACGCGCTCAGCGAGATCGAGGCCATCTCGAACCGCGGTGGCGAGATGATCGGCGTGCCAACGGGTTTCTCCGATCTGGACCGCCTGACCAACGGTCTGCATCCCGGGCAACTGATCATCATCGCGGCACGGCCGGCGATCGGTAAGGCACTGGCGCTCGACACCCCGCTGCCCACTCCGGTGGGCTGGACGACGATGGGCGCCGTCGAGGTCGGGGATCTCGTCTTCGGTGACGACGGACGACCTGTCCCTGTCACAGGGGTCACGACGACGTGGGAAGGCCGACCGTGCTTCCGGGTGGTCTTCTCGGACGGCTCCAGCGTCGTCGCCGACGCGGAGCACGAATGGCTTACCGAGGATCGGGCGGCCCGCCGGGCACCTCAGCCGACCGCGGCGATTCGGACGACTCGCGAACTGCACGAGACCGTGCGCTGCCCTACTGCAGACAGGCGCCATAACCACAGCATTCGGCTCGCCCAGGCGCTTGACCTCCCCGATGCTGATCTCCCGATCGGCCCGTACACCCTCGGTGTATGGCTGGGCGACGGGACGAGCGCAGCGGCGCACTTCACATCGGCCGATCCGGAGATCGCGATCTACGTGGAGGCCGAGGGCTACGAAGCACCTTTGGTCGGACATCTGCGCTACGGAATCCACCTGCCGGCGAACGAGCCTGTACCGGAGCGGACCTGCGTCGTGTGCGGGAGCACATTCGTGCCGATGAACCCACTCGTCCGGACGTGCGGGAAATCCTGCGGCGGCCAGGCCAAGGGAGTACGTGGGGGACGACGCCAAGCGAGCTGCCCGGACTGCGGTGGCCCGGTCACAGGAATGGGCCGCTGCCAAGACTGCGTGCGCGACCACGGGTCCGTGCAGGCGATCCTGCGCCGCGAGGGACTTCTCGGCGCTAAGCACATTCCCGCGGCCTATCTGCGATCGTCCGAGCATCAGCGACGTCAGCTGCTCGCCGGGCTGCTCGACACTGACGGGACGGTGACGTCGACTGGGAGCGTGCAGTTCACGACGACGAGTGCACGACTGGCGGACGACGTGTACGAACTCATCGTCTCGCTCGGCTACCGCTGCTCCGTGGCGACTAAGGCCGTTGCCGGTCGGTCGAGCCAGACGTCAGTCGCGTACTCGCTGAACTTCACGACACACGACGTCGTCTTCCGGCTGCAGCGAAAGCAGATCGCACACAAGGAGCGGACTCGTCACACGTCGAGCGTGAGGCGCCGAAGCCGGTTCGTCGTCGCCGTTGAGCCGGTGCCGAGCGTTCCGGTGCGTTGCATCGAGGTGGGCAACGCTTCGCACATGTATCTGGCGGGCCGGTCGATGGTGCCTACCCACAACTCGACCGTCGCCTTGGATATCGCGCGGGCGGCGTCGATCAAGCACGGCCTGACCAGCGTCATCTTCTCGCTGGAGATGAGCCGCAGCGAGATCGTCATGCGTCTGCTCTCTGCCGAGGCGCAGGTGCCGTTGCACCACATGCGGTCAGGCACCATGAGCGACCCCGACTGGAACAAGCTCGTCCCGAAGTTCGGCAAGCTCAGCGAGGCGCCGCTGTTCATCGACGACTCCCCGAACATGACGCTCATGGAGATCCGGGCGAAGTGCCGTCGGCTCAAGCAGCGCCACGACCTGCGCTTGGTGATCGTCGACTACCTGCAGCTCATGACCAGCGGCAAGCGGGTGGAGAGCCGGCAGCAGGAGGTCTCGGAGTTCTCCCGGTCGCTCAAGCTGCTGGCGAAGGAGCTGGGCGTCCCCGTCATCGCGATCAGCCAGCTCAACCGCGGTCCCGAGCAGCGGGTGGACAAGAAGCCGATGCTCTCCGACCTTCGCGAGTCGGGCTGTCTGCCCGCATCCACCCGCGTGGTCCGCGCCGACACCGGCGCCGAGGTCTCGCTGGGAGAGCTGGTGCGCAGCGGGGAGAAGGACGTCCCGGTATGGGCGCTGGACGACTCGCTCCGGTACGTCTCGAGCACGCTGACCCACGCATTCCCGACCGGCACCAAGGAAGTCTTCCGGGTTCGCACAGCGAGCGGGCGGGTGCTCGACGCGACCGCCAGCCACCGGCTCTTGACCTACGGCGGGTGGACGCCGCTCGGGGCGCTCGACGTCGGCAGCCGGATCGCCGTTCCGCGACATGTTCCGGCACCTGCCGAGGAGACGGCCGACTGGACCGATGACCGCGTCATCGTGCTTGCGCACATGATCGGTGACGGTTCGATGCTGGCCCGGCAGCCGATCCGCTACGCGACCAAGGACGAGGCGAACATCGCCGTCATGACCGAGTCGACGCAGCGGGCCTTCGCCATCCGCGTCAGTCGCGACGACTACGCCGCGGCACGGTGCACCACGCTCAGATTCACGAGCCTGCGACCAGTCACGCACGGGGTGCGCAATCCGATCGCCGAGTGGCTGGACGGGCTGGGACTGTTCGACCGGCGCAGTCACGAGAAGTTCGTCCCGCCGCAGGTCTTCTCCCTTCCGAAGCGGCAGATCGCGCTGTTCCTGCGGCACCTGTGGGCGACGGGCGGGTCGATCCAGATCACGCCCGGTGGCCGCGGTGGCCGCATCTACTACGCGACAACGAGCCGTCGACTCGCGGACGACGTCGCTCGCCTGCTGCTGCGGTTCGGCCTGACCGCCCGGATCCGGGTCGCGCGCAAGGCGGGTTACCGGGACGGCTACCACGTGGACGTCTCCGGGTCCGCCGACCAGAAGGTGTTCCTCCGCCGGATCAACGCGCACGGCGAGCGGGGCCGGACGGGCCTCCGGTTGCTCTCGCTCCTGGAGGCCGTTCCCGCCAACACCAATCGCGACACGATCCCGCGCGAGGTCTGGGGGCATGTCCGTGAGGTGCTCCAGGAGTCAGGGATGACGCACCGGGAGTTCGCGGCGGCGATGGGCACGCAGTTCTGCGGGAGCACGTTGTGGAAGCGCTCTCCCAGCCGGGAGCGTCTGGGGCGCGTCGCCGAGGTGCTCGGCGACGCGGACCTGGAGATGCTGGCGACGAACGACGTGTACTGGGACGAGATCGTCTCGGTCGAGTCGGTCGGGGTGCAGGACGTCTTCGACGCGACGGTCGTGGGTCGGCACAACTTCATCGCCGATGGCGTCGTCGTGCACAACAGCCTCGAGCAGGATGCGGACATGGTCGTCCTCCTGCACCGCGAGGACGCGTACGAGAAGGAGTCACCCCGCGCCGGGGAGGCCGACCTGATCGTCGCCAAGCACCGAAACGGCCCGACCGACACCGTGACCGTCGCGTTCCAGGGGCACTACTCCCGGTTCGTCGACATGGCCCACACGTAGCGCAGCGCGCACCCGGTCCGCCAGCGCGGGATCGACGACGCTGTCGGGGTCGCGGATCGTCCCGAGGAGGTCGCGCACGCCGGTGAGCGCCGCTAGCAGGGGCGGACAGGTAGGGCAGGCGGCGAGGTGCTGTCGGAGCCGTTCGGCGGTGGCCGTGTCGACGTCGCCGTCGAGGTAGTCCGAGACTCGTCGTCGGGCGTCCCAGCAGCTCATCGGCACCTCTCGCGTCCTCTCCCGGCGCTCGTGGCCGGCCGCCAGGGCCGTCACCAGCATCATGCGACCTCGCCGCAGGCGCTGCTTGGCGGCTGGCAGGCCGATCCCCGCGAGGTCGGCGACCTCGCGCATCGTGAGGCCCTCCGCATCGTGGAGGACGACCGCCGCGCGGTAGATCGCCGGGAGGCGGACGAGTGCGTCTTCCAGCTCCACCCGCGTCTCCGCCGCGAGGACGACTTCGGCGGCATCGACGGTGTAGTCGTCGGTACGCCAGCGCTCCTCGACGTCAGCGACCGCGATCTCACGATCGCGGCGCGCGCGGTCGACGGCCAGGTTGTGGACCACCCGACGCATCCAGGAGTCGATCCGGCGTACCTCGGCGAGCTCGACCCGGTGCTCGTATGCCCGCACCACCGCCTCTTGGGCGAGATCCTGCGCGAGCGCGTCGTCCCGGGTGATGGAGCGGGCGAAGCGTACGAGCGCGGGCCAGTAGGCGAGCAGAACCTCACCGGCCGACTGGTCGTCGGGTGGCGGCCACGCGTGCTGCGTCACGCGTCGATTGTCGTCAGGCCCGCGGCTGCGCGGGGACTCGGCAGGTCGACACTCCGAAGACGCGGTAGAGCGGGCAGAATCCCACGGCGGCCGTGACGAGCATGATCGCCGCCACGACGACGAGGACCCAGGCCCAGACCGAGCCGAACCCGAGGGCGATCGCCCCGGCCACCGCCGCGATGGCGATGACGACGCGGATGACGCGGTCGACGTTGCTGGTGTTCGTGTTCATCGTGACCTCCACGAGTCGGTTGTCCGTCGCCGGGAAGACGCAGGGAGGACCGCAGGGGATACAACGACCGTGCTCAGCGCACCCTCAGGCCGTAGTTGCGAGTCTTTCGCAGGAGGGATTGCATTGCGACCCGGACAAGGGGAGCGGATGGCGGGACGGCTGGGGCGGCCACGATCGTGGTGGCGGGACCTCGCTCCCCGCGAGCGCGCCTCGTTGCTGGGCATGGCGGGCTTCGTCCTGGCCCTCAACGTCGTCGGCTGGGGGACGCTCCTGCTGATCGTCGCGCCCCAGCACTATCGCGTCTCCGGTAGCACGATCTTCGGGGTCGGCCTCGGCGTGACGGCGTTCACCCTGGGGATGCGGCACGCGTTCGACGCCGACCACATCGCCGCGATCGACAACACGACGCGCACGCTGATGGCTGACGGCCAACGTCCGATGTCGGTCGGCTTCTGGTTCTCCCTCGGGCACTCGTCTGTGGTGTTCGGCCTGTGCGTCCTGCTCACCGTCGGGATCCGGGCCCTGGCGGGACAGCTCGAGGACGACGCGTCGACGCTGCACCAGGTGACCGGGCTCGTCGGCACGGCCGTGTCGGGCGTGTTCTTGCTCACGATCGGGCTGCTCGTGCTCGCGGGCGGTGCTGCCGCGGTCGCCCTGCCCTGGTACGCGATCCTGACGCTGCCCGTGCTCTTCGCGGCGGGCATGTCGTTGCTGGACACCATCGACGGGTGCTTCATGAACGTGGCCTACGGGTGGGCGTTCTCCCGGCCGGTGCGCAAGGTCTACTACAACCTCACCGTCACGGCGCTCGGCGTGTTCGTCGCACTCGTGATCGGCGGAATCGAGATCGTCTCGATCGTCGACGACCGGCTGGGCATCGACGACGGCGCGCTCGCGTGGGTGGGGGCGCTGGACCTCAACGTCGTTGGATTCGTGATCGTCGGGGTGTTCGTCGTGACCTGGCTCGTCGCTCTCGCGGTCTGGCGGTTCGGCCGCATCGAGGAGCGCTGGAGCACCTAGGTCACGGCTCGCCGATGCGTAGCGCCCGGTGCACGCCGTCGACGACCTGTGTCGTCGCGACGTCGAGATCGAGCCCGATCTGGTCTCCCGCGTGCGCCAGGATCGACCCGAGGCCGTGCACGGACGTCCAGGCGATGAGCGGCGCCACGTCCCGCAACGCGGGGTCCAGCAGGCCGACCTCGACCAACGCGTCGACCGACGCGACGAGCGCGTCCATCGCCGACGGCGCGTCCGGGTGTTCGAGCGTGCCGGAGCAGGACGCGAACGCCGCGTCGAACAGTCCCGGCTCGTCGACGGCGAACCGCACGTACGCCGCGCCGAGCGCGCGGAACCGCTCGTCGGCCGCGCGACGCGGGTCACGACGGCGCGGCACCGCATCCGTGGCGGCCAGGAGCGCGCGTGCCAGCTCCTCGCGAGCGGCCTGGCTCACCGCGGTCCGCAACTGCTCGACGTCGGCGAAGTGCCGGTAGACCGCCGCCGGAGTGACGCCGAGCTCGCGGGCGAGCTCGCGGGCGTTGAGGGCCGCCATCCCTCCGGCACGGACGGTTGCGAGGCCGGTCGCCAGCAGGTCGGCCTTCAGGTTTCCACGGTGGTACGGACCGGAGCGCACGCCATATGTTGACACCGATCACATCCGTCCGCAACTATGTAAACACCGAATACATAGCGCCGACGGGCGCTCGATCACCGGAGCCGGACATGAGCAACATCGCCGTCATCGTGGGCAATCCCTTCGCCGGAAGCCTCGACCACGCTCTCGCCGACGCGTACGCGTCCGCCGCCCGCGCGGCCGGCGGAGATGTCCGTGTCGTCGACCTGGCGGCCACGGAGTTCGAACTCTCGCCACCAATGCGCGAGCACCTGCGGGTCGACGGGCCGGACGACGTCGACCGGCTCGGCATGCCCGTGGCCGACATGATCCGGACGATCGACTGGGCGGACCACGTCGTCTTCGTCTACCCCGTCTGGTGGGGTACCTTCCCCGTTCCGCTACCGCGACCACGGGTCCCGGTGGGATCGCCTCCTGGCTGGTCGCACCGCGCGCCTGATCGTGACCATGGACGCACCGACCGTCTTCAACCGCATCAAGTACCGGCGAGCCACCGAGATGGCGATGCGCAACCCGCTGCTCTGGTTCGTGGGGATCCGGACCGTCGGCGTGACGTACTTCGACAAGGTCCGGTCGAGCACTCCGCGCCGCCGCGCCACCTGGCTGGAGCGGGCCGGTCGCCTCGGCGCGCGCGATGCCGGACGCACCGGCACCCTCCGCCGCGAGCCGGCGCCGGCTGGGGCGACGACCTAGGACGTCGGCGCGACGTGCACCTTCGGTCCGGGGCCGGCGTGGGGTGGCCGCCAGCCGGCCAGGACGTCGCCGACGGCATCGAGCCCGACGGTCGCGCTGACGAGGGGACGCGGATCGATCGTCCCGCGACTGAGCAGGTCGATCGTCGCGTCGAGTGCTGGGGAGGCCGACAGGACGCCGACCGCCGTGACGTCCTTGAGGGCGAGCGTGCGGGTGTCGATCGTGCTCGGCCGACCCGCCAGGCCGATGTAGACCACGCGGCCGCCCGGCTCGACCCGATCGAGCGCGAACGCCGGCATCGCGACGTCATGGGTCGCGTCGACGACCGCGTCGAAAGGCAACCCCGGCAGGTCGTCCTCGGTCCACACGTGATCGAAGCCGAGGGAACGGGCGAACGCGAGGCTGTCGGGCGTGAGGCCGAGCAGGTGGGTCTCGACGTCGCGCGCCCGCAGGAACATCGCTGCGAGCAGCCCGATCGTTCCCGGACCGAGCACGAGCACCCGATCACCGGCCTGCGACACGGTGCCCTCCGCCGCGCGCAGCGCATTTGCCGCCGGCTCCACGAGAGCTCCGAGTGCGGAGTCGAGGGAGTCCGGCAGTGCGTGGAGCGACGTGGCCGGCACCATGACCTGCTCGGCGAGGGCGCCGGCACGGCCGAACCGGATCCCGACCTCCTCCCGAGCCGCGCACACGTGCTGACGGCCGCGCTGGCAGCGTCGGCACGTGCCGTCCCCCAGCATGGTGTCGCCCATGACCCGGCGCCCGAGCCACTGCGGGTCGACGCCGTCACCGACGGACGAGACGCGTCCGCACCACTCGTGCCCCAGTCGCATCGGATAGGCGGCCTGGCCGTCGTGGAGATAGGCCATCTCGCCGGTGAAGAACTCGACGTCGGTGCCGCACACGCCGACCCGCTCCACGTCGACCACCACCTCGCCGGGTGCCGCGACGGGCGGGGGAACGTCCAGAACCGCCGAAGTGCGCGGACCGGTGAGGACGAACGCCCGCATCGACCGGCTACCGCGGACCGACGACGAGCTGCCGCTGCGTGCCCAGGCCCGCGATCCCCAGCGTCATGACGTCGCCCGGCTGCAGCCAGACGGGCGGCGTGTGGCCCAGTCCGACGCCGGGGGGCGTTCCGGTGTTGATGAGGTCGCCGGGCTCGAGCACCATGAACTGGCTGAGGTGGTGCACGAGGACGTACGGGTCGAAGACCATCGTGCGGGTGTTCCCCGTCTGACGCCGGACGCCGCTGACGTCGAGCCACATGTCCAGGTCGAGCACGTCGTCGATCTCGTCGGGCGTGACGAGCCAGGGGCCGCAGGGGTTGAACGTCTCGGCCGACTTGCCCTTGGACCACTGGCCGCCGCGCTCCATCTGGAATGCGCGCTCGCTCACGTCGTTGACGACGCAGTAGCCGGCGATCGCGTCCCGCGCCTCGTCGACGGAGTCCAGGTAGCTCGTGCGGCGGCCGATGACGATGCCCAGCTCGACCTCCCAGTCGGGCTTGGTGGAGCCGCGCGGGATGCGCACGTCGTCGTCCGGACCGACGAGGGTGTTGGGCGACTTCGTGAACAGGATCGGCTCGTCGGGGACCGCCTGCCCCGTCTCCGCCGCGTGGTCGCGGTAGTTCAGCCCGATGCACAGGATCTGGTGCGGCCGGGCGATCGGGGCGCCGATCCGCTCCCCGGCGAACGCGGACACCTGTCCCGCGGCCGCGCGCTCGGCCACGATCGGGCGGATGCGCTCGAGACCGCCGCTGCCGAAGAACGCCTCGTCGAAGTCGGAGACGACGTCCGACAGGTCGACGTACGTCGTGTCGTCGATCCGGGCGACCGGGCGCTCGCGTCCGGCGGAGCCGATGCGCATCAGGTACACGTGTTCCTCCATCGCGTCGGGGGCAGCCCGGGCACGTCGACGCGTGCCGTGAAGAGCATGCCGGACGCCGGGAACCGGTCGCGCTCGCGGGGGGTGAGGTCCTTCGTCGCCGTCGTGATCACCATCGTGCGCAGGTCGTCGCCGGCGAAGGCCACCGACGACGTGTGCGGAGCCGGGACGTCGACCCGAGCGACCAGTCGTCCGCGCGGGTCGTACCGGCGCACGCCATGCCCGCCCCACAGCGCGATCCACAGGTGGTCGTCGGTGTCGATGGCCATGCCGTCGGGGTAGCCGCCGTCAACGACCAGGTGGACCGCGCGCTCACCGACGTGGTCGGGACCGTAGGGGCGGACGTACACCCGTCGTCGCATCGTGTCGATGCTGAACATCCGGGACCCGTCCACGCTCCACGCGAGGCCGTTCGACAACGTGAGGTCGTCGTCGAGCACGGTCGTCGAGCCGTCGGATTCGATGCGGACGAGCAGCTCACGCTCCGACGGCTCGTCGTGCGGGGTGCACGTCCCGACGACGAACCGACCCTGCGGGTCGCACGCCCCGTCGTTCAGCCGCCGCAGCTCGCCGGCGGGGAAGACGCGCGGTCCGTCCTGCCGTGCCCCGTCAGGGGCGACGACGACGAGCCGGTCGGCCGCGGCCACCAGGATCGATCCATCGTCGGCCGGGACGGCTGCGCCGACCGTGCCGTCGAACGACAGCTGGAGCGTGACACCCACCCGGGTGCCCGACGTCGTGAGGCTCGAGAGCGTGCCGGTGAGCACGTGGCCGGCGCGGACGTCGACCCAGACCAGCCGGTCGTGTTCACCGTCCCAGACCGGTCCCTCTGCCAGGTCGTAGGAGACGTCGCCGGCGACCGTCGCCGTCACCCGCGGGATCCGCCTGCGCCACATGCCGCAGCACTGTAGGCGCAGCACCGGGTCGCAGTGGCAGGGTTGCGCCGTGACGACCGAGCTCCGCAGTGCGCAGTGGTACGCCGGCGACGACCGGAACGCCTACATCCACCGGGCCTGGATGCGGCGGGGAACTCCGGCCGACGCCTTCGGCCGACCGCAGATCGCGATCGCCAACACGGCATCGGACCTGACGCCGTGCAACGCGCACCTGACCGAGGTCGCCCGCTCCGTCCGTGACGGTGTCCTCGCGGCGGGCGGAACGCCGCTGGAGCTCCCCGTGATGTCCCTCGGCGAGACCCAGGTCCGCCCGACGGCGATGCTGTGGCGCAACCTCGCCGCGATGGCGATGGAGGAGATGTTCCGGGCCAACCCGATCGACGGTCTCGTGCTGCTCGGCGGGTGCGACAAGACGATCCCCTCGCTGGTCATGGCGGCGTCATCAGTCGACCTGCCGGCCGTCGTCGTGCCCGGTGGACCGATGCTGACCGGCACCTTCCGCGGGGTGGCCTTGGGGTGCGGCACCGACGTCTGGCGGCTCTCGGAGGAGGTTCGCGGGGGCACGCTCTCGACGGACGACTTCATCGAATCGGAGTCGGCGATGATCCGCAGTCGCGGCCACTGCAACACGATGGGCACCGCCTCGACGATGGGTCTGCTCGCGGAGGCGCTCGGCCTGGTTCCTGCCGGCCTCGCCGGTACCCCGGCGCCCGACAGTCGGCTGCTCGCCGGTGCGCATGAGGCGGGCCGGCTCGCCGTCGATCTTGTTGCCGTGCAACGACGTCCGTCCGACGTCCTGACGCGCGCCTCGTTCCACAACGCGATCGTGACGCTGGCGGCCATCGGCGGGTCGACGAATGCCGTCGTGCACCTGCTGGCGATCGCGGGTCGGGTCGGGGTCGGCCTGACGCTCGACGACTTCGACCGCATCGGTTCCGACGTCCCCGTGCTGGTCGACCTGCAGCCGGCCGGGCGCTTCCTGATGGACGACCTGCACCGCGCGGGTGGACTGCGGGCGGTGCTGCGCGAGGTGCGCGACCTGCTCGACCCGTCCGCGATGACCGTGACCGGGCGGTCGCTGGTCGACGGGCTCGACGACGCGCTCGTGTGGGACGACGCGGTGATCAGACGCCGGTCCGATCCGGTGCTGGCCCACGGCGGGATCGCCGTGCTGCGGGGGAGCCTGGCGCCGGACGGTGCGGTCATCAAGCCGGCGGCGGCGTCGCCGGAGCTGCTGCGGCATCGCGGCCGGGCGCTCGTGTTCGACAGCATCGAGGACTTCCATCACCGCGTCGACGACCCGGACCTGGACGTCGACGCCGACACCGTGCTCGTCCCGCGCGGGTGCGGCCCGCGGGGCTACCCCGGCATGCCGGAGGTCGCGAACCTGCCGTTGCCGCGCAAGCTGCTCGCCGCGGGCGTCCGCGACATGGTCCGGGTCTGCGACGGCCGGATGAGCGGGACCGCGTACGGGACGGTCGTGCTGCACGTCGCGCCGGAGGCCGCGGCCGGCGGTCCGCTCGCCCTGGTGCGGACCGGCGACCCGATCGTCCTGGACGTGCCGGCGCGGCGCATCGACGTCGACGTGCCGGCGGGCGAGCTCGCTCGCCGCGTCCCTGACCCCGCGACGACGGCCGCGTTCGCCGCGCCGACGCGCGGCTGGGAGCGGCTGTATGTCGATCACGTCCGGCAGGCCGACACCGGCGCGGACCTGGACTTCCTCATCGGATCGAGCGGCAGCGCGGTGGCACGGGAATCGCACTGAGGGCCATCTGGTGCGGAATCCGTCGTCAGGCCTACTTCCCAGTTCGCGAATCGTTGGCTAGGCTCCTCGAAACCGCGGATTGGAGTACCGATGCCTACCGACGTCCCCGCCCACGACCCGGCCTGCTGGCGCCACGTCCCCTCGTCGTCGACCCCGATCGATGCGGAGCGCGTTGCGGCGCTGCTCGCGCAGGAGTGGGACCGCTTCGTCGCCTCCACCCCGGCCTCCGGCGAGCACAACGCCCGCGCCAGCCGCTCCTTGCCGCTGGGCGTCACCTCGTCGTTCCAGCACTGGGACCCGTACCCGATCTCCATCGCGAGCGCCAAGGGCGCCTGGCTGACCGACGTCGACGGCCGGCAGCTGCTGGACCTGTCGATGGGCTTCGGGGCCATGCTCGTCGGCCACCTCAACCCCGTCGTCGTCGCGAAGGTCACCGAGGCGCTGGAGGCGACGGGCACCTTGTTCGTCACGCCGTCGCCGACCGCGACGCAGATGGCCGAGCGCTACCAGGAGCGTTTCGGACTGGACCTGCTGCGCTTCACGAACTCCGGGACCGAGGCGACGATGTACGCGCTGCGCACCGCACGCGCCGCCACCGGACGCAAGGCGATCGTCAAGATCGAGGGCGGTTACCACGGCGGCTACGACGCGCTCACGGTCTCGGTGAAGCCCGGTCTCGACGAGGCCGGCCCGGAGGAGGCGCCGGTGCCGGTCACCCCGCAGGACGTCGAGGCGGGAACCGTCCACGTCGTTCCCTACAACGACATCGAACGGCTCGACGCCATCCTCGCCGAGCACGCCGGGACGATCGCGTGCGTGTTCGTGGAGCCGGTGCTGGAGAACCTCGGCATCGTCCTTCCCGACGCGGGGTACCTGGCCGCCGTGCGCGAGGCGTGCGACCGGCACGGCGTCCTGCTGGTCTTCGACGAGGTCAAGACCGGCCTGACCGCCGGCTACGGCGGAGCCTCCGAGCGGCTCGGCGTGAAGCCCGACCTCGTCACGCTGGCCAAGAGCATCGGTGGCGGGCTGCCGCTGGCGGCGTTCGGTGGGAAGGCCGAGGTGATGGCAGCCGTCGTCGACAACCGCATGCCCCACTTCGGCACCTACAACGGGAACCCGCTCGTCATGGCAGCAGCGCAGGCGGTCGACGAGGTGTGCACCCGGGAGGCCCTCGCCGGAGCCGAGAGCGTCAACGTGGCCGCGTTGGAGTCCCTCGACGCGCTCATCGCCCAGTACGAGCTCCCGGCCCACACCGTCGGCTTCGGGGTCAAGGGCGCGGTGACGTGGTCCGCGACGCCCGTGCGCAACTACCGCGACTACAAGCGGACCGACTTCGGTGTCGCGGAGCTCAGCTGGCTGTGGGGAGTGAACCGCGGGGTCCTGACCCCGCCCGGACTCGACGAGCAGTGGCTCGTGTCGCTCGCCCACACCCCGGACGACATGGCGACCCTCGTCGGCGAGTTCGCCGAGCTGGCGGCAGCGCTGCGCGCATAGGGCTACGTCAGCGGCAGCCAGTCCAGGACGTCCTGGATCTGGCGGTCCCAGTACGCCCACTCGTGACCGCCGGGCCCGTACCGCACGGTCGTCGCGACGCCCGACTCGCCGCACGTCGCCGCGAACGCCTCCGTCGCCCCGAGCAGGAAGTCCTCGGTCCCGCAGGCGGCGTAGAGCGCCGGCAGGCGGTCCGGGTCGCTCGTGCGGATCAGGTGCGAGAGGTCGGCGTCGGTCCCGTCGATGCCGCCGGGGCCGAACGAGCGGTCGAGCAGAGCCCGGAACCACGGGTCCTGCTGTCCGTGCGCGTCGGACAGCGCCAGGGCGCCGGACAGGCTCGCGGCCGCCGCGAACCGTTCCGGCTGGAGCAGCGCCCACCGCATCGCTCCGTACCCGCCCATCGACAGCCCGGCGACGTAGGTGTCCGCCCGCTCGGTCGAGACGCGCAGCATCGACGCGACGACCGCCGGCAGCTCGTCGGTCACATAGGTCCAGAACGGCAGCCCGACCACCTGGTCGGCGTAGAAGCTGTGGTGCACGGCCGGCATGACGACGACGAGGTCGCGTCCCTCGACGTACCGCTCCACGGCGGTCATCCGGGTCCACGACGTGTCGTCGTCGGTCAGCCCGTGCAGCAGGTACAGCACGCGCATCCCGCCCGGCCGGTCGCTGCGCTCGGGCACCAGCACGGTGAACGACGTCGTCAGCTCCAGGGTCGAGGAGTACGCGGAGCAGCGCATCAGGGCCATGGCGGCCAACCTAGACTGCCCGGATGCTGACGCTGGGAGGTCTCGCGGGACTGGTGGCCGAGCACGGCGACCCGTCGGAGCTGCCGGTCGCGCCCCTGCGGATCGGCGACACCACGTACGACGTGACCGACTCCCCGGTCGTCATGGGCTGCGTCAACCTCTCGCGAGACTCGACCTACCGCGACAGCATCGCGGTCAGCGTCGGATCTGCGGTACGTCGCGCGCGGGTGATGGCCGCCGAAGGGGCGGTGGTCATCGACATCGGCGCGGAGTCGAGCACGGCGGCCGCGGCCCGCGTCGGCGCCGACGAGCAGGTCGCCGCGCTCGTGCCGGTGGTGGAGGCGCTCGTTGCGGAGAACGTCGCAGTCTCCGTCGAGACGTACGAGCCGCAGGTTGCGGCGCAGACGCTCCGCGCGGGTGCGCGCATGCTCAACCTGACCGGGACGCAGCACCAGGACGAGATGCTCGACCTCGTCGCAGAGCACGATGCCACCGTCGTCCTGTGCTACGGCGGCGGCGCGAACGTGCGCGAGATCACCGACGTGCGTCTGGATGGCGATCCGGTCCCCGAGCTCGTCGACCATTTCGCCGCACGGCTCGAGCACGCCCGCGCCCGCGGCGTCGAGCGGATCGTCATCGACACCGGAATGGGCTTCTACTACGGCAACCTGACCGACCCGATGACGCGCGCCCGGCACCAGGCGCGCGTCCTGCTGAGCGGGTTCCG
>OFJB01000487.1_pt1 | contig 19360 bp, 14 predicted proteins | sample 1775081 | NCBI WGS metagenome assembly OFJB01 (sample SAMN08195771, study PRJEB24354) | sludge metagenome | isolation source: initial sludge from phenol fed wastewater aerobic bioreactor | place: India: Nagpur | collected 2016-06-05
AAGCGGCTGCTGGACTTGCCGGCCACCAGGCCGCGGCCGTCGAAGCTGTCGTCCGGCCCGTAGCGGGCCACGCACTCGTCGCCGTCGAACTGGCTGACGCGCCCCTTGATGAGCACGAACAGCTGCGTCGGCACCGAGCCCACGTCCAGGATCACCTCACCGGCGCGGAAATAGGCGATGTCCACGTTATCGCGCACCAGGCGCTGCTGCGACGGCGTCAGACGGTCGAAGGGCGAGGCGGCGAAGTTGAAGGCATTGGGCATGGCGGTGCGCGCGGCCGGTCTTGGGCTATGCTGGCTGGCCCCGGGCATTGTCACCTCCACCGCCCGGGGCCCCTCGATCCATCATGAAGCGGCGCACTGACGCGGGTCTGACGCGCGACGGCTGCCCGCAACCTCGCAAGCCCATGCCATGACGACTGCCAACCCGACCACCGACTACAGCCAGGGCGCCGCCTTCGTGCGCGGCCAATACCTGCCCATCGGCCAGGCCACGCTGCCGCTGACCGACTGGGGCTTTCTGCGCTCGGACGCCACCTACGACGTGGTGACGGCCTGGGACGGCGCCTTCTTTCGGCTCGATGCGCACCTGGAGCGCTTTGCCGCCAGCTGCGCGCGCTTTCGGCTCGACCCGGGCATGCCGATGGCGCAGGTGGCGCAGGTGCTGGCCGAATGCGTGCGCCGCTCGGGCCTGCGCCGCGCCTATGTGGAGATGATCGTCACCCGCGGGCAGCCGCCCTGGGGCTCGCGCGACCCGCGCCAGGCGGTCAACCAGTTCTATGCCTTTGCCGTGCCCTACGTCTGGATCGCCAACGAGGCGCAGCGCGCCCAGGGCCTGCACCTGCACGTGAGCGACGTGCAGCGCATCCCCTCGGCCAGCGTGGACGCGCGCGCCAAGAACTACCACTGGAACGACCTGACCATGGGCCTGCTGGGCGCGCTGGACGCGGGCTTCGACACCGTGGTGCTGAGCGACGGCGCCGGCCACGTGGTGGAGGGGCCGGGCTTCAACGTGTTTGCCGTCGGCGCCGACGGCGAGATCGTGACGCCCGCCAGCGGCGTGCTGGAAGGCGTGACGCGCCGCACCGTGATCGAGATGGCGCAGGCGCTGGGCCTGCCGCTGCAGCAGCGCGCACTGCCCGCCGCCGAGCTGCGCGGCGCGCGAGAGGCCTTCCTGTCCAGCTCGGGCGGCGGCGTGCTGCCCGTCACGCGGGTGGACGGCGCAACCGTGGGTGACGGCAAGGTGGGCGCCGTGACGCAGCGGCTGATCGACACCTACTGGGCCTGGCACCGCGACCCGCGCTACAGCACGCCCATCGCCTACTGAGCGCGGGCGCCGACCCTCACGCGCGCTCCAGCAGCCAGGGCGTGCGCGGCCAGTCGGCCACCTGCCAGAGGCGGTCGAGCGCGCGCTGCATGTCGGCCGGCGCCACGGTGCCGCTGTAGGCGGCCAGGCGCAGGGCCTTGGCGGCGATCTCGTCGCGCGTCAGGGTGTTGCCGGGGTCGCCCTTGGGCTCGTCCACGCGGCCGTGCAAGCTGCGGCCATCGGTGGTGGTCACGGTCACCTTGCCGATCCAGCGCCGCGGGTAGGCCGCGTCCACCTCGGGGTCGAGCACCATCGACACCCGCTCGCGCAGCGCCTGCGTCGGCGCGCTGCGGTAGTCGCGCTCGAACTCGGTCAGGCCGGCGTGGCCGAACTGCGCCACCAGCGCCAGCACCGTGCCCATGCTGAACTTGCTCTGGTGCACGGTGCGCGGGTCGGTCACGGGGCCGAGCACGTCGAGCGCGCCCTGGTGCACGTGCGCCACCACCTGCGCGATGTCGCCCGGCTGCAGGCCGTGCTGGCGCACCACGGCCAGCAGGGCATCGGCCGCCGGGTGCGTGTGGCGGCAGCTGGCATGCCACTTGAAAGAGGTCTCGGCCGTGGCCCAGCGCTCGCCCAGGCCGTCGGTCAGGCGCGCCGGGTCGGCGTCGTGGCTCATGCCGGCGGCCATGCCCTGCGCGCCGGTGAAGATGTCCGCCGCGCCGGTGAAGCCGTCCTGCGCCAAATAGGCGGCCATCAGCCCGGCGCCGGCCGCGTGCGCGGTGTGCAGCTGCTTGCTGTCGGCGGCGGTGCGCAAGAATTCCCACAGGCCCGCCGACTGCGTGCCGGCCGAGCCGAAGGCGTGCCGCATGCGCGCGGCGTCCAGCCCCAGCAGGCTACCGGTGGCGGCGGCGGCGGCCAGCGTGCCGGCCGTGCCGGTGGTGTGGAACACCTTGTAGTGCGAGCGGCCGAGGAATTCGCCCACGCGGATGCCCACCTCGTAGCCCGCCACGCAGGCGGCGATCAGTTGCCGGCCGCTGGCGCCGACGGCCTGCGCCACCGCCAGCGCGGGTGGAAACACCACCGTCGCCGGGTGGAACACCGCGCCGTTGTGCACGTCGTCCTGTTCGGCCACGTGCGAGGCCGCGGCGTTGGCCATGGCCGCCCCCCAGGGCGAGCTGCCGCGCCCGAGGGCAACGATCTCGCTGGCGCCGTCCGTCGGGCCCATGGCCTGCACGAAGCGCGCGATGCTCTGCACCGGCCGCGCGCCCTGCCCGCCCACGGTGGAGCCGAACCAGTCGACCAGCAGGTTCTCGGTGAAGCGGACCACCGGCGCCGGAAGGTCTCCGAAGCGCAACTCGGCGGCGAATCGCGCCAGTCGTTCAGCGTGCGTGCTCATGTCGGTCTTTCAATAAAATTGGCCTGTAGCCCGTGTCCATCAAGCGCAAGCAGCTATCAATTTCATATGGCCTTGGCCGCCCGCAGCGCGGCGATCTGTGCCTCGGAGCGGCCCAGTTCGCGCAAGATGGCCTCGGTGTGCTGGCCCACGCGCGGCACGGCGGCCATGCGGGGCTCGAAGGCGCTGCTGCGCCCGGGTGGCAGCAGGGCCGGGATCTCGCCCGCCGGCGAGCCGACGCGGCGCCAGCGCCCGCGTGCCTGCAGTTGCGGGTGCGCCCACAGGCCGGCCATGTCGTTCATGCGCGCGTTGGCGATGCCGGCGGCGTCCAGCCGCGCCTCGACCTGGGCCGTCGTCAGGGCGGCAAAGGCCTGCACGATGATGGCCTTCAGCTCGTCGCGGTGCGCGTTGCGGCGGGCGTTGGCGTCGAAGCGCGGGTCGCTGGCCAGCGCCGCGTCATCCAGCACCTGGGCGCAGAACGCCACCCACTCGCGCTCGTTTTGCAGGCCCAGCATCACGGTGCCGCCGTCGCCCACCGGAAACGGGCCGTAGGGGTAGATGCTGGCGTGGCTGGCGCCGGTGCGCGGCGGTGGCGGCGCGCCCTCGTAGGCGTAGTACATCGGGTAGCCCATCCACTCGCCCAGCGCTTCGAGCATCGACACGTCGATCGCGCTGCCCTCGCCCGTGCGGTCGCGCAGCAGCAGCGCCGACAGGATGCTGGTGTAGGCGTACATGCCGGCGGCGATGTCGGCGATGGAGCAGCCGGCCTTGCTGGGCGCCTCGGGCGTGCCGGTGATGGACAGGAAGCCCGCCTCGCTCTGGATCAGCAGGTCGTAGGCCTTCTTGTCGCGGTACGGCCCGTCGTCGCCGTAGCCCGAGATGTCGCACACGATCAGGCGCGGATGCGTGGCGTGCAGGGCGTCGAAGGACAGGCCCATGCGCGCGGCGGCGCCGGGCGCCAGGTTCTGCAGCAGCACGTCGGCGCCGGCCAGCAGATCGCGCAGCACGGCCAGAGCCGCGGGCTGCTTGAGGTCGAGCGTGAGGCTTTCCTTGCCCCGGTTGGTCCAGATGAAGTGCGAAGCCTGGCCCGCCACGCGCGTGTCGTAGGCGCGCGCGAAGTCGCCCACGCCGGGGCGCTCGACCTTGATGACGCGCGCGCCCAAGTCGGCCAGCTGGCGGCTGGCGAAGGGCGCGGCGATGGCGTGCTCCAGCGAGACGACCGTGATGCCGTCGAGGGGTCTGGGTTTGGTCATGTCTTGAATGGCTTTTGAATACCGAATACCGGGTACCGAACGCAGAGGACGCAGAGAATTCGCAGAAGGCGCAGAAGGAATACCAATTTTTTGGCTGTTTTTTGCGTCCTCTGCGTTCGGCTGTTCCGGCTGTTCCGGCTGTTCTGCAGTTTCAGAACGACCTCGGCAGCCCCAGCACATGCTCGGCCACGTAGCTGAAGATCATGTTGGTCGAAATCGGCGCCACCTGGTACAGGCGCGTCTCGCGGAACTTGCGCTCCACGTCGTATTCGCAGGCGAAGCCGAAGCCGCCGTGCGTCTGCAGGCAGACGTTGGCCGCCTCCCAGCTGGCCTTGGCCGCCAGGTACTTGGCCATGTTGGCGGCGGCGCCGGCGTTCTCGTGCGCGTCGATCTTGGCGCAGGCCTGCCAGCGCATCAGGTTGGCGGCCTCCAGCTCGATGAAGGCCTCGGCGATCGGAAACTGCACGCCCTGGTTCTGCCCGATCGGGCGGCCAAACACCACGCGCTCGCTGGCGTACTTGCGCGCGCGGTCGATGAACCAATAGCCGTCGCCGATGCACTCGGCCGCGATCAGCGTGCGCTCGGCGTTCAGGCCGTCCAGCAGCGTCTTGAAGCCGCCGCCCTCGGGGCCGAGCAGGTTCTCCTCGGGGATCTCCAGCTTGTCGAAAAACAGCTCGTTGGTCTCGTGGTTGACCATGTTCAGGATCGGCCGCACCGAAAGGCCGTGGCCGATGGCGCTCTTCAAATCGATGAGGAAGCAGCTCAGCCCTTCGGAGCGCTTTTTCACTTCGGCCAGCGGCGTGGTGCGCGCCAGCAGGATCATCATGTCGCTGTGCTGGATGCGGCTGATCCACACCTTCTGGCCGTTGATGACCCAGCGCCCGTCCTTCCGCACCGCCGTGGTCTTCAGGCGCGTGGTGTCGCTGCCGGTGCTGGGTTCGGTCACGCCCATGGACTGGATGCGGAGTTGGCCGCTGGCGATCTGCGGCAGGTAGCGCTGCTTCTGCGCCTCGGAGCCGCTGCGCACGATGGCGTTCATCACGTACATCTGGCCGTGGCAGGCGCCCGAGTTGCCGCCGCTGCGGTTGATCTCCTCCATGATCACCGAGGCCTCGGCCATGGACAGGCCCGAGCCGCCGTATGGCTGCGGGATCAGCGCCGCCATCCAGCCGGCCGCCGTCAGCGCCTGCACGAATTCCTCGGGGTAGCCGCGCGCCAGATCCACCTTGCGGTGGTACTCGTCCGGGAACTGCGCGCACAGGCTGCGCACCGCTTCGCGGATCTCTTGATAAGAATCGGATGGGGTCATGTCGACTACTCAATCAATAGCAGCCAGCGCTTGTCCAGCAAGCGCTGAAAGCCTGTTTCATTCAAATTCGAGCGCGCCCTGCACGGTCAGCCAGCCTTCGTGGTCGTGCGCCCACAGCCGCACGCCGCGCCCGTCCGCCGACGGCTGGCCGCTGACAAAGAAGGGATGCAAATCAAACGTGGGCCGCACGGCGCGAAACTCGAAGCGACGCACCAGGCGCCCGGGCACGTGGCGCCGCGCCAAGTCCACCAACAGTGTGGCGATCAGCGGGCCGTGCACCACCAGGCCGGGGTAGCCCTCCACCTCGGTCACGTAGCGGCGGTCGTAGTGGATGCGGTGGCCGTTGAAGGTGAGCGCGCTGTAGCGAAACAGCAGCACCGGGTCCGGCACGATCTGGCGCCGCCAGGGCGCCTGCGGCTCGGCCGCCGCCCCGCCATGCAGGGCCTCCTGGCGGCGGCGCAGCATGCGCTCGCGCACGTAGTCCTGGAAGGAAAGCGTGCTCATCGCCAGCTTTTCCGCGTCCTTGGCGACCGAGCTGCGCGCCAGGCCCGGGTGCGCCTGCTGGCTGCGCACCGGGCTGGCCGCCAGGTCGTCGGCGCGGTCCTGCAGGCGCCCGCGCTGGGGCTGCGCCACGGGTTGCAGCTGGGGCGCGGGCTGCGCCGGCGGCAGCGAGTCTTCGGCCGTGGCCACCACCTCCACCCCGCCGTCGACCGGCCGGTTGGAGAGGATGAGCGTGCCATCGCCAAACGTCATGCGCGCCTTGGCCAAGGCCTCCCGCGCGGTGGGGGCGTGAAAACGCTGGATGTTCATGGCGTTGCACCTTTCAGGACGGGACCGATGCGTATCGTGTGGGTTTCAGGAATTTCGCTGTGCGAGAGCACTTGCAGGCGCGGCGCCATGCGGCGCACCAGCCGGGCGATGCTGCTGCGGATGGCGTCGGGCACCAGCAGGCAGGCGGGGATGCCCAGCTCTTCCTGCTTGTTGGCCACCTCGGCGGCCTTGTGCGTGAGCAGGTCGGCCACGCCCGGGTCGAGCGCCGGGCCGTTGCCGCCCGCCAGCGCCTGCACCAGCAGGCGCTCCAGGTCGGGCTCGATCGCGATCACGTTCAGCTCGTGCGTGGGCCCATAGATCTGCTGCACGATGGCCGGCGCCAGCGCGATGCGCACCTGCCTGGCCAGCTCCGCCGGGTCTTGCGTGCCGCCCGCGTATTCGGCCAGCGTTTCGATGATGGTGCGGATGTCGCGGATGTGCACGGCCTCTTCCAGCAAGAGCTGCAGCACTTTCTGGAACGTCGTGATCGAGACCATCTTGGGCACCACTTCTTCAATCAGTTTGGGCGCCAGACGCATCACGTGCTCCACGAGCTGCTGCGTCTCGGTGCGGCTCAGAAGCCGCGCCGCCTGCACCTGCATCAAGTGTGACAAATGGGTGGCCATGACGGTTTCCGAATCAACCACGGTAAAGCCCGCCATTTGCGCCGCTTCCTTCTGCGCCGCGTCGATCCAGTGCGCGGGCAGGCCGAAGGCCGGGTCGGTCGTGGGCGTGCCGATCAGCGGCGTGGAGATGCCGCCCGGGTTGATCGCCAGGAACATGCCGGGGAAGGCCTCGCCCTCGCCCACCACCACGCCGCGCAGCAGGATGCGGTAGCTGCTGGGCTTGAGCTCCAGGTTGTCGCGCACGTGCACCGCGGGCGGCAGGAAGCCCACCTCCTGCGCGAACTTGCGCCGCACGCCCTTGATGCGCGTGAGCAGGTCGCCCTGGCGGTTCTTGTCCACCAGCGCGATCAGGCGGTAGCCCAGCTCCAGGCCCAGCAGGTCCACCGGCTGCAGGTCGTCCCAGCTCGCCTCGCCATCGCTCACGGGCGCCGGGGCCGCCAGGTCCTCCGGCTTGGGCCGGCGCTGGTACTCCATCAGCATCCAGGCGATCCAGCCCAGGGCGCTGCCCATGATGAGGAAGACCGCGTGCGGCATCCCGGGAATCACGCCCAGCAGCACCAGGATGCCCGCCGCCATGCCCAGCACGCGCGGCGACATGAAGACCTGCTGCAGGATCTGCCGGCCCACGTCCACGTCGCGCGCGCCCACGCGCGAGACCACCATGGCCGCCGCCACCGAGATCAAGAGGCCGGGGATCTGCGCCACCAGCGCGTCGCCCACGGCCAGCAGGATGTAGCTGTTGGCCGCCTCACTCGCCGAGAGGCCGTGCGAGAGCATGCCGATGGAAAAGCCGCCGATGATGTTGATGATCAGGATCAGGATGCCGGCCACCGCGTCGCCGCGCACGAACTTGCTGGCGCCGTCCATGGCACCGAAGAAGTTGGCCTCGTCCTGGATCTCGATGCGCCGCTGCTTGGCCGCCGCCTCGTCGATCAGGCCGCTGTTGAGGTCCGCGTCCACCGCCATCTGTTTGCCCGGCATGGCGTCCAGGGTGAAGCGCGCGGACACTTCGGCGATGCGCTCGGCGCCCTTGGTGACCACCACGAAATTGATGACCACCAGGATGGCGAACACGATCAGGCCGACGGCGAAGTTGCCGCCGATCAGGAAGTGCCCGAAAGCCTCGATCACCGCGCCCGCCGCGCCCGGGCCGGTGTGGCCGTTGAGCAGCACCACGCGGGTGGAGGCGACGTTGAGCGACAGCCGCATCAGCGTGGTGAGCAGCAGCACCGCCGGGAAGGCCGCGAAATCCAGCGGCTTGATCATGTAGGCCGCCACCATCATCACCATCAGCGCCACGGCGATGTTGAAGGTGAAGAAGGTATCGAGCAGCCAGGGCGGGAACGGCAGCACCATCAGCGCCAGGATGGCCACCACCAGCACCGGGATCGAAAGCCCCTGCAGCACCGAGCGGTTGGCCCCCACCCAGGTCTTCGCGGATTGAATCGACGGCGTCATCATCGTGTCTTACCTTGCGCCTGCGGCGAGTGCGGATCGAGCTCCGCCGGGATGTATTCATCGGGAACGGGCTGCGCATCGGGCATGCGGCCTTCGCCGCGCAGCGCGGCCTTGAGGCGGTAGACATAGGCCAGCACCTGCGCCACCGCGGTGTAGAGCTGCGCCGGGATGGGCTGGTCCAGGTCGGCATGGGCGTACAGCGCCCGCGCCAGCATGGGCGAGCGCAGGACCGGGATGGAGTGCTCGGTCGCCACGTCGCGGATGCGCAATGCCACGAGATCCGTGCCCTTGGAGATCACCTGCGGCGCGCTCATCGTCGCCTCGTCGTAGCGCAGCGCCACCGCGTAGTGCGTCGGGTTCATCACCACGAAATCCGCCTTGGGCACCGCGTTCACGCTCGCGCGCTCGGCCACCTCGCGCTGCTTCTGGCGTATACGGCGCTTGATTTCGGGGTTGCCGTCCGCGTCCTTGTGCTCCTGCTTGACCTCTTCGTGGCTCATCTTCAGGCGCGACTTGTGCAGGTACTGCTGCAGCGGCACGTCGATCAGCGCGAAGACCAGCACCACCAGCAGCAGCAGCGCGATGCCCGTGCCCACCCACTCGCCCGCGTGGCGCAGCGACGGGCTGCTGGGCTGCAGCACGAGCTGCGCCATCCGCTCCGAACTCGTGGCCATGTACTTCCAGGCCACGTAGACGAGCGCCGTCGCCAGCAGCAGCATCTTGCCCAGGTTGGAGAGCTTGTCCTTGGAAAACAGGTTCTTCACGCCCTGCAGCGGATTGAGGCGGTTGAACTGCGGCTGCAGCGCCTTCAGGCTCCAGACCCAGCCCCCCGAACCGAGGCTGGCCGCCACCGCCGCCGTGGCCGCCAGCAGCGCCAGCGCCAGGCTGATCGCCAGCCCCACGAGCATCATCGGCTGGAAACGCCCCAGCATGTTGGCCGTCACGCGCACGGTGCCTGCGTCGAAGGTGAGCTGGCGCGCCAGCTCGCGCAGGAGCACGTCCACCAGCGTGGGAAAGAAGTTCCACAGCACCAGGCCCAGCAGACCCAGCACGGCCAGGTGCGACAGCTCCTGCGAACGCGGCGCCTGCCCGTCTTCGCGTGCCTTCTGGAGCTTGCGCTCCGTTGCCGGGAGTTGTTTGTCTTCGCTCGAGTCCATGGTGGCCTGCCCATCGGGTCAGGCCATTGTCGGAACAAGCGCGCAACGCTAAAGCATGAACAGCGGGGGCCAAAGCCCGTTATTCGGAAATCGGCGGCCCCGAAAGAAAATTTCTATCGAAACGATAGCTGCTCGCGCTTGACCAACAAGCGCCGAAGCCCGATTTGACCCAAATTCTCAGAACCCGAGGCTGGCCAGCAGGTCGTCCACCTGCGACTGGTCGGTCACCACCTCGCCCGCGCTCTTTTCAGGATCGACCACCGGCCCCTGCAGCTTGGACTGCTCCTCGGGCACCTCGGGCGCGACGATGCTGCCCGGCGGCGCGGTCTGGATCACGAGATGCAGCAACTGCTGCTCGATGGTGGCCGCCAGCGTCACCACGCGGGCGATCACCTGCCCCGTCAGGTCGTGGAAATCCTGCGCCATCATGATTTCCGTCAGATGGCCGTCCAGCTCGTCGCCCGCCTTGCCCAGGTCGAGCAGGAAGTTGTAGATCTCGCCCTTGGCGACGGCCGCCACCGGGTCGGCCACGAGCGACTGGAGCACGCGCGCGCCGTCGTCGGCCACGCGGTCGCGGATGTTCTTGGCCATCTCCACGCGGCCCAGCACCTTCTCGGCCGCTTCCCCCGTCAGGCGCGAGATGTAGGACAGGCGGCTCTGCGCATCCGGCAGCTCGCCCATGGTGCTGCGCAGCTGGTTGGCATAGCCCAGCTCCGTGAGCGCCGTGTGCAACTGGCGCGTGAGCTGCCCGATGCGGGTGTGCACATCGTCCGTCTCGGCAACGGCCGCAGGCTCCCTCGGTTCTTCGCCCGCCATGGTCACAGCCCCATTTTTTTAAGGATCAGCGTGACCTTTTCTTCCAGCGTGGCCTTGGTGAATGGCTTGACGATGTAGCCGGCGGCACCGCCCTGCGCCGCGGCCACGATGTCTTCCTTGCGGGCCTCGGCCGTCACCATCAGCACCGGCAGGTGCTTCAAGGCGTCATCCTTCTTGATTTCGGCCAGGAGCTGAAAGCCGTTCATGTTCGGCATGTTGATGTCCGTGACGACGAAATCGAACTTGCTGATGCGCAGCTTCTGCAGCGCCACCACGCCGTCTTCCGCCTCGTCGGCCTCGGCAAACCCGCTCTCCTTGAGCAGGTTGCGCACGATGCGGCGCATGGTCGAAAAGTCGTCAACGATCAGAAAGCGAAGGGCTGAAGACACAAGAGACCCTTTCGGTCGAAAACATGTAATGGATTATTACGGCTGCCGCTGCCAAATGCCATAAGCGCTTACCCGGCCGCATCGGAGGCTGGATTGTCGGGCTTTTTGCCGTCGGGCTCGGCCGGCAGGGTCACGGTGGGCAGATCATGGCTCATCAGGCGCTCTTCCGCCTCCTTGGTGAGCACCGTGATCGTGATGCGCCGGTTCGCGGCGGCGCGCGGGTCGTTGGGCTCCAGCGGATCGCTCGCGGCCAGGCCCACCACCCGGATCAGCTTGTTGTCCGGCATGCCGCCCGCCACCAGTTCGCGGCGCGACGCGTTGGCGCGGTCGGACGACAGCTCCCAGTTGCTGTAGCCCTTCTCGCCATTGCCGTAGGGCGCGGCATCGGTGTGCCCGGCGATGCTGACGTGGTTTTCCACGCCGCCCAGGGCACCCCCCACCGCCCGCAGGATGTTGCGCATATAGGGCTTGACCAGCGCGCTGCCGCTGTCGAACATCGGCCGGTTCTGGTCGTCGGCGATCTGCACCTGCAGGCCGTCGGGCGTCACGTCGATGCGGATCTGCGAGCGGTATTCGTGGAGCGTCGCGTCCTGCGTGATCACCGATTCGAGCTTGCCCTGCAGCTCCTTGATGCGCTGCGCGTCGACGCGCGCCCGCTCGGCGCGCTGCGCCTCGATGCTCTGCTGCGGCTGCCCCTGCTGGCTGGCGTGGCCCTTGTTGGCGTCGCTGTCCTGGCTGCGCTTCATCTGGCCGTACACCCTGGCCAGGTCGGTGCCGCCGCCCTGGATCACGCTGGAGCTGTTGCCCGCGCCATCGCCCCCCTGCATCGCCACCTTCAGCGGCGAGGCGAAATACTCGGCGATGCCCTGCAGGTCGCCCTTGCTGGTGGAGCCGAGCAGCCACATCAGCAGGAAGAAGGCCATCATCGCCGTCACGAAGTCGGCATAGGCGATCTTCCAGGCGCCGCCATGCGCGCCGTGATCGGCCTTCTTCACGCGCTTGATGATGATGGGTTGGAGCTTGTTGTCCGCCATGGCACCTCCGCCGCCGGGCCCTACTTCTTGCCCTTGACGTGCGCCTCCAGCTCAATGAAGCTGGGCCGCACATCCGAGAACAGCACCTTGCGCCCGAATTCGATGGCCGTGGCGGGGTTGTAGCCCTGCATGCTCGCCAGCAGCGTCGATTTGATGCAGAGGAACTCCTTGCTCGCATCCTCGTTGCGCTGCTCCAGCAGGCCCGCCAGGGGCTCGGCCACCGCATACGCCAGGAAAATCCCGAGGAAGGTGCCCACCAGCGCCGAGGCGATCATGCCGCCCAGCACCGCCGGCGGCTGCCCCACGTTGCCCATGGTGTTCACCACGCCCAGCACCGCCGCCACGATACCGAAAGCCGGCAGCGCCCCCGCCAGGCGCGTGAGCGCCGCCACGGGCCCGTGCGCCTCCTGGTGGTGCGTGTCGATCTCGCTGTCCATCAGCGCCTCGATCTCGTGCGCATTGAGGTTGCCCGAGACCATCATGCGCAGATAGTCGGTGGTGAACTCCAGCACGTGGTGATCGGCGCCGACGATGGGAAACTTCTTGAACAGCGCCGACTCGTGCGGCGACTCCACGTCGTTCTCGATCGCCATCAGGCCTTCCTTGCGCGCCTTCTGCAGGATCTCGTAGAGCATCGTCAGCAATTCGAGATAGCGCGCCTTGGTGTACTGGCTGCCCTTGAACAGCTTGGGCACCGCCGAAACCGTCGCCTTCAGCACCTTGGGCTGGTTGTTCACCACGAAGGCCCCGAACGCCGCGCCGCCGATCGTGATCATCTCGAACGGCAGCGCCTCCAGCAGCACGTGGATGTTGCCGCCATGCGCCACGAACACGCCGAAGACGCATCCGAAGACAACGGCATAGCCAATGATGATGAACATGGTGCGTTGATTGTGTCAGGGTCGATAAGGCTGTAAATCGGCAATCAGACCGGCCAAAAGAGGCCATTCCGCACCGGCGCCCGCGTGCGCGCCGCGCCTCCACGGCCGCGCGCACCCGTCGGCGGCCCATTATCGGGCAGCATCACGCAACCCAGGCGGCCAGCCATTCGGACACGTGCCCGCCCTCCAGCACCCAGTCCGACCGCACCTTGCGCTGCAGGGCCAGCCCCTGCGCACGCGCCCCCGCGCCGTCCGCCAGGGTGGCGCGGATCGCGTCGCACCAGTCCTTGTGGCGGTTCTTCACCCGCGCCACGGGCAAGTCCCCCTGGTAGGGCGCCACGTCCGAGCACACCACCGGCATGGCGCACCAGCCATATTCCAGCAGCTTCAGGTTCGACTTGCATTCGTTGAACGCATGGCTTTCCAGCGGCGCGATGGCCAGGTCCCAATCCTGCGCCATCAGGTGCCGCGGCCACTCCAGCGTGGGAACGCCGGCGTAGAACTCCTTGACGTAGGGGCGGATTTCTTCCGGGCACATGCCCATGAAAACCCAGTCCACCTCGCCGGCCAGGTCGCGGATCACGTCCGCGATCATCTTCAGGTCCCCGTAATGGCTGGTGCTGCCGGCCCAGCCCACGCGCGGCTTGCCCTTGCGCCGGGGCCGCCCGATGTCGCGCTCGGGCGGTTCGGCCCCCCACATGCCCGGGGCCAGCCGGTTCGGGACCACGCGGATGTCGTCGCTCGTCCCCGAGAGCGCCTGCGCCAGCGGCTGCGTCGAGACCACCAGCCGGTCGCACAGGCCGATGGCCTTGGCCATGCGCCCCCGCGCATCCTTGAGCGTCTGCTGGTAGGACGCATTCGTGATGCGGATATGCGAATCGAGGTCGTCCGCGTCATAGACCTTGCGCACCCGCTTGAGCGAGCGCAGCTCCTGCAGGGCCTGCAGGCCCGCATTCGTGAAGCAGCGCTGAAACACCAGGACATCGGCGCCACTGGCCAGCACCAGGTGGGCGCGCATGCTGCTCAGGCTCACCCGGCCCGTCGCCAGCCGCGCCTGCGCCATGGCATCCAGGGGCTGGATGAGCCGGTAATGCCCGCAGCCCTGCGTATCCCCCGGAAACACCAGCGCGTGCGGGCGGCCCGCCACCCGCGGCGGCGCCGGGCGGAGCAGCGCGTTGAACTCGATTTCATACCCGCGCTCGGTCAGCGACAGATTCGGGTTGTAGGCCGGGTCCCGCGCGATCACGCCAGGCCAGCGCTCGTACATGGCCCCCTGCTCCCGCGTGAAGCGGGCCTGCTTGTCCACCTGCCCCAGGTTTTCTATGCTGCGCTTCTGGCTGGCGCTGCCCTCGTGTAGCAAGGTGGCCAGCGGCGTCCAGACGATGCGCCGGCCTGTCGCCCCCACCCGCAGGCAGAAGTCCACGTCGTTGTAGCTCACGGCGAAGGCCTGCTCATCGAGCCCGCCCACCTCCTCGTAGACCGCCTTGCCCACCAGCAAACAGGCCGCCGTCACCGCCGAAAAATCCTGCTGCACCTGAGTGCGGAAAAGATAGCCGGCCTGGTCTGCGGGGACGCCCAGGGCCGGGTGCTCCGCCGGCCCCCGCAAACCCATGATCACGCCCGCATGCTGTAGGCTGCCGTCCGGATACAGCAGGCGCGCCCCCACGATGCCCACACCGGGGCGCAGCGCATGGCGCACCATCATCGTCAGCCAGTCAGGCTGCAGCGCCGCAGTGTCGTTGTTCAGCAGCAGAAGGTACTCGCCGCGCGCCTGCTTCACCGCAAGGTTGTTCATGCGCGAGAAATTGAACGCGCCGGGCGCCGCCAGCACGCGGATGCGCGCGGGGTCCACCTGCGCCAGTCCGGCGAGAAACTTACGCGCCTCGGGCGTCTGGCTGCCGTTGTCGACCACCAGTACCTCGAAATTCGGGTAATTCGTCTTCTCCAGCAGAGATTCGATGCAGCGGCTCAGGAACGGCAGTTGATCGCGCGTGGGGACCACAATGCTCACCAGGGGCGTGCGCGGCAGTGGGGGAATGACGTGGAAGGTGCCCGGCGCCGGGCCTTCCGTCACCTCGCTCCCCGGCTCGGCCCGCGCCAGATGCTCCGCGAGCACCCCGGCCAACGCCTGCCAGGCTTCGCCGGTGGTGCAAAAGACGGTGGGCTGCTGCGCCACCAGGTGCAGCAACGGCGCCGCGATATGGCGCAGCGCCCGCGCGCCGCCTTCGGCCGCCGCGCTCAAGGCCAGGCGGTACGCCAGCGCCAGATCGAAGGGCCCACCCCCCTGCCCGGCCAGCAGCGGCCGCGCCCAGTCATTGCGCACCGCCAGGGCGCGGCCCACGTAGGGATAGCTCAGCAGCAGGTCATGATTGAAGTCCGGCTTGAAATAAGGCGTCGCCAACCGCCCCTGCGCGTCCAGCTCGTCATGATCGAAGTACACGACGCGGGCGCCCTCCGCCTCGGGTTCACTCAGCAGCAGATCCAGCCTGGCCAGCGCATCCGTCTCCAGCGTATCGCCCGCATGCAGCAGCAGCGTCCAGCCCCCCTCGCCCAAGGCCGCCAGGCCATCTTCCGCGAGCGTCAGCACCCGGTCGGGCGCACGCTGTTGGGCGGCCAATGCGGCGCGGGTACGCGCCAGAGCCTCGGCATCGCCGCCAGCGACCAGCACCTGGATGCGCACGCCTGTGGCGAAGTCCAGCGACAGGCCATCGATACGGTCGAGGCGGCCATCGAGCCAGCGCTGGTAAGGGGATGAGACGGACCGCAGAAACTCCTGATCCGGCAAGCGCAGCACATCCCGCGTCGCCTCCAGATAGGCCCTCCCCCAGCGCTGCGTAGGCTCCAGCACGCAGCCCTCGGCCCATTCGTTCCAGGCATTGATGAAGACCAGGCGCTCATCCCCATCGAACTCGTTCACCGTGCGCGCGACGGCTTCGCGCAGCCAGGTCTGGTAGCGCTCGGGCGTCGCATCCACGAACAGCGTTGCGCCCCCCCTGCGGCGGCGGGCGCTGTTGTCCCAACCCGGGACCAATCCGCAAAAACGTTTGTAGCCAGGGTGCGGCCGGTCCAGCCAGAAATCGCGCAGGCGGCCGTAGTCACCCACGCGGGCTTGCGTGTCGGCCACCAGATTGACGGGACGCTGCGGTGCAATGGCCTGAAAATTGACCTGGTGGGGCGGAAAGTCGCAGCACGCATCGAAACCCCATTCGTGGGGATCCACGGCACGAAAACTCTCCACCGCGATGAGATAAACCTCCCCCACCCCCAGCGCGCGCCACGCGTCACGCCACGACGCCACGGTGTTCTTGAGGTCGGGAATGATGTCCGTGCGATAAATCAGCAATACGGGCTTGCCCGCCACCTTGATATAGCGCGGATCGGAAAAATAGGGCAGCAGATCCCGCGCGAACTGCTCATGCGACTCGGACGAATAGCTTTGCGGCATCAGCACTTCCTGCTCGCCGCCGTCCCATCGGCGGGTCCAATTCTCGTTCGCCCAGCACAGGCAGAAGGGCAGGTCGATGTGGGGCGCCCGCAGCAACTGATCCACCGGCTTCTCCAGCAGGCGCTTGCCGTCGAACCAGTAGTAATGAAAGCAGAAGCCGTGGATACCGTGCTCCTTGGCCAGCTTGGCCTGACGTTCCAGCACGTCCACCGAACTCAGGTCGTAATAGCCCAGTTCACCCGGCACCAGCGGCTGTTCATGCCCTTCAAACAGCGGCTTGGCTTGCCGCACATTGGTCCATTCAGTGAAACCTTCGCCCCACCACGCATTGTTTTCCGGAATTTCATGGAACTGGGGTAGATAGAAGGCCAAAACACGCAACCGAGCCTGCTGTATACGGCCACCCCAATAATGCATCAAATCCAATTCACTAAATTGATCCTCAGACGACATAGGGGCGCATAAAAGCGCTTGATTTCTATCGAATTTCTCAAGACCTTGAACCAATGTTTGGAATTGTAGGACGTGCTTGTGAACAATCGTCACATCATCTCTATACTTTTGACTTACTTGATATGAGGATACCCTAAAGTTCGATAGAGTCTCCGCAAGCATTACAAGATCCCCATTCTTGAGAAGATTGACATAAAGTGCCAAGTCTCCGACCCAAGATATAGGCAGCCCCGCAAGAGAAAACACGTCCCCCTGAATCGTGCGCTCCACATCTTCCTTCCGGAACATGACGGAACTAGGCTCACCAATAAAGTTGATCGGATTCAAACCAAGAAAACTGCAAACACTGGTACCCTTCAGCCTTACATCTTCTAAGAATGGCCAACGATATGCAGGAGAAGATATTGAAGAAGCAAGCTCCCCTCTTTCATTGATTACACCCCGTCGCGAACTGACCAGCGAGACCTCTGGCAGAATACTCAAAACCTCTGATAGTCTCGCTATGCAATCGGGCGCAATTAAATCGTCATCATAAAGCAATTTAATGTAATATCCACGAGCCTCATCAATACAACGCCGGACATTTCCGCGTTCACCCAAACGGGTCTCATTACGAATATACCGCAGCGGTACCAAGCCGTTCTGCCGGCTGATGACAATATCCTCTATTTCTCTCCCGCCGCTATCATCGCACACCAGAACTTCAAAAGAGCCAAACCGCTGGCTGAGTGCACTATCCAGAGCCTCGGCAAAAAATACCGCCTTGTAGGCTGGAATGGCAATCGTAACCTGGCACTTCTGATCTAGATTAATTCCATCCCACCTTCGATTGTTGGCAATATCATTCTCTTTCACATCTTCCTGTTTTTCATATTTTTTGCCGATATAAAGCAGGGAAGTACTGGTGATACCATGATTCTTGAAAACACGAGGGACTCGGGTCAATTCTTGGAATTTGCTCTCATCCAACATCTCGACCAAAAAACCCGAATCACGAAGTCTCTTCAGAAAATCCCATTTTGCATAACGCCTGACATGATCCTCCTGGCCGAAACGACGCACGCGTTCTTTGATATCGTCAAGAGCTGGATCTTCATCCGTATGTGCCTGTGTCAACAATATTGGCACCATCAAGATAGCCCTGCCTTCAGGAGCCAATACTCGACAAAGTTCACGCATTGCAGCACGGTCATCCTGGACATGCTCCAATACGTGCGAGCAGATGATAAAATCAAAACTGCCGTCCGCGTAGCTGGATCGCATATCCGTGATATCGACTTTATCCATTGCAATATCCGACATTAGATCCGCGCTACGGTATTCAATCCATTCCAATCCCTGTAGATATCTCGAAAGAGACGGTGTTGGAGCAATATCCAACAGACGAAGCTTCCCTGAATTGCGACGGCTCAGAATATGCTTAATATAGAGAGCATACAGACGATCCCGGTCCGACGCCCCGCAACCGGGGCATTGATACTGTCCAACATTAATTGTTTCAAAATCTTCTATCGAACACTCCGAGTTCGCAAGATTTTGACTCTCAATATAAGAATAAGGGAGTGGAAAGAAACTCCCGAAACGACCAGAACATACAGGACAAGTTCTCATGGCAACATCTGAAATTCTATGCAACCCTACAGATAATTAATGGCCTCCGATAAAATTCACCCGGATGCTCGTACAACCGGAAATCCGCCATTTCTTCGTACAGTGCACATTCAAAATTTTGATCAAACAGTCCGGCAACAGCAATCGCCGAAACGGGCTTGTAATCCAGACTGGGGAAACATTCGCCATTATGATCAACGTGGGTCGCATAAGCTATATCTTCAATTTTCCACCCTGTGTCAACAAGCCATGAGACAAGAATTTTGAGCTTCACCACATCATCAATCGCGGGGAAGATGGGCTGTTCCTTGTTTCCCCACAGATTCCAACCCATTTGGAATACAAGGTGATTCGTCTGCAAACGCAGGGAGGAAAGATAGTTCCTCGCATAAGCCGGGAAGTCTGTCACATCCTTGACTTGATCAGAATCAAAATCGGCCCCCGCATGATGCAGCACATTCAGGTGCAATAAAAAATCATGCCACCCGATACTATCGAGCTGATTTCGGCCAATACCCCGGTCGAGAATACGCAGTCTCTGTAATTTGAAAGCTCGGGCCAGCTTTTTAACAAACCTCGCATGATTGACATTGGCCTCTATAGCCAAAACATCTGCGTGAGGCATCTCGTGCGCCAGCGACAGGCTGAAAAACCCGGTGTTTGCGCCAAAATCACACCAAGCGCCATCTCTTACCCAGCCCATTCGCTCAGCATACCGCAAGATATATCGCAATCGGATTGCGTCACCACGCCATTTTTCGTCGATATTGAATTGCAGCCCCAACTCATCAGCAATGAATTCAGGTAGACTCTGATATACGGAATGTTTGGATTTATCGGCATAGAGCGCCTGAAGTTCGCGCACTAGCTGTCTGCGTTCAGTGCTCAGATCCACAGAGTTCTCTCCAGAAAACGCGCCAACTATCGGGGCGAAGATACACTTCACAGGGAAGTGCACGCAAAATATAGAACCAGCGGAGAATGCTGGTGCAGTTGTGCCAATGTATCATTTTTCCCATGCGCCAACTGGAGAAAAAGCCGCCAAGCCATAAATAGCAGGCTCTTCGCGCAGGTGCCGGGGGCAGAATGAATCGGTCTGGGTCACCGTAAAGACTGTCACCCAAAAATGCTTCAACAATACCGCTGCCCGCATCAATGCTCAACTGCAAAGGCCCCCAAGGACGCGGGTTGATTTCGATGAATACGGGGCGATCAATCATCCCCTTGAATTCGATCATGAACAACCCGAAGAATCCGGTATCCCGAAGAGCTAATACTATCTTACGACCGGTTTCCGAATCCTCGAAATCATCGCTCCAGGCAAGCAGTACGGACTTGCCTTCGGGTTGTTGTGCAATATTTCTCTGCGCATGCAACCAAGCGCGTCCATCGCGCGACAGATAACCCATCAAATACCAAC
>OFJB01000488.1_pt1 | contig 19328 bp, 24 predicted proteins | sample 1775081 | NCBI WGS metagenome assembly OFJB01 (sample SAMN08195771, study PRJEB24354) | sludge metagenome | isolation source: initial sludge from phenol fed wastewater aerobic bioreactor | place: India: Nagpur | collected 2016-06-05
TTCTCGCCATGTCGATCTCCTTCAAGGGGAATTGACATGGCAATTATTAATCTATTGAATTGGAAATGGAATGAGACAACCCCCTGTGGCGCTGCGCGCCTCCATGCAGCCGCCAGAGGCGGCAGCCCTTCGGAGCCGTCCAAGCCTGCGCCGGCAGGCTTGGAGCCGCGGCCCTCAGCCCCTTCTCTCGCATCGCTGCGCGATGCGGGAAGGGGGACGCCGCCGGTGCGGCGGGGCGGCCCTTGCACGGCGGCCCTGGCCTGGGGCGCGCCAGTTTCATGGGCCGCGGGTCGCGCAACGCGCGGTGAAAAACTGATACGGTCAGGAACGCAGCGCTTTGCACGTCAGCCCGGCGCCTGGCCTGCCCCGAAATCCGCCCGCCCTGCCACGCGCGCCAGCAGCCTGAGATCGGCGCCCACGCGCTCCACCCCGCGCCACTCAAGTCGCAGACCCTCGGAGAGCGCCTGCAACGGCCCCCAATCGGCCAGGCCGCACGCGCCGCTGCCCAGCAGGGTGGGCGCCAGGTACAGCAGCACCTCGTCCACCAGCCCCAGGCGCAGCAGCGCCCCGTTGAGCCGCTGTCCCGCCTCCAGATGCAGCTCGTTCACGCTGCGCCGCGCCAGGTCGCGCAGCAGGGCGGGCAGGTCCACCCTGCCTTGGGCATCGGGCAGCACCGTCACGGTGGCGCCGCGCGCCTGCAGCGCCCCGGCCGCTTCGGCATCGTCGCGCGCGGTGTAAATCCACACCTGCCGGCCGGGCACCTCGAAGAGCCGCGCGCCGGGGGGCGTGCGCAGGCGGCTGTCCACGATCACCAGATGGGGCTGGCGCACCGTGGCCACGCCGCGCACGTTCAGCAGCGGATCGTCCGCCAGCACCGTGCCCACGCCCGTCAGCACCGCGCAGGCGCGCGCGCGCCAGGCGTGGCCGTCCGCGCGGGCCTCGGGCGAGGTGATCCACTGGCTCGCGCCATTGGCCAGCGCGGTCACGCCGTCCAGCGACGCGGCTGCCTTCATGCGCACCCACGGCATGCCGCGCACCATGCGGCTGAAAAACCCGATGTTGAGCTCGCGCGATTCGGCGCCCCCCGGCCCCACCTCCACCGCCACGCCCGCCGCGCGCAGCCGCGCGAAACCCTGGCCCGCCACCAACGGGTTGGGATCGGCGATGGACGCCACCACGCGCTCGATGCCCGCCGCGATCAGCGCATCGCAGCACGGCCCCGTGCGCCCCTGGTGCGCGCAGGGCTCCAGCGTCACCCAGGCCGTGGCCCCGCGCACGTCATGCCCCCGCGCCGCCGCGTCGCGCAGCGCCACCACCTCGGCGTGCGGCCCGCCGGCCTGCTGGGTAAAGCCCTGGCCCAGCACCTGTCCGCCGGCCGAGGTGATCACGCAGCCCACGCGGGGGTTGGGGTTGGAAAGAAAAAGCGCTTGAGCGGCGAGCTCAAGCGCTTCATTCATGTGCGAAGAATCGTTCACCATGGTCCGGCCATGGTAACGCGCGTGCGGGCCTGGGCAGTCAGCCCGGCATCACTTGTTCCAGCATTCGGTCACGAGGGCACCGCTCGTGGCGCCTGCCGCACCGCGCAAGCCCGTGTTGTCCAGCGTGAAGCTGCCGCATTTGTCGGCGGTTTGCGCACCGCTCGGGGCTGCCTTCAATGTGTAGGATGTGATCGGCGCCGCGCCTGGGGTATAGGTAATGGCATACAGATTGCTGCTGACCGTGGTCAGGGACGTGGGGAAATCTGCCTGGGCTGGGTAGGTGCCGGTGACGGTGGCCGCGCGTTCCAGCCACTGCGCCGCCTGCAAAAGCCCGGCGCGGGCTTCCGAGCGGTGGCTGCGGCGCACGTACTCGGCGTAGCTGGGGTAGGCAATCGCGGCAAGGATGGCGACCACGGCCACGACGATCATCAGTTCGATCAGCGTGAAGCCGCGTGAGTGGCGCAGGCGGCGTGCAGACAGGGTTCGATTCATCGTGGGCTCCATCACTTGAGCTGGCGCCAGCTCGGGCGCACCAGCAACTGAGGCAGTTTCGCCAGTTTATCCACCGTACCGTCATTCCCCCGGCGGACCTGCTTGTCCTTGGTGGTGAATCGCAGCTCGATGGGCGATGCGGTCATGCGGGCGTAGCCGGCATCCGTGGCGTTGAAGATGCCATCGCCATTGACGTCCATGATGGGTGGCGACGCCGTCTTGCCGGAACTGATGCCAATCAGGGTCCGGAAGGTCTGTGCCGCCTGCGGTTGAGGCGCGCACACTTCCTCACCGCTGGCTGTGGCGCTGCCGGAAGCGGGCTTCTGGCTGATGATTTCCAGAATACTGCTGCCGTCGTAGAAAGCCAGGCCGCTGGTCACCCGCTCGCCCGCGACGGGCAGGTCCATGTACCAGCCCTTCTGCTCCGTACACCCTGTACTTCCGGACGCGCAGGCATAGGTCACCTCGGTGGTGGTGAGTTTCCAGAACGAACGGCTGGAACTGCTTGCCGTGCCCTGGGTGCCGCTGCCTGTCCCCCCAGTCACGGACTCGCTCTGCAGTTTGGAGCGTCCGCTCACGGTGGCGGGTGTCGGGTTGCTGGCATTGACCTTGACCTTGCCTTTGTTGCTGCCGGTCGTCTCCACATCGTAGCGCGTGTTGTCCAGCACGGAATAGACCGTTTGCAACGAGGTATCGCTGCGATCGCCTTCGGTCAGGTTCTGGCCCGTGCCAAATGCCACCATCAGACCGCCGGCATCCTGATTGATGCGCAGAACCGGCGGGATGGTGATGGGCTGGCGCGTTCCGCTGGGCGTTGCGGCGGTAAACAGGGGTGCGCCGCTGAATGCCACGCCCCAGGACGCCGTGTCCGCGATGCCCGTGCTGGAGACAGTGCCGGAGCTGTTGGAAATATCGAACTTCCACATATTGCCGCACAGGTCGCCGGCATAGACGAAGTCTGGAACGCCGTCGCCATTCACATCCAGGAATTGCGGCCTGGACAGACCATTGCCGTTGGGCTTGACTGAAGCGGGGCAGTACGATCCTCCCGTGGGAATGACTTTCAGCGACTTGTCTCCATCCAGGTACTGGATCAGCAGCGCGGGCGTCTCATTGGCGCTGTTGTAGCCATTGCCTGTGATGAGTGCCCAGCGGCCATCGTTCGTCCGGGTGATTTCCAGGGCTCGTTGCTGGTTGTCTGCGGCGATGGTGGGCTGACCGAAGATCTGGCCAATATAAGGATCGGCATTGGCATCCTGGGGAATGCCGGGAGGTGCCGCATCCTTGGTGGCGGCGGCGGTCTTGTCCATGACCACCAACCCCGCGGCGTTGGCTTCGGTGTAAAAGCTGGGATCGGTAGCGTCCAGCACGAAGTAGCCACGGCCGCCAGCCGCCAGGGTTCCGATCAGATAGGTATGCCAGTCGGGTGAGGCTTCGGTTCCAAGGTTGACGTCTCCGGTAAACGGAGAGCCGTCGACGTAATAGTGGTGGGTGTAGTTCGTATCCGACAGTTGGGAGAGGTACTGGAAAACGCCATGCGGGACGTAAGCCAGCTTCTCCGTTCCGTCCGTGGCCGAAAAACCGTGAAGCATGCCGTCATTGCCGCCGACGTAGATCATCGACAGCCGGCTCTTCTTGTTGCTCGCAAAGGTCGCATAGCTCTTGGATGAATATCCGCTGGCTGGCGCCCCCGTGTACCAGATGGCCGAATTGACGATGTCGCCCTCGATGCTCTTGCGGTTGCGGAAAATACCGCCGGTCTTGCTGGCTTCCTTGCTGCGGTCGCCACGCAGGAAGTTCAGCCGATTTTGCCCATTGCCATCGCCGGCGATCGTGGTGGTCGATCCGACCGTGCCCTTGTTGAGCCACATCTGCTGAGAGGCCGCGGTCGTTGAAGTTGACAGATTGGCCCACTTGAATGGGATACCTTGGGCTGGGCTGCTCGAAATGTCGTAGGTGAGTATCACCCGATTGCTGAGGTCGGTCAGTGCATCCAGCTTGTCACCGGTGGTCGCGCCTTTGCCGCTGCTGTTCGTTCCCCAAGCGGGGTTGAGCGAACTGCTGCCATCGGTGGCAATGGAATCTGATGACACGTAACCATACCAGCGGTTGTCGTTGGAATTTGGATCATCCGCAGCGATGTATGTCGATTGATACGACTGGGTGCCTACACGGCTTACGGAGCCTGACGCAGAAGTGAAACCGCTGATAGGTGCGGTGGTATCGACGATGATGTCGTCAAAAATATCGGAGAAAACACCTGTCAGATCGCCGCCACTTACGGGGTAGAACTTGCCGCGGCTGTTGATGGCCATGTGCCACATTTCTTGTGGTCGGAAATTATCATAATCGTTATCGGCATTGGGGGTTGTAGGATCATCCCATTTTTTATTGCCTACAGCGAGATCTGAGAAGCCGGCGGTATACATGCCAAATTCTCCACCAGTCCATTGAGGGGATGTAGAGGAGCTAATGCATGCGGTTTTGTTGGGGTCGCCATAATTTGAGCAGGCTTTTCCATTGTAGGTGGATGATGAAGCTCCTCCAATCTGTCCTAAATTGCTGGCGGTGGGGCCATAGCCAATAGTGTATTGAACGAGATGTTGCCATTCGGCAGGATCATTTTTCGGATTCCAATATTCTTCGTAGGTAACTGATTTTCCATTGGAAGTAAATGTTTCCTTTCCTGATTTTCTTATTTTTGGAATGACTTCATTGGCGATACTTGGCTGTAGATCTGTCGACCAGAAATAAAAAGCAATATCTGCCAATGTTGGATACGCGTAATAATCATATTGATATTTTGGATTATATCTTGTACCAATGTTTGTCGTGGTATTTACTACTCTTGTCCCGTAGTTGTCCCGATAAATAATGGTCTGATCTTCAGTTGGATCCGAAGGTGGTGTGATAGAATATGACATTACTCCATAGGGTGATGCTGAATGTGTGCTGCTGGCCGGTGCTGGTGTGGGTAATGCGGTAATGGATTTGCCGTCATAGTTGCTGGCGGTAACTGTATTGCTTGGATTGGATGGGGTTAGGCTTGAACTCAAGAACATATCGCTCTTGAAGGATGTGTTGGTTAACCCACTATCTGTATATTGAAAATTCCATCCGCCATCTGTTAAAAAAATATGATATGCGCGGCGACATGATAATGGGCTATCATCGGATGTTCCTGGAGTGGCATTCCAGGGATTGTTTGCTCCGGTAGTTTGGAGATATTTTCCGGCATTCCATACCAGTACTGGTGATGGCGTGGTTCCAGAGGCGCTCAACTTGCTTATCCAAGTCCCAAAATCGGTTCGATGAGTTCCAGTAAATTTCCCCATGGCATTTTTGCTGCCACAATTTCCGCTGTTTGATGGGATACCATTGCAGGCAAAAGATTGCCACGCAAGGCGGAATTGTCCATCATATTTATTGCTGTCGATCAAAACGGATTTCAAACCGCTCGCAACATAACCAATGCGGGTATTGGTGCCGCCGGGATCGACGGTGGCCATACTCCCGGAAGTATCTACGGAGAGTATGACATTGGGTATGGGAGCTTTATAGGCTGTGCCGGCTGGGTATTGCACCAGATCCAGTGGGCTGGCCAGCGTGAAACCTGGAGCCCAGATCAAGGCAATTAAAACCGCGAGGGTGCTGGGTTGGGGTGAACGAGCGGTGCGCATGCTTGTACTCCGTGTCTTGTTCGGTGAGTGGATAAGCTGGGTCGAATGAAAAATCATTCGGCCTTTTGTATGGACAAGGTGGATTGCAGGACGACTTCCGACCCTGGCTTGTTGCCGCGGGCGAGTGCCGTGATGCGGTAGACAAAGAGTTTGTCGGAGGCTGGGGCCAGGCGTGCCACGTTGGAGCCCGGGGGCATGCTGGCCATCAGGGCGATGTTCGGGTCCATGTAGGGCATGACTTCCACCCAATACCACGCGCCCTGGCCAGCAGTGGTGTTCGCCAGGATGGGGTTGGCCGTCGTGGCGGCGTCCGCGCCGGTGAACTGGCCGTAGCGGGCGCCCACGTCGGTGGCAATCATGTTGGTGAGGGTGGTGCTGTCGTTCCAGAAATCCTGTGCGCCCGCCCGCTTGTTGCAGATGCCCTTGTAGCAATTGACGGTGGAATTGTTGGTCGTGATGGTGGAAAGCAGATTGCCCAGATCCTTGGTTTCGATGTCGAAGTAAACTGCCGTCCCCACTCGGCAAACATCCGTCTTGGTACTGTCAGGCACGCAGGAAGACCCGTCGGGCCGGGCACCACGGATATCGAACTCAGCATCCTGCAGCATGGCTTGCGCGGCTTCGAAGGTGCGCTGGTAGTCGGCATCGTTGCCTACCAGGATTTCGTTGAACAGGGAACTGCGGGCCGCCCACACGGCCAGTAGCATGGAGAGCATCACGAAGACGATCACCACGAACAGCGCGATGCCGCGTTCGCCTTTGGCGCGCTCGTGAAGGGTGTGAATGGTTGGGTGGCTGCTTTTCATGATTCAAGGCGTTGGACGCGCGGCATTGCAATGGAACCCTAGGGCATGTCAGATTCGGCTTTGGCTGCGTATCTGATAGATGTTGTGAAAAACCATCTTTAAACGGTTGCCATAGGAGGTGGCCGTGCCGCTGCAATTCTTGTAGGTGGCTCCGGCGGGCGTGGATGTGGTTTCGGAGCCCGTCAGTTCGATGCAGATATCCACCGCATAAACGCCATTCCAATCGCTGACATCGGATGCTTTGGCTACATATTGCATGCTCGTCGTATTCGGTGCCTGGGTGATGTAGCGGACTTGAAAATCGGTCACGTTGCTGATGATGGGCTGCGTGCCCCCGGTGCCTGTGCCCGTGCAGGTGAGTTCATTGGTGGTGGTGTCGCGTTGGAACTGGCTGGAAAGTACCGGCGTGGCGGCCACACTGCCACCAGAGGCAAGAGCCGGGTTCTGGCCCAGGCAATCGCGCAGCAGGGATGTCGGGTTGGTGGCGGATGCCGTGGTGATTTCTGTGTAGTTTTCATACCCGGCCGTGAAGCTGGCGGGCGAATCGCTGCCCGCGAGGGTACTGGCGGCGCGATCGAACGGCGGCTTTGCACCCGTCGGGTCGGGTGGATCGAAGGCAACCGGCGTCATGGCGTTGTTGGCAGTACTGGTATCGATTCCCGCGATGCTGGGGTTCAGGCTCAATTCCAGGCTTCCGGCCTGCTTGATCTGTTGGCCCATCAGGCGAAAGGCGTAGGCGGCCTGTCTTTGCAGCGACGTGGCATCCGATACAGTACTGGTGATGCCACGCGAAGCCATCATGGCCACGGTGGCCACGGCAATGACCAGCAGGCCGATGGCGATGCCGACCATGAGCTCGATCAGGGTGATGCCCCGCTGTCCTTGGGGCCCCATGGGTCGCATCAGGCGAGGGGTGAAATGGGTGGTGCCTGGCATGGTGTCATCCGGTCAAAGGGGTTGCGGTGGTTTGCTCAGCTCGGGCAGTAAAGGGCGCTTGCTCCAATGCCCCACGGGGTGCAGCGTTGCGTGGGCTGGACGTATTGGAGGTGGCAGATGTAGTTGTCTGGGCACTTAACGACGGTCTTGTTGGTCTTGGTGTTGGTCGGTATGATTTTCATGAGTTGGGCATTCAGGCTGGTCAGATTGCTACTCAGATCGGCACCGGTCTGGCTGTAATGCTTTTCGGGCCATCCGATCAGGACACCCAATTGGCGAGACCCGCCATCGGGAATGAAAACCTGAACCTTGCTCCCGGGTAGGGCGTTGGTTACTTGGGCGAGCCATTGTTTAGTGTCGTAGTTGGCGAGTTCAGACGGAGTGCAAGCGGCCGTCGAGCAATCGGTGGAGACCGTGGGGGCCGTCGCTGTATAGGCTGCTAGATTGGTTAGGGCGTCCGGATTCGTCTGGATGCGCTCGGCCAGATCGTCGATCAGGCTGATGGCGTAACCGCGGTTCACCGAGGCCTGGGTATCGACGAGGGTGCGCATCTGCACGCCGACGATGCCCAGCACACCCAGCGCGGCTACGAGCAGCGCGATCAGCGATTCAATCAGCGTGATCCCGCGTTGGAGAAATGGTCGTGGTCTGCGGTGTCTGATCAATTCGTGCATGGAATTTCCTCGGAGGGGATGACCCTGATGCGTCCGCCCGTGCTCATGCACAGGCCTTTGGCCGCCGGATTGGAAACGGACTGTTCAGCGGGCACGATGTTGAAGCCTAGCCATGCGCCGTCCACCAGGCCCCAGCGGTTGAGCTTGATGCTGGTGCTGCCACCCGTGCGGCTGACCTGGACCCCGGCGGGCGCATCGACTCTTTGCAGCACGGGTTCACCGCTGGTGCACTTGCCGTTGTCGTTGATGTCATGGCATACGATCCAGCCACAGTCCCAGGCGGTGTTGGTGCTGGCCGTGGTGCAGCCGTTGGTGTTGTTGGGCAGTTTCTGGATGGTGACACGCCCACCGCGCCTGATGGCTTCCGAGCGCGCGTAGAACAGGGAGGATTTGAGCTGCTCCACGGTGCTGCTCACGCGCCAGCGTTCAAACAGGGCTTTGAAGCTGGGCGCCGCCAACGACGCCAGGATGGCCGTCACGGCCAGCGTGACCATCAATTCGATGGCCGTGAAGCCGCCGGGATGCCGTGCTTGCGGGTTGGGGCGGTGTGAAGAGAACATGGCGGGCAAGAAGGCTTCAGCAGGCCTGGCTGGCCCCATTCTTGGCTTCAATGCGGCCGGCCACGCCCACGCACAGCAGCGAGGCATTGGGCGAAGAGCCGTCCTTGCCCTTGGGCGTCACGAGGATGGTAGCGGCCACGGCCGTATCCGTCCCGGAGAGCGCCAGCATGCCCCAGCGGGTGATGTCGAAAGTGGTTTGCGCAGCACCGCCGGCCGTCACGGCCACGCCGACTCCGTTTGAGTTTGAGTTTTGCTGGAGAGTGTCCGTGCCGCTGGTCACGACCCATCCTGCCGACCAGCCGCTGCCGTTGGCCGTGAGGTTGACGTTGCCGCCGCGCTTGATGGCTTCGGATCGCGCGAAATAGATGGTCGAGCGCAGGTCTTCGGCCGCTTGGCGTACCTGCCAGCGCTCAATGAGTGAATTGAAGCTTGGCGCCGCGAGTGCGGCCAGCACGGCGACGATGGCAACGACAACCATCAGCTCAATGGCAGTGAAGCCCCCGGGAGGGTGGTGCGGACGGGCGCCAACACGCCGAAATGGGTGCAAGACTTGCATGTAAGCATCCTAGACGAGGAATGTCATTTTGTGCCTGCCAGGCGATGGGCGGTGCCTGGTTTGAGATGAGTGGCGGGATGGTCCTCATAAGACAGCATGGGCTCCAGCCATGAAGCCCGCTCCAAATGGGGACTCACGTGCTCAATCAAGCGGTCGATCAGCAGCTTGGCCGCCGGCAGAAACAGGGCCAGACACGGCAGTCGATGTGCTACAGCCCAAGCAACGCAGCGGCTGCTTCCATTTGCTCATGCTCGAAGGCGGGCGCGAAGTCGTCCAGCTCGTCCGCATGCAGCCCCACTTCCGGGCCAATGGCAATCTGGCACCAGTTCGACACCGCGGCATGTACCTTGCCCATTACAGCATGTCGTTCACGCTTGGGAATTTGCCGATGACCAGCCGGCCAGGTACACGAGCGAACCCAGCGGCAGGCCGGCCTTTCCGATGCAGACCTGAACCTGCTGGCGGCTTGATGCGGCGATGGCCATCACAGGGCTCCCGATGCGCTGCCGGTCTTGCTGCGCACACGCTTGGGCAGGCGCTCGTCCATCAGCGTGAGGCCGATGGCGTCGTTGGGTGTATCCAGCAGGTGCTCCAGCGCCTGGATCTCGCCGAAGACGTGCAGTGCGCGGGCGAAGAAGTGAATGGGGATGCGCTCCATCCATCGTCCGATGGCCCGAGGCTCCAGCCTTCCTGGTACAGCGAGCTCAGCGTCATGCGCTCTTCGGCCTGCAGTTGTGTGTATCTTGTTCCCATCTGTGCAACTTACCTCAGGTGAGGGTGTTGCACTTCGGAGTTGAGATCGCCCCCTAATTCAAGCACTATTCCAAAGTCACCCTGATGGCTTTCATGCCAGCACCCGTGCTAGCATAAGCCATGCGCTCCATCGTCCTGGACACCAATGTGTTTGTCTCGGCCCTGCGCTCGGGCGGCGGGGCATCGCGCCAGGTCTTGCGCCGCATCCTGCTGGGGCAGGCCACGCCGCTGTTTGGCAATGCGCTGTGGCAGGAGTACCAGGATGTGCTGGGGCGCGACCTCTGGACAAGCGCCACCACGCCAGAGGAGCGCCTGCAGGTGCTGGCTGCCCTGGCACGTGCGGGCCGCTGGGTGCAGGTGTACTACGGCTGGCGCCCCAATTTGCGCGATGAGGGCGACAACCACCTGATCGAGCTGGCCATCGCGGGCCATGCCCAGGCCGTGGTGACGCACAACGTACGCGACCTGGCGCGCGGTGAGCTGGCCTGGCCGCACTTGCGCATTTTGACCCCCGCCCAATTTCTGGAGGAGCAGTGATGAGTACCCTGACGATACGCCTGCCCGACGACACCGCGCAGCGCCTCAAGTACCTTGCGCAGACCCGGGGCCTGAGCATCAACAAGCTGATGGAAGAGCTCAGCGCCCAGGCCATCGCCGCCTTCGACGTGGAAACACGGTTTCGCACGCTGGCCGCGCGCGGCGATGCGGGGCAGGCGCTGGCCATCCTGGATCGCCTGGACCGGCAAGATACTGGCGCCGGTGCGCGCTGATTGGCGCCATGAAAGGCGAAACAGACACGGAACCGGCCGGCGATGCCACCCGGATCGCCGTGGTGACCACGACCGTGGCCAGCGCGGCGGATGCCGACCGCCTCGCGGCCCTGATGGTGGAGCGCCGCGTGGCGGCGTGCGTGCAGGTCGAACGGGTGGTCTCGCACTACCGCTGGCAGGGGGCGCCGCACCGGGAAGAGGAGTGGCGGCTGGATTGCAAGACGGCCGTGCCCCGGGTGGATGCCCTGCTGGCGGCGCTGGCCGAGCAGCATCCTTATGAACTGCCGCAGTTGCTGGCGCAGACGGTGCGGGCGGAGCGCCGCTACGCTGAGTGGGTCGGCGAGCAGACGCTCCCGCCGGGGTAAGGGTTCTGCCGCGCCGCGCAGCGGCTCACGAGGCGGCGTCGTCCCAGCCCTGGGCCAGCACGCGCGCCTCGAAGGCTTGCAGCCGCTCGGGCCGCCCGAACAGGTAGCCCTGGAATTTGCGGCAGCCGTGCGAGAGCAGCAGGCCGTGGTGCGACCGGGTTTCCACGCCTTCGGCCACCACGTTCAGGTGCAGTGATTCGGCCAGCGTGATGATGCTTTGGGCGATGGCGGCGTCCGTGGGGTTGTCCAGCATGCCGCGAACGAAGCCCTGGTCGATCTTGAGCTCCGACAGGGGCAGGCGCTTGAGGTAGCCGAGGCTCGAGTAGCCGGTGCCGAAGTCGTCCAGCGAGAGCCACACGCCGAGCGAGCGCAGCTGCCGCATGATGTGGATGACGCCTTCCACGTTGTTGAGCAGCACGCTTTCGGTCAGTTCCAGCCGCAGCAGGCCGGGGTCGGCTCCGGTCTGCGCCAGCAGCTCGCGCAGGTCGTCGGCGAACCCTTCCTGGTGGAACTGCCGGGCGCTGATGTTGACCGACAGGCTCAGCGCGCCCATGCGCGGATGGGATTTCCACTGCATCTGGTGGGTCAGCGCTTCCCTGAGGATCCATTGTCCCAGTTCGATGATCTGCCCCGTCTCTTCGGCCAGCGGGATGAACTGGTCGGGCCCGATCAGCCCGTCGTCGGGGTCGTTCCAGCGCACCAGCGCCTCGGCGCCGATGATGCGTCCGATCTCGTTGACCTGCGGCTGGTAGTACAGCTCGAACTGCCCCTGCTTGAGCGCTTGGTGCAGGCGCATCTGCAGGTGCGCGCGCTCGTTGGCCGCGGCCTGCATGCGCGGGTCGAAGAAGCGCAGGGTGTTGCGCCCCTCGTCCTTGGCGCGGTACATCGCCAGGTCGGCATGCTTGAGTAGTTCGTCCACGCTGGTGGTGTTCTCGTCGATGATGGCGATGCCCAGGCTGGCCGTGAGGTGCTGTTCTTCCCCCGCGAGCACATAGGGCGTGCGCAGATGCTGCAGGAGCTTTTCGGCCAGCGGGCGCAGGATGGCGGGCGCCTGCATGCTGGTGGGGCACACGTGCGGCAGCAGCACCACGAATTCGTCGCCGCCCAGGCGCGCGACGGTGTCCTGCTCGCGCACGCTGGCCTGCAGGCGCTCGGCCGCCTGCATCAGCACCTGGTCGCCCGCCTCGTGGCCGCGGCTGTCGTTGAGCGTCTTGAAATGGTCCAGGTCGATGAAGAAGAGGGCGGCGCACGAGGGGTTGCGCTTGCAGTCCAGGATCACCTGCTGCATGCGGTCGGCGAGCAGCCGCCGGTTGGGCAGGCCGGTGAGGGCGTCGTAGTAGGCCAGGTAGCGCGCCCGCTCTTCGGCCGCCTTGCGCGCGGAGATGTCGATGTCGATGGAGAAGGCCTCGGCCTCCTGGCTGCGCACCTGCACCATGGCATGGCTGCCGTACACGTCGATCTCCGCCCCGCCCTTGCGCCTCACCCGGGCTTCGGCGGGCGGGACGGGGATGGCGGTGGCGAACATCCGCCGCACCGCGGCGCGGGCGCCGGCCTGCAGCTCGGGGCGCACGATCAGGCCGATGATGTCCTGGCCCAGCGCCTCCTGCGCGGAGTAGCCGTAGAGCCTTTCCGAGGCCTCGTTCCAGAAGGTGATGCGGCCATCGGCGTGGTAGCCCTTGACGGAGACCATCGGCAGGTTGCTCAGGATGCTGCGAAAGCGCTCTTCCGACTCGCGCAGCAGAACCTCGGACTGCACCTGGTCGGTGCGGTCGCGCGCGATGAAGACGACGGTGGCGCGCCCCTGCACTGGCGTGCCGACGGGCTGGCAGCGGCCCTCGAAGTGGCGCAGGCCCAGGGGGGTCTGCAGCGCGTACTGGATGGTCTGGACCTCGTTGGTCTGCAGGCAGCGCGCGATGACTTCGTGCGCGCGCCGCGCCAGTTCCGGGGGAAGTTCGTCGTCGATGCTGCGGCCCCGCAATTGCGCGGGCGGCGAGGTGGCCAGCGCGGTCTCGGAAGACATGACCTCCAGGTAGGTGCCATCGGCGTCCAGCAGCATCAGCAGATCGGGGGCCGACGCCGTCACGGCCTTCAGTCGCGCGGCCGTCTCGGCCAGCGAGGTTTCCATCGCCAGGCGCTGGTCGATGTCGTGCAGCAACCAGCCCAGCAGCGCCGTGGCCGGGCCGAAGACCAGCAGGTAAGGCAGGGCGAGGCTGTGGTTGACGTGCGCCACCGTGGCGGGTTCGAGCCCCTGGAACAGCGCGATCGCGACGGCATGCACCAGCAGGCCGAAGACGAGCAGGCGCAGGAAGCTGATCGCCACCAGGCCGCGCTGGCTGGCCCCGCGGTACAGCAGCCCCAGCCCGCTGGAGGCAAGGATGACCAGCGTGCCGATGACCAGCCCGCTGCCGCCCAGGGCCATGCGCGCGACGGCGGCCATGGTGGTGGCGATGAGGGCGGGCACCCATCCGCCGAACAGCGCCGCCATGCTCAGGACGACGGAGCGCGCGTCGAAAATCACGCCGGGCGCGAGCTGCAGCGGCCTGACCATGCCGATGATGCAGATGATGCCGAAGAGCAGGCCCGAGAGGATGCGCCGCCAGCGCGCCTGGCGTGCGGGCAGGCGGGCGATGACGCTTTGCACGAAGCACAGCGCCAGCAGAAGTGCCGCTCCTTGGATCAGGGCCAGTGCCATGGGTGTGAGTGATGGAAGGTGGGGCGTGTGCGCTGCATCATCGGTGAAATCCGGCACTGCGTAAACCGATGGCCAGCGCCAGGAATCGCCGCATGCGGCGCGCAATCTCCAAACGCACGGGTCAGGCGAGCGTATGCGTGCGCAGCCAGTCGCGCGGCAAGTCTTATACCCGCCCTGCCAGATGCAAACTGGCGCGCAGCATCTCATTGATGCGCGTTTGCCAGCCATCGCCCGTGGCGCGCAGCGCGGTGAGTACGTCGGCATCCAGGCGCAGCTTCACCGGCTCCTTCGTGGTGGCGGCTTTTGGCCGGCCACGGGGCTTGAGCGTGGCGCCTTCGTACTGGTCTGCCGTCTGGAAGAACACCTCGGTCAGTTGGGGCGCATCGTCCGGGTCGGTCCAGGTAGCGGGCGTAGAGGGCTTTTTCGCGGTCATTGGCTTTTCTCATGCTGATGATGCGGCGCACCTCGCCGCGCGGTGTCCAGACCAGCACCACCAGGCGGGTATCCAGCAGGCCCATGGTGATGAAGCGGTCTTCGGCATAGTTTTGCCGCATGTCCTGCCCCGTGAAGTGCTGGCCTGCGAACACCTCGCCAGCACGGGCGAAGTCCAGGCCGCGTTCGGCCAGGGTCTTGTCTCGCTTGGCGCTGTCGAACTCGATTTGCACTTTGTTTATTGTACCCCCAATAAATCAAAGCATAGCCGGGGAGGCGAGTCCCCGGAAAGTCCCCGCAGGGGCGCTGGAGCGGGTAGCATGAAAACGCTGCCCACAACGGAAAAAGCCCTGCAAGATGATGATCTTGCAGGGCTTACCGTTTGGTGCGGCTGGCAGGAATCGAACCCACGCCCCCTTGTTCAAGTGTGCGCCACCGGCTGCGCTACCAGTTTTACCCCCAGTGCCGCACACACGCGGGCGATGGTGTCGAAACGCGGCTGCGAAGCCGGGCGCAGCGCCTTGTACAAGGCCTCGCGCGTCAAGCCGCTTGTGCGCGCAACCTCTGTCATGCCGCGTGCGCGTGCGATGGTGCCCAGCGCATGAGCCAGTTCGGCTGGATCGTTTTCTTCCAGCACGATGGTCAGGTATTCGGCAATGGCCTGGTCGCTGTCCAGGTGTTCGGCCATGTCGAACTCGGGCAGATCAGCGACCTTGATTTTTTTGCTACTCATGGTGGGTCACTCCGTTTCAGGGGGTTGCGGGGTCTCCAGCGTGCGGGCCAGTTCCTTGGCGCACTCGATGTCGCGCACCTGGGTGGATTTGTCGCCGCCGCCCAGCATGACGATGACCACATCGCCCTGCTGTACGTAGTACATGCGCCAACCGGGGCCGAAGAACTCGCGCATTTCCATCACGCCTTCGCCCACGGGCTCCACATCACCCAGCAGGCCGCGCTGCACCTTTTCCAACCGGCGCGCCAGACGGCGGTGCGTCATCCCGTCCTTCAAACCCAGCAGCCATGCAGAAAATTCGGGCAGTTCCTTGACGATGTACATGCCAAAATTGTAGTCGATTGTTCACATTTTTTGGGGCAGACAGCACTGGCATTGCCCCAGAGAGTGCTGGAGCGGATAGCATGAAAACGCTGCCCACAACGGGAAAAGCCTTGCAAGATCAAGACCTTGCAGGGCTTACCTACAGGTTTTATCGAGCATGTCCCCCGGGATTCCCCATGAATCCAGCATCAACATCAGGCCAGCGCAGCACTGCGAAACACTTCAGCAGCCCACTGGTTGAGGCTTTGCCCGCGTGCCTGCGCGGCGATCTGCGCCTGCAGGTGAACCTCGGGCGGCACGCGCAGCATCATGTTGCCGCTGGCGGGCTTGAGCGGCTGCTTGCCGATCTTCGCGCAGGTAGCCAGGTAGTCATCGACGGCTTCCTCAAACGCTGCGCGCAGTTCGGCCACGGTTTCGCCATGAAAGCCGATCACATCGGCAATGCCGAGGATGCGGCCAGCGAAGATGGCGTCGCGTTCATCGAACGCGACGCGGGCGGTGTAGCCCTTGTGGGTCATGGTGTTCATGGTTTCACTCCGATCAAGGTCAGAAAATCGCGGGCCTGCTCCACTTGGTACGCCTTGGCCTCCTTTGCCGGGTGGGGGCAATGGAAGGCGGCGACGTGTCCGTCCTTCACGAATCGCACGCGGCTGCCATTGCCCTCTACCAACGCACACCCGGTGGCCATGAGCAGGGATTCGATGGCCGCCCATTCCAGCGTCTTGCCGGGGGGCTTGGCAAACACGGCTTCAAGGGTTTTGCGCTGCTTGCTGTTCATGCACCAGATGATAGCAAATAGTGCAATCTATTGCAATCATTTTTTGCAATCTTCTGTGCTGTCGTTCGCCACGGCGGAAATGGCTGTGCGAGGCATACAGCGGAAATCAGGTCAATGGGAATCGCCGCAGCAGTTCCTCGCCTGGGTCTTTCTTGTGTGCTTTGCAGATCTTGCGTATGGCCGCACGGCCAGCGCGAAGGTGGAATCGAATGGCAGGCCTCACCCAGAGCGGGAAGCGCGTGGCGCCTTGCTACGATCCACCCCGGGAGGGGATAAGGGTGAACTCCTTTGCAATCAAGGTTGTTCTGCTGGTCGTCTCGCAAGAGCTTCCCGGTCTGTCAACCCGTTCGAGCCGCCGCCTCCGTTGACAGTGGGAGCGGCGGTTGTTGCAAACCGAAGCTCTTGGAAGCCGCTCATGGCTCAACCCGCATCCCCGCGCACGTCTGCGCAAATCATTCCCCTGCCTGGCGCCGCTGTGGCGCCCGTGGTCAACAACACCCGTCGCCCTGGGCGCTGGCCCGCCTGCGTGGTGTCTGCCCGGCAACTGGCCGTGCTGCGCGCGCGCAAAGCCAGCGGGCGCCGCGCACCCGCCCCTTTGATTCATCACAGCGGCGACACTACCGAAGGCGCGATCAAGCTGCTGTCCGTGGCGCTGCAATTCCTGCAAGAGGGCCATGTATGACTGATCTGAACGTCTTCGCATTCGACAGGCGCCAGGTGTCGCCGTTGCCGACGATGGCCATGGTGGAGCTGTATGCAGTGCTGGAGAAGATCAAGGAAGACACCGGCGCCTGGAACAAGACGCTGGCCACGCTGCGCGCGGAGCACCAGGCGCGCGAGGCAGGGGAGGCGAGTCCCCCAAAAGTCCCCCAGCTGGCGCTGGGGCAGGTAGCGTGAAAACGCTGCCCACAACGGAAAAAGCCCTGCAAGATCAAGACCTTGCAGGGCTTACCGTTTGGTGCGGCTGGCAGGAATCGAACCCACGACCCCTTGGTTCGTAGCCAAGTACTCTATCCAGCTGAGCTACAGCCGCGAAGCACGCAAGTATAGCGTATTTTTGCGCCCAAATCGGATTGTTTCGGCCGTCAAGCTCACTTTCGGGTGTAGCCCAGGCAGGCGCCCGCATTGGGCATGCCCTGGCATTCGCGGTACAGGCGCCGTTCGCGCTCGGCCGTGGTTTCGCCGGAATTGTTTTGCGAGGGCTTGACCTTGGTGCCGTGCTTCTTCGCCGTGGCGTGGGAGGCGTGCGCGGATTTCTTGCTCTTTTTCGCGGCGTCGGCGCTCGGTGCCCACGCGAGCAGGCCGCAGACGGCGATGGCCAGGGTCAGCAGATGAAGCGGGCGGGGTGTCATGAGGGGGTCGGATGGGGTGTGAAAGTACAAGCGTGCGATGGTGGCATGGGGCGGTGCCTGGCGGGTTCAGGGCAAGCGCCCATGGCCTTCAGGGGCGCCTCGCCTTATAATCGGCTGGTTTTGCATGGTGCAAAGCGCACGCCAGGGGCCGTTCCAGCCGCTGGCGCAAGTCACACCGGGGGCCTTCTCGGGCCGGGTCTGCGTGCAGGCCGCCACCCGCGGGTGCTCCCACCCAAGGAAATACCATGATCTCTTCCACAATCAAGGCCGAGGTAGTCAAGGCCAATGCCCGTTCCGCTGCGGACACGGGCAGCCCCGAGGTGCAGGTGGCGCTGCTCACGGCGCGCATCAACGAACTCACGCCGCACTTCAAGCAGCACGTGAAGGACCACCATGGCCGCCGCGGTCTGCTGCGCATGGTGAGCCGCCGCCGCAAGCTGCTCGATTACCTCAAGGCCAAGGATGCCGAGCGCTACACGGCGCTGATCAACAAGCTCGGCCTGCGCAAGTAAGCGCTGGCCTGCGGGACGACGCCTGTGCTGGATTCTCTGGCCCAGGCGTTTTCTTCTTTTTCGGCAGGGACCAGACAGAGCGAAGCTGTGTCATTCCAACCGCGCACTGGCTCATCTTTCGAGAGCTGCCAGCGCTTGTCTGGAATGGCATCGCGATCTGTTTGAATCCTGAAACAAGGCTGCTCAAGCGTGAGCAGCTATTTTCATAGGAGCAAACGATGACCCTCTTCAACAAGACGACCAAGACCTTCCAGTGGGGCCAGCACACGGTCACGATGGAAACCGGCGAGATCGCCCGCCAGGCCAGCGGCGCCGTGCTGGTCAACATCGACGACACCGTGGTGCTCGCCACCGTGGTGGCGTCCAAGAACGCCAAGCCCGGGCAGGATTTCTTCCCGCTCACCGTGGACTACATCGAGAAGACCTACGCCGCGGGCAAGATCCCGGGCAATTTCTTCAAGCGCGAGGCCAAGCCTAGCGAGCTGGAGACGCTGACCAGCCGCCTGATCGACCGCCCGATCCGCCCACTGTTCCCCGAGGGCTTCTACAACGAGGTGCATGTGGTCATCCACACCGTCTCGCTCAACCCCGAGGTGGACGCCGACATCGCCGCGATGATCGCCGTGAGCGCGGCGCTGTCCGTCTCCGGCATCCCGTTCAACGGCCCGATCGGCGCGGCGCGCGTGGGCTACATCAATGGCGAATACGTGCTCAACCCCGGCCAGACGGCGCGCAAGAGCAGCCAGCTCGACCTGGTCGTCGCCGGCACCGAGGCGGCCGTGCTGATGGTCGAATCCGAGGCGCAGCAACTGCCCGAAGACGTGATGCTCGGCGCCGTGGTCTACGGCCACGAGCAGGGCAAGATCGCGATCAACGCGATCCACGAGCTGGTGCGCGAGGCCGGCAAGCCGGCGTGGGACTGGCAGCCCGCGCCCAAGGACGAGGCGCTGATCGCCAAGGTGAACGCGCTGGGCGAGGAGCTGCTGCGCGCCGCCTACCAGCACCGCAACAAGCAGGTGCGCACCCAGGCCTGCCGCGAGGCCTACGCCGCCGTGAAGGCGGGCCTGGCCGAGCAGGGCGTGGCATTCGACCCGGTGAACATCGACAACCTGCTGTTCGAGCTCGAAGCGCGCATCGTGCGCTCGCAGATCCTGGCGGGCGAGCCGCGCATCGATGGGCGCGACACGCGCACCGTGCGTCCCATCGAGATCCGCACCAGCGTGCTGCCGCGCACCCACGGCTCGGCGCTGTTCACGCGCGGTGAGACGCAGGCGCTGGTGCTCACCACGCTCGGCACCGAGCGCGACGCGCAGCGCATCGACGCGCTGGCCGGCGAGTACGAGGACCGCTTCCTGTTCCACTACAACATGCCTCCCTTCGCCACCGGCGAGGTGGGCCGCATGGGCTCGACCAAGCGCCGCGAGGTTGGCCACGG
>OFJB01000489.1_pt1 | contig 19325 bp, 17 predicted proteins | sample 1775081 | NCBI WGS metagenome assembly OFJB01 (sample SAMN08195771, study PRJEB24354) | sludge metagenome | isolation source: initial sludge from phenol fed wastewater aerobic bioreactor | place: India: Nagpur | collected 2016-06-05
GGTTCATCGAAGAGCCGACCAGCCCGGACGACATCGCCGGCCATCGCCGTATCCGCCAGGCGATGCAGGGCAAGATGCAAGTGGCCACGGGCGAGATGTGCCAGAACCGCATCATGTTCAAGCAATTCATCATGGAGTCGGCCATTGACGTGGTCCAGATCGATTCGTGCCGCCTGGGTGGGGTGAATGAAGTCCTGGCGGTGATGCTGATGGCGGCAAAGCACGGTCTCAAGGTCTGCCCCCATGCCGGCGGGGTTGGTCTTTGCGAATATGTGCAACACCTTTCCATGATCGATTACCTGTGCTTTTCCGGCAGCATGGAGGGCCGGGTGATCGAATTCGTCGATCATCTGCATGAGCATTTCGTCGATCCGTGCGTCATCAAGCATGCGGCCTACATGCCGCCGACACGGCCCGGATATTCGATCGAAATGAAGGGGGCATCCCTGGAAAAATACCGCCGCGGCCAGTATTGAGCCACGAGTTTTCCGACCATGCGCCGCAGAGGGGTGATGTCTTGCCGAGCCTTGAAAAAATGACTTGTACCGAGGATTTTCGCCAGTTGGCCAGGCGAAGGGTTCCCCGGATGTTCTACGACTATGCGGATTCGGGTTCCTGGACCGAAAGCACCTATCGGGCGAATGAAGCGGATCTGCAACTGCTGAAATTCTGCCAGCGGGTCGCCGTCGATTTTTCACAGCGCAGCACGGCTTCTTGCTTGCTGGGGGAACCGGTCGTCATTCCGGCGGCGCTGGCGCCGACCGGGTTGACGGGCATGCAGCATGCGGATGGGGAAATCCATGCGGCCCGGGCCGCGGAGCGATTCGGCATCCCTTTCACGCTGTCGACGATGAGTGTCTGCTCGATCGAGGATGTCGCGGCCCATGTCACCAGGCCCTTCTGGTTTCAGCTCTATGTGATGCGCGACCGGGAGTTCATCAACGGGCTGATCGACCGGGCGCGCGCGGCGGGGTGTTCCGCGCTGATGGTGACCCTCGATCTGCAGGTATCGAGCCAGCGTCACAAGGACATCAAGAATGGCCTCACCACGCCGCCCCGGCTGACATTGGCGAATATCGCCGACATGATGACCAGGCCGTATTGGTGCCAAGGGATGCTGCGGACGAAACGGCGCAGCTTCGGCAACATCATCGGGCACGCCCGGGGCGTGACGAACATCCGTTCCATGGCCGCCTGGACCGCGGAACAATTCGACCCGACCCTGAGCTGGCAGGATCTCGCCTGGATCAAAGAGCGCTGGGGCGGGAAGCTCATCGCGAAAGGCATCATGGATGCGCGTGACGCGCGTCTCGCCGTCCAGGCGGGCGCGGATGCGCTGGTCGTTTCGAACCATGGGGGGCGCCAGCTTGATGGCGCGCCGTCATCCGTCGCGGCGCTGCCGGCCATCGCCCGCGCGGTAGGCGATGAGATCGAGGTCTGGATGGATGGCGGCATCCGCACGGGCCAGGACATTCTGCGGGCTCTCGCATTGGGTGCCCGGGGCGTGCTGATGGGGCGCGCCTTTCTCTATGCCCTGGGCGCCTATGGCGAGGCGGGCGTACGTCGGTGCCTGGAACTGATCGCCAAGGAACTGGACCTGACGATGGCCTTTTGCGGCCGGACGCGCATCGAGGACGTGGATCGTTCCGTCCTCGTGAATCCAGGGCTTTGGGATTGAGTGCCTGCGTCCGGTCGATGTGGTGTTTTGAAGAATGGGGTTGATGATGGTGATTGAGGTGACGGGCTGCCTGCTGATCGGGGCGGAAGAAGGGTGGGGAGCCGGTGCGGGATTTCGCGCAGTGGACCCGGCGCGCGATCAGGAAATCGAGCCGGAATTCCGTTGCGCGGATGATCGCCAGATCGATCTGGCCTGCGACCGGGCGGCGGGGGCGTTCGACGCGTATCGCTCGCTGCCCGTGGAACGGCGAGCGGATTTCCTGGAGTGCATCGCGCTTGAATTGGAACGGCTGGGCGAGTCCATCGTGGCGCGCGCCATGCTGGAGACAGGCCTGCCGCGTCCGCGGCTGGCAGGGGAACTGATCCGCACGACCCGGCAATTGCGTCTGTTTGCCCAGGAGGTGCTGCGGGGCTGCTGGCAAGATGCGACCATCGATGCCGTCGAGCCCGGCGCGGCTCATGCGCCCGGGGTGGATTTGCGCCGGCGGAACATTCCCGTCGGGCCGGTTGCTGTTTTCGGCGCGAGCAATTTTCCGTTGGCTTTCTCCGTCGCTGGCGGCGATACCGCGTCCGCGTTCGCCGCGGGGTGTCCGGTAGTCGTCAAGGCCCATCCGGCGCATCCCGGGACGTCGGAGCTGGCCGGGAAAGCGATACGGAATGCCGTCGAGGCCTGCCAAGTGCCCGCCGGCGTGTTTTCCCTGGTCCAGGGCAATGACCACGTCCAGGGCGAACGCCTGGTGAAGCATCCGGCGATCCGGGCGGTGGGATTCACGGGGTCCCGTTCCGGTGGCATGGCCCTGATGCGGCATGCCGCGGCACGGCCTGTGCCGATCCCCGTTTTCGCCGAGATGAGCAGTCTCAACCCCCTGTTTCTGCTGCCTCAGGCGCTGCGAACCCGGGCGGTGCGGATCGCCGAGGATTTCGCGGATTCATTGACGCTCGGTTGCGGCCAGTTTTGTACGAATCCCGGGGTGGTGATCGGCATTGCCGGGGACGATCTGGAGGCATTCCTGGGCCATGCGTCGGCGGCGATCGGGCGGAAATCCCCGGCCACGATGCTGACCGGCGGCATCCACCGGCTCTATCAGGAAGGTCTGGCGCATTTGAATGAGCAGGAGGGGGTGGATGCGATCGCCGTGGGCCGGACGGGGGATGGTCCCAATCTGGGCGTGGCGCATCTGTACCGAACGACGGGCGCTCATTTCATGCGGGCCCCGGATCTGCGGGCCGAACTGTTCGGGCCTTCTTCCCTGGTGGTCGTCTGCGCATCGGCCGACGAGATGCTGTCCATCGCGGCCATGCTCGAAGGCCAACTGACCGCGACCCTCCAGGCCGATCCAGCCGACCATGCGCTAGTCATGCGGCTGCTTCCCGGGCTGGAGCGCCTGGCGGGGCGCGTGGTGTTGAACGGCTTTCCGACGGGAGTGGAAGTCAGCCATGCCATGGTCCATGGCGGCCCCTTCCCCGCGACTTCGGATGGACGGAGCACGTCGGTCGGCATGGCGGCAATGATGCGCTTCTTGAGGCCTGTCTGTTATCAGAATTTTCCTGACGCGTGGATGCCGGAACCCGTCCGGGACGGTAATCCGGAGCGGATCTGGCAGACCCGCAATGGGCAATTGATGACGCCGATGTCCTGATCCGGATGTCGGTCCCGCGTCGAATACTTTTATATGGATGGTGTCAAAAATGGATATCTTGCCTGAGGATGGTCTTGCGGGCGTGCTGATTGGACGCGCATGGGTGCCGGGTGATGTGCCGGGGCCCGCGCCCGTCGTGGTGCGGGAAGGCGGAGTCTTCGACCTGTCCGCGCTGGCGCCCACGGTCAGCGATTTGCTGGATATGCCCGATGTGGCACTCGCGGTGCGCCGCCATCCCGGTCGCCGGATCGCCTGTCTGGAGGAAATTTCCGGGAATGCGGGGGAACATCGCGATGTGTCGCGGCCCCATCTCCTGGCACCCTGTGATCTCCAGGTCATCAAGGCGGCCGGTGTGACGTTCGCCGCCAGCATGGTCGAGCGTGTGATCGAAGAGAAGGCGAATGGCGATGCCTCGAAGGCCGAATCCATCAGGAACGAGATCGCTTCGCTCGTGGGCGCCAACTTGCGCGGCATCGTGCCCGGCTCTCCGAAGGCGCTGGAACTGAAGCATCTCCTGATGGCGCGCGGGATGTGGTCCCAGTATCTCGAAGTGGGCATCGGCCCGGACGCCGAGATCTTCACCAAGGCGCCCGTCCTGGCCGCGGTCGGCCATGGCGCCCGGATCGGCATTCATCCGGGGTCCGAGTGGAACAATCCGGAACCCGAGGTCGTGCTGGCGGTGACGAGCGATGGCCGCATCGTGGGCGCGACGCTTGGCAACGATGTGAATCTCCGCGACTTCGAGGGTCGCAGCGCTCTGCTGTTGAGCAAGGCCAAGGACAACAACGCGTCCTGCGCGATCGGACCCTTCATCCGGCTGTTCGATGATACATTTTCCCTGGATGACGTACGCAATGAAACGGTCAGGTTGCGTGTCGAGGGTCTGGACGGCTTCGTGCTCGAAGGCGAGAGCTCGATGCGCGAAATCAGCCGGGACCCCGCCGATCTGGTGCGGCAGACCCTGAACGACAACCATCAATATCCTGATGGCTTCCTGTTGTTCCTGGGAACGCTGTTCGCGCCTGTCGTGGATCGCGCCGCGCCCGGCGCGGGGTTCACCCACCATCTGGGGGATCGCGTCGTCATCGAGAGCGCCCGGCTGGGCGCTCTCGCCAACGAAGTGACGCACTCGAATATCGCCGAACCCTGGCGTTTCGGCGTGCGCGCGCTCATGGACAATCTCGCCCGGCGGGGGTTGTTGAGCGGATCACTCGCCTGATCAGGCGTACGAGACCAGCCCCTTGATCTTTTCCTGGTCGTAGCCCGACCAGGTCTCGCGGTCGGTCTCGATCACGGGCGCGCTGCGGTGGCCCAGTCCGATCAGGCGTTCGAGCTGGTCCTGGCGCTGGGTCAGGTCCACGGTTTCGTACTCGATGCCCAGGATGTCCATGTCGCGCTTGGTGAGTTCGCATTGCGGGCAATTGGGCTTCGAATAGACGGTGATGGACATGTCGGATCCTTTTTTGTCGGTCGGGGTTTGATCGGGAGGTATGGCAGGAGGCGCGGATTCAGAAATCCACGTCGAACACTTCGTTCTCGTCGTCGCGCTTCATCACGCCGACCTTGTACTGGGCGGTGTCCTCTTCCTGGTTGGAGGCCTGGACCTTGCTCATGTTGAGCCAGCTTTCCATGTATTTCAGGGGGTTTTCGGTGACGATCGGGAAGGACACCCGGTCCTGGACGTTGAAGAAGCGGGCCACGTCGGTGGCGCTGAAATGGACCCAGTCCTTCATCATCTGGCAGGTCACGCCGGTGAGCTCGCGGCCTTCGGAGAAGGCGTAGTCGGTCCATTCGACCTCGCTGGCGGTGTCCTCGTCGATCATCTGGACGATCTTGTCGCGGCATTGCTCGAAGGCGGTGCGGCCGCGCTCGGTCTTGACCATGGCGCGCAGGACTTCCTTGCCGTACTGGACGTGGACCTCGAATTCGTCCTGGGCGATCTTCTGGACCGCCTTGCCGATGGGCTGGAACAGGCCCGTGCCGTCGCAGATGCCGAAGGTGACGGCGAACGAGGCGAGGAACTGGATGCGCTCCATGCACAGCACGGCGACGATGAACAGGTAGATGGCGTTGTAGGTTTCCTGGTCGTTCTCGCGCTGGCCGCGGGCGTAGTCGTAGCTGACCTCGAAGGCGCGGTTGAAGACCTCGCTGACGACGCGCAGGCGGCTGATGGCCTCCTTGACCGAGAGGATCTCGTTGAGGATGTCGTCGGGATTGTCGAAGCTGTTGCGGACGATCTCGGAATACGTGGCGGCGTGGACGATCTCGTTCTTGGTGATCTCCACCCAGCCGGACCAGGCCTCGCTGCTGGTGCAGACCGGGGCCAGCACGGCGGCGATGGAGCGCGAGGCGACGCTGTCGGCCTCCCATTGCCACGCCAGGGTCTTGACCATCATGTCGTAGGTGTGGCGGTCGCAGGTCTTGAACTGCACGTTGCAGGTGGAATAGTCGAACTCGTTCTCGTCCCAGTCCTGGTTCTTCAGCGTCTTGTAGAGCTTCCAGATCTCGGGATAGAACTTGTTGATCGTGTCGAACAGGCCCAGGTCCTGGCCCAGGATGATTTCCGGGAAGGCGTAGTCGGACTTGTCGGTGTTGAAGATCTTGGTGGGCAGGGCTTCTTGGGTCATTTTCGGGTCGTGCCAGGGGTGGGGGGCGGTCGGAGGCCCCGGAACGGTCGTCCGGGGCCGGGGTCGTGCGGGCCGTGCGGCGCGGGCGGCCCTGATGTCGCGGAAGGGCCTACATCGTGCAGCTTTCGCAGACGACTTTTTCTTCCACGCCGTCGTGGATGCTGCCGGCGTTGTCCAGCGTCTTGTCCGAGGCCACGTTGGAGTTGTAGTAGTAGCGGGTCTTCATGCCGTACTTCACCATGGCGAAGTAGTGGGTGAGCAGTTCGCGGCTGGAGACCTTGTCGTCGTCTTTGATCCGGCGCCACAGGTCGGCGGAGATCCCCTGGTCGGTGAATTTCTGGAACACCGCGTAGGCCTTGATCATGTCGACTTCGGAAATGTCCCAGGCCGACTGGTAGAAGTAGGCCGGGTTGTCGCTGTCGGGCGCGGCCCAGCGGATCGTGACCGAGCCGTCGGTCTTGTTCAGCGTGACGTCGCGCACGGGATAGAGCGAGTTGGGCTTGCCCAGCGCCTTGGAGGACGATTCTCCCGGCATGTACGCCACCAGGCAGGAATGGGCGATGCCGCCGTTCTGCATGATCTCGGTGCGCAGGGCTTCCCAGTCGTAGCGGTTGTGGAAGTCGCCCAGCTCGTCGACGTTGCGGTTGTAGGTGTCGATCGGCAGCCAGCCGTCGGGCCAGCGGGTCTTGTGCATCCAGGGCGCGACGCCGCGTTCCTTGCTGATGCGCAGCGAGGCCCGGATGGCGTGGTACATGTGGCGTTCGGCGATGCGGTGCAGTTCCTCGCGGCCCTCGTCGGTGTCGTAGCGCAGGCCCTTGCGGGCCATGTGGGTGGCCACGCCCATCAGGCCCACGCCGGCGTTCATGCGGGCCTTGGCGGTCACGGCCACGTGGGGCAGCACGTAGTGCGAGTTGAGGATGCAGTAGTCGATCATCATGGGGCGGCCTGGCGGCGGGTTGCCGCTCTTTATTTCGGCGATGCGCTTGAACTGGTCGGTGCCCCACTGCTGCACCTCGGGCGACAGGGGCGAGCCGGTGGTGCCCAGGGCGCGGATGCGCGACAGGTCGCCGCATTGCGCCAGGTCGACCCCGGCCTTGGCGCAGCCGGCATAGAACGCCGCGCCCGAGCCCAGGTACGTGACGCCGTGGCGCGCGGCAAAGCGCCACAGCGTGGTCCAGTCGGGCGCGTCGCGCGGCCCGCCCGGGCTGCCGTTGAAGATGACGCAGGTAGTGCCCGAGAGCAGCCCGGAGGTCTGCGAGTTCCACATGATCCAGCCGGTGGAGCTGTACCAGTGGAAGCGCTCGCCGAAGTTGTTGGGGCGATAGCTGCACCCGACGTCCATGTGCAGCCCGCTGGCCATGGCCACCAGCACGATGCCGCCGTGCGAGTGCACGATGGGCTTGGGCAGGCCGGTGGTGCCGCTGGAGTAGACGATCCACAGCGGATGGTCGAACGGCAGCCACAGCGGCTCGAAGGCTGCAGTTTTTTCATCATTCAGAGCCGTGGCCCGCACCCAATCTGCGCTGTCAGCTATCGATTCGAAAGCGGCCGGATGATGCAGCACGACCAGGTGCCGCACGCTGGGCAGCTTGGCGCGCAGCTCTTGCACCACCGCGCTGCGGTCGATGTCGCGGCCGGCCCAGCTGACGCCGTCGGCGGCGATCAGCACCGCCGGCTCGATCTGGCTGAAGCGGTCGAGCACGGCGTTGGTGCCCATGTCGGGCGCGCACACGCTCCACACCGCGCCGATGCTGACGACGGCAAGGAAGGCGACGATGGTCTCGGGCACGTTGGGCAGGTAGGCCGCCACGCGGTCACCCGGCCGCACGCCCTGCGTCTTCAGGTGCAGCGCCAGCGACGCGACCTGGCGCCGCAGCTCGGGCCAGCTCAGCTCGCGCGCCTGGCCCTTCTCGTCGTCGCTGACGATGGCCGGCAGGCCGGCGGCGTGCGCCGCATCGACGTGGCGAAACACCTGGTGCGCGTAGTTGGCCTGCGCGCCCGGAAACCACTGGGCGCCCGGCATGACGTTGCGGCCCAGCACCGCCGTGTGCGGGGTGGGCGAGCGCAGCTCGAAGTAGTCCCAGATGCTTTGCCAGAACGCGTCCAGCTCGGTGGTGGACCACCGCCACAGCGCGTGGTAGTCGGCAAACGACAGGCCGCGCTGCTCACGCAGCCAGTCCTGGTACAGGCGGATCTGGGGCACGTTGGGCGCGAGGCCCGCGGGGGTGGCAGGGGTCGGCAGAGTCATGCCGGAATTATTGACCTGCCGAGTCCGCGCCGGAACGTTCGCAGGCGGCATTTGGATCAGGGTTTGTACGATTGTTCAAGTGAATTGAACAACTGTTCAATACCGCCTCATGCTCACCCCCGTAGCCCGCCCTGCCGGCGGCGCAAACGCTCCCGCCGTCGCGGCGCGTCCCGACCGCAAGGCGGCCATCCTGCTGGCCGCCGAAAGGCTGTTTGCCCAGCACGGCTACCACGCGGTCTCGATCCGCCAGATCGCCGCCGAGGCCGGCGTGCCGCTGGCCCTGGTGGGTTATTACCACGGCGCCAAGCACGAGCTGTTCCACGCCATCTTCGCGCACTGGCAGCCCACCATCGACCAGCGCCTGGCGCTGCTGGGCGCGGTGATGAACGGCGCCGAGCCGCCCACGCTGCGCCGCGTGACGCAAGCCTTCGTCGAGCCCGTGCTGGCTCTGCGCGCCAGCCCCGAGGGCGAGTACTACGCCATGCTGGTGGCGCGCGAGCTGCAGTACCGCACGCCCGGCACCGACCGCGTGCTGGCCGAGATGTTCGACCCGATGGCGCATGCCTTCATCGACGCGCTGCACCAGCTGCGCCCGCGCCAGCCGCGCGCACGCGCCGCCTGGGCCTACCAGTTCGCCATGGGTGCGCTGCTGCATCACCTGACGGACTACCGCATCGAGCGCCTGTCCCACGGCAAGAACCCGCCCAACGATGCGGCCGCCGCGCCGCTGCTGATCGATTTCATCACCGCCGGCATCGAAGCCGCCCTGCCATCGCCCTGACCCCGAGGAGACCCGACCATGATGACCCGCCGCCTGATCGCCGCCGCCGCCCTGCTGGCCGCCGCCGGCCTGAGCGCCCCCGCGCACGCCCAGCAGACCATCCGCCTGACGGCCGCCGCTGGCCACCCGCCGGTGTTCCTGTGGGTCAAGCTGGTGGACGAGTTCTTCATTCCCGAGGTGGACAAGCGCCTGGCCGCCGCGGGCAACCAGTACAAGGTCGAATGGACCAAGGCCTGGGGCGGCACGCTGATCAAGCTGGGCGCCGAGTCCAAGGGCATCGCCGACGGCGTGGCCGACCTGGGCTTCGTCAGCACCATCTTCGAGGCGGCGCGGTTTCCCAGCCAGAACGTGAGCTACTACGCGCCTTTCGGCACCGACGACATCGGCGTGGTCACGCAGGTGGTCAACGGCATGCAGGACCGCATCCCCGCGATGGGCCAGGCCTGGAGCAAGAACAACCTGACCTACCTGGGCGGCGCGGCGCTGGACGCCTACCACATCTGGACCAATTTCCCGATCCACTCGGTGGACGACCTCAAGGGCAAGAAGATCACCGCGCCCGGCCCGGCGGCCAACTGGATCAAGGACACCGGCGCGGTGGCCGTGGCGGGCAACCTGAACACCTACTACGAGGACATCAAGTCCGGCGTGTCCAACGGCGTCATCACCTTCGCCACCGGGGCCTGGGGCGCCAAGGTGCACGAGGTGGCGCCCTACATCACCAAGGTCAACTTCGGCGCGCAGTACGCCGGCGGCCTGGCGATCAACAAGAAGCGCTTCGACAAGCTGCCGCCCGAGGTGCAGAAGGTGCTGCGCGAGGTGGGCGCCGAGTACAGCCAGCGCTTCGCCACCGCGCAGGCCGCCGCCGCCGCGGGCCTGCTCAAGAAGATGGAGGAAGCCGGCGCCAAGGTGAGCGAGCTGCCCGCCGCCGAGCGCACGCGCTGGGCCGACACGCTGCCGCCGATCGCCAAGACCTGGGCCGCCGACCTGCAGGCCAAGGGCCTGCCGGGCGACCAGGTGCTGCACGGCTTCATGGACGGGCTGAAGAAGGCCGGCGCGCACCCCGCGCGCGACTGGGCCGCCAGGTAAAGCGCGCGCCATGGCCACGCCTGCTGTGTCCACGCCGCCCGACTCCTACGGCCTGCCGCTGCCCGGGGGCTTTCAGCGCCTGACGCGGCTGCTCAACGCCATCGGCACGCTGTGGATCGTGGCGCTGATGCTGCTGATCAACAGCGACGTGCTGGGGCGCGAGCTGCTGGGCGCGCCGGTGCGCGGCGTGACCGAGCTGGTGTCGCTGTCCATCGTCGGCATCGTCTTCCTGCAGCTGGCCGACACCCTGGCCAGCGGCCGCATGACGCGCGCCGACGTGCTGCTGGACCGGCTCAAGCGCACCACGCCCTGGCTGGCGGCGGCGCTGCAGGCGCTCTACCACCTCGTCGGCGCGCTGCTGATGGGCGTGATCCTGTGGGCCGCGTGGGAGCCGCTGGTCGAATCCATCCGCATTCAGGAATACGTCGGCGCGCTGGGCGACTTCACCGCGCCGGTGTGGCCGGTGCGCCTGATCATGCTGGTGGGCATGGTGGCCACGCTGCTCACCTTCGTGCTGCTGGCGTGGCTGGATGTGCGGCGCATGCGGGCGCTGCGCGGGGCAGCGCGATGAGCCCCCGCCCGGCCGCTCCGAAGGGGGCTCGCACCGCAGTGCGAAGCACGGAGGTCATCCGATGAATCCCACCGTCGTCGCTGGCCTGTCGCTGCTGGCCATGCTGGGCCTGATCTGGGCCGGCATGCACGTGGCCGTGGTGCTGGCGGTGGTCTCGTTCGCCGGCGTGTGGCTGATCCGCGGCGACTGGGAGGTGGCGGCCAACCTGCTGGCGCAGGCCAGCCAGGACGCCATCGCCAGCCACATCTTCGGCGTGGTGCCGCTGTTCGTGCTCACGGGCTTCCTGGTGGCGATCGCCGACGTCGGCAAGGACGCGTTCGAGGTCGCCAACCAGGTGCTGCGCCGCCTGCGCGGCGGGCTGGGCATCGCCACCGTGGCGTCGAACGCGGTGTTCGCGGCCATCACCGGCATCTCGATCGCCTCGGCCGCGGTGTTCACGCGCGTGGCCGTGCCCGAGATGCTGCGCTTCGGCTACCACCCGCGCTTTGCCGTGGGCGTGGTGGCGGGCTCGTCGGTGCTGGGCATGCTGATTCCGCCCAGCCTGCTGATGATCTTGTACGGCTTCCTGGCCAACCAGTCGGTGGGCGATCTGTTCACCGCCGGCATCGTGCCCGGCCTGGTGCTGGCGCTGGCCTACTCGGTGGGCATCGTGCTGATGGCCACGCTGTGGCCGCGCTCGGTGTACGAAAACGGCGTGCCGCAACCCGTGGCGCACGAGGCGCTGATGCCCGCCGGCACGCTGCTGCTGAAGCTGCTGCCCAGCGTGCTGCTGATCGCCGCGGTGCTGGGCGGCCTGTACGCGGGCTTCTTCACCGCCACCGAGGCCGGCGCCACCGGCGCGGCGGTGGCGCTGGCCATCGCCTTCGCGCGGCGCAGGCTCACGCTCCAGTCGCTGTGGAGCGTGCTGGTGGAGACCGGGCACGTGACGGTGTCGGTGAGCTTTCTCATCATCTGCGCCACCATCTACACACGCATGCTGGCGATGTCGGGGCTGCCGCAGTTCCTGGTCGAGTGGATGACGCAGCTGGGCCTGGGGCCGACGGGCTTTCTGTTCATCTACGTCGGCTTCGCGATCGGGCTGGGCACCATCATCGACTCGTCCTCCATCCTGCTCATCATGCTGCCGCTGATGCTGCCGATCGCCGAGCAGCTGGGGCTGAACCTGATCTGGTTCGGCGTGGTCACCGTGGTGGCGGTGGAGATCGGGCTGCTCACGCCGCCGTTCGGCCTGTCGGTGTTCGTCATCAAGAGCACGCTGCAGGACCAGCGCATCACGCTGGGCGACATCTTCCGCGGCACGGCGCCGTTCACCGTGATGATGTTCCTGGTGCTGCTGCTCCTGATCTTCGTGCCGCAGCTGAGCCTGGTGCTGCTCAAACCTGTCGGAGGCTGAAACCATGCCCAACAACCCCCTGCAAGGCTTCACCGTCGATCGCGCGCAGGTCCACACCATAGGCCGCGACCTGCAGCGCCCCGAGTGCATCCTGGCCGAGCGTGACGGCACGCTGTGGGCCGCCGACGCGCGCGGCGGCGTGACGCGCATCGCGCCGGATGGCACGCAGCGCTTCATCGGCCAGCGCGCCGACGCGCGCTTCGAGAGCGCGGCGGCCGCCAGCAGCGCGGAGCTGGAGCACAAGTACACCACCGGCACCCTGCCCAACGGCCTGGCCTTTGCCGCCAATGGCGACCTGCTCATCAGCAACTTCGGCACCGACTGCCTGGAGCGCATGACACGCGAGGGCGAGACGCGCGTGCTGTACGACCGGATCGACGGCCAGCCCATCGGCAAGGTCAACTTCGTGCTGCGCGACTCGAAGGACCGCATCTGGATCACCGTCTCCACCCGCGTCAACCCGTGGACGCAGGCGGCCAGCTCGCGCGTGCAAGACGGCTACGTCGCGGTGGTGGACGAGCGCGGCCTGCGCGTGGTGGCCGACGGCTTTTTCTTCACCAACGAGATCCGGCTGGATGCCAGGGAGGAGTGGCTCTACATCGTCGAGACCACCGGCCCGCACGTCACGCGCATGCGCCTGCACGAAGGCGCGCAGGGTGTCGAGCTGCGGGACCGCGAGGTCTTCGGCCCCGCGCACCTGGGCGGCTTCCCGGACGGCATCGCGTTCGACAGCCACGGCAACCTGTGGTGCACGCTGGTGATGGTGGACCAGCTCATCGCGCTCACGCCGCAGGGCGACAGGCTGCTGCTGCTGGACGACGGCGAGCCGGCCGCGTCCAGGCGGCTGCTGGAGCACATGGCCGCCGGCACGGTGACCAGCGAAGACATGCTGGCCGCGCGCGGCACCCTCGCGCCGTGGCTGGCCAGCATCACCTTCGGCGGGCCGGACCTGCGCACCGTCTACCTCGGCAGCCTGATGGGCAGCACCATCCCCTACTTCCGCAGCCCGGTGGCCGGGCTGCCCATGGTCCACTGGAAATAAAGGAGCCTCTGTCATGGCACGCCAATTCATCGACCTGTCGATCTACCTGGAAAACGACGTCATCTCCGACCCGCCGGCCTTCGCGCCCAAGATCCAGTACTTCAACCACCAGAACTCGTTCGAGCAGATGGCGCCGTTCTTCCCGGGCCTCAAGCAGCAGGATCTGCCCGACGGCGAGGTCTGGGCGGTGGAGATGGTGCAGCTGTCGACCCACAACGGCACGCACCTGGACGCGCCCTATCACTTCCACAGCACCATGGACAAGGCGCTGGGCGAAAAGAAAAAGGCCTGGACCATCGACGAGGTGCCGCTGGAGTGGTGCTTTCAGCCCGGGGTGAAGCTGGACTTCCGCCACTTCGGCGACGGCTACGTCGTCACGGCGCAAGACGTCGAGGCCGAACTCGCGCGCATCGGCCACACCCTGCAGCCGCTGGAGATCGTGGTCGTCAACACCCGCGCCGGCAGCCGCTACGGCCAGAGCGACTACGTCAGCGCCGGCTGCGGCATGGGCTACGAGGCGACGATGTATCTGCTGGAGCGTGGCGTGCGCCTGACCGGCACCGACGCCTGGAGCTGGGACGCGCCCTTCGTGCACACCGCGCAGAAGTACGCCCAGACGCACGACGCCGGCCTGATCTGGGAGGGCCACAAGGCCGGGCGCGACATCGGCTACTGCCACCTGGAAAAGCTGCACAAGCTGGAGGCGCTGCCGGCCGACGGTTTTTACATCAGCTGCTTCCCGCACAAGATCCGCGGCGCCTCGGCCGGCTGGACGCGCGCGGTGGCGATCTTCGACGACGCTCTGCTGCCACGCTGAAATTCAAGCCAAATCAGCCTGTAGCCCGCATCCATAAATCGAAGGCAACTATCAATTCAATTGCACCCTTGCTCGATCACACCCGCGACCCCGCTGCGCGCAGCTGGTTGGCCGCGGCCAACGCCTCCGGCTGACTTCCTCATCCAGAACCTTCCGCTCGCCGGACTGCGCCACAGTGAAGGAGTAACGCTCGGCCCGCGTCCATCCGTGCGCGCGACTGGAAGCGAACAAGGATGGACGGTGCCATTGGGAATCATTTGCTCCCATCCGCCGATCGCGTCAGAACCCTTGACCTCTGAAGCTTGCCAACCCAGCACGCCTTTCGACTTTCGGATGGCGAAAGACGGTTTTCGGATAGCACATCGGTACACACCCATGCACGATCACGGCTGTACGGCCCCATGTTGAACCCATTCAACGGGCTGTCGGCAGCAGACAAGTTGATGGCAGGGCCCACGGCCTGGTCAGTACATGAAGTCCTGGTAATCCGAAGCGACATCAACAAAATCAAACCTTCACCCAGCTGACTCAGACCGCTGCAATGAACTCCCCCCTGTCAAACTCTCGTCTCCCAGTGGCGCTGCTGGAGCGAGCCCTGGTGTGGGAAAGCGCCGTCGGCTGGACGCCTGAATGCCTGGCCGAAGGCCCGCAGATGCTCGAACGCTTCCTGGCCAGCGGCTTTTCCTTTGTTTCGCTGACCATCGGCGCCGACTGGGACCGGCCCGAGCCGACGCTGCGGCATTTCGCTCAGCAGCGCCGCTGGCTCGAATCGCAAGCCCACCTGAGCGTGGTGGAAAGCGTGGCCGACATCCGCCGCGCAAAAACCGACGGCCGGCTGGGTGTGGGCTTTCACCTGCAGGGTGCGGGGCCGCTGGGCCACGACCCCGCGCTGCTCGCCACCTGGTATCGCCTGGGCGTGCGCTGGATCATTCCTGCCTACAACACGCGCAACCCGCTGGGCGACGGCTGCCACGAACCATCCGATGCCGGACTCTCGGTGCTGGGTCGCGCCTTCGTGACGCAAGCCAATCGCGTCGGCATGATGCTGGATGCGAGTCATGCAGGCATCAGGACCTCGCTGGACATCATCGAGCATTCCAGCAAGCCCGTGATCTTCTCGCACTCCAACGCGCGCGCCATCAAGGACCACGAGCGAAACATCACCGATGAGCAAATCCGCGCGCTGGCTGCGCGCGGGGGCGTGATGGGCGTCAACTCGATCGGTGCATTCGTGGCCAACGACAACCGTTCTGGCGTGCCGGCTCTGGTGCGTCATATCGACCACGTGGCACAACGCGTCGGCGCGCGGCACGTGGGACTGGGCCTGGACGTGGTTTTCTATCAAGCCTTCATGACGCAGCTCTACGACGCCAGCCCCATGATGGCGCAACGCGGCTACCCGCGCCCACCGTGGGCGGACGTGAAGCCCGAGGAGTTGCCCGAGCTGGTGGAAGCCCTTGTGCGTCTCGGCTACAGCGACGACGACATCCTTGGCGTACTCGGCGAGAACTTCCTGCGCGTTGCTGCCGAAAATTGGCTCGACGCCAGCGGCGACTGATCCCACCCACAACTGGAGAGTCTTCATGAGAATCAAACACCTTCTGGGCGCTGCCGCATTCGCTCTGGCCAGTACTGTCTGGGCCCAAACACCGGCGCCCAAACTCATCGCCATCGTCAGCTTCGGAGAACACCCGGCATTCACCCAGATCACCGACGGTTTCAAGGCGCGCATGGATCAACTGGGCTACCACGATGGCCGCCAGGTGACTTACGACTTCATGCACGCCAACTTCGACCGCAGTCTGGTGCCCCAGATCCTGCAACGCGCCGAGGCCAAGAAGCCGGCACTCATCCTGGGCCTCACGACGCCGCTCAACCAGGCCGCGGTGCGCGGCATCAAGGACAAATCCATCCCGATCGTGTTTGCCTCCGTGGTCGACCCGGTGGCGGCAGGCCTGGTTCCCGACTGGCAGCACGGCTCCACCTGGAGCAGCGGCGCTTCGCTGTTGCAGAACTTTGAACCTTCGCTGGCCTTCGTCAAGCAGGTCGTCCCCAGTGTCAAGCGCATCGGCACGCTCTACAACCCGGGCGAAGACAACGACAAGACCAACATGGATCTCTACCAGAAGGCCGCCCGCAAGCTCGGCCTGGAAGTGGTCGCCGTGCCGGTGGACAACGCCAACGACATCCCGCAGCGCGCACAGAGTTTTGCGGGGAAGGTGGACGCGATCTATCAAATCCAGTCCAACATCGTCCAGACGTCGATTCCGGTTCTGGCCCAGGTCGCCCGACGCATCCGGGTACCCTTGTTCAATTCGGTTTACTCCGAAAAACTCAAGGATCAACTGGCGGGCTTTCACGCCGTTTCCTATCTGAAAAACGGCGAACACGCCGCCGACATCGCGGATCGGATTCTGAAGGGCGAGAAGCCCGCCGACATTGCACCCTATGTGCCCAAGCCCGCTGACTTTGACTCCTACATCAGCCCGCAAGGCCTCCAGGCGGTTGGCCTGTCGGTACCGCCGGAGCTGGCCAACAGCCCCTGGATCATCAAGTGAGCGCTGCCGATCCGACGCTCCTGTGCCGGGGCCTGAGCAAGACGTTCAACAAGGAGCTGCCCGAGTCCAGGCCCGCCCTTGACCGGATCGAACTTCGCGTCGAACCCGGCGATTTCGTGGTCCTGATCGGTGGCAACGGGGCCGGCAAATCGACCCTGCTCAACACCATCGCCGGCGCCGTGACGCCCGATCAAGGCAGCTTGGCCATCGCCGGACGCGACATCACCCGGCTGGCACCGCACAAGCGCGCGGGCCTGGTCACACGGGTTTTTCAAGACCCCATGATCGGCACGGCCGCGGCCATGACGATCGAGGAAAACCTCGCCATCGCCGAACGGCGCGGCCGCGCGCACCGTGCGCGCCCGCTGCTGACCGACAAGCGCCGGGCGCAATACCGTGCCTGGCTGGAGGAGCTCGGACTGGGACTCGAGAGCCGCCTGGGCACCTCGGTGGCCCTGCTGTCGGGCGGACAGCGCCAAGCCTTGTCGCTGCTGATGGCCGTCATATCCCAACCCACGCTGCTGCTGCTTGACGAGCACACCGCCGCGCTCGATCCGCGAACGGCCGACCGGGTGATGCAAGCCACCTTGCGCGCGGTGACCGAGCGCCAGTTGACCACCTTGATGGTGACGCACAACATGAGCCAGGCCATCGCCACGGGCAACCGCCTGATCATGATGGACGCGGGCCGCATCTGCTATGACGTGCGTGACGAGGAAAAGAGCGCCCTGACGCCGGAAGCGCTGGTCGAGCGCTTTCAGATCGACAACGACCGCATGCTTCTCAAGCACTGACTCCGTCATGGACATTCTTCTGGCCTTTTTCAATCTCGTGCCGGTCACGTTCGCGCAAAGCCTGGTCTACGCGCTGCTGGTGACGGGCATCATGGTGCCGTTCCGACTGGTCGGTTTCCCAGACCTCACCTGCGAAGGCTCCTTCCCGCTCGGGGGGTGCACCTGCGCCGCCCTGCTGCTGCTGGGTTGGCATCCTGTGGCCGCCACCCTGGCCGGTGTGGTCGCGGGCATGCTGGCGGGCACGGTCACTGCGCTGGTCAACCTGCGATTCGGGCTCAGTCCCCTGCTGGCCGGCATCGTCGTCTTCACCGGGCTGTACAGCATCAACCTGCGCATCCTGGGCCAATCCAACGTGGCGCTGTTCGACACCCAAAGCCTGTTTCAGCTGATCCACCCGGATTTGAGCCAGTCCGTGGGCATGCAGGTGGCGTTCTTTGCCCTGCTCATCCTGATCCTCGGCGGCGCCTTGCGCTGGTACCTGGGCACCGAATCGGGCGCTGCGCTGCGCGTCATCGGGGTCAACGCCGATCTGGCTCCCTCGCTGGGCATCAGCGTCTGGGCCTACACCATGGCCGGGCTTGCACTGGCCAATGGACTGACCGGCCTGGGCGGTGCCCTGATCGTGCAGTTGCAGGGCTATGCCGACGTGGGCATGGGCCTGGGCGTCTTGATCAATGGCCTGGCGTCTCTGGTCATCGGTGAAGCCATCATGGGACGCAGCACGGTCACGCGGCAACTGATGGCGCCCGTGGTTGGAAGCATCATCTACTACCAACTGGTATCGCTCGGTCTCTCGATCGGGCTGAAGCCGGGGGACCTGAAGCTGGCCACGGCCGTATTCGTCCTTGTCACGCTGGGTCTCCCAGCCTTTCGTGCCCGCGGGATCGCGCGAGAAAACCTGCGGGTTTGATGACCACGGCGCGCCCGGATCGACGTCGCGTCACCCGGCGTACCGGTCAGCGCCGTTGCAGCCAATCCCAAACCCGCTCCACACCCAGCGCCCAGGTGTCGAACTCCTCAGCCACGGAGTGGCCACCCTGCCGCTCCTCACGCTTGGCACGTTCGCGGTCCTGCTCCAGCCGGATCAGTGCATCGGCCAGGTCGGGGGCGCGCGGGCCCTCGGTGGCGGCGCGCGCGCGGCGGTCGTAGTCGGCCAGGGCCTGCTGCACGGCCTGGGGGTCGAGCAGAGACAGCGCCGCATGGCAGTAGGGGCAGGCGTCGTGCTGGCGCAGGTCGATCGGCGCGCCGCAGCAGGCGCAGTGGATGACGCGCACGCGCGCGGCCAGGTCGGCGATCTCGGGCTGGGTGAGCTGGCGCACGAAGCCCTTTTCGATCATGAAGGAGGCAAAGGTGGCAAAGCGGCCGTGGCGGCTGGCGCAGCGCCAGGTGACGTAGCGGCCCGAGCGCACCACGTCCACCCCCTCGTCCAGCGTGCGCCGGCAGCGCGGGCAGTCCAGCGGCCGCGCCAGCGGGGTCTGCGCATCGTCCTTGTGCATGTGCAGATCGCGAAACAGCTCCACCACGCCCTGCGGCGCCAGGCGCAGGCTCTCGCCGGCGTCGAACCACAAGCCGCGGCAGGCATGGCACACGTCCAGCGTGATCGTGAGGCCCAGATTCGATGCCACGGCGCGGCGGCTCATGGGCGCGCGGCACGAGGGGCAGGCCAGGGCCGGATCGAGCGGGGCGGGGGCATCGGTCATGGCGCGACAGCGTACCATCGCAGGCTCCCTGTCCCGATGTGAGCGCGGCGCGCGCAAGACCCGCGCGGCGCCGCCCTAATCGACCATGCCCCGTTTCCACGTCCCGCTGCCACTCGCCGCCCACGCCCGGCTGGCCCTGCCCGCCGGCGCGGCGCGCCACGTGCAGGTGCTGCGCCTGCAGCCGGGCATGGCCGTGACCCTGTTCGACGGCCGCGGCGGCGAATGGGACGCCACCATCGCGCGCATGGGCCGCAGCGACGTGGAGGTGGAGGTGGGCGCGCACCACGCGGTGGAGCGCGAAGCCGCGCGCGCCGTGCACCTGGCCGTGGGCCTGATGGCCGCCGAGCGCATGGACTGGCTGGTGGAAAAGGCCACCGAGCTGGGCGCC
>OFJB01000490.1_pt1 | contig 19303 bp, 16 predicted proteins | sample 1775081 | NCBI WGS metagenome assembly OFJB01 (sample SAMN08195771, study PRJEB24354) | sludge metagenome | isolation source: initial sludge from phenol fed wastewater aerobic bioreactor | place: India: Nagpur | collected 2016-06-05
ATGGCGGCGCTGCGCGATCTGGGCCTGGAGCCGCTGGCGCTGGACGTGACCGACGCGGCCAGCGTGCAGCGCCTGGCGCAGCGCCTGGGCGCCACGAAAATCGACGTGGCCTGGTACGTGGCGGGCGTGATGTGCAGCCGGCGCGACGCGCGCCATGCGCCCAGCCGCGAGGATTTCGACCGCGTGATGCACGCCAACGTGCTGGGTGCGATGCAGCTCATCCCGCAGGTGGCGCCGCTGGTGGAGGCGGCGCGGGGGCGTTTCGGCTTTCTCACCAGCACCATGGGGCAGATCGGCACCGCCGGCGGCAGCAACGCCTGGCTGTACCGCACGAGCAAGGCGGCGCTCAACATGGCCGTGGCCTCGGCGCGCCACAGCTACCCGAAGGCGCTGTTCGCGCTGTTTCACCCGGGCTGGGTCAGGACCGACATGGGCGGCGCGCAGGCGCCGGTGCGCGTGACGGACAGCGTGACCCGGCTGCGCGTGACGCTGGAGAGCGCGGGCGAGGCCGACAATGGGGCGTTCTTCGACGTGGACGGCAGCCGGCTCGCCAGCTGGTAGCTAGTCGTCCTGGTACAGCAGGTGCGCGGCGCGCGCCGCCTGGGTGTAGATGTCGGGCAGCTGGTAGCCGTGGCTGGACAGCCGGTCGGGGCGCAGGCCGATGACGAAGTTCTCGGTCTCCTGCGGCGCGGGCAGCGGCTTGCCCGGCAGGGCTTGCAGGGCCAGGCGCGCGGCCTGCTCGCCCAGCGCCTCGGCCGAGGGGGCGATCGCCAGCGCGCCGCCGCTTTGCACGTAGCGTTCGCGCACGCTGAGCGTCAGGGGCTCGGCGTGCTGTGCCGTCCACCGGGCAACTTCCGATGGGTCGACCGCGGCCGGGGAGGCGCCGGAGCGCGGCAAGCCGGCGAAGCTCAGCACGAGCAGCACGTCCGCCTTGCCGGCGGCGCCGTTCACCGCCTGCTGCCAGGCGGCGTAGTCCTTGGCCAGCACCACGGGCAGCAGCGTGTGCGCCCGCCAGTCGAAGGCCTGCACCTGCGCGCGTTCGGCCTCGCCGGTCGGATCGGCCACGCCCAGCGCCTGGATGCGCAGGCGCTTGCTTTCGAGCTGGGTCAGTACCTCCAGCGTCTGCGACAGCGGCAGCAGCTCGCGCACGCCGGTGACGTTGGCCGCGCCGGGGTAGCCGAAGCGTGCGGGGTCTTCGCCCGTGGCGTAGACCAGGCGCGGGCCTTGTTCGTCCTGCGTGGCGTAGCGGTGCCCGACCCATTGCTGCCCTTCCTCGCCGACGATGAGCACCACGTCGGGCTTCCACGCATCGATCGCGGCGCGCGAGCGCGCGCTGGCGGCGGCCCATTCGGCGTTGGTCTGGACGTCGGTATCGGAAAACGCCATGTAGTGCCAGCGCACCGCGATCGGCTGGCGGTTGCGCGCGAGCGCGCGCTCCACGCCGGCGTTGAACAGCTGCTCCCAGTGGCCGTTCTCGGAAAAACTGTGCAGCACCAGCAGGCGCGGCTTGGCGTGGTTGAAGGCGATGAGCAGCGTGAACATCAGCAGCACGAACGCCGCTGCGCAGGCAAGGAGGATGCGGCGCGGCTTCATGCGTCCAGCCCGAGCCAGCGCCAGTAGGGAATGCTGGCGAACGCCAGCAGCACGCGCGCGCCGTTGAGCCACCAGGCGTAGTGGAAGAACAGCCGCGCGTCGCAGCGCTGGTGCATGCCGGCCCCCACCAGCTGGGCGAACGACGAGTTCTGGTGCGGCATGAACCAGATGTCGGAAAACAGCGAGGTGAGGAAGACCACGATCCACGGGTGGATGCCCTGCGCCATGCCGATCGGCAGCAGCAGCGTGGCGGCGAGCACCATGCCCGCGGTGGTGGGCAGTGCCAGGCGCAGCACCACCGTGACGACGAGCGCCAGCAGCGTGAACCACGCGAGGCTGCCGCCGACCCAGGAGAGCGCCGGCGCCAGCGTGGCGAGCATGGCCTTGTCCAGACCCAGGTAGGCGATGGCTTCGGTGAAGCCGTCCAGGCTCAGCAGGAAGAAGATGGTGGGCCAGTCGATCCTGCCCTGGAACGCGGCCTTGTCCAGCAGGCCGAGCACCAGCAGGCTGGCCAGCACCAGGCCCGCGAGCCACGCCGCCTGCGACTGGTGCCACTGCGGCAGCGCCGAGCCCAGGATGAACATGACGAAGGCCAGCGCCGCCACCCACTCCGGCGCGCGCAGGGGGCCGAGCAGCGCGAGCTGCTGGCGCATGCGGTCGGCCGGCAGCGGGCGCGGCTGCGCCGGGCGCCATGCCCGGTGCATCACGGCGAAGTGCAGCAGCACGAAGCCCAGCGCCACCACGGCCGCGCCCGCGAGCCACGCCATGCCCTGGAAGTTCAGCCGCACCTGGGGCGGCAGCATGGCGAAGGCGGCGAGGTTGGAGGTCTTGGCCGTCAGCAGCAGGGGCGAGAACAGCGTCGCGCCGGTGAAGGTGGCGATCATCAGCGCGCTGGCTTCGGGCGTGTGGCCGGGCGCGGCCAGGCTGGCGTCCATTTCCCGGTACAGCGGCAGCATGAGCGCCATGCGCGCGTTGGACGACGGCATGACGATGGACAGCACCATGCCGAACAGGGTGAGTGCGCCGCGGTGCCAGAAGGGCGTGTCCGGCAGGCGCAGCAGCGTCCAGAGCATCAGGCGGTACGCCAGGCCCGAGGCCACCACCACGGCCGAGAGCGCGTACACCCCGAGCAGCAGGATGAAGGTGCGCGAGGAAAAGCCGTGCAGCGCCACCCGCGAGGGCACCAGCTCGATGAAGAGCATCGCCACCACGGCGATCAGCGGCGGCACGTATTCGTCGACCAGCGCGAACAGCCACATCAGCGCCGTCATGGTGAACAGGCCGAGGTAGACGGCCGCCTGCGGCGAGAAGCCGGCGCGCTCGCCCAGCCACCAGGCGAGCGGCGAGAGCACGAGGGTGGCGAGCCACCCCGCCAGCGCCTTGCGCGGCGGGGCGGCGGGGGCGCCCGTGTCGTGCCGTGGCGGCGCCAGCGGCGGAAGCTCGCCCAGCCGCGCGGCCAATTGCAGCAGCGCGCGCGACTTGAGCTGCGGGCTGCCCGCGAGCAGTTCGCGCAGCGCGGCCCGGTCGATGCGCAGCACGGACAGCCGGGTGAGCGCGCGGGCGCCCGTCAGGTAGCGGGTCTGCTCGCGCGGGCCGTCGGCAAAGGCTTCGGCGCCCAGGCCCGCGCCGGCCTGGACGATGCGCCCGGGCGGGCCGCCGAGCGCCGCCTTGCCGTGCCGCAGCCAGTAGTAATGCTCGGCCTGCGCGCCGGCTTCGAACAGCACCTCGCCGGGCTTGAACGTGAGCGCCGTGGTCGCGGCCAGCAGCCGCGCGCGCTCCACCGGCGTGCACTGGGCGAACAGCGGGTTCGATTGCAGATCGGCGACGATTTGAGGGTGCATCGGTGTTCGGGCGGCCGTGGCGCGCTACCGTATCATGAATTCGCGGCAGGGCGCTCGAATGCTGCGCTGTTGATAGCTGCAGGCGCTTGATCGACGGGCGTTCCAAGTGTTTTTTGTTGAATTTATTCGTTAGCAGGAGAGAGCCATGCTCTTGAGCCAGGACCAGGAAATGATCCGCGACGCGGTGCGCGACTTCGTGCGCGAGCAGATCGCGCCCCACGCCGCGCGCTGGGACAAGGAGCACCACTTCCCGCGCGAGGTGCACCAGGGCCTGGCGCAGCTCGGCGCCTACGGCATCTGCGTGCCCGAGGAATACGGCGGCGCGGGGCTCGACTACCTCACGCTGGCACTGGTGCTGGAAGAGATCGCGGCCGGCGACGGCGGCACCAGCACCGCCATCAGCGTGACCAACTGCCCGGTCAACGCCATCCTGATGCGCTACGGCAGCGAGGCGCAAAAGCGCCAGTGGCTCGCGCCGCTCGCGCGTGGCGAGATGCTGGGCGCGTTCTGCCTGACCGAGCCGCACGTCGGCTCGGACGCCTCGGCGCTGCGCACCACGGCGGTGCTCGATGGCGATGAGTACGTGATCCACGGCGTCAAGCAGTTCATCACCAGCGGCAAGAACGGGCACGTGGCCATCGTCATCGCGGTCACCGACAAGGCGGCGGGCAAGCGCGGCATGAGCGCCTTCATCGTGCCCACGTCCACGCCGGGGTACGTGGTGGCGCGGCTGGAGGACAAGCTGGGCCAGCACAGCAGCGACACGGCGCAGATCCAGTTCGACGGCTGCCGCATCCCGGCATCCCACCTGATCGGCGCGGAGGGCGAGGGCTACAGGATCGCCCTGTCCGCATTGGAAGGCGGGCGCATCGGCATCGCCGCGCAGAGCGTGGGCATGGCGCGCGCGGCGCTGGAATGCGCGCTGCAGTATTCGAAGGAGCGCGAGAGCTTCGGCACGCCCATCTTCAACCACCAGGCGGTGGGCTTTCGCCTGGCCGAATGCGCCACGCAGGTGGAAGCGGCGCGCCAGCTCATCTGGCACGCGGCCAGCCTGCGCGATGCGGGCCGGCCCTGCCTGAAGGAGGCGGCCATGGCCAAGCTCTTCGCCAGCGAGATGGCCGAGCGCGTGTGCAGCGCCGCCATCCAGACCCTGGGCGGCTACGGCTACGTGAGCGACTTCCCGGTGGAGCGCATCTACCGCGACGTGCGCGTGTGCCAGATCTACGAGGGCACGAGCGACGTGCAGAAGATCCTGATCCAGCGGGCGCTGGCGTGAGCGCCTGCCCCTGCGGGCGCCTGGACGCGCGCGGCCGGCCGCTGGCCTACGCCGGGTGCTGCGGGCGCTACATCGACCATTGGGACGCGTGCCCCGCGCCGGACGCCGAAAGCCTGATGCGCTCGCGCTACACCGCCTTCGTGCGCGAGGACGAGGGCTATCTGCGCGCCACCTGGCACGCCAGCCGCCGGCCCTCGCGGGTCACGTTCGAGGCGGGCGGCAAATGGCTCGGGCTGGAGGTGCGCGGCGCGCGCCAGACGGGCGAGGGGCAGGCGCAGGTGGAATTCGTCGCGCGCTTTCGCTCCGCCGCCGGGCAGGCCGAGCGGCTGCATGAGCGCAGCCGCTTCGTGCGCGAGGACGGGCGCTGGTTCTACGTCGATGGCGAGCATTCACCGGGGCGCGCGTGACTGCGCGCGCCACTGCGCGGGCGCCATGCCGGTCCAGCCGCGGAAGGCGCGGATGAAGCTTTTCTCGCTGGCGAAGCCCGTGGCCAGGGCCACCTGCTTGATCGGGCGCTCGCCATGGCGCAGCAACTGCATGGCCTGGCTCAGGCGCACCTCGTTCTTCAGCTGCTGCAGCGAGGCGCCCTCCTGCTGCAACTGCCGGTGCAGCGTGCGTGGCGAGAGGTTCAGCCGCTCCGCCAGCAGCGTGGCGCCTTGCAGCGTGGCCGGTTCGCTGGCGAGCCACTGGCGCACGCGGGCCACCAGCAGGCGGTCGCGCCGGTACTGCAGCACGGTCAGCGGCAGGGCGTGCCGCAGCATCTGGCGCAGGGCCGCCTCGTCGCGCGCCAGCGGCAGGGCGAGGTAGCCCGCGTCCAGGTGGATCGCGGCGCGGGCGCGGCCGAAGTGCACGGCGCCGGGAAAGAGCAGCTCGTACACGCCCGCGTGCGGCGGCGCCTCGAACGGAAATTCCACCGCCCGCAGCGGCAGGCGCGAATCGATCAGCCAGCACGCCAGGCCGTGGATGTTGCGCAGCACGGAGACCAGGCAGAACTCGCGCAGGCTGCCGTCGCCGCCCGGGGCATGGCGTTCCTCGATGGCGATCCGGGCCGCGTCGCCCTCCTGGGTCAGGCTGAGGCGGATCGCGTCCGTCAGCAGGCCGTGGTGGCGGCACCAGCGCGCCAGCGCCAGGCCCAGGTGTGGCGCGGTGATGCTGGCGCGCGCGATCATCCCGTAGCTGCCCCAGGGCAGGCGGCGCTCGAACCAGCCCAGGGCCTCGTCGTCGAGCTCGCGCATCGCGCCGTCGCACAGGGCTTCCATCTGCCAGGCGGTGATGCGGGCGCCGTCCTGCTGCACGTGCTCTGGCGCAATTTGTGCCCGCTGCAGCACGGCCGCGGGGCTCATGCCGCGCAGCGCGTAGGCGCGCACGATGGCCTGCACGAACGCCATGGGCGTGGCCGCCACGGCGCCGCGCCCGCCCGTGGCGCGGTGGGCGGAGAGCGTGAGCAGGGTGGGGGTGTACATGGGCGCTTGCGCAGGTGTGGCAATTATTGCAACCTTGGTGTCCCCATCTGCGCGCGCCTGCGGCGTATTCTCGGGATGCCGCCATTCCAAATCAGGAGACCTGCCGTGACCCTCGTGTCCCCGCATCTGAGCCATGCCCGTGGCAATGAAGCCACGCCGCTGATCGAGCAGACCATCGGCGATTTCTTCCGCGACATGGCCGCGCGCCAGCCCGAGCGCAGCGCGCTCGTCAGCCGCCACCAGAATGTGCGCTACAGCTATGCGCAACTGCACGCCGAGGCGCGGCGCCTGGCCAGCGCGCTGCTCGGCCTGGGCCTGGCGCCGGGCGACCGCGTGGGCATCTGGTCGCACAACAACGCCGAATGGGTGCTGATGCAGCTGGCGACGGCGCAGGTCGGGCTGATCCTGGTGAACATCAACCCGGCCTACCGCACCGCCGAGGTGGAGTACGCGCTCAACAAGGTGGATTGCAAGGCGCTGGTCACCATGGCGCAGTTCAAGACCAGCGACTACCTGGGCATGCTGCGCGAACTGGCGCCCGAGATGAACGGGAGCGCGCCCGGCGCGCTGCATGCGGCGCGCCTGCCCACCCTGCGCAGCGTGGTGTGGATCGACGTGGCGGGGCAGGGGCAGGAACAGCCGGGCGCGATGCGCTTTTCCAGCCTGATGGCGCAGGGCGATCCGCAGGATGCGCGCATCGATGCCATCGCCGCGACGCTCAGGAACACCGATCCGATCAACATCCAGTTCACCAGCGGCACCACGGGGTTCCCCAAGGGGGCGACGCTGACGCACCGCAACATCCTGAACAACGGCCTGTTCATCGGCGACTGCATGAAGCTCACGCCGGCCGACCGCCTGTGCATTCCCGTGCCGCTGTACCACTGCTTCGGCATGGTGCTGGGCAATCTCGCCTGCTTCACGCATGGCGCGGCCATCGTCTATCCGAACGACGCCTTCGAGCCGCTGTCGGTGCTGGAGGCCGTGCAGGCCGAGCGCTGCACCGGGCTGCACGGCGTGCCGACGATGTTCATCGCCGAGCTGGACCACCCGCGCTTCGCCGAGTTCGATCTTTCCACGCTGCGCACCGGCATCATGGCCGGCTCGCCCTGCCCGGTGGAGGTGATGAAGCGCGTGCAGCGCGACATGCACCTGACCGAGATGACCATCGCCTACGGCATGACCGAGACCAGCCCGGTGAGCTGCCAGAGCAGCACCGATACGCCGCTGGACAAGCGCGTCTCCACCGTCGGCCAGGTGCAGCCGCACCTGGAGGTCAAGATCGTCGATCCCGACACGGGCGCCACGGTGGGCATCGGCGAGCGCGGCGAGTTCTGCACCAAGGGATATTCGGTGATGCACGGCTACTGGGGCGACGAGGAGAAGACCCGCGAGGCCATCGACGCCGACGGCTGGATGCACACCGGGGACCTCGCCACGATGGACGAGGAGGGCTATGTGAACATCGTCGGCCGCATCAAGGACATGGTGATCCGCGGCGGCGAGAACCTCTACCCGCGCGAGATCGAGGAATTCCTCTACCGCCACCCCCTGGTGCAGGACGTGCAGGTGGTCGGCCTGCCCGACCAGAAGTATGGCGAGGAGCTGTGCGCCTGGATCATCGCCAAGCCCGGCGCCCGGCCGACCGAGGAAGACATCCGCGCCTTTTGCAGGGGGCAGATCGCGCACTACAAGGTGCCGCGCTACATCCGCTTCGTCACCAGCTTCCCGATGACCGTGACCGGCAAGATCCAGAAGTTCAGAATCCGCGATCAGATGAAGGAAGAGCTGGGGCTGGAAGAAAGCCGCACGGCCTGATCGTTGTTTGCATTGGAAGATCGCATGATGCTCGAATCCCGTCTCAATCCCCGCTCGGCCGAGTTCCAGGCCAATGCCGCCGCCATGCGGGCGCTGGTCGATGACCTGCGCGCGCACCTGGAGCGCACGGCGCTGGGCGGCAGCGAAACGTCGCGCGCCCGGCATGTGTCGCGCGGCAAGCTGCTGCCGCGCGACCGGGTGCGGATGCTGCTCGATCCGGGCACGCCCTTCCTGGAGATCGCCCCGCTGGCGGCGCTCAACATGTACGGCAACGCCGCGCCCTGCGCCGGGCTGATCGCCGGCATCGGGCGCGTCTCGGGCGTCGATTGCATGATCGTCTGCAACGACGCGACGGTGAAGGGCGGCACCTACTACCCCGTCACCGTGAAGAAACACCTGCGCGCGCAGGAGATCGCCGGGCAGAACCGCCTGCCCTGCATCTACCTGGTCGATTCGGGCGGCGCCAACCTGCCCAACCAGGACGAGGTCTTCCCCGACCGCGACCACTTCGGCCGCATCTTCTACAACCAGGCCAACCTGAGCGCGCAGGGCATCGCCCAGATCGCGGTCGTCATGGGCTCGTGCACGGCCGGCGGCGCCTACGTGCCGGCCATGAGCGACGAGACCATCATCGTCAAGAACCAGGGCACCATCTTTCTGGGCGGCCCGCCGCTGGTCAAGGCCGCCACCGGCGAGGTGGTGAGCAGCGAGGACCTGGGCGGCGGCGACGTGCACACGCGCCTGTCGGGCGTGGCCGACCACCTGGCGCAGAACGACACGCACGCGCTGGCGCTGGCGCGCCAGATCGTCGGCAATTTGAATAAGAACAAGGCCCGAGAGCCCGGCGATGCTGCGCCAGCAGCTCCCAAATATGCAGCAGACGAGTTGTATGGCGTGATCCCTTCCGATACGCGCAAGCCCTTCGACGTGCGCGAGATCATCGCCCGCATCGTCGATGCCAGCGCGTTCGACGAGTTCAAGGCGCGCTTCGGCAGCACGCTGGTCTGCGGCTTCGCGCGCATCGAGGGCATGCAGGTGGGCATCGTCGCCAACAACGGCATCCTGTTCTCCGAGAGCGCGCAAAAGGGCGCGCACTTCATCGAGCTGTGCTGCCAGCGCAAGGTGCCGCTGGTGTTCCTGCAGAACATCACCGGCTTCATGGTCGGGCGCAAGTACGAGAACGAGGGCATCGCGCGCCACGGCGCCAAGCTGGTCACGGCGGTGGCCACGGCCAGCGTGCCGAAGTTCACCATCATCATCGGCGGCTCTTTCGGCGCCGGCAACTACGGCATGTGCGGCCGCGCGTACTCGCCGCGCTTCCTCTGGATGTGGCCGAACGCGCGCATCAGCGTGATGGGCGGTGAGCAGGCGGCGAGCGTGCTGGCCACCGTCAAGCGCGACGGCATAGAGCACAAGGGCGGCACCTGGTCGGCGGAGGAAGAAGAGGCCTTCAAGGCGCCGATCCGCCAGCAGTACGAAGAGCAGGGGCACCCGTACTACGCCAGCGCCCGGCTGTGGGACGACGGCGTGATCGACCCGGCGGACACGCGCCGCGTGCTGGCGCTGGGGCTGGCGGCCTCGCGCAATGCGCCGATCGAAGAGACGAAATTTGGCATTTTCCGCATGTAATGCGCATAATGTGTATCGTACAAATGTGGGATACACATCATGCGCACCAACATCGATATCGATGACGAACTGCTCGCCAAGGCCATGCAGGCCGGCCCCTACACCACCAAGAAAGAGACGGTGGAGGCGGGCCTGCGCCTGCTTGCACGCCAGGCCGCCTACCGCGAAATCCTCAAGTGGGAGGGCAAGCTCAAGTGGGAGGGCGATGAATCCATCGACTGGGCGGCGCCAGCGGCCGATGCGCCCGCCCGCGCGGACGCAGCACTCGCGGTGCAAGAGCCGCGTCCCGCATACGCGGTCAAGGGAAAGCGCCGTGCTGGTCGTTGATTCCAGCGTCTGGATCGATTTTTTCAACGCGCGCGACACGGCGGCGCGGTTTGAGCTGCGCCGCCTGCTCCATGATGGCCACACCCGCCTGGTGGTGCCCGACCTGGTGCTGTACGAGGTGCTGCGCGGCTTTCGCGAAGAGCGCGCGCTGCGCCAGGCGCGGCTGCTGCTGCAGACGCTCAGCGTCGAGCCCTGCGGCGGCGAGGGCATCGCGCTGGCCGCCGCCGAGCACTACCGCCAACTGCGTGCGCGCGGCGTCACCATCCGCAGCGGCATCGACGTGCTGGTGGCGGCGTTCTGCATCGAAAACGGCTACCTGCTGTTGCACAGCGACAGGGACTACGACGCCCTCGCCATCTGGCGCGGCCTGCGCATCTGGGGGCAATGAGGATGCCGGGCTGGCAACACCTTTCTGCACCCTGGCGCGCCGCGCCCGGCCAGCCTTGCCCTGAATTCGACCCCGTCCATTTCCTGCAGAACCCGTCCACGCCATGAGCCAGAACCTCTCCATCACCCAACAGGGCACGGTCGCGCGCATCACGCTGACCCAGCCCGAGGTCCGCAACGCCTTCAGCGACGAGGTCATCGCCGAGATCACCGCCGCCTTCCTCGACGTGGGCGCGCGTGCCGATGTGCGTGCCGTGGTGCTGGCCGCCGAGGGCCCGGCGTTTTGCGCCGGCGCCAACCTCCACTGGATGCGCCGCATGGCCGACTACACGCGCGACGAGAACCTCGCCGACGCGGGCAAGCTCGCCGAGATGCTGCGCGTGATCTACGCCTGCCCCAAGCCGACGGTGGCCCGCGTGCAGGGCGACGTGTACGCCGGCGGCATGGGGCTGGTCGCGGCCTGCGACATGGCCGTGGCGGTGGACACGGCGGGCTTTTGCCTGAGCGAGGTCAGGCTCGGCCTGATCCCCGCCACCATCAGCCCCTATGTCATCCGCGCCATGGGCGCGCGCGCCGCGCACCGCTACTTCCTCACCGCCGAGCGCTTCGATGCGGTGGAGGCGCTGCGCATCGGCTTCGTGCATGCGGTGGTGGCGGCCGAGCAGCTCGATGCCCAGGTCGATGCGCTGCTCAAGGCCCTCACCGGCGCCAGCCCCAACGCCGTGCGCGCCTGCAAGCAGCTGGTCATTGACGTGGCCGGGCGTGAAATCGACGCCGGCCTGATCGCCGCCACGGTGGAAGGCATCGCCGACATCCGCGCCAGCGACGAGGGCCGCGAGGGCGTGCAGTCGTTCCTGCAAAAACGCAAACCCGCCTGGCTGGCAGGTTGAGAAGATACGGCCATGGACCAGCTCTGGCTGCACATCGTTCAGTGGCTGCACGGCGTGGGCCTGCACGTGGATGCGGGCGTGGCGCGCAGCGTGGCCGAGGGCGCCGCGCATGCCACGGCGGCCATGGACATGCCCGGCCTGATGGCGCTCGCGGCGGCGCTGGGCTGGGCCAGCGGCCTGCGGCTGTACGCGGTGGTGTTCCTTGCCGGGCTTGCCGGCGCCTCGGGCTGGGTGGCGCTGCCGCCGGGCCTTGCGGTGCTGCAGCATCCCGCGGTGCTGATGGTGAGCGGCTTTCTGCTGCTGGTCGAGTTTTTCGCCGACAAGGTGCCGTGGCTCGACAGCCTGTGGGACGGCATCCACGCCTTCATCCGCGTGCCGGCCGGGGCCATGCTCGCGGCCAGCGTGTTCGGCGCCAACGACGCGAGCATGGCCGTCGTCGCCGGGCTGCTCGGCGGCTCGCTCTCGGCCACCGCCCTGGCGACCAAGATGACGGCGCGCGCGGCGGCCAACGTCTCGCCCGAGCCGTTTTCCAACTGGGGCCTGTCCTTCTTCGAGGACGGCATCGTCGTCGCCGCGCTCTGGCTGGCGGTGCAGCACCCGGTGTGGTTCGCGGCGGCGCTCGCCGTGACGCTGGCGCTCTCGGTGCTGCTGCTCATCGTGTTGTTCAAATTCCTGCGCGCCGTGCTGCGGCGCGTGTTTCCGGCTTCAGTGAAGGTGGCTTGAATGTTTGAAAAGATCCTGATCGCCAACCGCGGCGAAAACCGCAGCGCAGCGGAGGTTTCACCACATTGCGTGGCACGCGCAGCGTGCACAGGCGATTTCGCCGCGGAGGTGGCCCATGTTTGACAAGATCTTGATCGCCAACCGCGGCGAAATCGCCTGCCGGGTTGCGGCAACCGCCCGCCGCATGGGCGTGAAGACGGTGGCCGTGTATTCCGACGCCGATGCCCGCGCCAAGCACGTGGCCGCGTGCGACGAGGCGGTGCACATCGGCGCCAGCGCGCCCAAGGAAAGCTACCTGCGCTGGCAGGCCATCATCGACGCCGCCAAGGCCACGGGCGCGCAGGCCATCCACCCGGGCTACGGCTTCCTGAGCGAGAACGCGCACTTCGCCCAGGCCTGCGCCGATGCGGGCCTCGTCTTCATCGGCCCGCTGCCGTCGAGCATCCAGGCCATGGGCCTGAAGGCCGAATCCAAGCGCCTGATGGCCCAGGCCGGCGTGCCGCTGGTGCCGGGCTACCAGGGCGAAGACCAGGACCCGCAGCTGCTGCAGCGCGAGGCCGACAAGATCGGCTACCCGGTGCTCATCAAGGCCAGCGCGGGCGGCGGCGGCAAGGGCATGCGCGAGGTGCACAAGAGCGCGGACTTCGCCGAGGCCCTGGCCTCGTGCCAGCGCGAGGCGGCCAACAGCTTTGCCAACGACGCGGTGCTGATCGAAAAGCTGGTGCAGCGCCCGCGCCACATCGAGATCCAGATCTTCGGCGACACCCACGGCAACTGCGTCTACCTGTTCGAGCGCGACTGCTCGGTGCAGCGGCGCCACCAGAAGGTGCTGGAGGAATCGCCCGCGCCCGGGCTCACGCCCGACATGCGCCGCCGCATGGGCGAGGCGGCGGTGGCCGCGGCCAAGGCGGTGAACTACGTGGGCGCGGGCACGGTGGAGTTCATCGTGGAGCAGCCGGGCGGCTACGCGCACCCGGAGCAGATGCAGTTCTTCTTCATGGAGATGAACACGCGCCTGCAGGTCGAGCACCCGGTGACCGAGGCCATCAGCGGCCAGGACCTGGTGCAGTGGCAGCTGCGCGTGGCGGCGGGCGAGCCGCTGCCGTGCCGGCAGGAAGACCTGCGCATCACCGGCCACGCGATCGAGGCGCGCATCTGCGCCGAGAACCCCGACAACCAGTTCCTGCCCGCCACCGGCCAGCTCGCGATCTACCGCAAGCCCGAGCACGGCAGCTTCGTGCGCTGCCCCGTGCGCTTCGACGACGGCGTGCGCGAGGGCGACGCCATCAGCCCGTTCTACGACTCGATGATCGCCAAGCTCATCGTGCACGGCGGCACGCGCGAGGAGGCGCTGGCGCGCCTGGACGCGGCGCTGGCGGCGACGCACGTGGTGGGCTTGGCGACCAATGTGCAGTTCCTGCGCCGGGTGGTGGCGAGCCGCTCGTTCGCCCGGGCCGAACTCGACACCGCGCTGATCGAGCGCGAGCGCGCCGTGCTGTTCGGCCAGGAGCCGGTCGGCCTGCCGCTGGCGGCGGCCGCGGCGGTGGCCCACACGCTGCTGGCCGAGCGCGCGCTGGAAACCGCCGACCCCTTCAGCCGGCGCGACGGCTGGCATTCGCACGGCGAAGTCACGCGCCGCTTCGCCCTGCAGTTCGGCGATGCGGACGCCGCGGCGCGGCTGCACTACGGTCATGACGGCGCCCTGCGGCTCGCGCTGGGCGAGGGCGCCGGCGCCGCCGAAGACGCGCTGGCGTTCGAGCGCGCGCCGGGCGGCGCCATCGACCTGCGCCTGGGCGATCGCCGCGAGACGCTCACGGTGCATGCCCACGGCGGCTGGCTGCATCTCTTCGCGCCCCGGGGCGCCACGCGCATCCGGGTGATCGACCAGCTGGCGCAGGCCGGCAGCGCGCAGGAAGAGGGCGGGCGCCTGACGGCCCCCATGCCCGGCAAGGTGGTCTCGTTCGCCGTCAAGGCGGGCGACAAGGTCACCAAGGGCCAGGCGCTGGCGGTGATGGAGGCGATGAAGATGGAGCACACCATCGCCGCCCCGCGCGACGGCGTGGTGGCCGAGCTGCTCTACGCGCCCGGCGACCAGGTGGCCGAGGGCGAGGAACTGCTCAAGCTGAAATGAAACACCCCCCTGTGTCGCTTCGCTCCTTCCCCCCGCTTCATGGGCTGTGGGTGGTGCGCAGCGCCATGGATCACTGAAATGAAAAACAGGCCCTGAGGAGAAACGAACCATGAACTATCCCTCCCGCGTGCGCCTCATCGACGTCGGCCCGCGCGACGGCCTGCAGAACGAAAAGCAGCCCGTGGCCAGCGGCGACAAGATCGCGCTGGTGCACCAGCTGCAGCAGGCCGGCCTGCGCGAGATCGAGGTGACCAGCTACGTCAGCCCCAAGTGGGTGCCGCAGATGGCGGACAACCATGCGGTGATGTCCGGCATCGCGCGCGGCGCCGGCGTGCGCTACAGCGTGCTCACGCCCAACCTCAAGGGTTGGGAGGCGGCGGCGCAGGACCGGCCCGACGAGATCGTCGTCTTCGGCGCGGCCAGCGAGGCCTTCAGCCAGAAGAACATCAACTGCTCGATCGCCGAGAGCATCGAGCGTTTCGCGCCGGTCGTGGCAGCGGCGCGCGCGGCGGGCGTCGCGGTGCGCGGCGCGATGAGCTGCACCGTCGGCTGCCCCTACGAGGGCGAGATCGCCCCGGCGCGCGTCGAATACCTCGCGGGGCTGATGAAGGGCATAGGCGTGCAGCGCGTGGACGTGGCCGACACCATCGGCGTGGGCACGCCGCTCAAGGTGCAGCGCGCCATCGAGGCGACGCTCAGGCATTACGACGTCGACCACGTCTCGGGGCACTTCCACGACACCTACGGCCAGGCGCTGTCCAACACGCTGGCGGCGCTGCAGCTGGGGGTGTGGAATTTCCAATCTTCCGTCGCCGGCCTGGGCGGCTGCCCCTACGCCAAGGGCGCGACCGGCAACGTGGCCACCGAGGACGTGGTCTACCTGCTGCACGGCATGGGCATAGAGACCGGCATCGACCTGGACAGGCTGGTCGATGCCGGGGCCTTCATCAGCGGCGTGCTGGGCCGCAAGCCGCAGTCGCGCGTGGCGGTGGCGGTCCTGAACAAGAGGGCGGGTTGACGATGAGCGAAGTTTCCGAAAGCGTGCAGCGCGTGACGGCTGCCCTGCGGGCCGCGGGCCACCCGCATGTGCCGGTGATGCTCGACGACGCGGCGCGCACCGCGCAGGAGGCGGCCGACGCGCTGGGCATCGTCGTCGGCCAGATCGCCAAGAGCATCATCTTCCGGCGCAAGAGCGACGACGCGGCGGTGCTCGTCGTCACCTCGGGCGACCGGCGCGTGGACGAGAAGCGGGTGAGCGCGCTGGTCGGCCCCATCGGCCGGGCCGACGCCGATTTCGTCAAGAGCGCCACCGGCTTCACCATCGGCGGCGTGGCGCCCGTGGGCCACACGCAAGCGCCCGTCACGCTGATCGACCGCGAGCTGCTGCGCTTCGACGAGATCTGGGCTGCGGCTGGCCACCCGCACGCGGTGTTCCGCCTGAAGCCGCAAGACCTGGAGCGCCTGACCGGCGCGCCCGTGGCCGACGTGGTGCAGCCGCCCAAGGTCTGAATACTATCGTTTGAATAGCTGCTCGCGCTTGATGGGCAAGCGCCAAAGCCAGATTTAGCTTGGAAACGACGCGCCATGCACGACATCACCTTCTACCTGGACTTCGTCTCGCCCTACTCCTGGCTCGCGTTCGAGCAGCTGCCGCGCACGCTCGAAGGCCTGAGCGTGCACGTGCGCTACCGGCCGGTGCTGCTGGGCGCGCTGCTGCAAAAGCATGGCAACCCCGGCCCGGCGGGCATCGCGCCCAAGCGCACGTGGACGTGGCGCCACGTGGGCTGGCTGGGCCGGTCCCTGGGCTGCGGCCTGGACATGCCCGCGCAGTTCCCGTTCAACACCCTGCCGCTGCTGCGCCTGGCGCTGGCGCACAGCGAGGACGGCTGCGTCAACCGCTACATCGCCGGCACGGTGCTGCGCCACGTCTGGCTGGGCGGGCACGACGCGCTCGCCCCCGAGCGCATCGCGCAGCTCACCGGGGCGCTGGCCCAGCAATGGCAGCCCGAGGGCGACGCCGCCGCGCACGCCAAGGCGCTCTTGCGCGCCAACACCGACGAAGCCGCCGCGCGCGGCATCTTCGGCGTGCCGATGTTCGAGACGCAGGGCAGGCTCTTCTGGGGGCTGGACAGCCTGCCCATGCTGCGCGCCTTCCTCGATGGCGATGCGTGGTTCGACGGCCCGACGTGGGAGCAGGCGGCGCAGGTGCCGTCGGGCCTTCCCGGCGCGTCTTGAACTCGCCTTCGCCACGTCTTCCAGGGACTCAGGCCACCGTCCGGCCCAAAGTCTGGCGCAGGTAGGCCTCAAGCTCGGCGGCCGGCATCGGGCGTGCGAAGTGGTAGCCCTGGGCCTCATCGCAGCCGAATTCGCGCAGGCGCTCGGCCGTCTCCCGGGTCTCCACGCCTTCGGCGATGGTCGTGAGGTTCAGGCTGCGCGCCATCTGGATCACGGCGCGCACGATGGCGGCATCGTCCGCGTTGCCGCACAGCTCGCGCACGAAGCTCTGGTCGATCTTGAGCTTGTCGACGTCGAAGCGCTTGAGGTAGGACAGGCTGGAATAGCCGGTGCCGAAGTCGTCGATCGACAGCGTCACGCCCTGCTGTTTGAGGCGCTTCACGCTGGCCAGCACCGCCTCGGCGTTCTGGATCAGGATGGACTCGGTCAGCTCCAGCTCCAGCCGCGTCGGCGACAGCCCCGAATCCTCCAGCGCCCGCAGCACGGACTGCTCCACGTCGCCGCGCTTGAACTGCACCGCCGAAAGATTGACCGCCATGGTCAGCGCCGGCAGCCCGGCGCGCTGCCAGGCCTGGGCCTGCCGGCAGGCCTGGCTCAAGACCCAGGCGCCGATGGGCACGATGAGGCCGCTGTCTTCCGCCACCGGGATGAAGCGCGCCGGCGACACCGGGCCCAGCTCGGGATGGCGCCAGCGCAGCAGCGCCTCCACGCCCGTCACCGCTCCGCTGCGCAGGTCGATCTGCGGCTGGTAGTGCAGCTCGAACTGATTGCCCTCCAGCGCCTGCCGCAGGCCGTTGCGCAGGCGCAGGTGCTCGGCCGCCTCGACGTTCATGGTGGCGTCGAAGAAGCGGAAGGTGTTGCGCCCGACTTCCTTGGCCTGGTACATGGCGACGTCGGCCTTCTTGCGCAGGGTCTCCAGTTCGCCGCCATCGTCCGGGAAGATGGCCACGCCCATGGAGGCGGACGTGCTGATCTCCTGGCCGCGCAGCACGAAGGGCTGCTGCAGGCGCTCCATGATGCGCGTGGCCAGCGCCGAGATGTCGTCGGCATGCAGCAGCTCGGGCACCAGGATGGAAAACTCGTCCCCGCCCTGGCGGCTCACCGTGGCGCCATCGTTCACGCACGCCGTCAGGCGCTGCGCGGCCTGGCGCAGCAGCGTGTCGCCGGCCTCGTGCCCGAGGCTGTCGTTGATGCTCTTGAATTTGTCCAGGTCCAGGTACAGCAGGGCCACCTTGGTGTGCGAGTGGGTCGCATAGTCCCGGATCTGCGCGAAACGGTCCTGCAGCAGCAGATGGTTGGGCAGGCCGGTGAGGGGGTCGTGGTACGAAAGAAACTCGATCTGCCTTTCCGCCGTCACGCGCGCGGTGATGTCGCTGCCCACGCCCCGATAGCCGGTGAACTCGCCCTGCTCGTCGAACACCGGGCTGCCGCTGGCCGAATGGACGCGCACCTGGCCGGGCGCCACCTCGATCTGGTAGATGAAATCGCGGAACGGCTCATGGCGCTGGAGCACCGTGCGGTGCGCCTGCCACTGCGCCTCGCTCACGCCCAGCACCGGAATGCCGTCCCACAGCGGGCGGCCGAGCATGTCCTTGAGCCGCGGCGCGGTCATGCCCTCGGAGAACTGGGTGAAGCGGAAATGCCGGTCCTGCTCCCAGTACCAGTCGGCCGAGAGCGCGGTCAGGGCGCGAAAACGTGCTTCGCTTTCCTGCAGCTGCTCGTAGGGCAGGCGGATCGCCGCCACGAACACGTTCTCGTAGAGGATGGCGTACGACAGGATCTTGAAGGCGTGGCCGAAGATGTTGAGGAAATCCGAGGGCGCCTTGTAGTTGGAGAACACGATCTCGCCCAAGGCCATGGCCAGGCAGGACGAGGCAAAGGCGAAGTGGCGCCGCTGGCTTTCAGGCGTGGCCCGCCAGACGAACAGGCCCGCCAGGGCCACGTAGCCCAGGCACAGGCCGTACTCGTAATTGCGCTTGAACGCGGTCACGCCGCTGCCCGGCACGAAGGTGGCGGGCACCCGATCCAGCCCCCAGGTGCCGAGCCAGAACAGCGCGGCGCCCAGCAGGGCGGCGATGGCCATCCAGGCGTGGCGCGAGAGCGCCACGCGCACGCGCACCGCCACCAGCAGCAAGGTCAGCAGCACCACGGTGCGCCCGCACAGCCAGAAGAAGATGGCGCGCGGGGTGGAGCTGTCGACGACCAGCCTGGGCATGCCGTCGTAGGTGAGCGCATGCACCAGATCGAGGAGGGCGACGACGGTGAACCCGGCCAGCAGGATGCCGGACTCCGGCGTGCGGCTGTGCTTGAGGTCGTGCCAGGACACGACGGCGATCAGGATCGCCACGATGACCGCGAACAGCTCCAGCAGCAGGTGCAGCTCCAGCATCGCCGCGTCGCGGTCGCTGAACATGGAGAACGGCGGCAGCGCCATGGCCACGGCGAACGCCAGCACCGCCGGCACGAGATGGCGGCGGTGCTGGTGCCAGTAGCTGCTCGGGTTCCGATACATCGTCCGTGTCTCCTTATCGTGGTTCTCGCGGGCATGGGCGTGGCGCGCCGCCTTCGGTACGCGGGGAGCGCTGGCTCGGCGCATGGTAATCCCAATCCGGCGCGGGCGCCGCCCATGCGCGGGCAGACCCCCGCAGTAACCCCTGCACCGGCACGCCCGGTGCTTGCGGCCTAGAATTTCGGCCCCACCCCCGCCAAGGCCCGCCGCATGACCCAGGGACAGATCCGCATCCGCGGAGCCCGCCAGCACAACCTGAAGAACCTCGACCTGGACATCGCCACCGGCACGCTGACGGTGGTCACCGGCCCGAGCGGCAGCGGCAAGTCCAGCCTGGTGTTCGACACGCTCTATGCCGAGGGGCAGCGGCGCTACGTCGAGACCTTCAGCCCCTACGCGCGCCAGTTCCTCGACCGCATGGACAAGCCGGCGGTGGACAAGGTAGAGGGCGTGCCGCCCGCGATCGCCATCGACCAGACCA
>OFJB01000493.1_pt1 | contig 19224 bp, 22 predicted proteins | sample 1775081 | NCBI WGS metagenome assembly OFJB01 (sample SAMN08195771, study PRJEB24354) | sludge metagenome | isolation source: initial sludge from phenol fed wastewater aerobic bioreactor | place: India: Nagpur | collected 2016-06-05
GCAGTGTAGCCCGCTACTGTGGACGAATATGTCGTGTGAAACTCATTCTTAAGGTCGATCTGGTCGACAGTACCAAAGCTAAGCAAATAGGGGTAAGTGTCTGTGTTACCCGGTGTTCGACCAACAAGAACGCCGGAGTTTTTGGACGAGATAACGATAGAAACTGTGCTCACCGTGTTTGTATAAACTAAGACTCTGCCAAGGTATGCTGAATTGGCGTTTACAAGATCGATAACCTCAACATTTGACATGTCGCTGCTCAAGACGAGAATCTTGGGCACTGTTCCCTGAAGTTCAGTAACGATTGTGTTTGCCGCTTGTGAATAGACGCCAGAGACAGCGAGGAGCAAAGCAAGCAACAGGAACAGCATTTTTTTCATCTTGTCAGCCTTTCCTTGTTTTGTTCAAAATTCTGATCAAAGACTGGAGACCGAAACGGTTATGACATCCCGATAGGTGTCTGGAGGCAGGAGCGGTGCGATACTCGTTGCTGGCAGGTAATCCGCGACCAGGGCCAGGCTGAATGGACCACCACCTGTGTACGTTGCAGACTTATCGGTATCTAGAGAAGCCTTATTGAGAAGCGTCTCGCTCGATGGAAATGTTAGGAGCAGTGTCATCGTATAGGGATAATGATTGTCGCTGTTCGCATCTCCTTTCATGACTCCCTGATTCTGAGAATGAATCACTATGTTCCACGTGCCGGTCGTATTGGTAGCAAAGGTCATGGTACCTATCAAGGTGCTGGAACCATTGATATCAATGGGGGCAGATGGAGGCAGATCTGATGTGACACTGGCCATGGGTGGAATTGTTGCGGTAATCGTCGTAGAGCTGGAATTTGCTGCAAAGACGGAAGCGGCACCAAAAAGAACAAGAACGAGAAGAACGAACGATAACTTTTTCATACTCTTTCCTCAAACAAACTTTATTTAATAGAACTTGCAGACAAAATAAGTTATGCGCAGAGAATTGTCAAGTACATCTAAACCGCGAATCCGGGAGCATGGAGACTAATGGTGGAGAAGAATGGTGGAGACTGATATGAGAGTCGCGGCGGTCAGCTATTGATTTGACTTACGGTCTCCTGAAGCCATGCCAGAGCGGCGCGCAGCTGGCGGCAACGGAAATCCGAGGAATAGAGCCCGATGGAAGCAGAATCGAGCGATCCATTTGGCGCTTGCGATGGCGCTCTTGATTGTGAGCCCGATGGCGTCCGTGAGGCCTGAGAAGCCTCAAGGCGGGAAAGGTCGGCCACAAGGACGTCGGTCTGGGCTTGAATAAGCTGCGGCACGTCCGAAGGCGCGATGTGTGAGGCAAAATAGAGGCGCGCAAGAAACTCCAGGTGTAAGAGGCGCGGACTACTGGCGGTGGGTTCGTCGAGCCAGGCAAAGAAGGCTTTTTCGCCTTCGGGCGTCAGGCTCAAAGGGTGCTTTTGCGCGCCAGAACCCTTTTCGGGCTCCTCCGGGCGGACAAGACCGTGGTCCTCGAGGCGGCCAAGAAGGGTGTAGAACTGGCTTTCGCTGATATGCCACACGTTGTCCAGCGAGGCCTGAAACCGCCTGTAAAGTTCGTAGCCGTGCGCAGGGGACGGGCCTTCTGCAAGATAGCCCAGGGCGAGGTATTCTGGGCGAAGCGCCGTGCGGCGCCTGGGAGGTGTTGTCGGTGTGTCCACGCCTCATACTAAGAATGTGCAAGCCGAAAAGTCAAGAAAGGCAAACGGCGACGGATAGAATGAATAAATGGCCACGTGAATGGCAGCGGCCAAAATTGTACTTGATCGTACTTGACGCAGTTCGGAAAGTAGCGCAATACTCACTCGGTGAGTAAGGTGCAACTGTGTCAGGATTCTGCAGGCCGCGTAGGCCAACATCGACACAGTGCCGCCATCTATATATGAAAAGAGGCAATCAACGATGAAGAAAAAACTACAGATGACAAGAGCTGCCATTATTGCAGCCATGTTGAGCCTGGCCGTTCTTGCGGCGGGAGCACAACAGACAGGAAGACAGCAGACCGAGCTCGTGGTTTCGGCGGCCGGGAGCCTCACCGACGTGCTCAATTCCCTGGCACCTGCGGCGCAAAAGGCAGTCGGAGCCAAGCTTCTTTTCAATTTTGGCGGATCCGGTGCGTTGCGGCAACAGATCGAATCTGGGGCGCCTGCCGATCTCTTTTTCTCCGCGGCGAGCGAGGACGTGGATAAGCTCGAAAAAGAAGGCCTTGTAGACAAGGCGACACGCGTGGATCTCTTGAGCAACGCCATCGTCATGGTCGGGGATGAAAAGCTGAAAAAACCGACAAATGTCGAGGAGCTAAAGGCGCTGCTCGCATCCGTGCCACTGGTCGCAGTGGGTAGTCCCGATGCGGTGCCGGCAGGCCGCTACGCCATCCAGGCGCTCAAAACGCTCGGGGCCTACGACATCGTGGAGAAAAAACTCGTTCTGGGCGGGAATGTGCGGCAAATCCTTCAATATGTCGAATCTGGCTCTGCGCCGGTGGGTTTTGTATTCGCTACCGACGCGCTCACGCTCAAGCCGGACAGCCCTGCAAAGCGCCTCTATGAGATTCCGCAAAGCGCCATAACGACGCCGGTTGTATACCCCATTGTGGTGGTGTCGAGCTCGACACACAAGGTGGAAGCCAGTAAACTTATTGCTTTCCTGCAGACCAAAGAAGCCACGGACGCTTTTATCAAAGCGGGCTTCGTTGTTTTGGGGAAAAAATAAGCAGGGAATGCCAGATGGCCAAAATGAGGCCAGAATTGAGAATTGGGAATGAGAATTGAGAATAGGATATAATTCAATAGGATATAATTCGAGATGAATCCTTGGGGACCACTCTTGCTGTCGGTGCGCGTCGCCCTCATTGCGACCGCCATTTCCTTCTTGCTGGGGCTTTTGTTTGCAAGGCTCCTTACCCGAAAGACCGTTAGGTTGAGCTTTTTATGGGAGGGGCTGATTCTGTTGCCCATGGTGTTCCCGCCGACGATAACGGGCTATCTGCTCCTGCTCCTCTTGGGTAAGCGTGGCCCTGTGGGTTCGCTTCTCGACCAAATTGGGATACACATTGTGTTTACGTGGCCTGCCGCGGTGATAGCCTCGGCGACCGTGTCGCTGCCGCTTATGTACCAAAACTGCAAGGCGGCGTTGCTCGGCGTGAATAAGCGATACATCGACGCGGCAAGGACGCTCGGCTTGTCCGAAGGGCGCATTTTCAGGCAAGTGATTTTTCCGCTCGCACTGCCAGGCATTTTGGGTGGCGTGGCGCTTGCGTTTGCCCGCGCGTTGGGCGAATTTGGGACGACACTGATGATCGCGGGCAATATCCCTGGGCGGACACAGACCATGCCGCTTGCGCTCTACAGTGCGGTGGAGGGTGGCAGGTCAGCCGAAGCGAACATGTATTTGCTTATAACAGTTGTAATTTCGTTCGCCCTTATCGCAGTAGTGAGCGTTTGCCAGAAAAGGGCGGCCAAGTGATGTGGATCGAAAGTGCTGCAGCGCCTCAAAATAGGGCACGCTGCAAAGTGACGCAGGTCTCAAGATGATCTGGGCGCGATTTGAAAAACAGTTGTCGCTGTTCCTCCTTAAGGTCGATTTTAAAAGCGAGAACGGCACGACGATTCTGTGGGCGGAGTCTGGGGCGGGCAAGACGAGCATTCTGGACTGCATCGCTGGTTTGCGAAGGCCAGATACAGGCGAAATCGGGCTCGACGAAACGCTGCTGTTCTCGGCGGAGAAGGGAATCGACCTTCCGCCGCAGGAACGCCATATCGGGTACGTGTTTCAGGACTACGCGCTTTTCCCTCACCTTTCGGCGGAAGGCAATGTAGCTATTGTGTTGCCAGCTAAGGAAAAGCACGAGGCGCGCCAGTACCTTGAGCGATTTGGGCTCGCCAGGCTGAAAAATCGCCACCCTGGAGAACTTTCCGGCGGCGAACGGCAGCGGCTGGCCCTTGCACGGGCGCTCGCCACAAAGCCGAGGCTCTTATTGCTGGACGAGCCATTCAGCGCGCTCGATCTTCGTACAAGGGAACAGACCTACCGGGAATTTGCCGCGATGCGGGACGAGCTTGGCATCTGCACGCTTTTGGTGACGCACAGCAAGACCGAGGCGGACAGGCTCGGTCAGCAGGTCATTGAAATTCGGGAGGCCATCGGGCCACAGGGTGAATACGAGCACCTCGCGGGCCAATTTCCGGGCGGAGGAAGTTATGAGTCTTGAAGTGATAAAGGCTGTTGCGCACATCGCACAAGGGCAGGGCGCAAGTGCGGCGGGCGAGGGTGTAGCAGGCGTCACAGGGATGATGAGGGGTGCTGGCACGGCAGGCGTGGTGGCTGTGGTTTCTGAGGTGCGGGGCTCGGCGCCTAGGCATGTTGGCGCAATGATGTTCTTCCGCGCCGACGGAACCAGTGTAGGCACGGTGGGCGGTGGCAAGGTGGAACAGGAAGCTGCAAGAGCCGCGGTTACTTGCCTTGCTACCGGAAGCTCGACCTGCATCGAGATCGATATGACGGGCTCGGAAGCGACGGGCAGCCAGGGCATTTGCGGCGGGGTGGTGCAGTTGCTGTTGTCGTACGAGGGGCCAGGCGAGGGGTCAGGACTCTCGCCCAATGGCGGCAATCAGGAAGTAGATCGGACTGGGACGAATCTTTACGCTCAGACGGCGCAGGTTTTGGAACGCGGACAGGCGGTAAGGCTTGTGTTTGACAGACTCTCGCCGGGCGAACTCAAGGATGGCGGGCTTCTCAATGCAGTGCTCGATCGGCAGGGAAATCTCATTGTCGCAAAACGGGGTCGAGAGAAAGCGAATCGAGAGAGCGGCGCACAAGACGCGAAAGAGGAGATGCTTGTCGTCCCTGTAGAGCCACTCGATCAACTTCTGATTCTGGGTGGAGGGCATGTCGGGGCGGCGCTTGTGCGGCTTGCAACTGAGCTCGATTTCAAAGTCTTTGTGGCTGACCACAGGCCCGCCTTCGTGGTCGAGTCGAGATTCCCTGCAGGGGTGACGACCATTCTCGGTCCGTATGAAAAGACGATTCGAGAATTCGATTTTGGAGACTCAAGCTACGTTATTGTCGCGACGCCGGATCATGAAGCGGACCTCGCCTGCATAGAGGCACTTTTGCGCCGCGCGGCTTTGGAAAATACGGACAGGATGGATCATGATAAAGCCGATTCCGACCCGCAAGGAGCGCGCCGTGCGCCGGTCGGGTACAAATATCTTGGGCTTATCGCCTCCAAACGCAAGACGAAACTGATCTTGGAGCAGCTCGAGACAGAAGGATTCGACGAGCGCGCGATTCAAGCCATCCATGCGCCCGTCGGACTCGATATTGGCGCAGAGACGCCCGCCGAAATAGCCGTATCCATTGCGGCACAGATTATTGCGGTCCGCAGAGGCTCAGACGTAGTCGAGGCGCTCGCCATGGATCGCGAAAGACGATGAGCGATACGATGAGCGATACATCGAACGATACACCGAGCGAAATGTTGCGCCCGATCGGGCAGAGCGACTTAGCATTGGCGCTGGGGCTCCTCCAACCTGGGAATCTGCCTGCAACCGTAGCCTTTGTGGGGGCGGGAGGCAAGACGAGTGCGATGTACGCCATTGCCGAGCGGATGGCTTGTGGCGCGGATGTACACGCGGCCTTTGGGATGACGCCGTGCCGCGTCGTGGTGACGACGACGACCCACATTCGGGACCCGCGGCTCGAGGGTGAGCGCCGCAAGAAGTTGTTTGGCCATGTCATGTTTGATTCCGAATTGTGCGGTGCGCTTCCCTTTTCTGAAGCAAATCCCATCGTTGTGGCTTCCGGACTCTTGCCCGACGAAGAAAAGCTCGTCGGTATCGATAAGGAAAAGGCGCCGGTCTTTGCAGGGCTGTGCGACCTACTCCTGGTGGAAGCAGATGGTTCGAAAGGACGTCCGGTAAAGGCTCCTGCAGAGCACGAGCCTGTTGTGCCGCCCAACGCAACGATGGTGGTCGGCGTCATAGGACTTGATTGCCTTGGGCGCGCGCTTGGGCCGGACGTGGCGCATCGGGCGGAGTTATTTGGTCCATTGGTTGGTTGCGACCAAGGACAGAAAATCGAGCCGCAGCACCTTGCTTGTCTGATACGCTCCCCTCAAGGGCTTTTTAAGGGCTCGCCTGAGGCAAGTAAGCGCGTCGTCCTTCTGAATAAAACTGACCTTGTGACGCATGATGCGCTCGATTCGCTTTTGGAATTGCTGGCGGCGCAACCTCGAATCGACAATGGCAAAGATTTTTCCGTACTTGTATCGTGTCTTATCGATGGCGGGATGCCGAAAAGAGAAAGAGACAGTGAAAGAGACAGAAAGGGGTCGCAATGAGCACAAAACTTGGTTCGGTTATCGTGGTGAGAGGCGCCGGCGACCTTGCGACGGGCGTCATCGCAAAGCTCGCATCATCGGGCTTCCTCGTGATGGCGCTGGAAACCGCAAAACCAACCGCGATTCGGCGCAGGGTGTCGCTCTCGGAGTGTATGTACGATGGCTCGGCGCAGGTCGAGAACGTAAAGGCTGTCAAGGTGAGAGACCTGGACGAGGCGCTCAAGTATATCGACCTCGATGTTGTGCCCGTTTTGGCGGATCCGGAATGCCAGGCGATTGCGGACAACGCTCCCATGGCGCTTGTGGATGCAATTATTGCAAAAAGGAATATCGGGACAAGAATTTCGATGGCGCCTATTGTGATTGCGCTCGGCCCTGGCTTTATAGCAGGTGTGGATGCACACGCGGTTGTCGAGACTAACCGCGGGCACAACTTAGGCAGGGTGTTTTTTTCTGGCAGTGCTGCCGAAAACACTGGACAACCAGGCGTCATCGGGGGGTACAGCACCGAGCGGGTCGTGCATGCACCCTGCGAAGGCCAAGTTACAATCTTGCGCGACATTGGCTCGGTTGTTGAGAAGGGTGAGCCACTCGTCAAGGTTGGAGAAAGCGTCGTGAGCGCGCCCTTGTCGGGGCTTGTACGCGGGATGATTCGCGGGGGGAGCTCTGTCGAAGCCGGAACGAAGATAGCCGATGTGGATCCGCGCGGAGCAAGTGTCGATTTTACAAGCATTTCCGATAAGGCACGGGCGATTGCAGGCGGGGTCCTGGAAGCGCTTCTGCATTTGGGAGCGCGCCCACAATGAGCACCTCGGGTTCTTCTATGATTTATCTAGACAACGCAGCAACGAGCTTTCCTAAAGCGCCGGGGCTCGGGCGCGCCATGGCCGCCCAAATCGACAACTTCCCCGGCAACCCCGGCCGCGGCACCCACGCCGCCGCCCTCGCTGCCGACCGCCTTCTTTTTGACGCGCGCGACTCAGTCGCGCGGGCCATTGGCGCGCCCGAGCCGGCTCGCCTCATTTTTACCAAAAGCGCCACGGAAGCGCTCAATATCGTGCTTTTCGGCCTTTTGGACCGTGGGCCGCTGGGCGCCCCGCATGTAGAACCGCTGGGCGCACAGTGGGAGGCGCCCGATGCACGTCAACCCGCGCCGTTGGGCGCACAGTGGGAAGCGGCGAATGCACCTCAGTCCGCCCTGCTCGCCGCCTGGGCGCAACACCGCTCAATTTTTGCTCACAGAAGAGATCGCTCCGTGCCCCTCGTGGTGACGAGCTCTTACGAACACAACGCCGTAATGCGCCCCTTGCGCTGGCTGGAAAAGTACCGTGGTGTCCAGGTGCTTGTGTTGCCTTTCGACGAAGCAGGGCGGCCCGACGAAGCCGCGCTTACGCAGGCGCTGTCGCTCAAGCCCGACCTTGCGGTTTTTACGATGGCGTCTAACGTTACAGGCGTCGTGCTCCCATGGGAGGAGCTCGCCGAACGATTCCACCGCGTGGGCAGCCTGGTCTGTCTGGACGGCAGCCAATACATCGGGCATTTCCCTTTCGAAATGAGTGCCACTCCCGCCGACTATCTCTGTTTTCCTGGCCACAAAGGGCTTCTCGGGCCGACCGGCATCGGGGGGCTCTATCTCGCAGGCGGGCCCGAGACTGTGTACACCGCAGGCATGACAGACACAGTCGGTACTTTAATGCCGGAGCCACTGATTATGGGCGGTACCGGTAGCCATTCGCTTTCCGAGGAACAGCCTACCGAGCTTCCCGATCGGTTCGAGGCCGGAACACAGAACCTTGCAGGCGCCGCGGGCCTTCTGCATGCTGTCAACTTTGTGACTTCCGTTGGCCTTGATGAGATTTGCAGGCGCGAGGCCGAGCTAACATTGCGCCTTGCTTCCGGGCTTTCGGCTATTTCCGGAATCCACGTGTATGGTCCACCGTTCCGTTCTTCGGAGAGCCCGGCATTGAGCCCCATGGAGAGCGCGGCCTATCAAAATCCCAAAGGCGGGGCTCAGCGACATGCCAGGTCGTCGCAAGCCCCCAGGCATGCGCCTGTCGTCTCATTTCGGCCCGAAAACCTGCACCTCGACGTCTTTGCCACGGAATTGGACAAGCGTGGCGTCGTGGCCCGACATGGACTGCACTGCGCACCAGAAGCCCACAAAACCATCGGAAGTCTCGAATTTGGCGGTACCGTTCGCCTTTCCCCCGGATATTTCACGACAGAACAAGAAATTGACGAGGTTCTTCGCATCGTCGCGCAGATCGTCGGGTCGTGAAATGGTAAAGTCTCCCAGTGTTATAAGTTAGAGACTCGGCGCAGCACACTTATGTCGAAAAATCTTGAGTTTTCTTGACCACATATCACATTCGTGGTATACGGATAAAATATGTTCATCAATAATGAATTTGAAGAAAATCACAATAGTTCCGATAAGCAGCCTTATAAAGTAAAATCCCTTGCCAAGGCACTTTCGCTTTTCGGTTATTTTTCGATCCAGGAACCGGAACTGGGCATTACAGAACTGTCGGAACGATCTGGCCTTCTCAAAAGCAGTATATCGAACATGGTGAGTACGTTTTGTGGGTACGGTTTCCTCGAGAAGAATGAGCGTTCCGGCAAGTATCGACTAGGAAGCAAGATACTTGAGCTTAGCCACGTCATGTATCAGTCTCACGATTTGCGGACCCTGGTTCATCCGTACTTGGAACGCATCAGTGCGGAAACCGGTGAGAATGTCTATCTTGGCATACTGAGTGGAGACGAGGTGCTCTATATCGATTCAGTGTTCCCGCCTGGTTCTTATTCGGCACGATCCATCATCGGCGTAAAGGCTCCACTCTACTGCACGGGGATAGGCAAAGCTCTGTTGGCTTTTATGCCGGATAGCGTCACGCAGCATATCATCGACAAGGGTTTGTTTCGGTTCACTCCCAACACATTGTGCGACCCAGTACGGCTCAGAGCAGACCTAAACACAATCAAAGACCGCGGATATGCCATTGACGATATGGAGCATGAATACGGTATCCGATGCGTTGCCGTACCTATACGCAACATAGGCAATGCAGTCGTGGCATCCATGAGCATATCGGGACCTTCTTTGCGTTTTACGGAGGAGACAATAGCTAGAAATGCAAGTCTGCTTCTTGAGGTGCAACAAGAGTTAAGGCCGCTTATCGGTGTCTGAGATTTTGCTTGACAGCACACTAGGGGTCGCTTATAATGAAAATCGAATTAAGAATAGTGTTCATTATAAATGAACAAAAGGGGTTTTGAGGGCGCACGAGAGTACATTAGGGCATTAGCAGCATTGGAACAGAGGGGATCGGCATGACGAGGAAAAAGCAAGGCAAGTGGGCGATACTATTTCTGGCACCTTATCTCATCATCTTCTTTTTGTTCAGGTTCGGTCCCAGCCTTGCAGGAATCGGCTTGGGATTTTTCAAGTGGGGAATTGTCGGTAATCCTGTTTGGAAAGGCATAGCGAACTATAGAAAGCTCTTCAGCGATGCCATGTTCTACAAAGCGCTCACGAATACGCTCCTTTTCTTGCTCTATACGGTACCGGTCCTTGTGATCTTAAGTCTTCTCGTTGCAGTTCTCCTCAACAACAAACTGAAATTCAGAAATACGGTTCGAGCGCTGATTATAATTCCCTACATACTGATACCGGCAGTAGTCGGCGTAATTTGGAATTGGCTTTACGACACTAATTTTGGAATTCTGAACTATTACATAAAGGCACTCGGCCTTAGACCGGTTGAGTGGCTTACGAGCGAACGTTGGGCCCTCCCTTCACTCGCGATTGTCACGATATGGTCTTACATTGGGTACGATGTGGTACTCTTTCTTGCGGGGCTCCAAGGCATATCGACCGAACTCTACGAAGCCGCGCATATCGACGGTGCGAATGGCAGGCAAACGTTTTTTGGTATAACACTTCCGCTCCTCAAACCAATCACTTCTATGGTCATCACCATGACCCTCATTAATGCGATACAGGTTTTTGATTTGATCTTTGTAATGACGGGAGGCGGCCCTGGATCTGCAAGTCTTACGCTCGTGCAATACCTCTACAATATGGCCTTCCAAAACTATAATTTAGGCTATGCGGGGGTTATCAGTACTGTCACCATGGTGCTGCTTATCATTATTGTCGGTCTACAGAATGGGCTGTTCAAGGAACGCGAACCTCGCAGGAGGAAAGCATGAAAGGGCGATACATGGTTTCTCGAACCCTCATGTACGTTGTCCTGCTTCTTCTTGCCATTATTTTCGTCTTCCCTGTTGCATGGGCCTTTGTTTCTTCGCTTAAGCCGGAAGCCCAGATCGTCAGTTATCCCCCAGTCTGGATACCAAAGACGCCGACCCTCTCGAACTATCAGACGGTGCTCACTAAATACCCGTTTATGCAATGGATGCTGAGCAGCGTGGTAGTCTCTGTCTTGTCGACCGCCTTTGTCCTTATCCTTACCTCGCTCGCAGCATACGCCTTCGGGAGGCTCGAGTTTAAGGGCAAGAACGTCCTGTTCTCAATTGTCATCTCCATGCTTCTTATTCCGAATCAAGTCAGTGTAGTGCCTTTGTTCCTCCTTACAGGCTCGCTCAAGTTGCTCAATACATGGGCGGCGATAATCCTCGTTGCCGGAGCGAATGTCACGGGTGTCTTCATTCTTACAAGTTTTTTCAAGACAATTCCACTGGAACTCGAAGAAGCGGCCATTATCGACGGTGCAAGTGTATGGACTATTTTTTTCAGAATAATCTTGCCACTTTCTACCTCCGCCCTCTCCTCGGTTACAATTCTGACCTTTATCAGCAATTGGAATAACTTCCTTTGGCCTCTGGTTGTGATACGAGACGATGTTCTTAAGACACTTCCTGTGGGCATTGCGCAGTTTATGGGTGGCGCGGGATCGAACGCACAGTTCCAATACGGTCCGTCGTTGGCGGCAGCCTGCATGGCTATTGTTCCTTCGGTCGTTATGTTCCTCATTTTCCAGAAGAATTTTGTGGAGGGCATTGCCAGTACAGGGATAAAGGGCTGATAGCCATAGCTTTTCAAAATTGTGGAAAACTGCGGGAAGGGCGGAAGGTCGACGGCCTTCTAAGCGCTCCCCTAGAAGCCAGTCTTTTGGAAGGAGGCAATCAATGCGAAGTGCAAGAAGACTCTTTACCATTGTGGCCATGGTAGTCGCCATAGTGGCGTCGGTCGGCGCTGCACCGATCAGCATCGACTATTGGGGCGGGTGGACAGGTCCCGACCTCGACACGATGAAGCGCATCGTGGATAAATACAATGCTTCTCAATCCAATGTCGTCGTGAATTTCCAATCGATGCAATGGACTCCGCTGTTCTCGAAGTTCCTTATGGAAATGAAAGGCGGGAATCCACCCGATATTCTCGTCATGCACCCCTTTGAACTTGGACAGTTCGTAGAGATGGGGGTTCTCGATGCGAACGTCGTCAAGAAGCTCGGGCTTTCCAAGAACGATTTTGTCGAGATCGGATGGAATGGGAGTTTCTACAACGGTGTGCAATACGGTGTACCTCTCGATGTGCATATGCACGGCCTTTATGTAAACACCGACCTTCTTGCAAAGGCAGGACTAATGGGGGCACCAAAAACCGGTGCCGAGTTGATCGCGTACGGGCAAAAGCTGACGATCGACAAGAATGGCAAACACCCGAACGAACCAGGGTTCGACGAAAACAACATTGTACAATACGGTCTGGGACTGCTTCAGAATCACCACTTCTTTTATCATTTCTTCGGTCTCATGAACCAACAGGATGCGAACTTCCTTACCGAGGATATGGAGAAGACAAAGATTGACGAAGCCAAAGCGGTTAAGGCGATATCATTCCTTGAAGACCTGATCTTTAAGTACAAGATTGTGCCGAAAGGGGAAAAGTCGCCGGTAGACGATTTCATAGCGGGCAAAGTAGCGATGTTCATCGATGGCCCGTGGCAACTCGGTAAACTCATTTCTTCACCAGTAAAGTGGACGAGCAACATGTACCCCAAAATCTTCGATAAGGAAGCGATGTGGGGTGCCGCCGAAATCCTGACCTTCCCCAACAAGCAGAAAAGCGATACTGCAAAACAAAAAGCCGTTGCGGATTTTGTGCGCTGGTTAAGTGCGAATTCTGTGCTTTGGGCTGAGTCCGGCCAATTGCCGGCCTCAAAAGTGGGAATGGAAGCGGCCAAGAACCTGCCGGGAAGAGCGGCCTTCATTGCGAGCCTCGATTATATGAAGCTTCTGCCACCGCATCCGAAAGCGGTGATGCTGTTCTCTTCAGTGGCACCGAGCCCCGTCATGACGATGGCACAGGACACTTCGATCAATGACAAGGCGCCTATCGATATTGTTCGTCAACTCAAAAAAGACTTCGACGCTATCCTTTCTGACATGTGAGTTAGCGGAACTATGTTCTTGGTGTGGAGAGAGGCATTTCCCATAGAAGCCGAACGGCATCCTATGCGACATGCCTCCACCATTGTGCTGCTTGGCGATGGCAATCTCGCAGGAGCATGGTTTGCAGGCTCCTACGAGGCCGAACCTGACGTGAGCATTTATTTCGCAAGGCGCAGCGCCGACGGCAAGTGGTCTCCTGCTCGCAGAATAAGCGTCGAGACTGGCGTGGCGCATTGGAATCCTGTGCTCGCCCTGTCGAAAAGTGGTTCATTGATTTTGTTTTACAAGCTTGGTTGCAAAATCGAGACTTGGCAGACGATGGTGAGGGTGTCTCGCGATTTTGGTACATCGTGGGGGCCCGCTCGTGAACTCGTACCTGGAGACCGGGGTGGTAGAGGCCCAGTAAGGAACAAGATTCTTCTGCGTCGAGATGGCACTTGGGTGGCTGGCGCTTCTCTCGAAAAGGGGTCGGCTTGGACCGCATTTTCGGATGTTTCTACGGATGAAGGACAAACTTGGAAGCGAAGCCAGGATATACGCATACGCACGGAGCCTTCGTCATCCGCCTATTCGAGCGCAGGTATGGTACCGGTGTCTCTGCAATCCGTTCAAGGTAGAGGAATAATTCAACCCACACTCTGGGAAGATACCGGGGGCGTTCACATGTTGTTGCGAAGCACCGAAGGCTGGGTGTACCGCTGTGATTCTTCGGACGGCGGCTTTAGCTGGAACGAGCCTTATCCGACAGCTATTCCAAACAATAACTCAGCGATCGACGTGGTTCGCTTAAACGACAGCTCACTCGTGTTGGCTCACAATCCCGTTTCTGGCAATTGGGCGGCACGAAGCCCCCTGGTGCTTTCGGTTTCGCGGGATGGAGGAGAGCACTGGGAACAGACTCTTGTACTTGATAGTGGGCAGGGAGAATTCTCTTATCCTTGCATCGTTGCCTCAGGGGAAGGCCTTTATGTTTCCTGGACACACAACCGAAAAGAGATCGCTCTAGCGCGCATTTCCTTGTCATAATTGGCATGACGTCGAAGACGCTATAGCCGTTCCAGCCGCCCACGCGCAGAAAGCACGCCGCGGACTCGTTCAAATGGGGAAATCCAAAGAGTGGATTACAGGACCATTGCCACGCTGTCGATGATCTTTTTGATCTTTGATATTGACGATTCCGGCAGTGGTTCGGCCTCTAATCTGGTCCACATTTCACATCGACCTAGAATTGAGACGGCGGCCTTGATAGCTGCTATGCCTTTGCCATCGCACACATCGATAATTGTGCCAAGCTTGTTGATTATTCTCTGACACTCGACCATGGAACGATAATCGCCGGTTTGAGACGCTTCGTACATTTTGACGAATGGACGTGGAAAAATATTGCTGAGGCCACTCACCACGCCCGATGCGCCCACAAAGAGCGATGCGGCATCGAGCAAATCCTCGCCTTGTATCCAGCTAAACTGCCTGTCGGCTTCGAGCACCCAACGCGAAAATCGTATAAAGTCGCCGGAGCTATCCTTCATGCCTGCAAATCTGCCTGTGGAGATCAGGGTTGCAACGTCAGCACCAAAAGCATCGTTGGCTGTCCTTTGCGGAATATTGTAAATGATGAGAGGAATATCTGTGGCGTTGGCAACTGTCAGGTAATGTTTTTGGATCATTTTTCCGTCTGCAGCAAAATAATAGGGCGGAACGATAACGAAGTAATCGGGATGGAATTTCTCAAAAAACTTGACCTGTTCGACAGCTTCGCTCGTTGATGCCGCCAGACAGGCGAGGCAAATGAACTGCTCCGGTTTTTTGTGTTCTTGCGCTAATTCCAAGCATCTCGCCCGTTCTTCAGTGCTTAAATAGGCACCTTCCGCAGTCGTTCCATTGATAAAGTAACCGTTCACACCTTGTGCGGCTAAAAAGTCGACTTGATGTGCATATGTATCGTAATCAACAGAACCATCGCTTTTCATGGGGGTTATAACGGCAGAAATTGCTCCTTTCAGCAGTGTCATACATTTCCCTCCTTTGGGAATCTTTCTAATTGGAATCCTTTTGAAACCATGAACGAGCAAAAACATGCAAAAAAGTCGGAAATCTTATCATCATGTCTTGTAGATCCATTCTAGTCGATTCAGGATCATATCGATTTGAATCTTGCAAAACTCGGATCCAGCAAAGCCAGGTGAAATGTAATTTTGAGAATGAACGCTGTTCAAAATATTGTCAATAGCTTAGAAGGGCGAATCCCGGAATTGTCTGTCTTCTGTGAAATTAGATGTAAGTATCTGTTTGTGGTTTCTGATTCCGACCCAACTTGTTTTAGTCTCGTGTTGTAACACGTCCCAGAAGACGAACAATTCTGAAGCATACTCCGTGTTGATCATTCCTTTGAGGCGAATACTGTTGATCAACATCGGCGATAATCAAGACCCAATATATTACTTGACCTGTGGTTATACTATGCAAAAGCGCTCGAGGAGTATCTTGCCAAGTACAGTGCAGAACAGGTTACTGAGGCGTTGGATAGTGTTTATGGAAAGGCACGCATTGTTGGTGTTTCGCCGAGGTCTGTCCTTGTGCCGCATGTAACGCAACCCAACGTTGTGCCTCAGCAAAGGGAAGAACAGGGAGCCACAGAAGAACAGGGTACTACAGAAGAACAGATAGCCACGATTGAAGCGCTTCAGGAGTTAACCCGCGATGACACGTGGTGAACTTTGGTGGGCCGACTTTGGGCTTCCGTTCGGAAGTGAGGCCGGGTTTCGTAGGCCTGTGGCGATCATACAAGATGATGCTTTTAATAGAAGCAGAATCAATACGGTTATCATTGTGCCTCTGACCAGCAATCTGGCATTGGCAGATGCGCCAGGTAACGTACTTGTCGGGCAAGAAGAAACAGGATTAGGAAAAAACACAGTTTTGGTGGTGTCTCAACTCGCATCGATCAATAAGAGACGGCTCGTTCAGCGCATTGGCCACCTTGAAAACTCGACAATGCAGAAAGTGGAAGAAGGAATAAGGCTTGTTCTTGGAATGAAATAGTACAGGAGGGCGGTGTTAAAGAAAGGTCTAAAAAAGCTCTGGTAAACGTACCTGTAACAGAAGGAGACCTAAAATGAAAAACCATTTCAAGGTTCACAAGGAAGAAGATGGTTTTTAGGCTGAATGCGGTGAATTGGAAGGTTGTGTCACCAAAGATGGCTTTCCGTTCCCCGGTCATGCTTTGGACACGGCCGAACGCGTACTCTCAGTGTCTGTCGACCCAGAAATGGCGCTTGCAGCATAGAACACTTCACAATCTCCGATCCGACCAAGTCTCGTTCTCTTGCTTATGCTCTTGCCTTGCGGTTTCTGTATTTGACCGTTTCAAAGACGTATAAATCGTAGTATATTAGTACGTATAGGAGGATCAAAATGGAAACGAAACTTACCCTTCGACTCGATAAATCGGTAATAGAACGGGCAAAAGAATATGCTCGACAACGCAAGAAAAGCCTTTCAGATCTGGTTGAAGACTATTTTCGCCATATCGTATCTTCCGATGGCGACCAAGAACCGCCTTTCTCACCCCTTGTTGAGGAATTGAGCGGAATTATCTCGGAACAAGACTTGAAAGGCTTGAACTACGTCGACTATTTGGAAGAAAAATATGAGTAAGACGGTTTTTATGGACACCGATGTTATTCTCGATCTCCTGTGTAAACGAGAACCATTCTATGAGCCTTCGGCTAGAGTATTCGACCTTGGATACAAAGGCAGCGTGTGTCTTGCGACCACCTCTTTGGTGTATGCCAATATATTCTATATCTTGCGAAAAACATTGGGAATTGAAAAGGCGAAAGAATCTTTGAGAAAACTACGGATCATTGTTCATGTGGTCTCTGTTGATGAAAAAATGGTCGATCTGGCCCTCAATTCTAGTTTCTCTGACTTTGAAGACGGACTGCAATACTATACTGCTCGCGAAAACGGAATAGACACCATTCTTACCCGAAATGGGAAAGACTACAAAGCGAACGATGTCATAATCCAGACGCCCGAAGAATACCTGAAGACATTTTCTCTGTTGAAGGGTCTGTAAGTGACCTTATTGCTCGAAATCCTTTCCTGGCTGATAAGGCCGGGGCTCTTCTGGTTAGTTCTTCCGGATCATGTGTCCAACGAGGTTTTTGCGCTCAACAAGGCAATGTATATTTTGACATTGCGTACCTCTTACCTTATACTCACTCAATGAGTTTTTATGGAATGAGGGCAACAACAACCTCGCAGTATGCAAGGAGAGAAAATCATGAGCAAGAATGATGAACGCGAGTTGCTTCAATCGATAGAAAATGGGGAGTGGCAGAGTGTAAGTGTTTTGCACAAACATGTTACAGGAAGGCTACGAGAAATGGAGCCCGAAAAGGGGAAAGTGTCTGGCAATGTCTGATACTGTCGATACATCCACTACCACTGACGTCAAACTGATGCACTATACGCGCTTCTCCGGTTGTGGGGCAAAGCTTGGGCCGGGGCTCTTGGAGAAGGCGCTCTGTGGGCTCGAACAGCCGGCATATCCTGAGCTTCTCGCCGATTTTTCCGGTAGCGAGGATGCCGGGGTCTTTAAATTGACTGATGACACGGCGCTCGTGCAGACCGTGGACTTCTTTCCGCCCATTGTGGACGATCCTTTTCTTTTTGGAAGGATCGCTGCGGCGAACGCGCTTTCCGATGTCTACGCCATGGGTGGGAAGCCGCTCACCGCGCTCGCCTTGGTGTGTTTTCCGGTAAAGAAGCTCGAGTTGGACGTGCTCAAAACGATGATGGCTGGCGGGCTCGATGCGCTTATCGAGGCGGGATGTGCCCTTGTGGGTGGGCATAGCGTGGAGGACCCTGAACCGAAGCTGGGATATGCGGTGACTGGCCTAGTCCGGCCTGACGAGGTGTGGCGCAATAACACGCTTGTCCCCGGGCTTGCCTTGATCCTCACGAAACCTATCGGTACAGGGCTTATCAACATGGCGGTTCGGGCCGAGATGGCCTCGGAGCGGGCAAAGTCGGCTGCCGAGGCTTCCATGGCAACGCTGAATGCAAAAGCTGCGCAGATTCTTAAGGGGTTCCATGTTGCGGCGTGCACGGATGTGACCGGTTTTGGGCTTGCCGGGCATGCGGCAGAAATGGCCTCTGGTACGACCTGCGGACTTAGCCTTAATTTCGATGCGATTCCGCTTTTGCCTGATGTGGCTGAATATGCAGCGATGGGGCTTGTGCCGGATGGTGCCCGGAGGAATAGGGATGGGCGCGGCCAGGCGCTTCGAGGCGCGGAAAACTTTAGCCCCGAGGAGATCGATATTCTGTTCGACCCACAAACGTCGGGCGGCCTCCTGGCCGCGCTGCCGCAGGCTGAGGCGAGCGCCGCCCTCGATGCTCTGCAGGCGGCGGGCGTTATGGCCGCGATTGTCGGCCACAGTGGTGGCGCGCCTGGCACGGTCGAGCTTGGGCGCGGTGCAGCCAGGCGCTGAGCGGCAAAAAGTGGCCAAAAAGTGGCCAAAGAGGGGCAAGGCAATGCCGGAATCATTGACTGCTTACATTGTGACTTTTTCAACCACGAGCGCGGCGCTCGCCGCGGAAAAACGTGCTGCAGTCAAGGGCGTCGCTGCGGACCTCATTCCGGTTCCTGTCGCCATAACGAGTGACTGTGGCTTCTGTTTGCGAATCGTGGCGGGGCTACCAGACGCTCAAGGCAAAGATGGTGAGCAGGAGTTGCGTCGGATTGCGAGCTTGGCCCGCACCTTTGGAGCCGAGGCCCTGTGGGCGGAACGCACATGGATACCGGTCGCATCGGATTCACAAACCGGTTCAAAACGAACAAATACAAATAAGGAGCAGAAAAATTATGAGCGAATCTTCTGAAGCGAAAAAATCGCCTGAATCTGCGCAGGTCATCGACGCCCGCGGGCTAGCCTGCCCACAGCCGGTCGTGTTGGTCAAAAAGGCGCTCGACGCTCTTTCTGGTACCGACGTTCTTTCCAATATTCTGTTCACCGTCCTCGTGGATAACGAGACGGCCCTGGAGAACGTTGTTCGGTTTGCGACTCATGCTGGGCTCGAGGCGAAGGCTGAAAAAAGTGCGGCTGGTGTCATGACAATTACGATAAGCTCGATTCAGAAAGCGACATCCGGGGTCGTGTCGGATTCTGTGGCCAATAAGGCTGCTACGGCGGCACCCATACAGCCCGTAAGCGCCGACGTCCTTGTGCCCGCTTGCACCGAGGCCCAGACTTCCGATCCTTTTACGGTGTTTTTCGCCTCGGATCGCATTGGCCAGGGCAACGACGAGCTCGGCGCACTTCTTATGAAGGGTTTTATTTACGCGTTCGCTGAGGGCGAGAATAAGCCAGTGCGCATGATTTTTATGAATTCTGGTGTCAATCTCACTGTGGAAGGCTCCATTCACCTTGAGAATCT
>OFJB01000494.1_pt1 | contig 19172 bp, 21 predicted proteins | sample 1775081 | NCBI WGS metagenome assembly OFJB01 (sample SAMN08195771, study PRJEB24354) | sludge metagenome | isolation source: initial sludge from phenol fed wastewater aerobic bioreactor | place: India: Nagpur | collected 2016-06-05
GCTCGAACGGCCCCCTCGACTTCGCTCGGGGATACGGAAATTGGAAATGCGTTGAGGAGCCTTTCATGAGCAACCCCGGCATGGACGCGGACGTCTTCGAACAGTTCATCGAACAGCTTCAGCGCTATGTGCGCGATCGCCTTCTCCCCGCCGAGAAGGAGATCATCGAGAGCGACGCGATCCCCGACGATATCCTGTCCGAGATGCGCGACATGGGCCTCTTCGGCCTGACGATCCCCGAAGAATATGGCGGCGCGGGGATGAACGTCAGCCAATATGTGCGGACGATCCATGCGCTGAGCTACGCCATGCCGGCGTTCCGCTCGATCATCTCGATCAACATCGGCATGTTCTGCTCAGGCCTGAAGAACGGCGGCACGGCGGCGCAGAAGGCCGAATGGCTGCCGCGCGTCGCGGCGGGCGAGATCGCCGCCTTCGGGCTGACCGAGCCGGGATCGGGATCGGATTCCGCCGGCCTCCAGACCAGTGCCGTCAAGACCGGCGACGGCTGGGTGCTGAACGGCACCAAGGTATTCATCAGCGGCGCGCGCGACGCCGATTTCATCATCACCATCGCCGTGACCGATCCCGCCAAGAAGGCGCGCGGCGGCATGACGGCCTTTCTGGTCGATCGCAACACGCCGGGGCTGACCGTTCCGAGCTCGTTCCCGATGATCGGCGAGTATCACCCTTACGAAGTTCACTACGACTCCGTCGAACTCGACGACAGCCAAGTGCTGGGCGAGGTCGGGCAGGCCTTTGCGCCGCTGCAGCGCCGCCTCAGCATCCGGCGCGCCGAAATCGCCGCCCGCTGCCTGGGTCTGGCGCGCCGCTGCATCACCATGATGATCGAGCAGGCCAATTCGCGATCGACCTTCGGCAGCAAGCTGGCCGACCGGCAGACGGTGCAATTCTGGATCGCCGACAGCTATCAGGAGATGGAGGCCGTCCGCCTCGCGGTGTACCGGCTTGCCAGCCGCGTCGACCGCGGCGACAGCGACATCCGGCTCGACGGCTCGATGGTCAAGGTGCAAGGCCCCGAGATGGTGGGCCGCGTCATCGACCGCGCCATCCAGCTGTTCGGCGGCATGGGTGTGAGCAAGGAATTGCCGCTCGAGTACATGTCTCGCGTGACGCGTGCCTATCGCATCGTCGAAGGCCCGTCGGAAATCCATCGCTGGACCATCGGCCGCGATCTTCTCCGCAACGGCCTGCCGGAGGCGCGCTGATGGCCATCACGGTCGCCTCGCACGGTTTTGTCTCGCTCATTACCCTCGACCGTGCCGAGGCGCGCAACGCGCTATCGCTCGACATGCGTGATGCGCTGGAAGCCGCGTTGCTGTCCTTCGACGCCGACCCGGCGAAGCGCGTCGCCGTGCTCATCGGAGCCGGCGACAAGGCCTTCTGCACCGGCGGCGACCAGTCCTCGGCCTCGCACGACGGCCAGTACAGCGGCCGCGGCACCATCGGCCTGCCGATCGACGAGTTGCAGAGCCTCATCCGCGACGTGCCGAAGCCGGTGATCGCCCGCATCAACGGGTTCGCCATCGGCGGCGGCAATGTCCTCGCCACGATCTGCGATCTGTCGATCGCCTCCGACAAGGCCCAGCTCGGTCAGGTCGGCCCCAAGGTCGGCTCGGTCGATCCGGGCTTCGGAACCGCCTATCTCGCCCGCTGCGTCGGCGAGAAGAAGGCCCGCGAGATCTGGTATCTGAACAAGCGCTACACCGCCGCCGAAGCCCTGGCGATGGGCCTCGTCAACGCGGTCGTGCCGCACGACGAGCTCGACGCCGAGGTCGATCGCTGGTGCGTCGAACTGGTCGAGCGTTCGCCGACCGCCATCGCGCTCGCCAAGCGCTCGTTCAACGCCGACACCGAGAGCATTCGCGGCATCTCCTCGCTCGGCATGGCGGCGCTCAGCCTCTATTACGACACCGACGAGTCCAAGGAGGGCGGCGTCGCCTTCCGCGAGAAGCGCAAGCCGGACTTCCGTCGCCACTACGTGAAGAAGGGCTGAGCCCTTCCCACCAGCGGGGCTCGACACCTCCTCCCGTCGAGCCCCGCGCCTCGTTCCCTTGCGAAGATGCGAGTGCCCCCATGAAAATCCTCGTGCCCGTGAAGCGGGTGGTCGACTACAACGTGAAGATCCGGGTGAAGCCGGATGGTTCGGGGGTCGACCTCGCCAACGTGAAGATGTCGATGAACCCGTTCGACGAGATCGCCGTGGAAGAGGCGATCCGTCTGAAGGAGAAGGGCATCGCGACCGAGATCGTGGTGGTGTCGGTGGGTCCCGCGCAGGCGGCCGAGACGCTGCGCACCGGCCTCGCCATGGGCGCCGACCGCGGGATTCTCGTGAAGGCCGACGGTCTCGTCGAGCCGCTCGCGGTCGCCAAGATCCTCGAGGGCATCGTCGCGGAGGAGGCCCCGGGCCTCGTCATCCTCGGCAAGCAGGCGATCGACGACGACACCAACGCGACCGGCCAGATGCTCGCCGCGCTGACCGGCCTCGCCCAGGGCACCTTCGCCTCCAAGGTCGAGGTCGCCGGTGACACCGTCGCGGTGACCCGCGAGGTCGACGGCGGTCTCCAGACCGTGTCGCTCAAGATGCCGGCGATCGTCACGACCGATCTGCGCCTCAACGAGCCGCGCTACGCGTCGCTGCCGAACATCATGAAGGCGAAGAAGAAGCCGATCGCCGAGAAGACCCCGGCGGACTACGGCGTCGACGTCACCCCGCGCCTGACGGTGGTGGAGACGCGTGAGCCGTCGGCCCGCAAGGCCGGCGTGAAGGTGGGTTCGGTCGCCGAACTCGTCGCCAAGCTCGCCGACGAAGCCGGCGTGATCTGAGGAGCCCGAGACCATGACCGTTCTTCTGATCGCCGAACACGACGGCGCCGTCCTCAAGGACGCCACCGCCAAGGCGCTGACCGCCGCGCTCGCCATCGGTGGCGACGTGCACGTGCTGGTCGCCGGCTCGAACGTCGCGGGAATCGCGGCCGACGCGGCGACGCTCTCCGGCGTCGCCAAGGTTCTGACCGCCGACGCCGCGCCGCTCGCCCATCAGCTCGCCGAGCCGATGGCGGCGGTGATCGTCGGCCTCGCCGGCGGCTACGACGCGATCGTCGCGGCGGCGACGACCACCGCCAAGAACGTGCTGCCGCGCGTCGCGGCGCTCCTCGACGTCAGCCAGATCTCGGAGATCACCAAGGTGGTTTCCGCCGACACGTTCGAGCGTCCGATCTATGCCGGCAACGCCATCCAGGTGGTGAAGTCGTCGGACGCCAAGAAGGTGATCACGGTGCGCACGGCGTCCTTCGCGGCGACGGGCAAGGGCGGTTCGGCGCCGGTCGAGGCGGCGGCCGTCGCCGCCGATCCGGCGATCTCGTCCTTCGTCGGCGAGGAGCTTTCGAAGTCGGATCGTCCGGAGCTGACCTCGGCCAAGATCATCGTCTCGGGCGGTCGCGCGATCGCCAATCGCGAGAACTTCGCGACCTACATCGAGCCGGTGGCGGACAAGCTCGGGGCGGCGATCGGCGCCTCTCGCGCGGCGGTCGACGCGGGCTACGCGCCGAACGACTGGCAGGTCGGTCAGACCGGCAAGGTGGTGGCGCCCGAGCTCTACGTCGCCTGCGGCATCTCCGGGGCGATCCAGCATCTCGCGGGCATGAAGGACTCGAAGGTGATCGTGGCGATCAACAAGGACGAGGAGGCGCCGATCTTCCAGGTCGCCGACTACGGCCTCGTCGCCGACATCTTCACCGCCCTGCCCGAAATGGCCGAGGAACTCGCCAAGCGTGGCAAGTGAGAGACGGTCGCGGCGTCCGACGATGGGATGACGCCGGACGGCTTGCCCAACGTCACGCCGCACACGAATATGCGCTCGCCCGTCTCGACGGGCGAGCGTGATCGTTTCGGGAAGGCGGCCGCCGCCGGCTCCCCGAAGTCCCTGAGCAAGCGGTCTTGCTGCATTGCGAAAGGGACGGCATGGGCCTAGAGTGCGCCTGTGTCCCTCGAGGACGAGCGCGGGCGTACCGCACCGCGTCACCAGAAGACCGAGGCCGTCATGGGGTTTGAAATCAAACGGGTCGGCGTGATCGGCGCCGGCCAGATGGGCAACGGCATCGCACACGTCTGCGCGATCGCCGGTTACGACGTCTCGCTCAACGACATGTCGACCGAGCGGATCCAGTTGGGACTGGCGACGATCAACGGCAACATGACGCGTCAGGTCAACAAGAACCTGATCACCGAGGACGCTCGTGTCGCCGCCTTGGCGCGGATCACCGCCGCCGAGAACCTCGACGCTCTCGCCGATTGCGATCTGGTGATCGAGGCCGCGACCGAGAACGAGCAGGTCAAGCGCAAGATCTTCCAGCAGCTCTGTCCGGTTCTGAAGCCGGAGGGGCTGCTCGCCACCAACACCTCGTCGATCTCGATCACCCGGCTCGCCGCCTCGACCGATCGTCCCGAGAAGTTCGTCGGCGTGCACTTCATGAACCCGGTGCCGTTGATGCAGCTGGTGGAGCTGGTGCGCGGCATCGCCACCGACGACGTCACCTTCGATCTGTGCAAGGGTTTCGTCCAGAAGCTCGGCAAGATCTCGACGGTCGCCGAGGACTTCCCGGCCTTCATCGTCAACCGCATCCTGCTGCCGATGATCAACGAGGCGATCTACACGCTCTACGAGGGCGTCGGCTCGGTCGAGGCGATCGACACGGCCATGAAGCTCGGCGCCAACCATCCGATGGGGCCGCTCCAGCTCGCCGACTTCATCGGCCTCGACACCTGCCTGTCGATCATGCAGGTGCTCTACGAGGGGCTCGCCGACAGCAAGTATCGGCCGTGCCCGCTCCTGGTGAAATACGTCGAGGCGGGTTGGCTCGGTCGCAAGACCCAGCGCGGCTTCTACGACTATCGCGGCGAGAAGCCGGTGCCGACCCGCTGAGGCGGCGCGACCGTTTCTCTCTTCGACGCGTCCGGGTTCCGCTCGGGCGCGTCGTCCGTTCCGGACCCCCGCCACGGATCGATCATGACCTCTCGTCCTCGCGCCACGCTCGTCGGCCTCACCGCGATCCTGATGTGGTCGGCGCTGAGCACGCTGGTGGCGGTCTCCGGCACGGTGCCGCCGTTTCTGCTCAATGCGCTGACCTTCGGCATCTCCGGCGTGGCGGCGACGATCGGTCTGGCCGTGACCGGACGCCTCGGCGTGCTGCGGCAGCCGTGGCGGGTGTGGCTGCTCGGGGTCAGCGGTCTCTTCGGCTATCACGCGCTCTATTTCGCGGCGCTGCGTTGGGCGCCGCCGGTCGAGGCGAGCCTCGTCAACTATCTCTGGCCGCTGCTGATCGTGGTGCTCTCGGGCCTGCTGCCGGGTGAGCGGCTGCGGCCGCATCATCTGATCGGCGCCGGTCTCGGCCTCGCCGGGGCGGTGGCGGTGGTGACCAAGGGGCGGGCGATCGATCTCGATCCGGCCCATGTCGCGGGCTATCTCTGCGCCGCCGGGGCGGCCTTCACCTGGGCCGGCTATTCGGTGCTGTCGCGACGGGTCGGCTCGGTGCCGACGGCGACGGTGGCCGGGTTCTGCCTCGCCACGGCGATCCTGTCGAGCCTCTGCCACGCGGTCTTCGAGACCTCGGTGTGGCCGGTCGGGGCCGTGCAGTGGGGGGCGGTGGCGGCGCTGGCGGTGTTCCCGCTCGGGCTCGCCTTCTTCGTCTGGGACCACGGTGTCAAGCGCGGCGACATCCAGGTGCTGGGCGCGGCGAGCTATCTGGCGCCGCTGCTCTCGACGCTGCTCTTGATCCTCTCCGGTCACGGGCGTTTCGACGCCTCGATCGGCTTCGCCGCCGGAGCGATCACGCTCGGGGCGATCGTCGCCTCCAAGGACATGCTGCTCCGGCGCAAGGCGCCCGCGTCATCCGCCGAGGCGTGACCCGCGCGGGCTCGGCGACCAGTCGGGCGGCGCCAGTTCGAAGCCGGAGAATTCGAAGCCGGGCGCCACGGTGCATCCGACGAGCGTCCAGGCGCCGAGGCCGACGGCGGTCTGCCAGGCGCCGGCCGGGACGATCGCCTGCGGGCGGCGGCCGAGGCCGAGTTCGGCGCCGAGATGCACGCACCACGCATCGTGACCGTTCTCGCAGACGGTGAGCGCCAGCGGGCTGCCGGCGTACCAGTGCCAGGTCTCGACCGCGTCGACGCGGTGCCAATGCGAATATTCGTCGGCGGCGAGCAGGAAATAGATCGCGGTCGAGCGAGCGCGGCCGTCGGGGCCGGGCGCGTCGCGGAAGGTCTCGCGAAAGTGGCCGCCCTCCGGATGGGGCTTCAGATCGAGCAGCCTGATCACGTCCGCGGCGGCGAGAGCGGTGAGGTCGGTCATCGGGCGTCTCTCAGAAGCGATCCTTGCGGGCGCGGATCTCGGTGAAGACGTCGACGGCGGCGGCGCCGGTCATGCCGAGGCCGGCCTGGACGGCGGGAACGTCGGCGCGCAGGAAGGGGTTTGTCGCGCTCTCGCGGCCGATCGTGGTGGGCAGCGTCGGCCGGCCCTCGAGACGCAGGTCGCGGACCTCGTCGAGGCGGGTGGCGAGATCGGGGTTCTCCGGCTCGATGGTGCGGGCGAAACGGCCGTTCGCCTCGGTATATTCGTGACCGCACCAGACCCGGGTCTCGGGCGGCAGCGCGCGCAGGCGCAGGAGGCTCTGCCACATCTGCGCCGGGGTGCCCTCGAAGAGGCGGCCGCAACCGAGCGAGAACAGGGTGTCGCCGACGAAGACGGAGCCGTCGATCCGATAGGCGACGTGGCCGAGGGTGTGGCCGGGGACGGCGATCACCGCGACCGGCACCTCGCCGAGGCGGATCGTGTCGCCGTCCGTGACCGTGCGGTCGACCAGCGGCACGCGGTCGCGATCATGGGCGGAGGCGGTGACGCGCACGCCGAAACGGGCCTTCAGCGGCTTGATCGCCTCGACGTGGTCGTAGTGGTGATGGGTGACGAAGATCTCGTCGAGGCGCCAGCCGGTCTCCTCGAGGGCGTCGAGGATCGCCTCCTCGTCGGGGGCGTCGATCGCGGCGGTGGCGCCGCTCGCGGGATCGTGGACGAGCAGGCCGTAATTGTCGTCGCGGGCCGGGAACATGCGGATTTCGATCATGGTCTCGCTTCCATCCAGGTCTCGTCTCGCCGCGCCGTTCGGATCCCTCGACAGGCCGGTCGGCCTACGACTAACATTCTCCCGTCGTCGAGGCGACCGGCGTCGCGATCGCCGCCTCGTCTCCAGACCGGAAGTGGACATGTATCTCGACGTCGTCGATCTCAGGAACTTCTACGGCAGCGCCCTCGGCGCGCTGGTCCGCCGGTCGATCCGGGCCAAGCTCGTGGAGATGTGGCCGCGGCTCGCGGGCGACCGCCTGCTCGGGCTCGGCTATGCGACGCCGTTCATGCGGCCCTGGCTCGGACAGGCGGAGCGGGTGATCGGCTTCATGCCGGGACGTCAGGGCGTGGTCAATTGGCCGAGCGAGGGGCCGTCGGCGACGGCGCTGGTCGACGAGACGATGCTGCCGCTCGCCGATTCCTCGATCGACCGGATGCTGATGGTGCATGCCCTGGAGATGGCCGAGGATCCCGACGACGTCCTGCGCGAGGCGTGGCGGGTGTTGGCGCCGGGCGGGCGGCTGATCGCGGTCGTGCCGAACCGGATCGGGCTCTGGGCGCGGCTCGAGACGACGCCCTTCGGCTACGGGCGTCCGTTCAGCCAGGGGCAGCTCGACACGGTGCTGCGCGACACGCTCTTCTCGCCGATCGACTGGCGCGGCGCGCTCTACATGCTGCCGTCGTCACGGCCGACGATGCTGCGTCTGTCGCGCCCGCTCGAGGCCTTCGGGCTCAAGGTGTGGCCGGGCTTCGCCGGCGTCCTGGTCGTCGAGGCGACCAAGCAGCTCTATCAGGGCATTCCGCAGCGGGTCGGCAACAAGATGCGGCTGGCGCCGGTGTTCCGCCCGGCGCTGGCGCGGCACAATCGCGACGAGGATTGAGAGCCGCGCGTCCGCCTCAGCGCTGCCGCTTCTCCAGCACGAACACGCCCTGTTCGCCGAAGAGGTTCCAGAACCACCACGGCGCCTTGAACGACAGCTTGCGGCCGCGCGCGTCGAGAGCGAAGGCCTCGACGATGTCGGCGTCGATCTCCTTCACCAGCTCGACGAAGTCGCGGATGGTGCAGAAGTGGATGTTGGGCGTGTCGTACCAGGACCAGGGCAGATCCTCGGTGACCGGCATGCGGCCCCACAGCATGAACTGGAGGCGGATGCGCCAATGGCCGAAATTGGGGATCGAGACGATCGCCCGCCGGCCGATGCGCAGGAGTTCCTCGAGGACGTGGCGGGGGCGGTTGGTCGCCTGGAGCGTCTGCGACAGGATGACGAGATCGAAGCCGGCGTCGGGATAGGTGGCGAGGTCGGTGTCGGCGTCGCCCTGGATCACCGAGAGGCCGCGCGCGACGCCGGCGTTGACGCCCTTCTGCGACAGTTCGATGCCGCGTCCGTCGATGTGCTTGGCGGCCTCGAGCCATTCCAGGAGCGTGCCGTCGCCGCAGCCGACGTCGAGCAGGCGGGCGCCCTCGGGCACGAGGTCGCCGACCACGGCGAGGTCGACGCGCGAGGCCGGGACGGTCGGGGTCTTGGAGAGGGTGGTCGGGTCGAGCATGGACGTCACCTCTCGAGACCGCGGGCGCGCGCGGCGGCGTCGATGAAGCCGGAGAGGATGGCGTGCATCTCCGGCTCGTCGAGCAGGAAGGCGTCGTGGCCGCGATCGCTCTCGATCTCGGCGAAGGAGACCTTGGCGCCGGCGGCGGCGAGGGCGTGGACGATCACCCGGCTGTCGCGGGTCGGGAAGGCCCAGTCGGTGGTGAAGCTCATCACGCAGAACCGGGTTCGCGTCCCCTCGAAGGCCTTGGCGAGGACGCCGCCGTGATCGGCCGCGAGGTCGAAATAGTCCATCGCCCTGGAGACGTAGAGGTAGGAATTGGCGTCGAAGCGATCGACGAAGCTCGACCCCTGATGGCGCAGATAGCTCTCGATCTGGAAGTCGCCGTCGAAGCCGTAGCCGAGCGTGTCGCGGTTCTGGAGCCGGCGGCCGAACTTCTGATGCAGCGACACCTCGGACATGTAGGTGATGTGCGCGGCCATGCGCGCCACGGCGAGACCCTTGCGGGGCTGGACGCCGTGATCGAGATAACGGCCCTCGCGCCAATCGGGGTCGGCCATCACCGCCTGGCGGCCGACCTCGTAGAAGGCGATGTTCTGGGCGGAATGGCTGGCGGCGGTGGCGATCGGGGCGGCGGCGAAGACGCGCGATCCGTAGGCCGAGGCCCATTGCAGCACCTGCATGCCGCCCATCGAGCCACCGGCCACCAGGAAGAGATCGGGGATGCCGAGATGATCGATCAGCGCGGCCTGGGCGCGGACCATGTCGGCGATGGTGATCACCGGCAGGTCGAGGCCCCAGGCCTTGCCGGTCGCGGGATTGGTCGAGGCCGGGCCGGTGGTGCCGAGGCAGCCGCCCAGCACGTTGGTGCAGATCACGAAGAAGCGGTCGGTGTCGATCGGCTTGCCGGGGCCGACGACCAGTTCCCACCAGCCGGGCTTGCCGGTGACCGGATTGGTGGAGGCGACGTATTGGTCGCCGGTCAGGGCGTGGCAGACGAGGACGGCGTTGGACTTCTCGGCATTGAGGGTGCCGTAGGTCTCGTAGGCGATCTGCCAGGGGGCGAGCGTGATGCCGCCGTCGAGGGCGAGCGGCGCGTCCGGCCCGAAACGGGCGACACGGCTCGACGGCTCGTCGGCCTGATGGCGGCGATGATCGGAGGACGCGGCGTCGGCGGGGCTGGTCTCGGTCGGATCCATGGCTCGGGTGGTTCTCGCGCAGTGGACGGACAGGGATGGGGAGGCGCGGCGGTCCTGTCAATGTTTTCTTTGATTTCGCACGGTTCCGCGCCTATGAAGACCGCTCGTTCCGGGCAATGGGAAGGACGGCTTCGGCCATGACGGAGAGCATCGATCCGGCGGCGCGCCTCGCCGGGCTCAGACGCGAGATCGACGGGATCGACGAGGAGGTTCATCGCCTCCTGGTGGCGCGCTCGGCGATCATCGACGAACTGATCAAGGTCAAGGGCACCGCGGTGACCGGGGCGGCGTTCCGCCCGGCGCGCGAGGCCGACATGATGCGCCGGCTGGTGATGCGTCATCGCGGCATTCTGCCGATCGTCACGGTCGAGCACATCTGGCGCGAGATCGTCTCCACCTTCACCTTTCTCCAGGCCCATTACGAGGTCTACATGGACGGCGGCCGCGATCCCGTCGCCATGCGCGATCTCGCCCGATTCTATTTCGGCTTCACCGTGCCGGCCCATCTCGAGAGCGGGCCGGAAGAGGTGATCGCGGCGGTGGCGCGGTCGGTCTCCGATCTCGGTATCGTCCAGACGGCGCAGCCGAGCTGGGTCGGTCCGTGGTGGCGGGCGCTCGGCGGCGACGGTCCGCGCATCATCGCGCGCCTGCCCTACATCGCCTTCGCCGGCCGGGTCGCCGATCTGCCGGCGCTCGTGGTCTCCAATCCGATCTCGGAAGCGGTCGGGCCGGAGGTGCTGGTCCACGCCTTCCTCGGCGTCGGCGACCGCGATCCGACCGAGGCGCTGGAGGTGGAAGGGTTCGAGCTGCTCGCCCGTCACGACGACGGTCCGCGCTGCGAATTCCTGGTGGCCTCGCCGGCGGAGACGGCGATCGAGGCGGTGGTCGCCGCCTTCGCCCGCGCCGGTGTCGAGGTGCTCGATCCGCGTGCCGTCGGCGGCTATCCGGAGCCGATCCGACATCCCGGGCCGAGCGCGGCCGGTCTCGATCCCGCCGTCTCGGCGATCCGCTGAACCCTTCTTCCTTCCTCTCGACGAGAGATTCTTCGATGACCCAAGACACGTCCCGCTCGCAGCGCCCGACCCCGCGCGCCGGCGTCCTCGACATCGCGGCCTATGTTCCCGGCAAGTCCAAGGCGGCGGCAGGCGTCAAGCTGCACAAGCTCTCCTCCAACGAGACCCCGCTCGGCGCCAGCCCGAAGGCGATCGCGGCGTTCCAGGCCGCGGCGGCGACGCTCGAGTTCTATCCCGACGGCGCGGCGAGCGGTCTGCGCGAGGCGATCGGCAAGGCCTACGGTCTCGATCCCGCCCGCATCGTCTGCGGCAACGGCTCCGACGATCTCCTCCATCTCCTCGCCGAGGCCTATGTCGGCGAGGGCGACGAGGGGCTCTATCCGCAATACGGCTTCCTGGTCTATCCGATCGCGATTCGGACCGCCGGTGGCGTGCCGGTGGTGGCGCCGGAGAAGAACCGGGTGGTCGACGTCGACGCCCTGCTCGCGGCGGTGAGCGAGAAGACCAAGATCGTCTTCCTCGCCAATCCCGGCAATCCGACCGGCACCTACATTCCCTTCGACGAGATCAAGCGGCTCCATGCGGGGCTGCCGAAGTCGGTGTTGCTGGTGCTCGATTCGGCCTATGCCGAATATGTCCGGCGCAACGACTACGAGGCCGGGCTGGAGCTGGTCTCGACCTCGGACAACGTGGTGATGTGCCGGACCTTCTCGAAGATCCACGGCCTCGCGGCGCTGCGCATCGGCTGGATGTACGGCCCCGAGCACGTGGTCGACGCGATCAACCGGATCCGTGGTCCGTTCAACGTCAACGCCCCGGCGCTCGCCGCCGGTGTCGCGGCGATCGAGGACAAGGAGCACGCCGGGCTCGCCGCCGATCACAACGAGCTGTGGCTGCCGAAGGTGACGAAGGCGCTCGAGGCGCTCGGGCTCACGGTGGTGCCGTCGGTCACGAACTTCATCCTGATCGACTTCCCCGACGTTTCGGGCAAGCGCGCGCCGGACGCCGACGCGTTCCTCCAGTCGCGCGGCATCGTGGTGCGGCGGATGGAGGCCTATGGGCTGCCCAATTCGCTGCGCATGACCATCGGCAGCGCCGAGGCCAACGAGGCGGTGATCGCCGCGCTGACGGACTTTCTGAAGGGTTGAGACCATGACCGATGCCGTTCTCGAGCCGACGAAGCCGGTCTTTCGCCGGCTCACTCTGATCGGCATCGGCCTGATCGGATCCTCGATCGCGCGCGGCGCCCGCGCCAAGGGGCTGGCCGAGGAGATCGTGATCTCGACCCGCCGCGAGGAGACGCTCGAGCGCGCCCGCGCGCTCGGGCTCGGCGACCGCTATTGCCTCGATCCGGCCGAAGCGGTCGAGGGGGCCGACTGCGTCATCGTCTCGGTGCCGGTCGGCGCGTCGGGGGCGGTGGCGGCGGCGATCGCCGATCATCTGGCGCCGAGCGCGATCGTCTCGGACGTCGGCTCGGTCAAGGCCGACGTCGTCCGGCAGATGGCGCCGCATCTGCCGGCCCATGCCCGTTTCGTCCCGGCCCATCCGGTCGCCGGCACCGAGCATTCGGGCCCGGACGCCGGCTTCGCCGAACTCTTCGAGAACAAGTGGTGCATCGTCACGCCGCCGGAAGGCGCCGAGCCGGAGGCGGTCGAGACGCTCGTCGCCTTCTGGCGCGGGCTCGGATCGAAGGTCGAGACGATGTCGCCGGAGCACCACGACATGGTGCTCGCCATCACCTCGCACATTCCGCATCTGATCGCCTACAACATCGTCGGCACCGCCGCCGATCTCGAGAAGGTCTCCGAATCGGAGGTGATCAAGTTCTCGGCCGGCGGTTTCCGCGACTTCACCCGCATCGCGGCCTCGGATCCGACCATGTGGCGGGACGTCTTCCTGCACAATCGCGAGGCGGTGCTGGAGATGCTCGGGCGCTTCATCGAGGATCTCTTCGTGTTGCAGCGGGCGGTGCGCTTCGGCGACGGCGAGAAGCTCTTCGAGCACTTCACCCGGACGCGGGCGATCCGGCGCGGCATTCTCGATCTCGGCCAGGACACGACGGCGCCGGACTTCGGACGCGTGCCGAAGAAGGACTGAGCGTCCTCGCGTGAAATGTCGTCGCGGTGAGGGGCGATCGCGCGGGTCGTGCGCACGAACCCCGTGGACCAGCGTCTCCTAATATGTAAACCTCCTAATGTTCTCGACACGGATCGCGCGATCCGCGTCGAGGGCCGCCGAACGACCCGCACGAGACGGGGCGCGGCGGCCGACAAGGATTGGGAGAGACGCCATGGCCTATGATTTCGACGGAAAGACCTACGAGACCACCGCTTCCGGCTATCTGGTCGACCAGAGCGAGTGGAGTCCGGACCTCGCCGCGCACATCGCCGCCCACGAGGCGATCCCGGAGCTGACGCCGCGCCATTGGGACGTGATGAATTATCTGCGCGAGGAATATTTCGACAACGGCGAGCATCAGCCCAATACCCGCACGATCATGAAGGCGATGAGCGAGAAATGGGGCGAGAAGGTCGAGCAGCGCGCGCTCTACGACCTGTTCCCGCTCGATCCCTCCAAGCAGGCGGGCCGCATCGCCGGGCTGCCGGAGAGCCGGCGCAAGGGCGGTTACTGAGGCCCGGTAGGGCGTCGGGCCCGTCAGAAGCGGGTGCCGAACTTCTTGCGTGCCTCGCCGGCGGCCCAGCCGGCGCGGGCCTTCTCGTCGGGCAGCCGTCCATGGGCGGCGCACCACAGCAGGAAGGAGGGAAGGTCGAAGCGGATGCGCACGACCTTGTCGCCCTTCGCCGCGACCTCGCGTTCGATCTTGCGGGCGGCGGCGAGCCACTCGTCGAAACTGTCGAACAGGATCTCCGGGTCGGACATCACCGAGCGGTCGTGATCGTAGGTCTCGCGGCGGAACCAACAGAAACCGAGGATGCGCTTCTTGGAGGCGTCGGTCGGGGGCTGGGTCATCGGTGCGTCCGGTTCGGCTCGGGAGAGGGCGTTCGGTCTGGTTACCTCTCGAGAGCCGACAAAGCAACGCCCCCGGGCGGCGAGCCGCGCGAGGGCGTGGTGTCGCGCCCGTCTCCCGAGTGGGGGAGAGGGGCGGGGCGCGCTCAGATGGTCTGGTTGTAGGCGCCGACTTCCGGGTTCTCGCGCAGAACCGCGTCCATGGCGTGGAACATGTCGCGATAGCGCGCCTCGGAGACCGGGCTCTCGATGACGACGACCAGTTCCGGCTTGTTGGAGGAGACGCGGATCAGACCCCAGGTGCCGTCGTCGGTGGTCACGCGGATGCCGTTGACGGTGTTGACCTCGACGATTCCGTGGCCGGCGAGCGTCTCGCCCTTCTCCTTCATGGCGAGGAGGCGGGCGATCACCTTGTCGCAGACGCCGTATTTGATCTCGTCGTCGCAATGGGGCGACATGGTCGGCGACGACCAGGTCTTGGGCAGGGCGTGTTTCAGGTCCGACATCTTCCGATCGGGATTGCGATCGAGCATGTCGAGGATGGCGATCGCCGAGACGAAACCGTCGTCGTAGCCGCGGCCGATCGGCGTGTTGAAGAAATAGTGGCCCGACTTCTCGAAGCCGGCGAGCGCGCCGAGTTGGTTGACCCGGGCCTTGATGTAGCTGTGGCCGGTCTTCCAATAGTCGGTGGTGACGCCGAGGGCCTGGAGCTCCGGGTCGGAGTGGTAGAGGCCGGTCGACTTGACGTCGACGACGAAGGTCGGCTTCGGATGGACGCGGGCGAGGTCGCGGGCGAGCATCACGCCGACCTTGTCGGCGAAGATCTCCTCGCCGGTGTCGTCGATGACGCCGCAGCGATCGCCGTCGCCGTCGAAGCCGAGGCCGACGTCGGCCCCCGTGCGCCGAACCTCGTCGCGGATGGCATGAAGCATCTTCATGTCCTCCGGATTGGGGTTGTAGCGCGGGAAGGTGTAGTCGAGCGCGGTGTCGAGCGGGATCACCTCGGCGCCGAGCCGAGAGAGGACGTCCTCGGCGAAGGCGCCGGCGGTGCCGTTGCCACAGGCGGCGACCACCTTGAGCTTCTTCTTCAAGGGCGCGCGGGTGGTGAGATCGGCGACGTAGCGCGCCGGGAAATTCTCGACGAAGCGATAGGAGCCGCCGCCGCAGAGGTCGAACTCGGCCTTCAGGACGAGATCCTTGAGCCGGCTCATCTCGTCGGGGCCGAAGGTCAGCGGACGATTGAGGCCCATCTTGACGCCGGTCCAGCCGTTCTCGTTGTGCGAGGCGGTGACCATGGCGACGGCGGGGACGTCGAGATCGAACTGGGCGAAATAGGCCATCGGGGTGATGGCGAGGCCGATGTCGTGGACCTTGCAGCCGGCCGCCATCAGGCCGGTGACGAGCGCCAGTTTGATCGAGGCGGAATAGGAGCGGTAGTCGTGCCCGACGACGATCTCGCGGCGGACGCCGCGCTCGGCGAGGAGGGTGCCGAGCCCCATGCCCAGCGCCTGGATCCCCATCAGGTTGATCTCTTTGCCGAAGAGCCAGCGGGCGTCGTATTCGCGGAAGCCCGTCGCCTTCACCATCGGCGCGGATTCGAACGCGTAGGTGTTGGGGACCAGGAGCGGCTGCGGCGTCGGAAACATGGGCGGGGATCCTCGGTCGAGATCGGCGGGCGGGAACGGTAGGAGGTGGCCGCGCCCTCTCTCGGGCGCGGCATTTCGAGTTCGGCCGCGCGGGGTCGCGCGGCATTTCGATGTGGGCCGCGCGCAGGGCGTTCGGCATTTCGAGTTCGGCCGCGCGCAGGGCGCGGCATTCCAATTCGGGCCGCGCAGGGCGCGGCCGGGGGGGGGCGATCAGAGGATCGACTGGCCGGTGGCGGCCCAATCCTTCATGAACTGCTCGATGCCCTTGTCGGTCAGCGGATGGGCGAGGAGGCCCTTCAGGACCGAGGGCGGCACCGTGGCGACGTCGGCACCGGCGAGAGCCGCGAGCTTGACGTGGTTGGGGGTGCGGATCGAGGCGGCGAGGATCTCGGTCTGGAGCGCGTCGTAATTGTCGTAGATGGCGCGGATCTCGCCGATCAGCTCCATGCCGTCGAGGCCGATGTCGTCGAGACGGCCGACGAAGGGCGAGACGTAGGTCGCGCCGGCCTTGGCGGCGAGCAGGGCCTGATTGGCCGAGAAGCACAGGGTGACGTTGGTCTTCAGGCCCTCGCCGGTCAGCGCCTTGCAGGCCTTGAGGCCCTCCCAGGTCAGCGGCAGCTTGATGACGACGTTGCCGGCGATCTTCGCCAGGGACTTGCCTTCGGCGATCATGCCGGGGGCGTCGAGCGCGGTCACCTCGGCGGAGACCGGGCCGGGGACAAGCGCGCAGATCTCGGCGATCACCTCACGGAACGGTCGACCGGCCTTCTTCACCAGCGAGGGGTTGGTGGTGACGCCGTCGAGCAGGCCGGTCTCGGCCAGTTCGCGGATCTCGGCGACGTCGGCGGTATCGACGAAGAACTTCATGTCGCATTCTCCTGCGGCGGGCGGCCTCGGCCACTCCTCCGGCTGATGACCGCGCGGGTCCGGCGCGGTCGCTCGCGGTCCCCGGTCCTGCCTAGACCGAGAAGGTTACGATCGCATTTCCGCGTCCGAGGCGGGAAGGGCGATCGGGTGTCCGTCGAGGCGGAGCTCGACGCGGATGTCGTCGCGGCGGATCGACCAGGTCCGGCGCTGCGGTGGTTCGGGCGTGTCCGGCCCGGCCTCGGCATCGATGCCGACGATGAGGCGCGGGCCGGCCGGCGCGGCGTCGAGGGGCGGGTGGTCGAGATGGAGCAGGGTCGCGTCGGCCGGAACGGCGACGGTTTCGGTCGTGCGTGCCGCGATCAGCCGGCACGGCGCGCCGCGAGCGAGGGCGATGGTCGGGGCGAGCAGGCTCTCGAGCGAGAGCGCGGTTTCGACCACGGCGAGGCGATCGTCGCGGGTCGCGCCGAGGGCGGTGGCGAGGAGGGTGGCGATCGCGCCGAGGCGGCCGTGATCGAGATGGCCGACCCGGGGGCGGCCGTCGGGACCGGGGGCGATCACCGCCAGGGCGGCGTCGCCGGGGGCGAGCGCGCGCCGGTCGCGGCCGGTCAGGCGCACGGCGGAGAGCCCGGCGAGGGCCTCGTCGATGCGCTGATAGGCCATGGGATGGGGGCCGTGGATCCAGACGGTGCAGGCATGGCCGAGCCGAGCGGCGGCGGCCTCGAACAGCGGAAGCAGGGCGGCGTCGACCACCATGTGGCGCGGGCGGATGGCGCCGATCGCGGCGGCGAGGGCGGTCTCGCCGAGGGCGGGGTCGAACAGGGTCGGCACCGCGCCGACGGCGCCGAGGCCGACCCAGGCCGGGGTGCGCTCGGGGCGCGGGGAGAACAGGAGCGCGACCGGCTCGGCGCGGGCGATGCCCTCGATGATCGCCCAGCGGGCCCAGCGGTTGGCGCGTTCGTAGAGATCGCGGAAGGCGAGGGTCTCGTCGGCGCCGATCAGGGCGGCGCGATCGCGCCCCTCGGCGGCCCATTCCTCGATCTCGTCGCGCAGGAGAGCGGAGCCGCGCGCGAGGGTCTCGAGACGGCGCGTCAGGGTCTCGCGCGCCTTCGCCTCGGCCTTCTCCTTCACCCAGGTCCGCAACGCCTTCACACGAGGCCTCCCTCGATTTCCGTGGCCCCCCTCGTTGCGCGTTTCGGCGCGCTCGTCTAGAGGGCTTCGACGACGGCGGTCACCGGGAGGCCACGATGGAGCGGCGGGACGACGACATTCTCGATCTCGTCGGGCTGAACTGCCCGTTGCCGGCGCTCAAGACGCGGCGTGCGCTGGAGCGCTCGGCGCCGGGCGACCGGCTGGTTGTCCGTGCCAGCGATCCGATGGCGGCGCTCGACATTCCCCATCTCGTCGCGACCGACGGCCATGTCCTCGTCGACCGGCGCCGCGACGGCGAGGTGCTGATCTTCGTCATCGAACGGGGGCCGGGGCGCCCGCCGGAGTGACCCCTCAGCCGAAGCTGCCGGAGAAGCCGGAGATCGACAGCGGATTGTCGGTCATCGCCTTGGTGTCGGGCGTGTCGGGGGCGAGTTCGCCGACGAAGGCGTCGAACATGCGCTTGACGAAGCCTTCCTCGAGATCGCGGGTGATGAAGACCAGCCGGGTGCGGTGATCGCCGTCGGGCCAGCGCTCGAGCTGGGCGACGGGGTGGACGACGTGCTGGACCACGTGCAGCACCAGCGGGCGCTCGGGATCCTCGGCGAGGCGGACGACGCCCTTGACGCGCAGCAGCTTCGGCCCGTGCGCCGAGCGCAGCAGTTCCAGGAAGAGATCGAGGCTCGCCGCGGCGATCGGCCGATCGGTGGCGAGGCAGAAGGCGCGGATGTGGTCGTCGTGCCGGTTGGGGTCGTGGACGTGGTCGCCGTGACCGTGGTCATGACCATGTCCATGATCGTGACCGTGGTGATGGTGGTCGTGGCCGTGGTGGTGATCATGGGCGGCGGCCTCGGCGCGGCGGCGCTCGGCGTCGCGATCGCGGTAGGCCTCTTCCGCGAGCCAGGTGGTGACGTCGGCGGTCTTCGATTCCGGGCGCCACAGGCCGGTCTCGAGCAGGGCGGCGGGGGTGGCCTCGCCGGCGGCGGCGTCGAGCTGGGCGGCGGCCGGATTGAGCACGCGCAGGCGGGTCTTCAGAGCGGTCAGGATGGATCGGCGCTCGGGCGTGTCGCAGAGGTCGGTCTTGGTGAGGACGAGCCGGTCGGCGACGGCGGCCTGTTTCACCGCCTCGACCTGGGCGTCGAGGGTGGCCATGCCGTTGACCGCGTCGATCAGGGTGACGACGCCGTCGAGCCGGTAGCGGCGCACCAGATAGGGGTGGCGCATCACGGTGTGGAGGATCGGCGCGGGATCGGCGAGGCCGGTCGTCTCGATCACTACCCGGCGGAGCGCCGCGAGGCGGCCGTTGTCGAGACGCTTCAGGAGATCCTCGAGCGTGGCGACGAGGTCGCCGCGGATCGTGCAGCAGAGGCAGCCGGAGGTCAGCTCGACCACGCCGTCGTCGGCGCGCTCGACCAGGACGTGGTCGATGCCGATCTCGCCGAACTCGTTGATGATCACCGCCGTCTCGGCCATGGCGGGATCGCGCAGCAGCCGGTTGAGCAGCGTCGTCTTGCCGGAGCCGAGGAAGCCGGTGACGATGGTGGCGGGGATGCGGGCGGGCGCGTTCATGAAAGCTCCGGAAAGGGCGACGGCTTGATCGGCATGGCGATGCCGGCGGCCATGAGGATGACGCGGTCGGCGGCAGCGG
>OFJB01000495.1_pt1 | contig 19167 bp, 19 predicted proteins | sample 1775081 | NCBI WGS metagenome assembly OFJB01 (sample SAMN08195771, study PRJEB24354) | sludge metagenome | isolation source: initial sludge from phenol fed wastewater aerobic bioreactor | place: India: Nagpur | collected 2016-06-05
TACAACACCGATTTGAAGGAGAACCTGCACCTAGCGTATTTATGGAATGACGGTCAACCCGGGTTGGGAAATTCCGATGAATCGCCAGTACCTTGAGTACATCCCGGAGATAGGAACTCCAGCCGCGAATAGCCATCATGGGCAGCAGCAACCACTGCACCAACAGCCCGGATGTAAGGCAGCAAACCCTTCAGACCATCACGACGTAGAAGCTTGTTCTCCTTGGGCGGACCATGTAAGCTATTCAGCCATCACCGCATCACTGCATCAGGGCCATCAGCGCTGCTGCCGACGCTTCAGGGTCCGGTGCGTTGACCAAGGCCCGCACCACCGCCACGGAACCCACGCCAGTGGCCAGCACCGTGGGGAACTGTTCGGCGCTGATCCCGCCAATCGCCACTTGCGGGTAGTGCCGCATCAGCCGCGCATACACCCCCAGCCTGCCCACACCCTGGGGCGCGGTGGCCATTTTTTTCAGGGTCGTAGGGAACACGGCACCCATCGCGATATAGCTGGGCTCCACAGCGTCGGCGCGCACCATTTCGGCATACCCATGGGTGCTCACGCCCAGCCGCAGGCCGGAGCGGTGGAGCGTCTGCAGCTCGTCGGCTGTGAGTGCGTCCAGGTCTTCCTGGCCCAGGTGGATGCCGTAGGCCCCTGCATCGATCGCATCGCGCCAGTGGTCGTTGATGAACAACAGCGCGCCCGTGCCTTGCACTGCCTCGACGGCGGCCTGGACTTCGGCCCGGATGGCGCGGGCGTCGTCCGATTTGAAGCGCAACTGCACCGTGGGCACTCCGGCGCGTGCCATGCGGCCCACCCACTGGGCGTCAGGCAGTACGGCATACAGGCCCAGGCGCTCGGGGCACGCGGCAAACTGCTGGGCGCGCGGAAGGCGCTGCAGGCCAAAGTCCTGGGGTTCGTCGGGCCACTGCTCGGGCTGTGCGCTGCCGGTGCGCAGTGCGCGTGCCTGCCAGGCGCGGGCCAGGCATTCGGCGTCGTGGGCAATGAAGCCCAGCTGGCTGCAGGCCTGCAGCGCGGCCAGGTAGACAGGGTCCTGCGACGTGGGTGTGGGCACGGGCTCGGGCGCAAACCCTGCAAAGGTGGCCGCGTGGTGGCTCAGGATGGCGTGCGCCAGGGCGGTGGTGTCATGCATGGGCGTGGTGCCAAAAAGGGGTGCCCAGCACGGGGGTGCTGGGCTGGGCGGCGTCTTGTGCGGCCATGGCACCCGCCAGGCGGGCTGTACGCCCGGCGCTCACGGCATCGGCAAACGCACCGGCCATGGCCACCGGGTCTTGGGCCAGGGCCACGGCGGTGTTCAGCAGCACGCCGTCGTAGCCCCATTCCATGACCTGGCAGGCGTGCGAGGGCAGGCCCAGCCCGGCATCGACCAGCATGGGCACATTCAGGCGCTCGCGCAGTGTCTGCAGCGCGTAGGGGTTGACCGGGCCGCGCCCGGTGCCGATGGGGGCGGCCCAGGGCATTACGGCCTGGCAGCCCACGTCCACCAGGCGCTGACACAGCACCAGGTCTTCGGTGCAGTAGGGCAGCACCTGAAAGCCTTCTTTGATGAGATGCTCGGCCACGCCCACCAGGTTCAGCGTGTCGGGCTGCAGGGTGTAGTCGTCGCCGATCAGCTCCAGCTTGATCCACGGGGTGTTGAATACCTCGCGTGCCATCTGTGCGGTGGTGATGGCCTCTTGCGCGCTGTGGCAGCCGGCGGTGTTGGGCAGCACGGGCACGTTGAGCTTGCGCAGCAGCTCCCAGAAGCTGCTGCCGCTCTCGGCCGGGTTGCTGCCCTGGCGGCGCAGCGAGGCTGTGACCATGGCGGGCCGGGCACGCAACACGGCGGCTTCGAGCACGGCTGGCGAGGGATAGCGCGAGGTGCCCAGCAGCAGGCGGCTGGCGAACGTCTGGCCGTACAGCACCAGCGGGTCTTGGGGCGTCGGAGTGGTCATTAGTTTACTATGATTTTGATAGCTGCTGGTGCATATTTAGTGTGCGCTAGCAGCCATTTTGATTGAGTTACTGTTACCTCAGCCGCCGGTGACCGGCGAGATGATCTCCACGCGGTCGCCAGGCTGCAGGGCATGGGCGGCGTAGTGGGTGTTGGGCACAAAGGTGGTGTTCACGGCCACGGCAAACGGGGGGCGCGCTTCGATGGCGGCCACAGCGTCGGCCACGGTGGCGCCTTCGGGCAGTTCGTGCGGGACTTGGTTGATCGAGATGTTCATGCAAATGCGGGGGCGGCAACGCCGGTCGGGGCGGGTGCGGTGGGCTCCAGTTCCAGCCGGAGGTCAAAACGTTCGGACAGGGTCGATTGTCCCGTGTTCAGCACCTCCAGGGTCACGTCCAGCATGGCGGGCGAGATCATGAAGCCGTGGCGGTACAGGCCGTTGATCTCCAGCACGCCTCGGCGGGTCTGGCGGATGGCGGGCAGGTTGTCGGGCAGCGTGGGGCGGCACTGCGTGGCCAGTTCCAGAATCCGCCCTTCGCCAAAGCCGGGGTGCACGGCGTAGGCGGCGCTCAGCAGCTCCAGGGTGGAGCGCACGCTCGCAGGGGAGCGGTCGTCGGACTCGATCTCGGTCGCGCCGATGACGAACAGATGGTCTTCCTTGGGCGCGATGTAAATGGGGTAGCGGGGGTGCACCAGTCGGGTGGGGCGCTGCAGCGTCACGTCGGGTGCGTGGATGCGCGCCACTTCACCGCGCACGCCGCGCAGCGCGCTCCACTGGCCCTTGGCGCCCAGGCCCCGGCAGTCCAGTACCCGGTCGGGCTGGCCGGGGGCGCCGGGCGTGAAGGCGTCGGGCGACTGGGGCGCGTGCCAGTGCGCCCGCACTCCCAGGCGCTCCATTTCCACCACCAGGGCGGCCAGCAACTGGCGGTTGTCCAGCTGGCCCTCGCCGGGCAGGTACAGGCCCTGGTTGAAGCGGTGCGCAAGGGCAGGCTCCACCTGTTCCAGGGCGCCGCTGTCGAGCTTTTGCAAGGCGGGCAGCTCGGGCAGGCTGCGCTGGTTGTTTTCCAGCTGGCGGGTGAAGCGCTGGGCTTCGGCCACATCCTGGCGGTGCCACACGATCAGCGTGCCGGCCTGCTGAAAAAACACGGGCTCCGTCAAGCCTGCCAGCAACTCGGGCCAGCGGGTCAGCGCGTGATGGCCCATGCGCACCACGCCGGGTTCGGTGATCGCGGACTCTGCCAACGGGGCCAGCATGGCCGCAGCCACCGTGGCGGCCGAGTTCTCGGCGGCGGGGCCGCCCGCGTCATAGATGTCCACGCGGTGCCCCTGGCGCGCCAGCTCCACGGCCAGCAGACGGCCCATCAGGCCTGCGCCCAGGATGGCAAAGGAAGAAGGTTGAAGTGACATAGATCCGTCAGTGTGTCCGTGGTGTGGCAAGCGGCCATGGACAAAACGGGGTCACCGTTGATGGAAACTCCCCACGCCAGCATGACCTGGATCGGGTAGCGGGGCTCCTGCTTCGGTCGCAGTGCACAGGGTTTTGTGCAGGCCCCAGGGTATTTCTCAGTCACACGCCCAAGAACAGCATCTTGATGGCAGGACACCCCTGTTTCGTCCGGAAAATGAATTACAGCACATCCCCCGTGTGCCCCGTTTTGACGTGGCGCATAGGCCATAATTTTTGCCATGATTTCACCGACGACCTCCTTGCCCTCGACGGGCCACCGCTACGCACGCGTGCTGTCCATCGCAGGGTCCGACAGCGGCGGGGGCGCAGGCATCCAGGCCGACCTCAAGACCTTCAGTGCGCTGGGCTGCTACGGCATGACGGCCATCACCGCCATCACGGCCCAGAACACCTGCGGGGTGACGGGCATCCACGGCATTCCGCCCGAGATGCTCAAGGCCCAGATCGATGCGGTGGTGCAGGACATTGGCGTGGACGCCGTCAAGATCGGCATGCTGCACTCGCCCGACGTGGTGCATGTGGTGGCAGACGCCATTCGGACCTACCAGCTGCCGCAGGTGGTGCTGGACCCGGTGATGGTGGCCACCAGTGGCGACCGGCTGATTGCGCAGGAGACGGTGGCCGTGCTGGTCCGAGAGCTGTTTCCGCTGGCCGAGGTGGTCACGCCCAACCTGGACGAGGCCGGATGGTTGCTGGGGCGTCGCATCGAAGGCGTGGAGGCGCTGGAGCTGGCCGCGCAAGACCTGCTGCGGCTGGGCGCCCGCGCGGCATTGCTCAAAGGCGGGCACTTGCCGGGCGACTGGGTGGTGGATGTGCTGGCCGTACAGGGTGGTGCTCAGGGGCACCGGTTGCAGTCACAACGCATTGCCACCCACAACGGGCATGGCACGGGCTGCACCCTGTCGTCTGCGATTGCAGCCCACTTGGCGCTGGGCCTACCGCTGGAGCAGGCCGTGGAGCGGGCACGGGCCTACATCCTGGGGGCCATTGCTGCCGGAGCGAATGTCACCACCGGCCGGGGCCACGGCCCCCTCAACCACGGCTACGCGCCGGTGGCACAGCGGGTGTTTCAGGCGCCATAGAGCGTCTTTTTAGGTGTTTTGAGGCGCAAGCGCTAGTCAACCATGCGCCAAATGCTCATCTTTTAATAGTGTCTTGGCGGCGACTCAGCGTGCCTTCGGCCGTGTCGCCCAGGCCAGCACAAAGCTGAACGCCAGCGCGGGCAGGGCAGAGCCCGCATCAGGCAGCACCTTGGGCGCCAGGTGGTACACCGCGATGCCGGCCAGCCAGATGGCTACGGGCGCCACATTCACCTTGCGCGCTGTCGCCAGCAGGGCGGGTGCATCGGTGCCAAAGGCCAGGCGTCCGAGGATCACGCCAAACAGCGGCACAAACACCGAGCTGAGCAGCAGCAGGAACGGTTCCAGGCTGTGCATGGGCAGCACCAGCGCCAGCCCGGTGCACAGCGCGGCCACCAGCAGGCCCCAGGCGCGCACACCCCAGCGCGGCAGCAGGCTATGGGCCGACACGGCGCCTGAATACGCATCGCCATAGGCGTTGTCCACCTCGTCGATCAGGATCAGCGACAGCGCAATCAGCCCGCCCTGGGCCAGCAGCAGCGCCTGCACCAGGTCCTGGCTGGGCAAGGTCAGTGCCACCAGCACACCCAGGCTGTAGCACCAGATGTTGGCCAGCGCATAGCCCAGCCAGGTGCCGCGCAGTGCGGAGCCGCCGTTTTTGCCATGGCGCGCATAGTCGGCCACCAGTGGCAGCCACGAGATGGGCATGGCGATCACCAAGTCGAGCGCGGGCAGCACGCCCATGCCGCCGTCGCCCTTGCGCGTCCACAGCGCTTCAAAGCCTTGCGTTTGTGCCAGCGACAAAAACTGCCACGACAGCCACAGCAGCGACAACACCACCAGCGGCAGCGCAATGCGTGCAATCAGCTTGCGCACCAGCTGCACCATCGATCCGCTGATCAGCAGCATCACCACGCCGCCCCACAGCAGCGTGGCCAGTACGGGCCAGTGGGCTCCCGCCATGGCGCCCGACTGCTGGCCGATGGCCACGGTGGCATCGCGCATCACCACCAGCTCGAACGTACCCCAGCCCACCAGCTGCACGATGTTCAGGATGATGGGCAGGCTGGCAAACGTGCGGCCATACACCGCGTGCATCAGCCCCGCACTGGCCAGGCCGCTGTCGCAGCCCAGCTTGGCCACCCAGCCCAGCAGGCCCGCACCCACGATGGAACCGGCCACGATGGCGATCAGGGCCTCTTTGGTACCCAGCGCGGGCATCAGGTACGCCCCCACTTGCATGACCAGCAGGCCCACACCCAGACTGAACCAGAGCGAGGCGTGGTCATGCCACTGGAAGACGCGGCGGTCGGGGGAGACAGGGGCCAGCGCTTCGTTGGTGGCGTGCGTGGCAGGCGATGAGGACATGGAATGGCTCCGTAAGCAGATACAGAGCAGGGGCGGCCCGCCGGTGCGCCCTGACGTCTTCAGAGCCACGCCGTGGCGGACTTGCTTCCCTGCGCGAGGATGATCTCAATCAGGTTCAAAGGGACTCTCTCAGTCGAAGCGGGCGGGCCCACATCGACACCCCTAGCGGTAGCGCTTGCTAAAGCAGCGCGCTGCGGATTGTAGTGGTGTGCGGCCGTCGCGCGCCCAGTCAGGCAGCGGTGGCCGGGGCCACGCCCAGCAACTGGTGCAGGCGCGGGCTGGTGGTGGTGTATTGCAGCGCCACCTTGTCGCCCTTGAGCGCCTCGGCCGCGCCAAAGGCGGCCAGCGTGGCCTCGTGGAAGCCACACAGGATGAGCTTGCGTTTGCCGGGGTAGGTGTTGATGTCGCCAACGGCGTAGATGCCGGGCACGCTGGTGCGGAAGGCTTCGGTGTCCACGACCAATTGTTTGCGGTCCATGGCGATGCCCCAGTCGGCGATGGGGCCGAGGCGGGGCGAAATGCCCAGTACCGCCACCAGCAGGTCCAGCGCCAGGGCGCGGGTGCTGCCGTCCGCATCTACGACTTGCAATGCAGTGAGGCGGTCACCCGCAGTGTCGATGCCGGTGATCTGCGCGGCCTCGACATGGATGCGACCTGCGTCGCGCAATTGCTGCAGGCGTTGCAGCAAGGCTTCAGGCGCCTGGAAGACGTCGCGGCGGTGCAGCAGGCTCACGCGGGCGGCCTGGCCTTGTTCGGCCAGTTCCACGGCGCGGGCCACGGCGGGCTCGTCGCCGCCGTGCACCACCACATGGTGACCCGTTACGTCCACGCTGGTGGGCAGGTGCTGGTAGTGCACCTGGGTGCCGACAAACCGCTCGATGCCGTCCACCTTGAGGGTGCGCGGCACAAAGGCGCCCACGCCTGCGGCAATGAACACGCTGCGGGCCAGCAGTTGTGCGCCTTGCGAGGTTTCGACCAGCAGGCGCCCGTCCGCTTGTACGGTGAGGGCGGACACCAGCGCGTTCAGGTGCCACTGGGTCTTGAACGGCGCGATCTGCTGAAGCAGCAGGCCGGCCAGCTCACGCCCGGTGCACACTGGGATGCCCGGGATGTCGTAGATGGGTTTGTCGCCGTACAGCTCGACGCACTGGCCGCCCGCATGGGGCAGGGCGTCGATCAGGTGGGCGGTGATGCCTTGCAGGCCCAGCTGGAAGACCTGGAACAGGCCCACGGGACCTGCGCCGATGACAACGGCATCGGTCTCCACCACGGTGGGCGCTTGCAAAGTCTCGGTCACCAGTGGGGCGCGCGGCAGGTTACTTGATCAGTTCGTTGACCTTGCCCGGCTTGCCGTTCCACTCGTCAGCGTCGGGCAGTGCAGGCTTGCGCTTGGTGATGCTCTTCCAGCCGTCGGCAAAGGCTAGGTCGGCGTTGAGCTTGATGAAGGCGATCTGGTCGGCCGGCAGGTCTTCTTCGGCAAAGATGGCGTTGGCCGGGCACTCGGGGATGCAGACGGCGCAATCGATGCACTCATCAGGATCGATGACGAGCATGTTCGGGCCTTCGCGGAAGCAGTCCACGGGGCACACGTCCACACAATCGGTGTACTTGCACTTGATGCAGTTTTCGGAAACGACGTGGGTCATGACAGGAGTTGTGTGGGTCGGTGAAAACCCTCGATTTTAGAAGCTTTCACCGACCTTTGGTTACAGGGCCCCTTGCTGCGAAGGGGTGTCTCAGGCGTGCAGAGTCTGATCTGGGTCAGTGGCCCATCAGTTGACCAGCACGGCGCCCGCAGTTTTGTGGCTGGCGGTGTCCACCAGGATCAGCGATCCCAGCACGCGGGCCTGGGTGAACGGCGCAGCGGGAATCGCCTCTTGCAGCAGCAGTTCCACATGGCCGATGGCATTGGGGTCGAGCTGCGTGGCGGCTTCTTCGGCCAGCGTGTTGATGTTGAGCTTGTGCACCACGGCCTTGACCTTGGCCTTGACCCAGCGGTGGCCGTGCAGCGCCCAGTACACGCGGCCCGCGACCAGGGGTTCATCGTCCATCCAGGCGATAGTGGTGCGCAGCTCGCGGCTGGCGGGCCAAGCGGGGGTGGCAGCGGGTGTGTCGCCAAAGTCGTCGTCGGCAACCGGCGCCGCAGCAGCCGTGGGCGCGGCCAGAATCCAGTCGCCGCGCGATACGTCCACCTCGCGGTCCAGGATGATGCCGGCGCTGGTGCCTGCGGGCACGTCCTTGGGGCGGCGGGCGTGGTCCAGCACCTGGGCCACGGTGGCCAGCTGGCCGCTGGGAAAGATCTGCACGGCCGTGCCGGGCGCGAAGGTGCCCGCAGCCACACGGCCCCAGAACACGCGGCGGCCCTGGCTGGTGTCGGATGAGGACGAGAACTTCTCGACCCACTGCACCGGGAAGGCCGGTGCCAGCGCCGTGTCGGCGGGGGTGTTGGGCAACTCTTCCAGCACTTGCAGCAGTGTGGGGCCGGTGTAGCCGCACCAGCCTGCATGGGCATCGACCACGTTCCAGCCCTTCAATGCAGACACGGGCACCGTGGCGCGCACGGTGATGCCAGCGGCCTGGGCAAAGGCTTGCAACGCGCCCTGGATGTGCTTCCAGGCCAGCGCTGGGTCTTCCACGGCGTCGAGCTTGTTCACGGCAAAGACCAGCGAATGCACGCGCAGCAGGTGCACCAGCAGGCTGTGGCGGCGGGTCTGCGGCAGCAGGGCCAGGCTGGGGTTCTTCCAGTCGAGCTTGGTGGCATCGACCAGCACCACGGCGGCGTCGGCGCTGGATGCGGCCGTCACCATGTTGCGGGTGTACTGCTCGTGGCCGGGCGCGTCGCCGATGATGAACTTGCGCTCTTCGGTGGCGAAGTAGCGGTAGGCCACGTCGATGGTGATGCCTTGCTCGCGCTCGGCGGAGAGGCCGTCGGTCAGCAGGGCCAGGTCGGTCTCGCCCTGGCGCTGTACGCCGGCCAGATGGTCTTGCAACACGGCCTTGCTGTCCACCAGCAGGCGGCCGATCAGCGTGCTCTTGCCGTCATCGACAGAACCACAAGTGATGAACTTGAGGGCGGAAATATGGTCGTTTTGGCTACGGCCGGACTCTTGCGAGTCCTTAACTTCGCTGTTCGCGAAGTTAGCCTTCGCCGAAATTTCTGCGAAATTTTGGCCGTCCGTGCTTGCTGGATAAGCGCTGGAAGCTATCGAATTAATAGTAGTCATCAGAAATACCCGTCCTTCTTGCGCTTCTCCATCGAAGCATCCGATGTCTTGTCGTCCATGCGCGTGGCGCCGCGCTCGCTCACGTCGGCAGCCAGGGTCTCGATGACGATCTCGGCCGGGGTGGCGGCGGTGCTCTCCACCGGTGCGGTGCAGGTGATGTCGCCCACGGTGCGAAAGCGCACGTCGCGCGTTTCCACTACGTCGCCTTCGCGCGCGGGGGTCAGCTCGGTCACCGGCATCAGCAGGCCCTTCTTGTCCACCACCTGGCGCTTGTGCGTGTAGTAGATGCTGGGCAGGCCGATCTGCTCGCGGTCGATGTACTGCCACACGTCCAGCTCGGTCCAGTTGCTGATGGGGAACACGCGGAAGTGCTCGCCTGGGTGCAGGCGGGTGTTGAACAGCGTCCACAGCTCGGGGCGCTGGGCCTTGGGCTGCCACTGGCCGAAGCCGTCGCGGTGGCTGAAGATGCGCTCCTTGGCGCGCGCCTTTTCCTCGTCGCGGCGCGCGCCGCCGATCAGTGCGTCGAAGCGGAACTCCTCGATCGCCTCCAGCAGCGTGACGGCCTGGTGCGGGTTGCGCGGCTCGTCGGGGCGAGCCAGGCGCACGGTGCCGCGCGCCATCGAATCCTCCACGCTGCGCACGATCAGCTCGGCGCCCAGCTCGTGGGCGCGCCGGTCGCGGAAGGCGGTCACCTCGGGAAAGTTGTGGCCGGTGTCGATCATGAGCAGCGGGTAGGGGATGCGGCCGGCGCCAAAGGCCTTCTCGGCGCAGCGCAGCATGACCAGCGAGTCCTTGCCGCCCGAAAACAGCAGGGCCGGGCGCTCGAAGGCGGCGGCCACCTCGCGCAGGACGAAGATGGTTTCTTCCTCCAGCGCGTCGAGGTGGCGGTTGCTCAGTTGCGTCAGCACGTGGGGTTCTACGCGGGCGTTCATGGGTTCTTTTCAGTTCTCAAATGGGGGATGGTGGGAGCGCCGGCATCCTGCCGGCAAGATGCCGGCGCTCCCGGTCTATTCCTTGACATGCAAGCCGCACTCCTTGGCACTCTCGTCCTCCCACCACCAGCGCCCGGCGCGGATGTCCTCGCCCACGGTGATGGCGCGGGTGCAGGGTGCGCAGCCGATGCTGGGGTAGAACTGGTCGTGCAGCGGGTTGGTGTCCACCCGGTGCTCGACCACGTAGTGCCACACGTCGCCCTGCGTCCAGTCGGCCAGGGGGTTGAACTTGACCCGCGCCTCGCTGCGGTCCACGGTGGGCACCTGCGCGCGCGCGCCCGACTGCTCGCGGCGCAGGCCGCTGATCCAGCCGGCCTTGCCCTCCAGCGCGCGCGCCAGCGGCTCCAGCTTGCGGATGGCGCAGCACTGCTTGCGCAGCGCGATGCTCTGGTAGAGCGCGTCCTGCCCATGCGCGCGGATGTAGCCCAGCACGGCCTCGGGCTGCGGGCGGTAGACCTGCACCGGCGTGTGCGAATGCGCCTGCAGGCGCTCCAGCAGGGCCAGCGTCTCGGTGTGCAGCCGGCCGGTGTCGAGTACGAAGACGGGAATGGCCAGCTGCAGCGCGTTGATGAGGTGGGTGATGACCATGTCCTCCACCCCCAGGCTGCTGGCCTGCGTCACCGCGCCCAGCTGCTCGGCCTCGCGCAGCACCAGCCGTGCCTGGGCCAGCTTGGCAGCGTAGTCGGGCGAGGGCCGGGCGTACAGCTCGACGGCGGAGCTGGGCGCGCGGCGCAGCGCGCTGACGTTGGCGCTGGCGTTCATGCGGCCTCCAGCTCGGCGGGGCGCGCGAACAGCGGGCGCGGCTCCAGCACGTCGCCCTGGTAGAAGCCCGCGTAGCGGTCGAACTGGCGCTGCGCGGCATCCACCGCCACGCCCTCGGCCAGCACCGCGCTGGAAAAGCCGCTGCGGTGCATGTGCACCAGCTGGTCGATCAGCACGTCGCCGGTGGCGCGGATGTCGCCGCGAAAGTGGTAGCGTCGGCGCAGCAGCACGGCCTGGGTGTAGGCACGGCCGTCGGTGAACTTGGGAAAGTGCAGCTCCACCCGCTCGATGCCGTCGAGCGCGCCGCTGGCCACCAGCTCGGCCAGCTCGGCGTCGTTGGCGATGGCGTGGATCTTGTCGGTGGCCAGGTCGGCCGGGGCCGTATGGGCAGCAAAAATTTTCATGGAAGTTCCTCTCAGACCAGCAGGGCTTCGGGTTTGGGGTGGCGCGCGCCGTTGGCGGCCAGCTTGAAGGGCTCGTGGCCCACGCGGCGCAGCGCGTCGATGAACAGCTCGCCGGGCTGGCGCAGCGTGCGGAAGGTGTCCAGCAGGGCCTCGATCACGTCGGGCACCTCGGCCGCCGAGAACGAGGGGCCGACCACCTTGCCGCCGATGGCCGGGCCGGACAGCTTGGTGCCGTCGGCCCCGCCCAGCGTGATCTGATACCACTCCTTGCCGTCCTTGTCCACGCCCAGGATGCCGATGTGGCCGCTGTGGTGGTGGCCGCAGCTGTTGATGCAGCCGCTCATGTGGATGTCGATGGGACCCAGGTCGAACAGTTCATGAAGGTCCTGGTAGCGCTCGGTCAGCGCCGCCGCGATGTGCAGCGAGCGGGCGTTGGCCAGCGAGCAGAAGTCACCGCCGGGGCAGGAGATCATGTCGGTCAGCAGGCCGATGTTGGGCTGCGCCAGGCCCAGCGCGCGCGCGGCCTCGTACAGCGCGGGCAGGTCGCTCTCGAACACCCAGGGCAGCAGCAGGTTCTGCTCGTGCGTCAGGCGCGCCTCGCCGGCACTGAACACCTCGGCCAGCTGCGCCAGCGCGTCCAGCGTGTCGGCGTCGGCATCGCCCGGCGCAAAGCCCACGCGCTTGAACGACAGGGTGACGGTCTTCATGCCGGCCAGCCGGTGGCCGCGCACGTTTTGCTTGAGCCAGCGCTGATACAGCTGGCCTTGCGGATCGACCGCGCTGGGCCGGTTGGCCGGCGCCAGCGGCGGCACCACGAAGTGGCTGGCCACGCGCTCGAACTCGGCGGGGGTGATGGTGTGCGGCGCGCCATCCAGTTCGGTGATGGCCTTGAATTCTTTCTCGACCGCGTCGATGAAGCCCTGGCCCTCGCTCTTGACCAGGATCTTGATGCGCGCCTTCCACTTGTTGTCGCGCCGGCCATAGCTGTTGTACACGCGCACGATGGCCTCGATGTAGTTCAGCAGCTGCGGCCAGGGCAAAAACTCGCGCACCACCGAGCCGATGACCGGCGTGCGCCCCATGCCGCCGCCCACCAGTACGGTAAAGCCGACTTCGCCCGCCGCGTTCTTGCGCGCCTGCAGGCCGATGTCGTACCAGCCGGTGGCGGCGCGGTCTTCCAGGGCGCCGTTGAAGGCGATCTTGAACTTGCGCGGCAGAAAGGAGAACTCGGGGTGCAGCGAGCTCCACTGGCGCGTGATCTCGGCAAACGGGCGGCAGTCCACGATGCCGTCCGCGGCAATGCCCTCCCAGGCGTCGCAGGTGATGTTGCGGATGTCGTTGCCGCTGGTCTGGATGCCGTGCATGTGCACGCTGGCCAGCAGCGCCATCACCTCGGGCGCCTTGACCAGCGGAATCCAGTTGAACTGGCAGTTGGTGCGCGTGGTGAAGTGGCCGTAGCCGTAGCGCAGCGGCGGCGCCTTGAGCGCCAGGCCCGGCTGCGCGGCCTGCAGCGCGTCCTGCGTGGCCTGGGCGTGCGCCAGCAGGGCGGGGTCGGGCCGGTCGTACTCGCGGGCGATGCGCGCCAGCATGCGCAGCTGGGTGCTGCTGATCTCGCCGTAGGGCACGGCAATGCGCGCCATGGGGGCGTAGCGCTGGATGTACCAGCCGTTTTGCAGGCGCAGCGGCAGCAGCTGCTCGTCGCTCAGCTCGCCGCGCTGCCAGCGCTCGATCTGGTCGCGAAACTGCTCGGCGCGCCGGCGCACGAACTCCTGGTCGAAAGCGGTGTACTGATACATGGGAAAACTTCAGGCCATGACTAATTTGCTGCCCGCATAGGCCAGCAGCAGGGAGAGCAGGGTGCGCACCAGGCGCTGCGGCGCGTGCTGGGCCAGGCGCGCGCCGATCCAGATGCCGGGCAGCGAGCCGCACAGCAGCAGGCCCAGCAGCGGCCAGTCGATCGAGCCGATGGCCGCGTGGCCCAGGCCGGCCACCAGCGTCAGCGGCACGGCGTAGGCGATGTCGGCCGCCACGATGCGCGGCAGCGGCAGCGCCGGGTACAGCAGCAGCAGCACCGCCACGCCCACCGCGCCGGCGCCCACCGAGGTCAGCGTGACCAGGGTGCCGATGACGACGCCCAGTGCGATGGGCAGGCTCCAGTGCCGGGCCCGGGTCGGGTCGGCGTCATGGGGCGCGGCCAGCCGGCGCGGCGACTGGCCCCGCGCGGCCTTGTACAGGGTGGCGGCGGCCGTCAGCAGCAGGGCCAGGCCCAGCGTGAGGGTGATGGCGCGCTGCACCGCCGGCTCGGCCGGGCCCAGGTGGTGCAGCACGGCCAGGGTCAGCAGCGCCGCCGGCAGGCTGCCCAGGCTGAGCTGGCCCACCACGCGCCAGGGCACCAGCCCCCGGCGCGCCAGCTGCAGCGTGCCGCCCAGCTTGGTGCCGGCGGCAAACAGCAGGTCGGTGCCCACGGCCAGGTTGGGCGCGATGCCGAAGCCGAAGATGAGCAGCGGCGTCATCAGCGAGCCGCCGCCCACGCCCGTCAGCGCGACGACGAAGCCGACGAAAAAGCCCGCGAAAACAAAAACCAGGTCCTGCATGGTGGCGGCGATTGTTCTGCGCGCGGCCCCATCCGCAAACGATTTTTTGGCGATTTGCTAATGCGCACCCGAAGCAGGCCGGTGCGATCTGCGAGGATCGGGGGCATGCAAGCAGCCACATCCCCCGCCACCGCGCTCGACCACCTGGTCGTCATGGCCGACAGCCTGGCACAGGGCGTGGCCTGGTGCGAGGCCACGCTGGGCCTCACGCCCGCGCCGGGCGGCGCGCATGCGCTGTTCGGCACCCACAACCGCCTGCTGGCCATCGGCTCGCCGGCCTGGCCGCAGGCCTACCTGGAGATCATCGCCATCGACCCGGCCGCCGCGCCCGGGCCCGTGCGCCGGCGCTGGTTCGACATGGACGACGCGGCCCTGCAGGCAGCGGTGCGCGCGCACAGCCCGCGCCTGATCCACTGGGTGGCGTGCGTGCCCGATTTGGCCGCGGCCACGGCTGCCTGGGCCGCGCAGGGCCTGGACGCCGGCGAGTGCCTGGCCGCCAGCCGCATGACGCCGCGCGGCCTGCTGCAGTGGCAGATCGCGGTGCGCGCCGACGGCCGGCGGCCGCTGGACGGCTGCGCGCCCACGCTGATCGAGTGGGGCGCGGTGCACCCCGCCGACAGCCTGCCCGCCTCGGGCGTCGCGCTGCAGTCGCTGGCGCTGCGGCACCCGCAGGCCGCGGCCCTGCAGGGCGCGCTGGCGGCCATCGGTGCGCCGGGCATCCCTGTCGATGCGGCCGCGGCGCCCGCCATTCAGGCGCGGCTGGTCACGCCGCGCGGGGTGGTGGCGCTGGACGCCGGTTTTTAAATCAAATCAGCCTCTGGACCGCATCAACAAACCGCCAAAAGCTATCAAATCAAGAGTCACCGATGCCTGCCGAATTCGCTCTGCCCACGCTGCCCGAGATCGAAGCTGCCGCCGCCGTGGTCTACCGCAGCTTTGTCGCCACGCCGCAATACCGCTGGGCGCTGCTGTCCGAGCGCCTGGGCGCCGACTGCTGGGTCAAGCACGAAAACCACACCCCCGTGGGCGCCTTCAAGATCCGCGGCGGCCTGACGTTCTTCGATGCGCTGGCCCGGCGCGGCGCGCTGCCGCGCGAGGTCATCAGCGCCACGCGCGGCAACCACGGCCAGAGCATCGGCTGGGCGGCGCGCGCGCATGGCGTGCGCTGCACCATCGTCGTGCCGCGCGGCAACTCCATCGAGAAGAACGCCGCCATGCGCGCGCTGGGCGTCGAGCTGATCGAGCACGGGGACGACTTCACCGAAAGCAGCGACCACGCCGCCCGCCTGGCCGCCGAGCGCGGCGCGCTGCGCGTGCCCAGCTTTCACCGGGACCTGGTCAGCGGCGTGGCCACGTATTGGTGGGAATTCCTGCGCGCCGTGCCGCGGCTGCAGGTGGCCTACGTGCCCATCGGCCTGGGCTCGGGCGCCTGCGGCGCCATCGCCGCCAAGCGGGTGCTGGGCCACGCCGTGCGCATCGTCGGCGTGGTCAGCCGCCACGCCACCACCTACGCCGACTCGATCGCCGCCGGCCACGTGGTCGAGGCGCCCGCCACCACGCGCCTGGCCGACGGCATGGCGGTGCGCCGCGCCGATGCGCAGGCGCTGGCGGTGCTGGCGCAAGGGCTGGACCATGTGGTGCAGGTGAGCGATGACGAAGTGGCCCAGGCCATGCGGGCGCTGTACACCGACACCCACAACGCGGCCGAAGGCGCGGGCGCGGCGGCGCTGGCGGCGGCCCTGCAGGAGCGCGCGGCCCTGCGAGGCCAGAGCGTGGGCGTGGCGCTGACGGGGGCCAATGTCGATGCCCGCCTGTTTGCTCAGGTGCTATCACAGCAATAGCTTGTTTCGCTTGATGGATGCGGGCTGCGACCCGGTTTGATTAATATTGCCGGCTGCTTCCTGCGCTCTCGCTCGGCAGCACCGGGGCCGGAGGTTGTCACCGACAGGACCTTGCCGTGGCCAGCGACAGGCAGAATTCCGGCATGGGAACTCTCTACCTCGTGCGCCATGGGCAGGCGAGCTTCGGCGCCGACGACTACGACCACCTGAGCGAGCTGGGGCACGCCCAGGCGCGCCGGCTGGGCCAGTACTGGCGCGAGTCGCTGGGGCCGGCGCTGCGCTTCGACGCCGTGCTGACCGGCACGCTGCGCCGGCAGGTGCAGACCTGGCAGGGCATCGCCGAGGGCGCGGCGCTGGCCGGCACGCCGCACACGCGCCTGCCGGGGCTCGATGAATACGACAGCCACGCCGTCATCGCGGCCATCCACCCCGAGCCGCTGCCCAAGCCGGACACACCCGAGCGCTACCGCGCGCACTTTCGCCTGCTGCGCCAGGGCCTGGCCGCCTGGATGCGTGGCGACACCGCGCCGGCCGGCATGCCCGGCTACGCCGACTTCGTGCAGGGCGTGGCCGACGCGCTGGAGCGGGCGCGCGCGCTGGGCGAGGGCCGCGAGGGCCGGGTGCTGCTGGTGTCCAGCGGCGGGCCCATCGCGACCGCGGTGTCGCGCGTGCTGCAGGCGCCGCCCGAGGTCAGCATCGAGCTGAACCTGCGCTACCGCAACACGGCGGTGAGCGAGCTGAATCTTGGCCGGCGCGGCCTGATGCTGACGACCTACAACACGTTGCCGCACCTGGACGCGCCGGCCTGGCGCGACTGGGTCAGCTACGCCTGAGCGAGGGCGCGCGGCCTACAGTGGCTTGAAGCCGCTGTCCTGGATGATGCGCGACCACACCTGGGTGTAGGCGCGCTCGCGCTCGTCGAGCTGGCGCGGCGTCATGTAGCCCACCGTCAGGCCCATGTCGGTGAGCTGCTGGTGCACCTCGGGCACGAGCAGCGCTTTTTCCAGCGCGCGCGTGAAGCGGTTGACGAAGTCGGCCGGCGTGCCCCGGGGCGCCCAGATGCCGTAGAAGGGCGTGTCCTCCAGGCCCTTGATGCCCAGCTCGGCGAAGGTGGGCACCTGCGGCAGCGCGGCCTGGCGCTGGCCGCCCAGCACGCCGATCATGTGCAGCTTGCCGGCGCGCTGGTATTCGATGAAGTCGGGCACCGAGCCGATGCCGGCCGGAATCTGGTTGCCCAGCATGTCGCTCATCATCGGCGCGCTGCCCTTGTAGGGCACGGGCGTCAGCTTCAGGCCGTACCTGCTGGCCAGCAGCTGCACCAGGAACTCGGGCGTGGACGCCGGCGCCGGAATGCCGATGGGCGCCTGGCCGCCGCGCGCCTTCACCCAGTCGATGAAGGCCGGCAGGCTGCGCGCGGGCGTGCCGCCGGACACCGCCAGGCCGTTGACGAAGGTGGCGAAGCCGCCCACGGGCTCGAAGTCGGCGTGCGGATCGAACCCGGGTTTCTTGACCACCTGCGGCAGGATCGAGATGGTGTGGTCGTGCGACAGGAACAGCGTGGTGCCGTCGGCGCGCGCGGCCTTCAGCTGCTGCGCCGCGATCTGCCCGCCGGCGCCGGGCCGGTTGTCCACCAGCACGGTGCGGCCCAGCTCGGCCTGCAGCTTCTCGGCCAGCAGGCGGGCAATGGCGTCCGAGCCGCCGCCGGCCGGAAAGCCCACCAGCAGGTGCACGGGCGGCTCGGCCTGCGCCCAGGCCGCGGGCGAGCCGGCCAGCGCGGCGGTGGACAGGAGGGCGGAGCAGAACTGGCGGCGGCGGAGCATGGCGGGATTCGTTGGGGGCACGGACGAGCCGCAAATTTTAGGGCCTGTTCACGCCATGAAAGGGGATCGCGTTGCCTCGCCAAGGGGCTGGATGCAAGGCGCCCGTGCGCAGCAAGGCTGGTGCCTTGCAAGCGCGGGCAACGCCGCAGACGGCCCCTTGGCGAGGCAACCCGAAGGGAAGCTCATGACAGCCCGCCCCTCGGCGTTGCGCTTCTTGTGCGTGCCGACGCACGCACGGCGGCGCGCGCCTTGATGGGCGGGCTGTCATGAGCTTCGCGACCCCTTTCATGGCGTGAACAGGCCCTAGTCAGCCCGGCGCGGTGCGGAGCGCTGCCCGGGGCGCGGGCGACAGCTTGCCGACGGCTGCTGCCGTCAGACGGGCCGCAGTGTGTTGGCCGGCAGGCGATCGACCTCGCGCAGCAGGGTGGCCAGGGCGCGGCCGGCGGCGTCGATCAGGGCCAGGCCGTCCTCCAGGTCGGCGGCGGCGGCGTTGCCGGCGGCGCCTTCGGGGTTGAGGTCCTGCGCGGCCCAGGCCAGCTTGGCGCTGCGGCCATTGCCCAGCGTGGGGTAGTCGCGCGCGCGCTGCTCGGAGGTGGACGCGAAGCTCTTGAACCGGGACTGGCGCACCAGCCGCGGCTTGAGCGCCAGCATCATCGAGGTCTCGACCTGGCCGCCGTGCACGCCAAAGCGCTGCTCGGCCGCTGGAAAGCGCTCCATGGCGTCCTTGCCGTCGGCCTCCAGCAGGGGCAGGTTGAACCAGCTGGTGCTGTACACCAGCATGCCCAGGCGGTTGCGCCAGTCGCGCGCCACCACGTCCATCAGGCCCGTGTTGCCGCCGTGGGTGTTGAACAGCACCAGCTTGCGCACGCCGCTGGCCAGCACGCTCTCGGCGATGTCGGTCCACAGGTGGATCACGGTCTCGGCCTTCAGGCTCAGCGTGCCGGCAAAGGCCGCGTGCTCGGGGCTGTAGCCGACGCGCTGCACCGGCAAAAACAGCACCGGCAGGTCGGGCGGCAGGTGGGGCGTGGCCGCCTGCACCATGCTGTGCGCCAGGTTGGCGTCCACCGACAGCGGCAGGTGGGGCCCGTGCTGCTCGGTGGCGCCCAGCGGCAGCACCGCGATGGTCCGGTTCAGATCCAGCGAGGCGAAGTCGGTGGTTGTCAGGTCCGACCACTGGCGGGTTCGGGGAGGCAGAGCAGACATGATCGCCATCTTACGCACACTCACAAATCCGATGCATCGCTTGCTACCATGGCCGTCATGACCGAGGAACTCTTTCGCCAAAACGCAACACTCGAACACTGCGCCGCCCGGGTGCTGGCCGTGGACGAGGCCGGCGTGGTGCTGGACCGCACCGTGTTCTACCCGCTGGGCGGCGGGCAGGCGGGCGACGCGGGTTGGCTGCAGACCGCGGACGGCACGCGCATCGCCATCGCCGACACCCGCAAGGAAAAGGATGCCGAAGGCCGGATTACGGGTCGAATCGTGCATTGGCCGGCGCCCGATCAGCCGGATGCGCTATCAAAATTGAATGTTGGCGACACCGTCACCGCCCGCATCGACATGCCGCGCCGCCGGCGGCTGATGCGCTTTCACACCGCCTCGCACCTGCTGTGCCACCTGGTGCCGGTGCCGGTCAACGGCTGCTCGATCACGCC
>OFJB01000496.1_pt1 | contig 19119 bp, 15 predicted proteins | sample 1775081 | NCBI WGS metagenome assembly OFJB01 (sample SAMN08195771, study PRJEB24354) | sludge metagenome | isolation source: initial sludge from phenol fed wastewater aerobic bioreactor | place: India: Nagpur | collected 2016-06-05
AGGGCAGCACCATTGCCCCCATCGGCCCCGGGCTTGGACAGCAGCATGCGCACGCCCATCCACATCAGGTACGCCGCACCGATCCACTTGAGCACAGTGAAGGCCGTGGCCGAAGCGGCCAGCAGTGCACCCACCCCCACGGCGGCGGCAAAGATGTGCACAAAGCACCCGGCCGTGATACCCAGCCCCGCCACAATGCCTGCGCGGGTACCGGACTTGAGCGCGTTGGTGACGATGTAGAGCACATCCGGCCCGGGCGTGAGGTTGAGCAACCAGCCTGCGGCGATGAACATCACCAGCTGGTGGGCGTCGATGAAGTTCATGCGCGCTGCTCCAGAAAGTTCTTCAGCATGGCGTGACCATGTTCGGTGAGGATGCTTTCGGGGTGGAACTGCACGCCTTCGATGGGCAGCGTCTTGTGGCGCACGCCCATGATCTCGCCGTCGTCGGTCCAGGCCGTCACCTCCAGCACATCGGGGCAAGAGGCGCGCTCGATGGCGAGCGAGTGGTAGCGGTTGACCGTGAACTTTTCGGGCAAGCCCGCGAACACGCCCTTTTGCGTGGTGGTGATAACGCTGGTCTTGCCGTGCATCAACTCCTGAGCGCGGACGATGGTGCCGCCGAAAGCCGCACCAATGGCCTGGTGGCCCAGGCACACGCCCAGGATGGGCAGCTTGCCGGCAAAGTGCTGGATTGCAGCGACCGAGATGCCGGCCTCGGCGGGGGAGCAGGGACCGGGCGAAATCACCAGGCGATCGAGCTGGCCTGCATTCAGGCGTGCTTCGATCTCGGCCACGGTGATTTCGTCGTTGCGGAACACCTCCACCTCGGCGCCCAGTTCACCAAAGTACTGGACGATGTTGTAGGTGAAGCTGTCGTAGTTATCGACCATCAAGAGTTTTGTTGTCATGCGGCGCTCCCGGCCAAGGCGGGCTCGCGCAGACGGGCGAACTCGCGGTGTTCATAGGCAATGCAGGCTTCCATGAGGCTGCGGTAGATGGCTTCCATCACGTCGGCGTCGCCGCCTTCGGCCTGTGCGCGTTCGCGCACGCGGGCCACGATGGCCTGGATACGCGCTTCATCGCGCACCTGCTCAGCGCCTTGCTTGATGCGCGCGGCCTGGGTCATGTAGCCCACGCGCTCCACCAGCAAGGGCACCAGCACGTCGTCCAGCGTGTTCACTTCGCGGCGCACGTCCTGCATGGTGGTGCAGTCCTTCACTTTGGCAATGGCCTTGGTTTCAGAGGACGTCATTCCAGCCCCTCCTCGACCAGCTCTGCGGCACGCAGCAGTGCGCGGGCTTTGTGCTCGGTTTCTTTCCATTCCAGCTCGGGCACCGAATCGGCCACCACACCAGCAGCGGCCTGCACATAGAGTGTGCCGTTCTTGATGATCCCGGTGCGGATGGCAATGGCCACATCCATATCGCCCGCGTAGCTCAGGTAGCCACAGGCGCCGCCGTACAGGCCGCGCTTGGTGGGTTCGAGCTGGTCAATGAGTTCCATGGCGTGCACCTTGGGTGCGCCGGTCAGCGTGCCCGCAGGGAAGGTGGCCTTGAGCACGTCCATGCTGGTCATGCCGTCGTGCAGGATACCTTCCACGTTGCTCACGATGTGCATCACATGGCTGTAGCGCTCCACCGCAAAGGCCTCGGTCACCTTCACGGTGCCGGTCTTGGCGATGCGGCCGATGTCGTTGCGCGCCAGGTCGATCAGCATCACGTGCTCGGCACGTTCCTTGGGGTCATTGATGAGTTCAACCTCGGTGGCCTTGTCCTTCTCGGGCGTGGCGCCGCGTGGGCGGGTGCCCGCCAGGGGGCGAATGGTGACCTTGGTGCCTTCGTCGGTCTTTTCCTGCCGCACCAGGATCTCAGGGCTGGCGCCCACCACGTGGAAGTCGCCAAAGTCGTAGAAGTACATGTACGGCGACGGGTTCAGCGAACGCAGGGCGCGGTACGGCGACAAGGGCGATTCGGTGTAGCGCTTGTGGATGCGCTGGCCCACCTGCACCTGCATGAAGTCGCCGGCCGCGATCAGCTCCTTGGCACGGTCCACGGCGGCGAGGTAGTCGGCCTTGGCAAAGTCGCGCTGGGCAGGGTGGCTTTCGGTGGGCTTGACCACGGGCGCGCTCACCGAATATTTGAGCTGCTCCTTCAGGTCGCGCAGGCGCTTCTTGGCCTTGGCGTAGGCCTCGGGCTGGGCCGGGTCGGCATAGACAATGAGGTAGAGCTTGCCCGACAGGTTGTCGATGACGGCCAGCTCCTCGCACTGCAGCAGCAGGATGTCGGGGCATCCCAGGGTGTCCGGCGGGCAAGTGGTTTCGAGCTTTTTCTCGATATAGCGCACCGCGTCGTAGCCAAAGTAACCGGCCAGGCCACCGCAAAAACGCGGCAGGCCGGGGCGCAGAGCCACCTTGAAACGTTTTTGGTAAGCCTCGATGAAATCGAGCGGGTTGCCTTGCGCGGTCTCGACCACTTGGCCATCGGTGACGACTTCGGTGCGCGCTGCGGCCCCGAAGCCGCTGGCCCGCAGCAGGGTGCGTGCAGGCAGGCCGATGAAGCTGTAACGCCCGAAGCGCTCACCGCCCACCACCGATTCGAGCAGAAAGCTGTGCTTGCCCCCGTCTTTGGTATGCGCCAGCTTCAAGTAGAGCGAGAGCGGGGTTTCCAGGTCCGCAAATGCCTCGGCCATGAGCGGAATGCGGTTGTAGCCTTCGCTGGCCAAGCTTTTGAATTCAAGTTCTGTGATCACGGGGAGGGCTCCCAGCTGTCGCAGCGCGTGTCCCTGTGCAATGAAAAGGGGCGCTGCGGTCCATTCGATCGGCCTCACCGCATCGGGGTGGGGCCACGGGTGCACGCTGGGGCGATTGCCCCGGTGCCATCAGGCGTTCAAAGCGACAGGCTGACGCCAGGGCCAGGCTCCCCGGTCGCTGCAACCTGTGATGAACACGTGGTGAATGAACATGCCCAAAGTGTAGCAAAGCTTTTTTGGCGGGCCGATTTGACCGACCCACAGCGAGATCGCACAACCGCTCGAAAACCCTGTTGCGGCCCGAAGGGAGCGCTGCAACAATTTGAAACGAACGACCGTTCTTTTTTTGGGAGCTGCGCATGAAATTCCTGACGCGATGGGCTGTGATGGCCGGTGCATGCCTGCTGGCAGCCAGCGCCGTTGCCCAGCCCATGACCGTGGCCGACGTGAAATACGAAGAAACCGCCAGCGTGAGCGGCAGCACCCTGCAGCTCAATGGCGCCGGGGTGCGCTACAAGGCGGTTTTCAAGGTGTACACGGCGGGGCTGTATCTTGAAAAGAAAGCCGGCACACCTGCCGACGTCATGGCCCAGAAAGGCCCCAAGCGCATGAGCATCACCATGCTGCGCGACATCGACTCCACCGAACTGGGCAAGCTGTTCTCGCGGGGCATGGAGGACAACATGGACCGCGCGGCGTTCTCCAAGCTCATCCCGGGCGTGCTGCGCATGAGCCAGATCTTCTCGGACCACAAGAAGCTGGTGGCGGGCGACCAGTTCCAGATCGACTGGATTCCCGGGACCGGCACCATCATCACCGTCAAGGGCAAGCCGCAGGGAGAGCCCTTCAAGGAGCCCGAGTTCTTCAACGCGTTGCTGGGTATCTGGCTGGGTAACGCGCCAGCGGATTGGAAGCTCAAAGACGCCTTGCTGGGCAAGACCGCCCAGTCACCGTCCTAAAAAGCCCTGGTTGCCCTAGGGCAAACACCCACGCTCTCCCGGCCCCAGTTGTCGCGCGTCCGACAGACGTGCCCTCTACCCGGGAGTAGCCTGCCTCTTACTTATTTCGCCACAGCCATTTCCCATCTTTTTGAGACTTCCGACGACGCGACAACCGGCCTCCCGCTGCGCACACCCGCAGCGCCCGAAGCCACGGCCTGAACCGAGTTTTATGCGCTACCCGCGCCCCGCAACGAGCCGTCTGTAACGCCCCTTGTGATCCCTGCCCTCCTTCGCGCCAGACACCACCATGAAACTCAGCAACCTTTCCGTCGGCCTGCGCCTGAGCGCATCTTTCGGCGCCATTTTGCTCATCACGGCACTCATTGCAGCCACCGGAATGTGGCGCATCGCCAGCCTGCAAAGTGCCAGTGAGCGCGTCGCCACGCAGGAGATCGAGCAGCAGACCCTGGTGGAAGACTGGGCGTCAGACATCCGCCTGAACTGGGTGCGTACCGAAGCGTTCCTCAAGGCCATCGACCGCGACTACATGGACAAGCTCACCGCCGACACGCAGGCGACGGCCAAGGGCATGGAAGCCAAGGTGAAGCGCATTGAGGCGCTGGTGCAAGGCGACAAGGCCAAGGGCCTTTTGGCTGCGATTGCCACGGCCCGTCAGGCCTACAACGACAAGCTCAACGAAATCCGGGAACTGCACCGCGGCGGCGAGCCCAACGTGCCTGCCCTGGTGGATAAGGACCTGCGCCCGCTGGCCGACAAATATCTCCAGTCCCTGGACGACCTGCGCAAGACCATGGCCGCCCAGCTGGCCGAAAGCCAGGCCGACACCTCCACCCTGGCCAAGGCCAGCCAGGTGCTGCTGGGTGTGGGCACGCTGGTGGCTGTTGCGCTGGGCGCGCTGATGGGCCTGACCGTCACGCGCTCCATCGTCCGCCCCTTGCAGCAAGGCCAGCAAGCCGCCGAAAGCATTGCCGATGGCGACTTGACCCACCCCATCACCGCCAGTGGCAACGATGAAACCGGCCAGCTGCTGCAGGCGTTGTCGACCATGCAATCGCGTCTGGCCACCATCGTCGGCAATGTGCGCTACAGCGCCGAGGGCGTGGCCACGGCCAGTGCCGAGATTGCATCGGGCAACAACGACCTGAGTGCCCGCACCGAACAGCAGGCCAGCGCACTGGAAGAAACCGCGGCCTCCATGGAAGAGCTGGGCTCCACCGTGCGCCAGAACGCCGACAACGCCCGCACCGCCAACCAGCTGGCCATGAGCGCATCCACCGTCGCCCAGCAGGGCGGCGACGTGGTGGCCGAGGTGGTGGACACCATGAAGGGCATCAACGACAGCAGCCGCAAGATCGCCGACATCATCAGCGTGATCGACGGCATCGCCTTCCAGACCAACATCCTGGCGCTGAACGCCGCCGTGGAGGCTGCGCGCGCAGGCGAGCAGGGCCGCGGCTTTGCGGTGGTGGCGGGCGAAGTACGCAGCCTGGCGCAACGCAGCGCCGAAGCCGCCAAGGAGATCAAGGGCCTGATTGGCACCAGCGTGGAACGCGTGGAGCGTGGCACGGCCCTGGTGGACAAGGCTGGCGCCACCATGACCGAGGTGGTCAGCGCCATCCGCCGCGTGACTGACATCATGGGCGAGATCAGCGCCGCCAGCAGCGAACAGAGCCAGGGCGTCTCACAAGTCGGCGAAGCCATCACGCAGATGGACCAGGCCACGCAGCAAAACGCCGCCCTGGTGGAACAAAGCGCCGCAGCCGCCGACAGCCTCAAAACCCAGGCCGGCCAGCTGGTGGATGCCGTGGCAGTGTTCCGCCTTTCGGACAACGCCACCCGCCACCACAGCTCCGCGCCCGCCCCAGTGCGCAGCAGTGCCCCCGCAGCGCCGCGTCTGGACTACCGCAACGTGGCGCCGCGCCAGCTGACCGCCTGAACGCCAGCGCCCCGCGGACCGAACCGGCAGGCTCAGGTCAGCCGGGCCAGCGAATCCACAAAACCATCGGCATCCACGGCCCGCACGGGCTGGCCGTGGTTGTAGCCGTAGGTGACCAGCACCACCGGGCACCCGGCCGCCCGCGCGGCCTGCGCATCGTTGCTGGAGTCGCCCACCATGAGCGTGCGCGCGGGGTCGGTACACAAGGCTTCGCAGGTCTTGAGCAATGGCAACGGGTCAGGCTTTTTGCGCTCGAACGAGTCGCCACCGAAGACCTTCTCGAAATACCCATCCAGGCCCTTGGACTGCAGCAGGGGCAGCGCAAAGTCCCGGGGCTTGTTGGTCAGGCACGCCAGCCGCAGGCCACGGGCTTGCAAAGCCTGCAGCCCCGCCTTCACACCGTCATACACCCCGGCGTACTGGCCATTGATGGCGAGGTATTGGCGCTGGTAGCTGGCCCAGGCTGACGGGTAGAGCGCTTCAATTTCCGTAGCAATGGAGGAATGTTTGACCTGCACCAGAACATGATTGAGCACTGATCGCAACAGATGCTCCGACCCCTTGCCCACCATGTGCTCGATCGTCTGGGCCGCAATCGACGGCAGCTCCAGTTCACGCAGCATACGGTTCAAGGCCTCATTGAAATCACCCATGGTGTCCACCATGGTTCCGTCCAGGTCGATGATGGCGGCGTCCACACGGGTGAGCAAGGTGGACAGCGAAGGCGTAACGGCAGCGGGCATGAAGCAGGCATTCAGTGAAAAAGACGGGGCCAAGTTTACGGACCCCGCCAAATCCTCCCCCGACCTAGCTTGCTTCGTTCAACGCAAGCTCAGCGTTTCGCGCTTCCATGCCGGGTCTTGCCAGCGCTGGAACAGGGGCAGCGCGGCAACATCGCCGGTCACGCGCTCCGTGGTCAGGCCCTCCAGCCGCACCACTTCAAAGCTCTTGCGGTAGCGGCCCTGGCCCCGGGCTTCGCGGGCCACCAGCATTTGCTGGCCGCCGGGTACCCAGCCCGCCCATTCGGCCACGCCGGTCTCGGGGGTGGCGGCGGCGGGGGGCAACACATCGGCCAGCCAGCCGCCTTGCGTTTTGCGCAGCACCCACAGCTCGCGCCAGCCTTCCATGGGTTGTACCGCCAGGGCCACGGCCGTGCCTTCGCGGTTGGTGCTGGCCGATGCGGCCCATACCACGCCGTAGGTGCAGCGGCGTAGCAGCGGGGCCTTGGCACTGTGCTGCGCGTCCACCAGCAGCACGCAGGTTTCGCCGGGGGCACCGGGTTCGGTCAGCAATGTGGGGCGGTTGCCCGCAGCCGCCATGGGGGCAACAACAGGCATAACGGCAGGCACCAAGGCCCAGCGCACAGCGCTCACGCGCATGGCGGCGTCGTTGTAGGCGGCCTGGTCTTCGTCGGGCAGCTCGGCCTTGCTCACGCCGCTGAGTTCCGTCAACGCACGGGCAGCAGCAGCGGCCACCGCTGGGTCGGCAGCGTTCTTGCGCGCCTGCTGAAAGGCGGCGGCGCCCCACACGCTGGCGCGGCGCATTTGCACGCGGTTGCGCAGGTAGCCGGGCAGATTGGCCACGTCCACGCGCTCCAGCACGTCGGCCTGCCAGGTGGTGACCTTGGCGCGCTCGTGCGCGGGCAGATCGGGGTTGATGCACTCGGGGCGGGTCAGCGCCAGGGCGGCGCGGGCGCGCTGCTCGGCATCGGCCACGGGCATGGCCAGCAGGCGGCGAAACGCCTCGCCCTCGTAGCAGACCTGCATGCGGCCCTCGACCTCGTAGGTGGCAAAGCGCACGCCGTAGCCGTTGGCCACATCCAGGTGCGCCGACAGCGTGGCGCCTGAGGCCTTGCCTGGCACGGCCACTGAGGCGCGGCGGGCCAGCCGGTCGGCAAAGGTGCCCAGCGCATCAAAGGCCTGCGCGCCCTCCACGCCAGCCAAAGCCTTGGCGGGCGCGGCTTGCAGGTAGGCGGCCGTCAGGCCAATGCCCAGCGCCTCGGCGCCGGGCGTTTCTTGCACAAAGCGCATGACGGCCAGCAGCGCAGGGCCTTCGGCCTCGGTCAGGGCCACGCGGCGCACATCGCTGGCGCGGATGAAGCCACCGCGCTCGCGCTTGTGGTCCCACACCTGCAAATAGTCGAGGCGCTCACCGCGCACTTCTAGCACTTCGCCCTGCCACAGGCTGGCCTGCTGCTGGGCGCCGTCGCGCGGGGCGGCGCGCAGGCTGGCCTGGTCTTGCACCACGATGGCGCTGCCCTGGGCGCTGGGCGATGGCTGGGGGGCGGCCTCGGCCGCCACGGTCACTGCGGCGCTGGCGACGGCGGCCAGCAAGGTGGCGAGGGTGGCGTTCATGTTCACTGCTCCACGGCTTGGGTGGTGGTGGCGTCGTCGGTCACAGCCGCAGCCTGGGCTGCACTGGCCTGGGCGTTGCGGTTACCGCCCAGCAGCGCGGCACCGATGAAGTCACCATTGGTGGGCGGGGGCGCGATGATGACCTGGATCTTGTCCGAGAGCTTGTCGGCCAGCGTCTTCTGGATGAGCAGCGGGTGCTTGGTCACCAGCGCGCCTTCGCGGGCCATTTGCTCGGCATTGACCTTGCCCACGCGGTCCATGCGGTAGGCCTCGGCCTCGGCCAGCTTTTGGCGGGCGTCGGCTTCGCCATTGGCTTCGATGCGGCGGGCCTGGGCGGCGCCTTCGGCGGCCTTCACACGGGCCACGCGCTCGGCTTCGGCTTCCAGCTGGCGCTGCTCGATCTGGCGCTGCTTGAAGGGCAGCACATGCTTCATAGCTTCTTCCTGGGCCTTGGCGGCAATGACCTGCTCGCGGGCGGCGGCTTCGGCGGCCACCTCGCGGCGCACCTTGTCTGCGTTGGCGTCCAGCTCGGTTTCCTTCACGCGCTTGTCCTTCAGCTCCAGTGTGTAGCGCATTTTTTCGGAGGCTAGCTCTTCGGCCAGCAGGCTATCCATGCCCCGGCGGTACTCGGCGGGCAAATCCACCTTGCCGATCTGCAGGCTGCGCAGCGTGACGCCATCGGTCGCCAGGCGGGTACGCAATTCGGTTTCGATGATCTGCGCGATCTCGGCCCGTTTGGACGAAAAGATTTCCCGCACCGTGTAGCGGGCAAACACCTTGTAGACCAGACCCTGCACGGCAGGCTCGACGATGTCAGCGCCCACGTTGTCGGGCAGGTTGCCAGCCTTCACAGCGGGCGAGTTGGGGTCCAGCGCATAGCGCACGCTCAGATCCAACCCCAACGACAGGCCTTCGACCGACTGCAGTGGCGCGCTGCCGGTGGCCTGACGCATGGCTTCGGGGCGGTAGCTCTGGTCGCGCAGAGAGAACACGCGCACCGTGTGCAGGCCGGGCACCACCCACACGCTGCCATCGCGCCACAAGCTCACCGCGCCGGTGAACTGGTTCAGGCGCACACCCAGGTCGCCTTGCGCCAGGTGTTGCACGGGCGGGTTGCGGTACACCATCAGACCCGCTGCGGCGACCACGGCACCAGCGGCCAGCCAGCGCACGGTGCGGGCGGTGGGCAGCAGGTAGGCCCAGTTCAACGGGGCGGCCGACACGGGGCCAGTCGTGGGAGGGATGCCCTGCAGGTCAGCGTCCAACACGGGTTCCGTGCCCGCTTCGGGCAAGGGGGTGGAGCGACGGCCCTTCAGGGTCTGCACGATGCGGTTCCAAGTGGCTTTCATGGTGTTTCTCTCTCAGGTTGGTTCGGTGTTGTTGTCGGTTCTGAGCGGCCGCCGTGGCTGACTCATTGAGGACCGATTGTTCGAATCCACCCCGGAAGCAACAATGCAGCGCGGCCCCCAATGCGCTCACACCGCACGCGCGAACCTTCCGGCCCCGGAAGAAAAACTCACACCGCACGACGCGGGCCGCCGGGATAATCCGCCCCACCCCTTAATGCCCGCCCTGCCCATGACCCGCATTGCCGTGATCGAAGACGACCTGCCCACCAGCAACCAGTTGGCCGGGTGGATACGCAGCGCCAAGAGCGGCATCGTCATCGATCAGTGGTTCACCCGCGACGAGGCCGAAGCCGCGCTGGCCCGCGAGCACTACGACGCGGTGGTGCTGGACATTGAACTGGGCCGCGAGCGCCATGCGGGCGTGGCCCTCATCAACGCCATCAACAAGCTGCGCCAGGGCACGCCGGTGCTGGTGGTGTCGGCCATGCCAGCAGCCATTTACCGCAGCATCATGAAGGCGCTCGATGCGTGGGACTACCTGCAGAAAACCACGTTTGAAGAGGCCGATTTCATCGAGACCTTTCTCGACATCCTGCGCACCACGCAAGCGCAGGCCCCGGCCAGCGCAGCCCCTACCCCGGTCGGTGATGCGCTGGTGCTGGACCCGCTGTGGCAACGCACCCCCACCTGGCGCGGCGAGCGCATCAACCTGCCCCTGACGGCCCAGCGCATCCTGGCCACGCTGCACCAGCGCAGTGGCGAAGTGGTGTCGTACGACGAACTGTTCGAGGTGGTGAAAAGCGGCCGCAACCGCGACAACGTGCGCAAGCACGTGAGCACCATCCGCGAGGCACTGCGCGAAGTCGATCCTGGGTTTGAAGGCATAGAAAACGTGCCCATGCGCGGCTTCCGCTGGACGGGAAGGTGACCCCCCCCCTGAGGCCCTGCGGGCCTTCCCCCCGCTCTCGCATTGCTGCGCAATGCGGGCAGGGGGACGCCGCCAGCGCGGCGGGGCGGCCCTTGCGCGGCAGCCCTGGCCTAGGCAGCGCCAGTTTTGGCCGCCCTGCACGGTACTTTCACGCGAGAGGAATTGAGTGAAACGCCTACTGCACCCCGCACTTGAAATATCACGCCTGGAAATGCCCCGCCTAGGCCTGCCCGCATTCCGCCTGCGCATCTTGGTGCGCGGCGTATTTGTGCTGCTGGCCCTGGCCACGGTGGCGCTGAGCGTGGTGGTGCTCAAGGACGAAAAGGAGCGCGCCTGGCAGGCCTACCAGCATGGGTTTGTTCGCAGCCAGGCCGAGGTCATGGCGCGGCTGCGCCACCCCTCGGGCCAGTTGGCGCTGCTCAATGCCAGCCACCTGGGCCAGGGCGTGACGCCGCTGGCGCCGCTGCTGCTGCCCTACGCCGCCATCGACTTTGACGACCCGCAAAAATCGCAGCAGGCGGTGGAGATGGCGGGCTGCTCGGTGCAGTACCCCGACGGGGCCTCGGTGTGCGCGGCGATTGGCAACAACCCCTATGCGGGCGGCTTCATTTACCTGGTGGGCAGCTTTTATGCGGGCGATCTGACGCCCCGCGAGCGCGGTGCGCTGGCGCCCGCCGAAGCGCACCGTGCGCGCATCAGCCTGGACATGCGCGGCGCCACCTACCGCTGGATTGCGCCGTACGAAGCCATGCCCCCGCAGGGCCGCGCGGCGGTGCGCGGTCGGCTCACGGGGTTTGTGGACACCGGCGCACCGCAGCTCGATGCCCGTGCACGGCCCGTGCGCGACTTTCGCGGCTGGCTGTGGCAAAACGGCCAGTGCCGCGATCTGCCGCCAAAGCCCACCAACCAAGCCTCCACTGGCACCTCTGCTGGCGCCCTCACTGGCGAGGCTGCAGCGACAGACTGCCTGCGCCGCACCCACTACTCGATCCGCCTGCCCGTCGAGCTGTTCCGCGAGGCGCTGTTCCGCAAAGACGAGCGCCTGGTCTGGCCGCCCGAAGACCTGGGGCAAATGCGTGTGCGGGTGGAGATGCTGGCGCCGGGCGAAGACGCCAGGCCGCTGTTTGACAGCAACGCGCCCGGCGCGCAATTGGCCGCATCGCTGGGTGACTTCTCGCGCAGCCTACTGCCGGGCGAGCGTGTGCAGATCCGCAAAATGGGCAGCGACGAGGCCAGTGCCATCACCCTCAAGGGCGTCGAAGTGCAGGCCGAGCCCTCAGCGCCCTGGCTGCTGCGCCTGATCCGCTGGCTGCCACTGGAAGCCGCAGGCGTGGGCCCGGCGGCGGTAACGCCCGTAGCGCCCACGGGGCTGGATATTCTGGACACACCCACCGGCAACTACGTGGTGAACTTCACCGGCCATCTGCGCGGCGTGGAACAGGGCCTGGCTGCTGTGGCCACGCGCCTGTCGTGGTACCTGGGCGCCATGCTGGGGGCAATTGCGCTGGCCTGGTTGGTGGTCGAAGTGGGCCTGATCCGCCGCGTGACCGCCCTTACCCGCCGCGCCGCTGCGGTGTCATACAACGTGCAGCCCGGCCACACCGGGCCCCGGCTGGGTGACCTGGATGTGTCGGACCTGCGAGGCTCGGACGAGCTGGGCATTCTGGCCGGGGGCCTGGCTGACCTACTGCAGCGCGTGAAGGACGACCTGCAACGCGAACAACTGCGCGCCCAGCAAGAGCGCGACATGTGGCACGCCGTGGGGCACGAGATCATGTCGCCCCTGCAGTCGCTGATGGCGCTGAACGGCCCGCAAGACCCCGGCCACCGCTACGTGCAGCGCATGCAGCAAGCCATCCACGTGCTCTACGGCACGGCATCGCCCGCCGAGGCGCTGCAGGCCGCCGATGTGCCCGAGGGGCGGCTGGACCTGGACGCCTTCTTGCGCAACGTGGCCAACAACGCACACTTTGCGGGCATTCTGGATGTGGTGTATGCCCCGGGTTCGAACAACTCAAGCCCGGTGATCGTGCGCGCCGACGAGTTTGCACTCGAAGACGTGGTGACCCATATCTTGCGCAATGCCGACCGCTACCGCCCCGCAGGCAGCCCGATCACACTGACGCTCACAGCATCAGAATCCAGCGCCAGTGCCACGCTGCACAACCAGGGATCGACGATTGCCGAAGACCTGCTGGAGCGGATTTTTGAACTGGGTGTGTCCGACCCCGACAGCCTCACCCCGTTGGGCGAGGGCGAACACCGGGGCCAGGGCCTGTTCGTGGCCAAGACCTACATGGCCAAGATGGGCGGCACCATCAACGCCCGCAACACCGAGGGGGGTGTGGCATTCGTGCTCACCTTCCAGCGGCTGGGCTGACGCGGGGCACCGAAAAACACACCCCAAGCGGACAGGGAGGCTGCGCGCCGTCCGACAAGGCGTTGCAGGGTGGAGCGCTACGCTGCGGTCATGCCTTCGGGCAATGACCACAACAAGGAGTCCTTCCCATGAAACGTCCCGGCTTTTTTCCCTCCGCACCGCTGTCTTTGGCACTGGCCAGCGCTTTGTTCACCGCCAGTACCCTGGCCATGGCACAGCCATCGCCCGCCGCAGATGCCCACGCACGCTACGAGCAGGAGCGTCAGAAATGCATGACCAACAATACCCAGGATTCGCTCGCCACCTGCCTGCGCGAGGCGGGAGCCGCCCAGGACGCAGCACGCAAGGGCCAGCTCAGCAACCCGGGGCCACAGGCAGCTGACAACGCCACGCAGCGTTGCTCCGCTTTTCAGAATGCCGACGAACAGGCCGAGTGCGTGCGCCGTGTAAATGCCCCCGCTAGCGGATCGGTATCTGAAGGCGGTGTGCTGCGCGAGTCCGTCACCACCACCGTGGTGCCGCAGTAAGAGCGGCTAACAAAACTCTTCTGGCGTCGTTGCTGTGTCTTGTCGTACTGCTCGTACTGCCTGCGACACAGCGCCTAGCCAGAACCGCTGCGCTGAGTTTTGTTAGCCGCTCTAAGCAGACTCCCTGGGCTCGTGATCAGCCCAGTTGCGCGCGCATGGCGTTGATCACGCCCTGGTAGTCGGGCTTGCCGAAGATGGCGCTGCCCGCCACAAACGTATCGGCTCCGGCATCGGCCACGCGGCGGATGTTGTCGGTCTTGATGCCGCCGTCCACTTCCAGGCGGATGTCTTTGCCCGAGGCGTCGATGCGCTTGCGCACGGCCTCGATCTTGCGCAGGGCCGAGTCGATGAAGATCTGGCCGCCAAAGCCAGGGTTCACGCTCATGATCAGGATGAGGTCGATGTCGTCGATCACCCAGTCCAGCACATCCAGAGGCTCAGCCGGGTTGAACACCAGGCCGGGTTTGACGCCCTTGGAACGGATGGCCTGGATGCTGCGGTGCACGTGGCCCGAGGCATCGGGGTGAAAGCTGATGTAGTCCGCCCCCGCGTCGGCAAACGCAGCGGCCAGGGCGTCCACCGGCTGGATCATCAGGTGCACGTCAATCGGCACGGCCGCACCCGCAGGCGTTTTGGCGTGAGGCTTCAAGGCTTGGCAGACCATGGGGCCAAACGTCAAGTTGGGCACGTAATGGTTGTCCATCACGTCGAAATGGATCCAGTCGGCGCCAGCGGCAATGACATTGCGCACTTCTTCGCCCAAGCGGGCGAAGTCGGCAGAGAGGATGGAGGGGGCGATTCGGAATGTGCGGCTCATCCCCCGATTGTCGCAAAGCGCAGAACCCCTGGGGTTTTTGGCGCCTGGCAGTGACCCACAAGCAGGGCGGCACGGTTACCATGCGGCCCATGCCAAAGTACCAGTTTGACGTGGAAGTTCTGCCCGAATACCTGCCCGAGCAGTCTGCGCCGGACACGGGGGTGTTCAGCTTCGCGTACACCATCACCATCACCAATGCGGGCGATGCACCCGGCCAGCTGATCTCGCGGCACTGGATCATCAGTGACGCGCGCGGCCACACCGAAGAGGTCAAGGGCCTGGGCGTGGTGGGACAGCAGCCGCTGCTCAAGCCCGGGGAGTCGTTCCAGTACACCAGCGGCTGCCGCCTGCGTACATCCAGCGGCACCATGCACGGCACCTTCCATTGCGTTGCCGAGGACGGCGAGCCGTTTGACACGCCCGTGCCCCTGTTTGTGCTGGAGGCGATCAGCCACGGCCCATCAGGCGAACCCCTGAGTGGCCGGGTGCTGCATTGAAGAACCATTCCCACAGCCCCCACGCTCACCCTTCCGTGGGGGCGCTTCCCATTGGAGGAGATGCTTTGCTGCTGAGGGCAGTCCGACCATGAAAAATTCCGCCGAGCCCAAAGACCTCGCCGACCTGCTGGCCGCACTGGACCCCGCCGCCGATCTTGCCCATCGCCACCTGTGGCTGATCTACCTGCTGAACTGGGTGCGCGGCAAGCGGGATTCCGTCCCTGCCGCTGTGGGGCGGGTGCAGCTGTTCATGGAGGCGGTTGCAGCGCGCCCCGATATTCAGGTGCGGCTGCGTGCCTGGTGGGCGACGCTGGTGGACCAGGTGGACATCACCACATTGCTCGCAGACTTTGGCTTTGCGCCCCGCACCGCCCTGGTGAGCGAGATCGCCGAGCGCCTGCGCACCAAGCTGCTGCCCGGCAGCCCCGAGACCATCGATGCGTCCGAACTGTTCATGCTGGCCTTGCCCAGCGCGTTCGACGCGCAATGGCTGGCCGCACTGGATGAAGCCACCCTGAATCGCCTGGTGATGCTGCTGGCCCAGGACAACGCCGACGAGCGCGCTGGCGGCGCCACGCGCTGGCACCGGGCGCTGCTCGATGCCATCACCTACTGTGCGGGGCAGATTCTCTCGACCGGTTTTGCACCCGAACTGCGGCTGCGCATGAGCGAATCCGCGCGCGACGCACAGCCCTTCCATGCGCTCATCCGCGATGTGGAGAGCCTGCGCGTGGAAGTGCTGCACGCCCTGCGCACCCCCGACCGGCTCAACGAAACCGCCCAACGCCTGCGCGAGCGGCTGGAGTCGTGCCGTGCCGCAGCCGCCACGGTGTACACGCACTTCGAGGACAACGGCATCTCTGTGGGCCTGGTCTTTCGCCTGCGCCAGTTGCGCGAGCGCATCTTGCGGGTGCGCGTACTGCTCGACTGCCTGCTGTCCGCGCAGCCCGCCGTCACTGCGGCACAGCTCATGGCACAGCTGGTGATGGTGGGGCAGGAGCGGCGCAGCCTGCGCGCGCTGCTGGCCTCCAACTCCTCGTTGCTCGCAGCCAAGGTGGCCGAGCGCAGCGCCGAAACGGGCGAGCACTACATCACCCGCACCAGCGCCGAATACCGCTCCATGCTGCGCAAGGCGGCGGGGGGCGGAGCGCTGATGGCCTTCACCACACTGATCAAGTTTGGCCTGTATGCGCTCGCGCTCTCGGCCTTCTGGGGCGGCTTCATGGCGGGCATCAACTATGCCGTGAGCTTTGTGCTGATCCAGTTGCTGCACTTCACGGTGGCCACCAAACAACCTGCCATGACCGCGCCTGCCATGGCGGCCAAGCTCAAGGAGCTGGGCACCGGCGATGCGATCGAGTCGTTCGTGGACGAGATCACGCACCTGGTGCGCTCGCAGGTCGCCGCGGTGCTGGGCAACGTGCTGGTGGTGTTCCCGGCGGTGCTGGGGCTGGCCGCGTTGATCGCACTGGCCACGGGCCACCCGGCCATCAGCGCGAAGCAGGCAGAGCATGTGTTCGAGTCCCTGCACCTGCTGGGGCCGTCGCTGTTTTTTGCCGCCTTCACCGGGGTGCTGCTGTTTGCGTCCAGCATCATCGCCGGCTGGACGGAGAACTGGTTTGTGCTGCACCGCATGGACTCAGCCCTGCACTACAACCCGCGCATCACCGGGCTGCTGGGCGCCGAGCGCGCCGCGCGCTGGGCGCGCTTCCGCTTCATCGAGGGCGACATCCGCGACCTGGACACCTGCCGGCAGGCGGTCAAGGGCGTGCGCCACGTGCTGCACCAGGCGGCGCTGGGCTCGGTGCCGCGCTCGCTGCACGACCCGCTCACCACCAACGCGGTCAACGTCGGCGGCCAGCTCAACATGCTGGTGGCGGCGCGCGACGCCCAGGTCGAATCCTTCGTCTACGCGGCCTCCAGCTCCACCTACGGCGACCATCCCGGCCTGCCCAAGGTCGAGGACCAGATCGGCAAGCCGCTGTCGCCCTACGCCGTCACCAAGTACGTCAACGAGCTGTACGCCGACGTCTTCGCGCGCGCCTACGGCTTCAAGGCCGTCGGCCTGCGCTATTTCAACGTCTTCGGCCAGCGCCAGGACCCGGACGGCGCCTATGCGGCCGTGATCCCGAAATGGGTGTCGGCCATGATCCGCGACCAGGAAGTCGTGATCAACGGCGACGGCGAGACCAGCCGCGATTTCTGCTACATCGACAACGTCGTCCAGGCCAACGTGCTGGCGTCCCTGGCCGGCCCGGAAGGCGTCAACCAGGTCTACAACGTCGCCTTCAACGCCCGCACCTCGCTCAACCAGCTCTTCGAGCTGCTGCGCGACATCCTGGGGCGCAACGGCGTGGCCTACGCGCGCGCGCCGCGCCACGGCGATTTCCGCGCGGGCGACGTGCGCCATTCCCAGGCCGACATCGCCAAGGCGCGCGGCCTGCTGGGCTACGACCCCCAGTTCGACATCCTGCGGGGCCTGGAGGTCGCCATGCCCTGGTACGTCCGGTTCCTGCGTTGACCGGGGACGTGCGGACCGGATCCTCGTTTGCGAGGCTGACGTGATCGCGCCGCTCAAGCGCCGGCTGGCGGGCCTGCACGCCGACCACCGCCGCATCGCCCTGGGCGCGGCCCGCGTCGCCTTCTTCCTGCTGATGGGCAAGGCGGTGGGCGCGGTCAAGGAAATGGCGGTGGCCTACCGCTACGGCGTCAGCGACGCGGTGGACGCCTACCAGTTCACCCTGACGATCGCCAACTGGCTGCCGGTGACGCTGGTCGGGGCCTGTTCCGTGGTGCTGATCCCGGCCCTGGTGCGCAGCCGCCAGGGGGAACCGGCCCTGCACGGCCGCTTCCTGGGCGAGCTGCAGGCCTGGGCCTGGGCGCTGGGCGCCGCGGCGGCCGTCCTGCTGGGGCTCGCCTGGCCGATGGTCCTGGACGTGGCGGGGCAGGGCCTGTCGCCCGCGGTGCGCGACATGAGCCTGCTGCTGATCCTGGGCTTCGCGCCGGCCGCCTTCTTCACGATCTGGACCGGGCTGGGCGCGGCGCGCCTGCGGGCGCACGAGCGCCACATCAACACCCTGCTCGACAGCGTGCCGGCCCTGGCGATCCTGGTCTGCGTGCTGGCCGCGCCCGTGGGCGCGGGCATCCTGCCGCTGCTCTGGGGCACGCTGCTGGGCTACGCCATCCAGGCCGTCTGGCAGGACGCCCTGGCGCGGCGCGCGGACCGCGTCCCGATGCGGCCGCGCCTGAGCCGGCACGCGCCGCAATGGTCCAGCCTGGCCGCCGCCGCGGGCATCATGCTGGTCGGCCAGCTGGCCATGAGCTTCGTCGGCCCCATCGACCAGTACACGGCCGCCGGGCTGGGTGCCAACGCCAACGCCACCCTGGGCTACGCGGCGCGGCTGCTGTCGCTGATGATCGGGCTGGGGGCGGCCTCGGTCGGCCGCGCGGCCCTGCCGGTGCTGGCCGACATCCAGGCGCGCGGCGACGCGGCGCACGCCCGCGCCATGGCGCTGAAATGGTCGTTCGTCCTGCTGGCGCTCGGCGCCTGCGTGGTGCTGGCCGGCTGGTGGCTGGCGCCGTGGCTGGTGTCGCTGCTGTTCGAGCGCGGCGCCTTCACGGCGCAGGACACGATCGCCGTGGCGCACGTGCTGCGCTGGGGCATGCTCCAGCTGCCGTTCTATTTCGGCGTGCTGATCCTGGTGCAACTGCTGGCCAGCCAGAACCGCTACGGCTGGATGGCCGCGATCGCCGTCCTGAATTTCGGCCTCAAGGCCTGGATGAACACCGTGCTCGCGCCTTCCATGGGCGCGGCGGGCATCATGCTGGCGACCGCCCTGATGTACGCCCTGTCCTACGTCTGCTACCTGGGCCTGGCCTGGCGCGTGCGGCCGTCGGGGGAGGCGCCATGAACGCGCCGGAGCGCCCCCTGCGCGAATCCGGCGGCGCGCCGCCCGCAGCCGGGCCGGCCGCCGACCGGATCGATCTGATGATCGTCATCCATTCGCTGCGCGGCGGCGGCGCCGAGCGCGTGGCCGTGGACCTGGCCGCCGCCTGGCGGGCGCGCGGCTGCCGGGTGATGATCGTGACCCAGACGGACGACCGCCAGGACGCCTATCCGCTGCCCGACGGCGTGCGGCGCCACGCCCTGGGGCTGGCCGGCGAGAGCGCGGGCCCGCTGGGCGCCCTGTGGGGCAACCTGCTGCGGGTCGCGGCGCTGCGCCGGCTGGTGCGCCGCCACCGTCCGGCCGTGGTGCTGGGCATGATGACCCGGGGCTCGGTGCTGGCCGTGCTGGCCGCGCGCGGGCGCAGCCGCGTGATCGCCACCGAGCACGCCCATCCGCCCAGCCTGCCGCTGCCGGCGTTCTGGGAACGGCTGCGCCGCTGGACCTACCCGCGCGCCGACGCGGTCATCGCCCTGACCCGGGGGACGGCGCAGTGGCTCGACGCGCACCTGCCCGGGGTGCGCGCCCAGGTCATCCCCAATGCCGTGCGCTGGCCGCTGGCCGACGGCGAGCCCGTGCTGGAGCCGCCGCCCGCGCCCGGCCGGCGCCGGCTGCTGGCCGTGGGCCGGCTGCATCCGGTCAAGGGCTTCGACGGCCTGCTGCGGGCCTTCGCCC
>OFJB01000498.1_pt1 | contig 19101 bp, 9 predicted proteins | sample 1775081 | NCBI WGS metagenome assembly OFJB01 (sample SAMN08195771, study PRJEB24354) | sludge metagenome | isolation source: initial sludge from phenol fed wastewater aerobic bioreactor | place: India: Nagpur | collected 2016-06-05
ATCACGCTGATGAAGGGCCAGCCCCTGGCCTACAACAAGGACAACCAGGAAGACAAGGAGCCGCTGTTCGACACCGTGGACACGCTCAAAGACACGCTGCGCATCTTTGCCGAGATGGTCGGCGGCCAGCTGAACCCTGCCACGGGCAAGAAAGAAGGCGGCATCACCGTCAACGCCCAGGCCATGGAACAAGCCGCGCTCAAGGGCTACGCCACCGCCACCGACCTGGCCGACTACCTGGTCAAGAAGGGCCTGCCCTTCCGCGATGCGCATGAAACCGTGGCGCACGCAGTGAAGGCGGCGACCTCGCACAACTGCGATTTGTCTGAATTGCCCCTGAATGTGCTGCAAGGCTTTCATCCACAGATCGAGAAGGATGTGTATGAGTGCCTGAGCCTGCGCGGCTCGCTCAACGCCCGTAACACGCTGGGCGGTACCGCCCCAGCGCAAGTGCGTGCCCAGCTGGCCCGCCACCGCGCCCGCCTGGCCTGATCTTTGCACTGCCGCTTGACCTTCTACCCTGGAGCTTTTTCATGACAACTTCTCGCCGCAGCCTGCTGTCCCGCCTTGTGCGCACAGGTGCTTTTGTGGGGGCCGCACTGGCCGTGGGCCTGGCGTCTGCCCAGCAGGCCAAGCCCATTCGCCTGCTCGTGGGCTTTCCGCCCGGCGGCGGCACGGACGCCATTGCGCGCACCTTGTCCGAGAAGCTCAAGGACGAGCTGGGCCAGCCCGTGGTGGTGGAAAACCGCCCCGGCGCGGGCGGCCAGATTGCGGCGCAGACCCTCAAGGCCTCAGCGCCCGATGGCACCACGCTGTTCCTCACGCACGACCACACCATCTCCATCCTGCCCCAGGTGGTGAAGAACCCCGGCTACGAACCCGCGCGCGACTTTGTGGCGGTGGGCGGTTTTGCCACGTTTGTGAACGCGTTTGCCGTGTCGGGCGGCACGCCGGCCAAGTCATTCACCGAGTACGTGGGCTGGGTCAAGGCCTCGGGCGGCGGCAAGGGGGCCGTGGGCATTCCCGCCCCGGCGTCCACGCCGGAGTTTCTGGTCAAGCTGATCGGGCAGAAGTACCAGCTGGACCTGGTGTCCGCACCCTACCGGGGCAGCGCCCCCATGATGGCCGATATGCTGGGCAACCAGATCAGCGCGGGCGTGGCCTCGGTGCAGGACTTCATGGAAAACCACAAGGCCGGCAAGGTACGTGTGGTGGGCGTGCTGGGCACCAAGCGCCAGGCCTCCATGCCCGACGTCCCCACGTTCGACGAGATGGGCCTCAAGGGCTTTGAAGACCTGCCGTACTACGGCATCTACGCCCCCACCGGCACGCCGCAAAAGTTCATCACCGACTTCTCGAACGCGCTGGCCAAGGTCGTGGCCCAGCCCGATGTGCGCGAACACCTCACGGCCATGGGCCTCACGGTGGGCTACATGTCGCCCCAGCAGCTGGCCACGCGCGAAAAGGCCTACACCGAAGCCTGGACGCGCATCATCAAGACTAGCGGGTTCGTGGCGCAATAAGGGCTGTCAAACGGGCGGCGGGTCATACACCTGTCCCCGCCCCGATTCGCAGCGCCGGCGGTGAGTCCCCTGAGAGGGGCGACAGGAAGCCATCTCCCCGACCGGACTGGATGCCATCCCAGCGGCCTGCGTCTGCGCATTCGGTGCTGGCTGGGCTGCGCAGACCATGGCACCATCCGGCACCCACCCCGGACCTCATTCATGCCCACCAGCCGCCTTCCTTCGAACTGGATCCATCACCGGTACCTGCCCCTTGCGGTGGGCGTGTGCAGTAGCACACTGGCCGCCTTGCTGGCCTGGGTGGTCATCGACATCTCCCACACCAAGGCACGTGCCGAGATTGCCGCACAGGCGCAAAGCCATCTGCTGCAGATCCGCGACCGCCTGGACCGGCAGTTGCAGAGCACGTTGTCGGTGCCCGAAACGGTGTCCGCCTTCATTGCCGCACAAGGCAGCATGTCGCCCGACATCTTTGCCACCGTGGTGGGCCGCCTGCTAGAGCACCAGCGCAATATCCGCAACCTGGCCCTGGCGCCCGACAACGTCATCAGCGACGTGTACCCGCGCGTGGGCAATGAGCGGGCGATTGGCCTGCGGTACCTGGACAACCCGCAGCAGCGTGGCGCGGTGGAGCGGGCGATCCAGACCCGCCGCACGGTTGTTGCGGGCCCCATTCCGCTGGTGCAAGGGGGGCTCGGCATCATCAGCCGCACGCCGGTGTTTCTGGCGCATCCGCCGGGGCGTGCACCGGTGGGCGGGCCCCGTTACTGGGGCATCGTGTCGCTCACCGTCAATGCCGACACCCTGTTCGCCGATGTGGGCCTGAACTCTGACCAGATGGGTTTTCAGGTGGCGGCACGCGGGCTGGATGCCATGGGCGCGCAGGGCGCGGTGTTCATCGGCCGCCCTCAGTTGTTCGACGAGGACCCGGCCATGCTCGATGTGCCGTTGCCGGGGGGCGGCAGCTGGATCCTGGGCGCGGTCCCCACGGGCGGGTGGGGGGCTGCAGGCCGTGCACCCGCGCTGGTGGTGATGCTGGCCTACGCGTTCGCGCTGGTGCTGGGTCTGTTGAGCGCACGGCTGGTACGGGCCCATCAACAGGTGCTGGCCCTGGCCAGCCACGACCGCCTGACGGGGCTGCCCAACCGGCGCCTGTTTGAAGACCGCTTGTCGCAGGCGGTGCTGACGGCCTACCGCGACCACCGTGCTGGCGCGTTGCTGCTGGTGGATCTGGATGGCTTCAAGGCCGTGAACGACAGTCTGGGGCATGGCAGTGGCGACCAAGTGCTGGTGCGTGTGGCGCAGCGTCTGGCCGGACTGGCGCGCGCCAATGACACCGCCGCCCGCCTGGGTGGCGACGAATTTGCCCTGGTGCTGAACGCCGTGGCGTCCCCCGAGGCCGCCATGGAAATGGCCCAGAAGGTGCTGGCAGCGCTGGTGGCACCCATCGGGCTGGACAGTGGCCAACACGTGCTGACCGGTGCGAGCATTGGGGTGGCGTTGTTCCAGGGCCCTGCGGTGGAGTCGATGCCGGCGCTCATGGACCGGGCGGACCGGGCGCTGTACACCAGCAAGCGCAGCGGCAAAGGGCTGGCGATACTGGCCGAAGCCCCGGGAGTTGCCGAGCCGCCGCCGGAGACCTCCACGCCATCGGCGTGAGAGGCGGGTTTTGCCGATATCCAACAAAAATAGCTGCAGGCGCCAGTACATCAAGCGCTTGCAGCTATATTTTTAGGAGTGCAGCCTGTCGCAAGGTTGCCGTTCAGTCCGCAACCTGGTCACAGCATGGCCGTGCGCTGCTGCTCGGCGCGCGATGCGCCAATGGCGGTCTCCACGTTCTTGACCTCTTCGGGCGGGGGCAGCACGGCGGGCATGCCCAGGGCCTGAATGGCCAGTTCGCGGCACCAGCCCTTGGTGTGGTACAGGTGGTGGTCCTCGTCTTTTTCCACCGCCTTGTGGGCCACCTTGAGGGTGTGGCCCACATCGCCCGTGGCCACCTTGGCGACCTGGCCCAGCAGCTCCCAGTTGGCGTGGTCCTTGGTCTCCGCGTGCACCACACATTCGCAGGCCACCAGCTGTGCGGCGTCGGGGCTGCCAGACTTTTTGGCCAGCTGCATCGCCTGGACCAGGGACATGCCAATGTGCTTGACCACGGCCCGCGTGGGCGACTGCGCATCGGGGTCCAGGCCCAGGGCATCGCAGATGCCGCGCACCACGTTCTGGTGCGCCAGCGTTTCTTCCAGATAGCCTTCCCATTCCTTCTTCAGGTCGGGGTTGATGGCGCAGGTGAGGGCGGTACGGTACACCTGTTCGCCGCCGAGTTCGGTCTCCATCATCTGCAGGACGAGGTCGTCGAGTTGATGGCTGTCGTAGTGGCTTTTGGGCATGGTGACTCCTTGGGGGTGGTGGGTGAACAAAAGGGGGCGATGCGGTCAGGCCAGGGTGCGCACTTGCGGCTCGCGGTCCCACTGGCGGGTCTGGGCGGCAGCGATGAAGCCCTGTACATCGGCCGGGTCCACCACGCCTGCATCGGGCTCGATGCCACCGGCCTGCAGGATGGCCCGCGTGCCCTTGCAGGCGGCAATGGCCTTGAGGTGGCCGAACGCGTCGCGGAACCAGTCCACGGCCGCCGCCTCTTTGGCCAGCTGTGCGCCCATGTCGGGCGGCAGGATGGAGGCCACGGCGTCAAACACTGCCGACGGTGTGCCCGCCAGCTGGCCGTCGGCGGGCAGCAGCGTGCCGTCTTTCAGCACGGCACCGCCCACCTTGGGCGCGACGATCTTCACGGTGGCGCCGACTTTCTCCAGCGCCTTGCGCAGGTTGGCCACCGAGGTGCCGTTGGAGCCATCGGCCACCAGGATGCCGATACACCGGCCCTGCAGCGTGGGCTTCATGCGGTCGATGATGCGCAGCGCGGGCGACAGGGGCAGGTCCTGCACCGGCTCGGTGGTGGCGGGGGCGGGCGGCAGGGCTTGCAGGCCCAGGCCATCGGCCACGCGCTGGGCCAGGTCAGCATCGACATGCAGCAGATGGCCCACCACGGCTTCGCGCACATGGGGTGTGCCCACCTTGGACAGCTCGAACACCAGCGCTGACGCCATGTGCGCCTGCTCCAGCGGGCTCTGGCTGCGGTAGAACATGCGCGCCTGGCTGTAGTGGTCGGCAAAGCTCTCGGGGCGCACGCGGCCCTTCACGCCGTCGTCGGCCTGGGCAACATGGCGAAAGCCTTGCGCCAGTGAGGCGCGGGGCGTGTCGCCCTGCAGGCTGCTGGGTTCGTAGTTGACGCGGCCCTTGGGCACCTGCATCTGCATGTGGCCGTCGCGCTGCAGGTTGTGGAACGGGCACTTGGGCGCGTTGATGGGGATCTGCGCAAAATTGGGCCCGCCCAGGCGCGACAGCTGCGTGTCCAGGTACGAGAACAGGCGGCCCTGCAGCAGCGGGTCGTTGCTGAAGTCGATGCCCGGCGGCACATTGGCGGGGCAGAAGGCCACCTGCTCGGTCTCGGCAAAAAAGTTGTCGGGCCAGCGGTTGAGCACCATGCGGCCGACGGGCTGCAGGGGTACCAGCTCTTCGGGGATGAGTTTGGTCGGGTCCAGGTGGTCAAAGGGGAAGCGCTGGGCGTCTTCTTCGGTGAACAGCTGTACCGACAGCTCCCACTCGGGGAAGTCGCCCGCCTCGATGGACTCGAACAGGTCGCGCCGGTGGAAGTCGTTGTCGGCCGACTGCAGCTTGACCGCCTCGTCCCACACGGTGGACTGGATGCCCAGCTTGGGCCGCCAGTGGAACTTCACAAACGTGCTCTCGCCCGCCGCGTTGAGCAGGCGGAAGCTGTGCACGCCAAAGCCTTCCATCATGCGCAGGCTGCGCGGGATGGTGCGGTCGCTCATGGCCCACATGATCATGTGCAGGGTTTCGGGCATCAGCGAGACAAAGTCCCAGAAGGTGTCGTGCGCGCTGGCAGCCTGCGGAAAGCCCCGGTCGGGCTCCATCTTCACGGCGTGTACCAGGTCCGGGAATTTCATTGCGTCCTGGATGAAGAACACGGGGATGTTGTTGCACACCAGGTCCCAGTTGCCTTCGGGCGTGTAGAACTTGACGGCAAAGCCGCGCACATCGCGCGGTGTGTCCACCGAGCCCGCGCCACCGGCCACGGTGGAAAAGCGGGTGAACACAGGGGTCTGCACCCCTAGCTCGGTCAGCACCTTGGCGGTGGTGTACTTTTTGAGCGAGTGCGTGAGTTCAAAGAAGCCATGGGCCGCTGTGCCCCGTGCATGCACGATGCGCTCGGGAATGCGTTCATGGTCAAAGTGAGTGATCTTCTCGCGCAGGATGAAGTCTTCCAGCAGCGCCGGGCCGCGCGGCCCTGCGCGCAGCGAGTTCTGGTTGTCGGCAACCGGAATACCCTGCTGTGTGGTCAGTACCGGGTGCTTGCCGCCAGCCTGTTGCTGCAGTTCGCCCGCATTGCCGCGAAAGTTGTCGGACTGGGTGGAAGAGGGCAGGGCAGACGGCGATTTGTGGGCCGCGCTGCGCGAGGTAGGGGGTCGTGCCATGGGCGCTCCTGAGGGTGCGTGGGGTAAAACGAAGCCGTCATCTTTGGGCGCTCAGCAGGGGCAGCGGGTAGGACACGGCCCCATCGGCACGTCGTCATGCACAGGAGATACCCAAGGGCCCGCTCGATACGTAAGTGCTTGCAACACACACCCGCGCGACATGGCACTTTGTTACGCTTGCCGGTTCCTTCGGAGGGGATAGCGTGAACGCAAAAAAATGGATGTTGGCCGCCAGCCTGTCTCTGGTGGCCTGGGGGGCGCAGGCCCTGCAGATCACCAGCTTCTCGCCCCAGGGCGAGGTGGCGCGCGTGCGCCAGGTGGTGGCCAAGTTCGATAGCGCTGCGGTCAATTTCGGCGACCCCAAGGCGCCCGCGCCGCTGAGCCTGAGCTGCAGCGACGCCAGCGTCACCAAGGGCACGGGGCGCTGGACCGGCGAGCGCGAGTGGGTGTTTGACTTCGAGCGCGACCTGCCGCCGGGCGTGCGATGCACCGCCAGCGTCAAGCCAGGCTTCAAATCGGCCGCTGGCGCAGAGCTGACGGGCGCCAAGAGCTATCAGTTCAATAGCGGCGGGCCGTTTGTGCAGAACCTCCGCCCCAGCACCTACGAGCAGATCGACGAGGAGCAGTTCTTTGTGCTGTTCCTCAACGGCGCCGCCACCACGGCCAGCGTGCAGGCCAACGTGTGGTGCACGGCCGAAGGCGTGGGCGAGCGCATCCCCGTGCGCCCGATCGAAGGAGCCCAGCGCGCCGAGATCCTCAAGGGCCTGGGGCTTGAGAAAGACGCCGCACGCGATCCCTTGTCGTTTGCCACGCTGGCCTGCAACCGCCGGTTCACCTCGGGCTCGCGCATGCAGATCGTGTTCGGCAAGGGTGTGGCAACGCCCAGCGGCGTGGCCAACACGGTGGAAAAGCGCTTCGACTTCAAGGTGCGCGAGCCGTTCTCGGCCGAATTCAACTGCGAGCGTGAAAACGCCCAGGCGGCCTGCCTGCCCATCCGGCCGATGATGCTGTCGTTCAATGCGCCCGTGCCGCGCAAGCTGGCCGCAGCCATTCGCCTCCAGTCCGCCAAGGAAACCCTCAAGCCCCAGATCGATGGCGGCGCAGAAGGCGTCCAGGCCGATGCCCTGGTCAACAGCCTGCAGTTCAACGCGCCGCTGGCCGAGAACACGGCCTTCACCATCGAGCTGCCCAAGGACTTCAAGGACGCCTCGGGCCGCCCGCTGCGCAATGCGGACAACTTCCCGCTCAAGGTCTCTACCGGCGGCATGCCGCCGCTGGCCAAGTTTGCGGCGGCGCCGTTTGGCATCGTGGAGCGTTTTGCTGAAGGCCCCGCGTCGGACAACCCGCCTGCGCTGCTGCCCGTGACGCTGCGCAATGTGGAGGCTGCCCTGCGTGTGCAGGGCCTGCAGGCGGGCACCGCCACAGCCAACGCGCCAGCGGGCAAGGTGAGCACGCTCAAGCCCCGTACCGACGCGGACATCATTGCCTGGTTCCGTAAGGTGCAGCGCTACGACAACTATGTGGTGAACCGCAAGCAGGCGCGCCAGGACGTGACCGGCCCCCTGCCCAAGGTGCTGGATGACGACAAGGAATACGTGCAGTCGCGCATGCTGTCGCTGCTGGCGGGCAAGGGCGGCGTCAAGACGCTGGACCTGCCCAAGCCCTCGAGCAACGACCCGCGTCCGTTCGAGGTGGTGGGCATTCCGCTCACGCCTGGCTTCCATGTGGTGGAGATCGCGTCGCAAAAGCTCGGCGCCTCGCTGCTGGACGACCGCCATGGCGAAGGCCGTACGATGTATGTGCGCACCTCGGCGCTGGTGACCAACCTGGGGGTGCATTTCAAGCTCGGCCGCGAAAACGCCATGGCCTGGGTCACCACGCTGGACAAGGGCCAGCCCGTGCAAGGCGCTACGGTGCGCGTGTCGGACTGCCGGGGCAACGAACTGGCCAACGCCACCACCGATGCCCAGGGCATAGCCCGCATCGAAGGGCTCTCGCCCGAGCCGCCGGGCTGCAATTCCAATTCTGAGGACGAGGTCGGCCAGTCGTACTTTGTGAGCGCCCGCCACAAGGGGGGCGATGGCGTCGAGGACATGGCCTTCACCTGGAGCGACTGGCAGCGCGGCATCGAGCCCTGGCGCTTCAATGTGCCCACCAGCCGGTCTCCATCGCCGGACGAGCGCGCCCACACGATCTTTGACCGCACGCTGTTCCGTGCGGGCGAAACCGTGTCCATGAAGCATCTGCTGCGCGCCGAAACGCGCCAGGGCTTTGCCCTGCCGGGGTCGCGTCCCGACACCCTCGTCATCACCCACCTGGGCAGTGGCCAGCAGTTCACCCAGCCCCTGGTGTGGCGCGGCACGGCCACCGGCGGGCTCAGTGCGCAAAGCACTTTTGCCATTCCGCCCGCTGCCAAGCTGGGCGTGTACCAGGTCGAGCTGGGGGGCAACGGCACGGTGAATGGCAGCCTGGCGTCGGGCTCGTTCCGCGTGGAGGAGTTCCGCCTGCCCGTGCTGGAAGGCCGCATCGCCCCGGTCGAGAAAAAGGCGCTGGTGCGCGTGCGCTCGGTGCCCACCGACGTGCAGATCAACTACGTGGCCGGTGGCGGCGCTGCCAACCTGCCGGTGCGCGTGTCGGCCCTGGTGCGCGGCAAGTCCCTGGAGTTCAGCGACTACGACACCTTCCGCTTCAACCCGCCCCGCAAGCGCGAGCAGAGCAACGCCAACAGCGACGACGAAGAAGCCACCGCCAGCCAGGACGCGCGCGTGATTGCCGACAAGCTGCCGCTCACGCTGGACAAGAACGGTGCGGGCAAGGTCACCATCGACAACGTGCCCCAGGCCCGCCAGCCGCAGGAGCTGCTGCTGGAGGCCACCTATGCCGACCCCAATGGCGAGGTGCAGACCCTGCGCAGCACGCAGACGCTGTGGCCTGCCGGTGTGGTCGCGGGCATCAAGACCGAAGGCTGGGTGTCTGCGCGCCAGAAGATTCGCTTCCAGGCGCTGGCGCTGCAGCACAACGGCAAGCCGGCGGCCGACACCTCGCTGCAGGTGCAGGCGGTGGCACGCATCACCACCACCACGCGCAAACGCATGGTGGGCGGCTTCTACAGCTACGACAACCAGACCGAAACCAAAGACCTGGGCACGCTGTGCACCGGCAAGAGCGACGCGCGCGGCCTGCTGCTGTGCGAGGCCAAGCTCGACGAGGCGGGCGAGGTGGAGCTGGTGGCCACGGCCACCGACAAGGACGGCAACACCAGCGTGGCCGCGTCGTCGGTATGGGTGACGCGACAGGGCGAGCTGTGGTTTGGCGGCGAAGACCACGACCGCATCGACCTGCTGGCCGAGAAGAAGAGCTACCAGCCCGGCGAGACCGCCAAGTTCCAGGTGCGCATGCCGTTCCGCTTTGCCACGGCACTGGTGGCGGTGGAGCGCGAGGGCATCATCGACACGCAGGTGGTGCAGCTCAACGGCCAGGACCCCACGGTGAGCCTGAAGGTGCAGCCCGACTGGGGCCCCAACGTGTACGTGAGCGTGCTGGCCCTGCGCGGCCGCCTGCGCGAGGTGCCGTGGTACAGCTTCTTCACCTGGGGCTTCAAGGCGCCGCGCGAGTGGTGGAACTCGTTCTGGTACGAGGGCAAGGAATACCAGGCGCCCACGGCGCTGGTGGATCTGTCCAAGCCCGCCTACCGCCTGGGTGTGGCTGAAATCCGCGTGGGCACACAGGCCCACCAGATCGATGTGAAGGTGTTGGCCGACAAGGAGAGCTACGCCGTGCGTGGCAAAGCCCAGGTCACCATCACCGCCACGCTGCCGGGCGGCAAGCCCGCCGCCAATGCCGAAGTGGCCCTGGCCGCTGTGGACCAGGCCCTGCTGGAGCTGATGCCCAACAACAGCTGGAACCTGCTCGAAGCCATGCTGCAGCGCCGCAGCTGGGGCGTGGAGACATCGACCGCGCAGATGGAAATCATCGGCCGGCGCCACTACGGCAAGAAGGCCGTGCCCGCTGGGGGTGGTGGGGGCAAGTCACCCACGCGCGAGTTGCTGGACACCCTGCTGCTGTGGGAGCCCGCACTCAAGCTTGACGCCAACGGCCAGGCCAAGGTGACCGTGCCGCTCAACGATGCACTGACCACCTTCAAGATCGTGGCGGTGGCCGATGCGTCCACCGGGCTGTTTGGCACGGGCAGCACCAGCATCCGCGCCACGCAAGACCTGCAGATCATCAGCGGCCTGCCGCCGCTGGTGCGTGAGGACGACCAGTTCCGCGCGCAGATCACGCTGCGCAACACCACCAAGGCCGCCATGAAGGTGGAGGTGGCACCACGCGCCACGTTGCTGGACCTGAAGCCGCAGACCATCGACATCCCGCCAGGAGAGTCGCGTGAGGTGGCCTGGGACGTAACGGCCCCCGCGCAGCTGGCGCAGACGCGCGCCGAGGCCATCCTGTGGGAGATCGAAGCCAAGGACCAGGTCAGCGGCGCCCGCGACGCCCTCAAGGCCCGCCAGCGCATCGTGCAGGCGGTGCCGCTCACGGTGCAGCAGGCCACGCTGGTGCAGGTGGACGGTAGCTACAACCTCGATGTGAACCCACCCGCCGACGCATTGCCCGGCCGGGGCGGCCTCAAGATGTCGCTGCAGCCCAAGCTGGCCGAAGGCCTGCCCGGCGTGCGCGACTGGTGGGCCCGCTACCCGTTTGCCTGCCTGGAGCAAAAGACCAGCAAGGCCGTGGGCCTGCGCGACGGCGCGCTGTGGCAGACCGTGGTGGCGCAGTTGCCCACGTACCTCGACAGCGATGGCCTGGCCAATTACTTCCCGCCGCGCGACGGCGACGCCAACCGGGGCAGCGACACCCTCACGGCCTATGTGCTGGCCGCCACGCACGAGGCCGCCAGCATCAACCCCGCGTTTGCCCTGCCCGACGAAGCCCGCGCGCCCATGGAGCGTGGCCTGATCGCGTTTGTGGAAGGCCGCATCCAGCGCAACTTCTGGAGCCCGCGCAAGGACCTGGACATGCGCAAGGTGGCCGCGCTCGAAGCGCTGTCGCGCTACGGCAAGGCCCAGGGCCGCATGGTGAGCAGCATCACCATCGCGCCCAACCAGTGGCCTACCCACACGGTGATCGACTGGGTGAATGTGCTCAAGCGCGTGGCCGATGTGCCCGAGCGCGACAAGCGCCTGGCCGAGGCGATGCAGATCCTGCGCGGCCGCCTGTCGTTCCAGGGCACCAAGCTCATCTTCAGCAACGAGCAGGACGACTACTGGTGGTGGCTGATGCAGAACGGCGACGTGAACACCGCCCGCCTGATGCTGGCCGTGATGGACGACCCGGCCTGGAAGGACGACATGGGCCGTCTGGCCAACGGCTTCATCAGCCGCCAGCAGGCGGGCGCCTGGCACACCACCACGGCCAACCTGTGGGGCGGCCTGGCGCTGGAAAAATTCAGCGCCAAGTTCGAGGCCACACCGGTGTCGGGCACCACCAAGGCCAGCATGGGCGGCAACACCGCCAGCGTGGACTGGAGCAAGGTGGACCGCGTGAAGGCATCGGACGCCACCGGTGCTCCCAACCAGATCACCTGGTTTGGCGCGCCCGCATCGCCCGGCAACCTCAAGAACAACGGCATGTTCCTGCCCTGGGCAAGTGGTGCGGGCAAGGCGGGCGGCAAGGAGCAGCTGGCCGTCACGCACCAGGGCTCGGGCAAGCCCTGGCTCACGCTGCAGTCGGTGGCGGCCATTGATCTCAAGGCCCCGTTCGCGGCAGGCTATGCGATCAAGAAGACCATCACCCCGGTGGAGCAGGCCAACAAGTCGCTGCCCGCTGGCCAGTACACACGCGGCGACGTGCTGCGCGTGACGCTGGAGGTCAACGCCACGGCCGACATGACCTGGGTGGCGATCACCGACCCCATCCCGGGTGGCGCCACCATCCTGGGCAGTGGCCTGGGTCGCGATTCCGAGATCGCCACGCAGGGCGAGAAGAAGAGCGGCGCCGGCTGGCCCGCGTTTGAGGAGCGCAGCTTCGAGTCCTTCCGCAGCTACTACGAGTACCTGCCCAAGGGCACCGTCAAGATGGAGTACACCGTGCGCCTGAACAACGCGGGCGACTTTGCGCTGCCGCCCAGCCGCGTCGAGGCCATGTATGCGCCCGAGATGTTTGGCGAACTGCCCAACGCACGGGTGAAGGTGCAGGTGGCCAAATAAGCTGCGACGCTCCAACGCCACTCTGTCATAACGCCGCCATGCACCGCCTTGCCCATCGCCCACCCCAGGCCTTCATGCCATGAGCCTCAGCGTCTTTCTGGAGCTGAGGTTCTGGCTGCTGGTGGGGTTCTCGCTGGTGCTGCCGGTGGGCATCTATGCGCTGCTGCTGGTCACCCGGTCGATCTCGCGCTGGGCGGTGCTGGGGTTTGGGGTGGCGCTGGTGCTCATTGCGGGCGTGGATGTGTACCTGTTGCAGTCCATCGCCGCGCAGGCCAAGAGCACGCCGTCGCTGGCCGACGATGCGTGGTTCAGTTCCGAGCTGACGATTGCGCTGTACCTGCTGCCGGTGGTGTTCGGCGGCATCGGCGTCAATCTGATCTCGCACGTGCTGCTGCGCCACCTGACCGAGGCCGAGGGGCGGTTTGACCGTGAGCACTCCGATCGTTGAGTCGTGAGGCGCTTACGATGTTCAGGTCCCTTCGTTTTCAGAAAGTCAAACCGCCATGATCCTGGGTCTCGCTGCCAACCGCCTGCACCACCACACCGAAGACGCGGCGCTCTTTTCCTGGTTGCGCGCCTGCGAGGCGGGCATCCGGGAACTGCAGCTGGGGCTGCACGCCGTGGGTCGCACGCACGATGCCATCGTCGCTGCGGGCATGCTGCAGGGGTACCGCCCGCTGGTGCGCTATCCGTACGGGCGCGACGGTGGGCTGATGAAAGTGGTGGCAGAGGTGGTGGGCATGGGGGAAGGGCGCACGCTCGATGGCGCGATTTACCTCACCGACCCAGTGGACCCTTCTTCCATCTTCCCCGAGGCGCTGGCCCTCAAGCGGCAGTGCGTGATCCATGGCAAGCCGTTTCTCTCCACCGTGGCCAGCGCACGAGACTGGATCGAGATGGAGCGCATCCACGCCGGGCTGGCGCCCGACCCACAGGCCGACCGGTTTCATGACCATGGCAACCAGACGCTGGCGCTGATTGCGCACGACGCGTGCAAACAGGCCATGCTCGACTTTGCCGATCGCAACTTTGATGTGCTGTCGCAGTTTCGCCACCGGGTAGCCACTGGCACCACGGGCCAGCGACTGAACGCCCTGGCGTGGAGCAAGGGCTGGCCCGAGGGGCAGCCCTGGGTGCAGCGCTTCAACAGCGGGCCGCTGGGTGGCGACGCGCAGATTGCCGACCTGGTGCTGGAGCGCCGTTGCCACCGCGCCGTTTTTTTTGAGGACCCGCATGTGGCGCGCCAGCACGAGGCCGACATCCAGCTGCTGGAGCGCGCCGTGACCACCGCCACGCACGACGCGGTGTGTGTCACCGTGCCAAGCGTGGCGCAGCGCTGGTGCGACGCCGTGCGCCTGCGCGCAGCGCGCTGATGGCGCTTTTTTTTATCTCTGCGCGTTTGTGTTCCTTCCCTTCGATTTCTTCTTCACCTTGCGCCTGCGAACGCAGGCCGCTGCGCTGGTGCTGGCGGCCTGCGCCTCGGGCGCCTGGGCCATTCCCACGTTTGACGAGGTGCGCGCGGACTTCAAGCCGTCGGACACCCTGATCCTCTCGCGCGAAGGCGAGGTGCTGCAGCGCCTTCGCACCGATGCCACCGTGCGGCGCGGCCAGTGGGTGCCGCTGGCCGATGTGTCGCCCGCGCTGCGCCAGGCGCTGGTGCTGAGCGAGGACAAGCGCTTTTTTGAACACAGCGGCGTGGACTGGCGCGCCGCGTCGGCCGCCGCCTGGGGCAACCTGTGGAACCAGCGTACACGCGGGGCCAGCACCATCACCATGCAACTGGCCGGCCTGCTCGACGGCGACTGGCGCCAGGGCCCGGGCGGGCGCACCGTGGCGCAAAAGCTGGGCCAGACCGTGGCCGCCCAGGTGCTGGACCGGCGCTGGCGCAAGGACCAGATCTTGGAGGCGTACCTCAACCTCGTACCGTTCCGCAGCGAGCTGGTGGGCATCGACGCCCTGAGCCGCACGCTGTTCGACAAGGCGGCCCACGGCCTGGACGACCGCGAAGCTGCGGTGGCAGCGGCGCTGGTGCGCGCGCCCAACGCACGGCCTGCGCTGGTGGCACAGCGTGCCTGCGGGGTACTGCGCGACATGCAGCAGCGCCCCTCCACCCCTGTCTCGCCCGCTGCACCGGCGGCGCGCGTGGACTGCGATGCGCTGGACCTGTTCACTACGGCCGCATTGCAACGCCGCGCGTTCGATGCAAGCGAGGGTGTGGCGCCACACTTTGCGCGCTACCTGCTGCGCCAGCGGGACAAGGACAGCGCCGTGCCCGAGCGGGTGACCAGCACCTTGCGCGCGCCGCTGCAACGCTTTGCGATGCAGAGCCTGCAGCAGCACCTGCGCGAACTGCGGGGGCGCCATGTGGAAGACGGCGCGGTGCTGGTGCTGGACAACGCCACGGGCGCCGTGCTGGCCTGGGTCGGGTCGTCCGGCCAGCTCAGCCAGGCCAGCGAGGTCGATGGCGTGCTGGCCCTGCGCCAGCCGGGTTCCACGCTCAAGCCTTTTTTGTATGCCCAGGCGATTGCAGAGCGGCGGCTCACAGCGGCGTCGCTGGTAGAGGATTCTCCCGCGCAGATCACCACGGCGGGGGGGCTCTACATCCCGCAGAACTATGACCGCCAGTTCAAGGGCTGGGTGTCGGTGCGCACGGCGCTGGCCGCGTCGCTCAACGTGCCGGCGGTGCGCACCTTGGTCATGGTCACGCCCGATGCCTTCCATCGCCAGCTCGGCGCTGTCGGAATGCCGCTGCGCGAAAGTGGCGACTACTTTGGCTACAGCCTGGCACTGGGCAGCCCCGAGGTGCCGTTGCTGCACCTGACCAATGCCTTCCGCACACTCGCCAACGGCGGGCGGGCGAGTCCTGTTGCAGGCACGCTCGCCAACGGCGAGCGACAAGGCACCGTAGCCTCGGCCGATACCAAGCCCCGCTTCACGCCCGCCATCGACCCACGCGCCGCCTTCATCGTGGGCGACATCCTGTCCGACGGCAACGCACGCGCACGCACCTTTGGCACCGACAGCGTGCTGGCCACCCGCTTCTGGACGGCCGTGAAAACCGGCACCAGCAAGGACATGCGCGACAACTGGGCCGTGGGGTGGTCGGAGCGCTACACCGTGGGCGTGTGGGTGGGCAACGCCAGCGGCGCAGCCATGCACGAGGTCAGCGGCACCAGCGGTGCGGCACCTATCTGGGCGGCGGTGATGGGCTTTCTGCACGCCCGCGAGCCCAGTCGCGCGCCCAAGGCCCCTCAGGGGCTGGTGCGGGCGGCCGTGCGGTTCGGTCCGGGGCCGTCGCCGGGCGCGGGGGCGCCCCCGCCGCTGGAGGCCGCGCGCGACGAGTGGTTTGTTCCCGGCACGCAGCAGCCGTTGTTTGCTATCGATTTGATAGCTGACGAGGCTTATAGCACTGGCGCATCCGGCCCAAAAACCTCCAAAAATACCGCCCGTACCCCTGCAGAGCCTGCATCGGCTTCTGCCGCCGCCCCGGCGCGCATCACTGCCCCTGCATCCGGCACGGTGATCGCGCTGGACCCGGACATTCCGCCCGCGCGCCAGCGCCTGCAGTTCACCGCCACGCGCGATGCGGTGCAGTGGCGGCTGGACGGCAAACCGCTGGGCCGTGGGGCCCGGGTGCCCTGGCTGCCCTGGCCGGGCCGGCATGTGGTGCAGATCACCGACGCCCAAGGCCAGGTGTTGGACGAGGTGCGGCTGGAGGTGCGCGGCGCCGGTGTGGCGGCGACCCCCACCCGGGCAGGTGCACATTGACGCTGGCAAACCCGAGGAATACGGTGTGAATTCAGGCTAAGTCTCGGTTAAGGCGGCTGTTTAAAATAGTTACAAATCATCTTTATGCCCTCGCTTCGCCAGTTTTTCTCTCACCGCCTCATCTGGCTGGCCTTGCTGGTGGCTTTGGGCATTGGTGCGTTGTTTGCACGCACCATCTGGACCATTCGCAACGACGAGTGGAGCTACGCGGAGCAGACCAACGCCAACCTCGCCCGCACCCTGGAGCAGGGCCTGGCCTGGGCACTGGACTCGTTCGACAAGTCGCTGGAGGGTGTGGCCCGCGAGGTGGCGCGCCCCGAGGTGTGGGCGCTGCCCCCCGACCTCCGTGCACGGGTCGTGTTCGACAACTCGCTGCGCGTTGGTGGCGCGGGTGATGTGCTTGTGGTGGATGCTGACGGCAACATTGTTCTGGATTCAGGCTCCCTCGTTCCTCGACGCGCCAATCTGAGCGATCGCGACTACTTTCTGGCTTTCCGGGACCGGGGTGAGAAGGGGGTGTTTTTCGGCAAACCCGTGCCCTCACGGGTCTCTGGGTTGTATATCCTGCCCATTTCCCGCCCGTACTACCACCCCGACGGCAGCTTTGCTGGCGTGGTGGTGGGCTCCATTCGGCTGAGCTACTTCAAGGAGCTTTACGGGGCGCTGGATCTCGGTGCCAACAGCGGCATCAACCTTTTCCGGCAGGACGGCGTATTGATCTCACGTTTTCCATACGGCGACGCCGATGTCGGCAAGTCGATCGCTGGCACCCCCAACCTGCTGCGCTTTCAGGCGGAGGGCTCGGGCACGTTCGTGGGCACCGCGGCGCTCGATGGCGTGGAGCGCCTGTATTCGTTTCGGCCTGTGGGCAAGTACCCCCTGATCCTGAACGTGGCCCAGTCCACCGACACCATCCTGGCCAAGTGGCGAAGCAGCGCTTGGGTGCTCGGTGGCTTTGCCGTGCTGCTCATGTTGGGCTGCCTGGGCCTGGCTTTGCTCTTCGTGCGGGAGCTGGTGTTGCGCCAGCAGGTGTCGGCGCGCCTGACGGAGGCCGAGCACGATCTGCGTACCACGCTCGACAACGTGCCCTCGATGATTGCCTACTGGGATGCCGGTATGCGCAACCGCTTTGCCAACCGCGCGACGCTGGAGGAGTTTGGCACCTACCCGGCACCAGTGCGGGGCCGCCACATCAGCGAGTTGCTGAGCGAGGCCCGGTACGCAGCCAGCAAGCCCAATTACGACTTGGCCTTGGCAGGCAAGCCACTGCGCTTTGAGCGCACGGACGAGGACCACGACGGCCTGCCGCGCCACTGTATCGTGTCCTATCTACCCGATACCGATGAGCGCGGCGTGGTCACCGGGCTCTTTGTGCAAGTGACGGACATCACCGAACGCAAGCGCATGGAGAACGAGTTGTTCGACGAGAAGGAGCGCGTGCGCCTCACGCTGCAATCCATCGGCGATGCCGTGGTCTGCTCGGACGCCCGGGGCATGGTGACCTACCTCAACCCCGTGGCCGAGCGCCTTACGGGCTGGCAGGCGTTTGATGCGGCCGGGCACAACGTGGACGAGGTGGTCAGCCTGCGCAGCCCCGACAACGACGAGCCCTTGCCCAACACGCTGCGCACCGCAATACAGCAGGGCGCAGCCACAGACCCCGTGCGGGGCGTGCTGGTGCACCGCACCAGCGGCCAGCGCTTCCAGGTGGAGGATACGGCGAGCGCCATTACAGACCGCCATGGTGCGGTGACGGGCGCGGTGGCCGTGCTGCGCGACGTGACTGAGGCCGTGGCCATGGCCGAGCGCATGGCCCACCTGGCCCAGTACGACCCACTGACCGACCTGCCCAACCGCGTGCTGCTGCAGGACCGTGCCCAGCTGGCGATGGCGCAGGCGCGGCGCGAAGGCAAGTCGCTGGCGGTGATGTACCTGGACCTGGACGGTTTCAAAGAGGTCAATGATCTCCTGGGCCATGACGTGGGAGACATCCTGCTGGTGCAGTTTGCGCAACGCCTGCAGGCGGCGGTGCGAGCATCCGACACGGTGTGCAGGCAGGGCGGTGACGAGTTTGTGGTGCTGTTGCCGGGGCTGGACGGGGTAGAGCCCGCCTGCCTGGTGGCGCGCAAGATCCTGGCGGCCTGCGACGCAGCCTTTGAACTGGTCGGGCAGCCGGCGCGCGTGGGTGTGAGCGGCGGCATTGCACTGTTCCCGCAGCATGGCAGTACCTTCGACGAGCTGTCGCGCCATGCCGACGGAGCCATGTACGCGGCCAAGCGGGGTGGCCGCATGCGCTTCATGCTCTACCGGGGGCCTGACGCCGAGCCCGAGGCGGTGTTGCCAGAGCCGGACCTGGCTGCTACGGCCCAGTAGCTGGCGCGCAAGGCGGGGCGACCTGACCCCTCTGCTGGAAATTTGTTGCAAGCCGTCGAAAAAATTTTGATGGCTGCGCCCCGCGCCACCGCCTACCATTTGGCGCATTTCCCATACCGGAGAGCCTGCGTGCCCAACCTGTCCAAAATCACCTGCATCGAAGACCTGCGTGTCATTGCCCAGCGCCGCGTGCCGCGCATGTTCTATGACTACGCCGATTCGGGCTCGTACACCGAGGGCACCTACCGCGCCAACGAAAGCGACTTCCAACGTATCAAGCTACGCCAGCGCGTGGCCGTGAACATGGAAGGCCGTACCACCCGCACCACCATGGTGGGCCAGGACGTGGCCATGCCGGTGGCCATTGCGCCCACCGGGCTCACCGGTATGCAGCATGCCGACGGCGAAATTCTGGGCGCCAAGGCGGCCAAGGCGTTTGGCATTCCGTTCACGCTCTCGACCATGAGCATCTGCTCCATCGAGGACATTGCCGAACATACGGGTCGCCATCCGTTCTGGTTCCAGGTGTATGTGATGCGCGACCGCGACTTCATCAACCGCCTGATCGACCGCGCCAAGGCCGCCAACTGCTCGGCGTTGCAGCTCACGCTGGACCTGCAGATCCTGGGCCAGCGCCACAAGGACATCAAGAACGGCCTGTCCACCCCGCCCAAGCCCACG
>OFJB01000499.1_pt1 | contig 19080 bp, 22 predicted proteins | sample 1775081 | NCBI WGS metagenome assembly OFJB01 (sample SAMN08195771, study PRJEB24354) | sludge metagenome | isolation source: initial sludge from phenol fed wastewater aerobic bioreactor | place: India: Nagpur | collected 2016-06-05
GGAGTAGGCCGGTAGCGTGTGCGCCTCGATCCGGACTGGGAGCAACGGTGCCGCGCATCCTCGACTACAACGGCCGTGAGGCCCTTCGCACGGTGACGGTGGCCGACATCGTCGACCTCAAGACGCAGGGGCGGCAGCTCGCCCAGGTGACGGCATCGACGCCCGCCGAGGCCGCGGCGGCGGAGGCCGCGGGCATCGAGATGGTGGTCTGCATGTCCGACGTCGTGCCGGCCGTGCGCGAGGGGTCGCAGCGCGTCTTCCTGACCGCGGCGATCGACTTCTCGGGTGCTGTCACGACCGATGACCTGCTTCGCGATGCACTCGCGGCGTTGGGAAAGGGAGCGGACGCCGTGATCACGGCCCGCGGACTGGACGGCGTGCGCCGACTGGCGCACGAGGACATCCCCGTCATGGGGCACCTCGGCTTCGTGCCCAAGAAGTCCACCCTCTTCGGCGGCGTCCGTGCGGTGGGCCGCACGGCACCCGAGGCTCGTGCGTTGTGGCGGAAGTTCCAGGAGCTGGAAGATGCCGGGGCGTTCGCCGTCGAGTGCGAGCTCATCCCTGCCGAGGTCATGCGGGAGATCCACACGCGGACGGGACTCGCGACGATCTCGCTCGGCTCAGGTCCGCACGCCGACGTGCAGTTCCTGTTCACGAGCGACATCTGCGGCGAGAGCGAGCGCCGTCCTCGCCACGCCCGCCCGTACGCCGATCTCGCGGCGCTGCACCGGCAGATCGAGGCCGAGCGCGTTCGCGCGCTCACCGCGTTCCGGGCCGACGTCGCCCGCGGAGCGTTCCCGTCCGACGCCGAGGTCTCGCGGATCGTTGCGGCGGAGCTCGACGCGTTCGTGGCCTCACTCGACGCTGCCCCGCTGGCGCCGACCGAGCCGTGAACGGTCTGACGGTGGCACCGCCGTGACGCCGGCGGTTCGCGCGTGCCTGGTTCTGCGCCGTCGTCATCCGGGGATCGTCGGAGTATAAATACGCGGTTGTGATTTATAGTTTGGGCACATAAACTATAAATCACTCCCTGACTCTTATAGGTGAACGGAGGCGGCTGTGGACATCGATGCCTTCCGTCAGAGTCCCGTTGGTCAACTCGTGCCGATCTCTGGCCACGACACCATGCTCGACCGCGCGTACTCGCATTTCGCCTTCGTTCCGACTCCACTGCCCGCAACGGTTTCCCTCAACCAAGGTACGTACAAGGCGGTCTCTGAAGCAGATCGTGCGATCGGCAGGCTCGACGCCGCGGCAGCGCACCTGCCCAACCCAGCTCTGCTGGTCCGCCCGACTCTCTATCGAGAGGCCGTGAGCACAAGCGCGCTCGAGGGGACGTACGCGCCCCTCGCGAGTGTCCTGGAGGCCGACTATGTAGACGAAGGCCAGCAGTCCTACGAGGTTCGAGAAGTTCTGAACTACGTTCGCGCAGCGCAACGCGGTCTCGCACTCATCCACGAGAAGCCGATCTGTCTCACTGTCATCGCCGAGCTTCAGCGAACTCTGGTCCGCAATACGCGAGGAGACTCGTACGACGCTGGCGCCCTGCGACAGCGTCAGGTGTACATCGGCGAGCGGCATAACGGGATCGAGAAGTCTCGATATGTTCCCCCACCCAATGGCGAAACTCTCGTCAACGGCGTCAGCGACTGGGAGAAGTGGCTTCACGCGGAAGACGACATCCCGCTGCTGGTCAAGGCCGCTCTAGGGCACTACCAGTTTGAGACCCTGCACCCCTTCAGCGACGGCAATGGTCGCTTGGGGCGCCTCATCGTGGTGCTTCAGTTGATCGAGGCGGGAGCACTGACGCAACCGATCTTGAACTTGTCCCCGTGGCTCGAGCCACGTAAGGAGAAGTACAAGGACTTACTCCTGTCGACAAGCTTGACGGGTGACTTCGACCCCTGGGTCGAGTTCTTCGCCCAGGCAGTCCTCGACCAGGCCCAGGATGCCGTGAAGCGGATAAGCAGGCTGAACGACATCCGCGACGGCATGCTCGACCGACTGAAGGCAGACAAGGCCAAGGGCGTTGTACTCGAGATCGCACAGGACTTGATCGGGTACCCGATCATCACTCCGACGCAAGCGGCCAGCATGCACCATGTGACGTATCCGCCAGCCAACGAGGCGATCAAGCGACTGGAGTCCCTTGGATTCCTTAAGGAGCTTACGGGGCGGACATACGGGCGTACGTATGCGTGCGAGGCGGTTCTTCGCGCCCTCGACGACGACTGACGCTGCCGTCCGTAACTGGCGCGGGCTGAAATCGACCAAGAGCCGGCTCCTCTCGAAAGAGGAGGTCGGCTCTGACCAGGGACTACGTGGCGCGCCCGGAGAGACTCGAACTCCCAACCTTCTGATCCGTAGTCAGATGCTCTATCCGTTGAGCTACGGGCGCATGGCCGCGAACGACCGTCGGGAAGTGTATCCGTTGGGTCAGGGGCGAGCGAAACCGCCCACTAGCCTCGGACCGTGACGCCGGCCGAGGACACCAACCGCCGGATGCTGCGCGCCCGCGACGCGATGGACCGATCGTTCGCGGAGCCGCTCGACATCGCCCGTCTCGCGGCCGTGGCCCACGTGTCCCCGGCCCACTTCATCCGGGTGTTCAAGGCGACGTTCGGGGAGACCCCGCACCGCTACCTCCAGCGCCGCCGCATCGAGCGGGCGTCCGCCCTCCTGCGTGACACCGACCTCAGCGTCGGCGACGTCTGCCTGGCGGTCGGCTTCACCAGCTTCTCGACCTTCACCCGCACCTTCGGCCGGGTCATGGGCGAGTCACCCTCGGCGCACCGCCGGCGCACCGCGACACCCGCCGTCCCGACCTGCTTCGCGATGGCCTGGACGCGACCCGCCTGACGCCGATCAACATCGAGCAGTTTCGGACAAGCGCCCGACGCGCCCGCCGAGCTAGCGTCCCCGCATGCTCACATCGATCAAGCTCACGCAGCTGTACGTCCTCGACCAGGACCAGGCGCTCGAGTTCTACGTCGGCACTCTCGGGTTCGAGGTCCACTCCGACGTCGACCTCGGTTTCATGCGCTGGCTCACGGTCTGCCTGCCGGGCCAGCCCGAACGGGAGATCCTCCTCGAGGTCCCGGGGCCACCGGCACTCAGCCCGGACGTCGCCGCCCAGGTGCGCGACTCGCTCACCAAGGGCGCGGCCGGCGGTTGGATCTCGCTGACGACCGACGACGCCTTCGCGATGGCCGACGAGCTCCGGTCCAAGGGCGTCGAGTTCACCGACGAGCCCAGCCAGAAGCCGTACGGTGTCGACTTCGGCATCCGCGACCCGTTCGGCAACAAGCTGCGCATCGGCCAGCTCTTCGGAGGATGACATGACCGCGACGACCCTGACGCTCACGACGACCCTCGAGCCGCGCGGGCCGGCCGCGGCCATCGTGCTCACCGACGAGCAGGTCGCGTCGCTCGGCGGGGGCAAGACGCCACCGGTGACCCTCACGATCGGCGGCGTCACCGTCCGTGCCCGCATCGGCCGGATGGGCGGGGAGAACCTCCTGGGCCTGAACAAGGCCCTGCGCGGCGAGCTGGGCGTCGAGCCCGGGCAGGAAGTGTCGGCGACCGTCTCCCTGGACGCCGGGACCCGGGAGGTCGAGGTGCCGCCGGCGCTGGCCGCGGCCCTCGCCGCCGACCCGCAGGCCCAGGCCGCGTGGGACGCGTTGGCCTACACGCACCGCAAGGAGCACGCACGATCGGTCGCGGAGGCGAAGAAGGACGAGACGCGGGACCGCCGCGTCGCGAAGGTGATCGAGGCGCTCCGCGGCGCCTGAGCGGCCGCTCGCGTCGCGGAGGCGGAGGGAGCCGTCGCTGGCGCTCCTCCCACACCCGAGGGGCCAGCCGAACGCGCTGGGCGCGTGGCGGAGGCAGAGGGATTTGAACCCTCGATGGGCTTGAGACCCAAACCGCATTAGCAGTGCGGCGCCATAGACCGGACTAGGCGATGCCTCCCCGCCGACCGGATCGCTCCGACGGCCCGCCAAGGATACCCGGCGCCCGAGCGGCAGAATGCACCGCGTGACGACCCTGTCCATCGACTGCGGCGGAGGCGGCATCAAGGCGTCCGTCCTCGACGATGCCGGCACGATGCGCGCGCACCCGATCCGCGTGCCCACCCCCTACCCGCTCACGACCGACCTCTTCGTGCAGACCCTCGTCGACCTCGCGGCGAGCCTGCCGGCCGCCGAGCGCGTCACGGTCGGACTGCCCGGGATGATCCGCCACGGCGTCGTCGTCACGACGCCGCACTACGTCACCCGCTCGGGCCCCCGGTCTCGCGTGCTTCCCGAGCTGGTCGAGCAGTGGGAGGGGTTCGACGCGCAGACGGCTCTGCAGACCGCCCTGGGCCTGCCCACCCGCGTCCTCAACGACGCTGAGGTGCACGGTGCGGGCGTGGTGTCCGGCGTCGGCCTCGAGCTGGTCCTCACCCTCGGCACGGGCCTGGGCTGCGCGATCTACGACGGCGGCCGGCTGGCCCCGCACCTGGAGCTCTCCCAGGCGCCGGTGCGCTGGGGCCTGTCCTACGACACGTACATCGGCGAGCATGAGCGCCGCCGCCTCGGCAACGCCATGTGGTCGCGCCGGGTCGCGAAGGTCGTCGGCGGACTGCGTCCGGTCTTCCTCTGGGACCGCCTGTACCTTGGGGGCGGCAACTCACGGAACATCACCGCCACCGTCCTCGGCTGGCTCGGGGACGACGTCGTGATCGTGCCGAACTCCGCCGCCCTCGTCGGCGGCGCACGCATCTGGCGGCTGACCGTCGACTGACGCGTCGTCCGCAGGCCGCTCCACCGCAGACCGTTCGATCCGCACGCCCTCACCCGTTCGACGAAGGAGAACCCCATGGACGTCGCCGCCTACGCCGCCCCCGCCGCCGGCGCACCCCTCGCACCGTTCGTCGTCCAGCGCAGGGACGTCGGCCCCAACGACGTCGCGATCGACATCGCCTACGCGGGCATCTGCCACTCCGACATCCACCAGGCACGCGAGGAGTGGTTCACCTCGATCTTCCCGATGGTGCCGGGGCACGAGATCGCCGGCGTCGTCACCGCCGTCGGCGACTCCGTCACGCGCTTCGCGCCCGGCGACCGCGTCGGCGTCGGCTGCTACGTGGACTCGTGCCGCGAGTGCGCGGCGTGCCTGGCCGGCGAGCAGTCGTACTGCACGGGCCACGTCAGCGCGACGTACAACGGCACCGAGGCCGACCGGACGACGCCGACCTACGGCGGGTACTCGACCCACATCGTGGTCGACGAGAACTACGTGCTGCGCCTGCCCGACTCCCTGGGGCTCGACGTCGCGGCGCCCCTGCTGTGCGCCGGCATCACCCTGTACCAGCCGCTGGCGGTGTGGAAGGCCGGTCCCGGCGTCCGCGTCGGCATCGTCGGGCTGGGCGGTCTGGGTCACATGGGCGTGAAGATCGCCTCCGCGATGGGGGCCGACGTCACGGTCATCAGCCATTCGCCGAGCAAGGAGGAGGACGCCCGCCGCCTCGGCGCCGACGAGTTCCTCGTGTCCTCCGACAAGAACGCCATGCGAGCCGCACGCAACTCGCTCGACCTCATCGTCAACACCGCCAGCTCGATCACCTCGCTGGACCCGTATCTGCGCCTCCTCGGCCTCGACGGCACGCTCGTCATGGTCGGCCTGCCGGAGAACGACCTCACGGTGAGCCCGTTCTCGCTGGTCGCTCAGCGGCGACGCATCTCCGGGACCAACAACGGCAGCATCCCGCAGACCCAGGAGATGCTGGACTTCTGCGGCGAGCACGGGCTCGGCGCGGACATCGAGACGATCGCCGTCCAGCAGGTCAACGAGGCCTGGGACCGCGTGGTCGCCAGCGACGTGCGCTACCGCTTCGTCATCGACACGGCGTCCCTGACAGCGTGACGTCCGGCCGCGCCGGCGGTCGCGCTCGGCCTAGGTGTCGAGCGTCAGCTGCCGGCCGGCCGACCGCTCGGCCCGCCAGGTGAGCCAGCTCGTCACCAGGAGCGGGCCCGCGAGGTAGACCACGACGTTGACCAGCAGGTACGTGAAGATCGTGAAGGTCACGCCGATCGGGCCGTACTGGGCGGCCTGGTCCGACATCGCCGTGGGCATGTAGATCGCCGCCCACACCGTGACGCCGAGACGGCCGATCCCGCACACGATCGCGGACGCGATGATCAGCCTGTTGGCGACGGCGGGCACGAGCAGCCGCACGCCGAACCAGTCCACGAACAGCCAGGTGGCGACCAGGCCGATCACGGCCAGGACCTCGATGACGCCGCCCTGCGACCGGTAGATGTCGCGCATCGTGGACGCGACGATGAGCAGGCTGACCTGCAGGGCGATCCAGACGAGTCCGTGCCACGTCTGCCGGCGCGGGAGCGGCGGCACCTCGAAGATGGCCGCGTAGGTCCGGGCGAGCCGACGCGACAGCGAGAACGCCGACAGGAACGACATCGCCAGGGCGAGCCACGAGATCGTGACGACATCGGTCGTCGCGGTGAACAGCGACTCGATCGCCCGACGGGCCACCTGGTCGAGCCCGTAGCGGTCCGACAGCTGGCCGGCGATGAGGGCGCCGCTGTCGTCCACGAACACGGACACGACCGCGATGACGAGCGGGAGCAAGGCGACGAACGCCTGCGCCGCGAGCCCGAAGGAACGCTCCAGCAACTCGAGCCGGAAGAAGCGCGAGAGGACGAGGAGCGGGAAGCTGACCACCGGCCACTCGCGCACGCGGCCGGCGAACGACGGGAGGGTCGTCATGTGCTCGCCGCCCTCCACTCGACCGCGCGCGCGATCCGGAGGCGATTGTTGCGCAACACCAGGAGGAACGGCAGGTTGCCGAGCGCGACGGCGACCACGAAGGCCACCGTGAGCCACAGCGGGTTGAACAGCACGATCACGACCGAGAGCGCGATCGACCACCAGTGCACCCACTCGGCCCGGCGCACCTCGGCCAGGTGCTGCCTCAGGTCGGCGACCGACGAGCCTCCCATCGCCGCCTTGCTCCGCCCGCCGAAGCTGGCACCGCCTTCCGGCAGCCGGCTCGCGAACCGCGACACGCCGAGCCGGCGGTAGAGCTGCGGCGACTCGCCCGGCCACCGGCACACCGGGAAGCGGTCGCGGCTCACCCACGCGGCCGGCCAGCGCGGTGCCGTCGCGCCGACCGCGACGGACGAACCGACGATCCAGGCGACGTCGACCAGGATCAGCGCCACAGACACGCGGCGAGGGAGGGATTTGAACCCCCGGAGGGTTGCCCCTCGGGCGCTTTCAAGGCGCCTGCAATCGGCCGCTCTGCCACCTCGCCAGGGCGCCCACCGTACCGGCGTGCCGATCGGTCAGGACGACACGGGGCTCGGGTCGGTCGGGACGAAGTCGACGTAGCTGCCGTCGATCGCCAGGACGGACCACCGGCTGCCGTCCGACGCCGTGATGACGTACGCCGGGAGGATCAGCAGGCTGCCGTCCGGCTGCCAGTACTGCGCGACGCCGAGGTCCGCCGAGTCGGCCGTCACCGTGGTGACCGGGACGGCGAGCGAGGGCCGCGAGGACGGGCTGGGGTCCGGCACGGGCGGCGTCGACGCGCCCGTGCTGTCGGTCGCGACCTGGCTGGGCAGGGACGACGGGGCGTTCGTGCCGAACGTGTCGCTCGGCAGGGTGTCAGCCGGCTCGGCACCGGTCGCGTCCGGCGAACCCGACGGGCTCGGTGTGGGCGACGGCTGGCTGCTTCCGGGGCTGACCAGCCGCGGGACCAGCGAGCTCCATCCCGCCATGCTCGTCCGATTGACGGCGGTGCGTGCCCCGACGACCGGGTAGCCGGGCACCTGGCGAAGGCCGGCGGAGAAGCCGCTGGCGCTGACGATGGTGCCGGCCGGGTCGAGCCCGACCTTCCAGGACAAGCTGGTGCGGGCTCGGTCGACGGTCTGCCAGGCGGTGACCTCGGTGTGGCCGGAGTAGCGGTCCACCTGCCAGTCCACGGTCTCGGTGTCGACGCCGATGCTGCTCAGCAGGTTCTTCGCGAGGCCGATGGCCTGGTCCGCGTCCATCGGCGGACCGGTCGCCGGCTGCGCGGTCGCCTGCGCGTCGGTGAACTCCCAGCTGACCAGGGGGTCGCCCTGGACGACGAGTCGTCGACCGGTCTGCGACCCGACCGTCCAGGTCCCGGACGCCTCGACCGGCGTGCCGGTCGCGCCGAGGGTGTTCGCCAGCACTGCTGCGACCTGCCCGGGGCTGACCCCCTCGCTCGTCACGCGGTAGCCCAGCGCCTGGGTCGACGTGTCGGGCAGGTCGTCACCGGCGGTCATCACCACGGCCGGACCACCGGTCGCGTTCGCCGCGACGAGCACGACGGGCCCCGGCGTCGACTCGGCGGGGTCCGGCGAGGGCGGCAGGCCGACCGGGATCGGCTCGGCCTCCGGCGACGCCTCCACCACGGGTCCGGCAGCCACGACGACGGCCGGCCCCGGAGCCGTGACGCGCCCCAGGGCGACGCCTCCCCCGACCAGGAGCGCGGCCACGACGACCACCGAGATCGCGATCACCCAACGACGCCCGCGGCGGCGCGGCGCCTCGGTCGGGTCTTCCGACACCTGCACCTCCAGTACGTTGCCCGCGTGCGGCTCCATCGAACCATCTCATCCGACCGGCCGTTGCTCGTCGTCGCCCTGGAGGAGGAGGCAACGCACCTGCACGTCAGCGACCTGCCGGTCCTCGTCACGGGCGTGGGGAAGGTGAACGCCGCCATCGCGGTCGCGCTCACGCTGGCCGACGCGTCACCGTCGGCGGTCGTCAACCTGGGCACGGCCGGCGCCCTGCGCGACGACGTGGCCGGCACGCACGTGGTCTGCACGGTCGTCCAGCACGACCTCGACGACGACGCCCTCTTCGGGCTCACCGGCATGCGCTTCGGTGAGCCGGTGCGGCTTACCGACGCAGGGCTGACCCTGGCGACGGGCGACGTGTTCGTGTCGGATCCGGCGACCCGCGAGCGGCTGGCCCGGACCGCCGACCTCGTCGACATGGAGGGCTACGCCGTCGCCCTCGCCGCACGTGCCGCCGGCGTGCCCGTCACCCTCGTCAAGCAGGTCAGCGACCGCGCGGGGGACTCGGCGGCGCGGACGTGGAAGCAGAACGTCGACGAGTGCGCCGAGCGACTGGGCGACTGGGTCCGGGCGGAGCTGCTCGGGTAGCTACTCCGCGGTCTCCATCGGGACGGGGACGGATGCCGGCTTGCGACGGTCCATGAGCAGCCCGGCAGCGGTGAGGACCAGCGACACGGCGACGACGGAGGTGACGATCTCCGCGAGGGAGTCGTGGCGCCAGAACACCACGACCGCGACGAGGACGACCAGTCCGGCCCAGACCGCGAGGACCGCCGAGCGGTCCTGCGTGGCGAGCCGGCCGTAGAGCAGCACCTGGACGAGCGCGAACGCCGAGCCTTCCAGGGCGAACAGCCAGATCTCCGAGCCGAGGTCGGTGTACTGAGCACCGCCGAGGATCCGGGCCACGAGGTTGCCGAAGAGCAGGCTGAAGCCCGTGACACCCACGCCGACCACCGCCGTCAGCGCCGTGGCGACGTAGACCGCCCGGCGCGTGTTCCCGCCGGTCATCTTGGGGAACAGCACGATCACGATCGCCCCGGGCAGGAAGAACGCGATCTTCGCCAGCTGGACCCCGACCGAGTACTCCCCCGACTGGTCGGCGTCGAGGAACAGACGGGCCAGCAGCACGTCGACGTTCGTCAGCGTGAACAGCACCAGCAGCGCGTGCACGACGTGGCCGAACTCCGTCGCGACGCCGCGCGAGACGTGCGGTCCCCAGGCACCGGGGCAGGAGATGCGGTACGCGATCGCCGCCCCCACGGCGCAGCCGACGAGGATGCCGACGCCGACCCCGGTGACGCTGCCCAGGACGAGCACGAACACGATGCCGCCGGCCGCCCGACCGAGCTGGTTGGCCAGGAACGACCACGACAGGCGCAGGTGCTCCTCGCGACCTTGCGAGATGCCCATCGCCGCCGAGCCGACGACGACGAAGCCGAGTGAGGCGATGCCGGTCGCGACGGCCACGGTCGGAATCGTGAAGATCACTCCCAGCGGCCAGGCGACGACGAGGCCGCCCACGACGATCGCCGCGCCCACGAGCACGGCCAGCCGGACGGCCTGGCCCTCGACCTCCGCCCGTGTGGCGGCGTCCGGCGCGACGGCGACCTGTCGAGCCGTCAGCGCCTGGGTCGCGATGCTGACGGTCGAGATGATCACGAGCATTCCGAGGAGAGCCCCGAGGGCGCCGAACTCCGCGGGCGTCAGCACGCGCGCGGCGACCATCGTCAGCAAGAACGCGGCACCGTTGCCGAGGACGGTGGCCGCCCCGACGAAGGCCAGGCCTCGGGCCAGCGCGGCCCGCGGTCCCGGCGTCGTCACGGCGTCACCCTATGCCGGGCGAGCGCCCCGAGCCGGCCGAGGCGCTCGCCGGAACCAGGCGTCAACATTTCTTGACGCCTCGCGGTCCGTCAAGGTACGTTGACGCCATGGACGAGGACGCACTCACTGCCGCCGACCCCGCGGTCGGGCTCGCGGCGGTCGCCGCGCTGCACCGGCTCGCCGACCGACTGGAGGCCGTGCACGTCGACAACGCGCGCCGGCTCGGCTGGAGCTGGGCCGAGATCGCCGCGGTCCTCGGCGTCAGCAAGCAGGCCGTCCATCAGAAGCACCAGCGCCGGGAGGGCTGAGCGATGCTCGAACGATTCACGACCGATGCCCGTGATGCCGTGGTCCGCGCGCGGACCCTCGCAGCCGAGCGCGGCGACGGGACGACCGGATGCCACCACCTGCTCATCGGGCTCGCCGCAGCCGGTGAGCCGACGCTCGTCGGCGCCGGCATCACGGCCGCCGACCTGAGCCGCGCCCTCGGCGACCTGGCCGGGGGCCCCGAGGGCGACGCCCGCGCCCTGCGGGCGATCGGCGTGGACCTCGCGAGCATCCGCGCGAGCGTCGAGGCGACGTTCGGACCGGACGCGTGGACCGACGCGGCACCGCGTCGCCGTGGTGACCGCAGCCTCACCGAGCGTCTCCTGGGCCGGGTCAGCCGAGTCACGCCCGCCATGCGCAAGAGCCTCGAGCTGAGCCTGCGCGAGGCCGTCGCCGACCACGCACGGACCATCTCCACGACGCACGTGCTCCGCGGCATCCTGCGCGCGCCCGGCGACGCCGTGCCGCTCATCGTTCCGCCGGCCACGCTGGACCGCCTGCGCGCCGCCTCTCGACGGGCGGCCTGACGGGTCCGGTCGCCGGGCTACCCGACGGTCGGCAGCGCCGCGAGCGACTCGTCGAACCGGTCGCCCCGGACGGCCTCGTCGACGAGCGTCCCCGACAGGTACGCGTCGTAGGCCGCGAGGTCGAAGTGCCCGTGGCCGGACAGGGCGGTGAGGACGACCGTCTCCTCGCCGGTCTCCTTGGCGGCGAGCGCCTGCCGGACCGCGATGGCCAGCGCGTGCGACGACTCCGGTGCCGGCACGATCCCCTCGGTGCGGGCGAACTGGACCGCCGCAGCGAAGCACTCCGACTGCGGGACCGCGACCGCGTCGAGCAGGCCGAGCTCCTTCACGTGCGAGATCAGCGGAGCCATCCCGTGATAGCGAAGTCCGCCGGCGTGGATCGGGTCCGGGATGAAGTCGTGGCCCAGCGTGTGCATCTTCATCAGCGGCGTCATGCCGGCGGTGTCGCCGAAGTCGTAGGCGTACACGCCCTTCGTCAGCGACGGGCAGGACTCCGGCTCGACGGCGAGGATCTGCGGCGCGATCTTGCCCGCCAGCTTCTCCCGCAGGAACGGGAACGACAGGCCGGCGAAGTTCGATCCACCCCCCGTGCAGCCGACGATCAGCGTCGGGGTGTCACCCGCGAGCTCGAGCTGGAGCAGGGCCTCCTCGCCGATGATCGTCTGGTGCAGGAGCACGTGGTTGAGCACCGAGCCCAGCGAGTACCGCGTCTTCGGGTCCTTGGCCGCGACCTCGACCGCCTCGGAGATGGCGATCCCCAGCGACCCCGACCAGTTGGCCGGATCCGCCGCCAACTGCCGACCCACGTCGGTGAGGTCGGACGGCGAGCGGTGGACGGTCGCGCCGAAGGTCTCGATCATCAGCCGGCGGTAGGGCTTGGAGTCGTATGAGGCGCCGACCTGCCACACCTCGCACTCGATGCCGTACAGCGCGCAGGCGAACGCGAGCGCGGTGCCCCACTGACCGGCGCCGGTCTCCGTGGTCAGGCGCGTCGTGCCGTCCTTGGCGTTGTAGTACGCCTGCGGCACGGACGTGTTGGTCTTGTGCGAGCCGGCCGGCGAGACGCCCTCGTACTTGTAGTAGATGCGCGCCGGGGTGCCCAGGGCCTTCTCCAGGCGGTGCGCCCGGAACAAGGGCGACGGCCGCCACTGCCGGTAGACGTCGAGCACGCCGCCGGGGATGTCGACGTACCGGTCGCCGGTGACCTCCTGCAGGATCAGGTCCATCGGGAACAGCGGCGCGAGGTCGTCGGGCCCGACCGGGTCCATCCGACCGGGGTGCAGCGGCGGCGGGGGCGGCGCGGGCAGGTCGGGCACCAGGTTGTACCAGGTCGTCGGCATCTGGTCCTCGGCCAAGACGTACTTGTGCTGCCGAACGCTGTCGTCCATCGCTGCCTTTCCTGGTCGGCCCCGTTCCCCGGACGGTAGCGACCGCGTACCGCCGCTGCGATCCGAATGCGACCGGAATGCGGCCTTGCCTCCAACCGTGTGACAGATGTGACAGATGTGACGTCTGAGAGGTATGACGCGCGTCACAGCCTCTCCGCGTGCCCGTCCGATTACCGGTTTCCCAGCACGATCTCAGCCGACCGCGACTTAGCGTCACCGAGCCGTCGGTCACGACGCGACAACCGGTCGCGGGCCGCACGACCTGCTGAGTCCGGCCCGCCGTCACCCCTCGACGAACGGTCGGTACCGGGGACCCACCGGGTCGCACACCGCGACCCACGGGGCGAATCCGTCGACCGGCCCGCCGGCCGACGGTAGGGCACCGTCGCGCCCGAGCCCGTCAGCTCACCTGGGAAGCAGCCGACGAAGGAGTGCCGTTGCGCATCGCCGCGCGCCCACGCAGTCTCGCCCTGCTTCTCGCCGTCCTCGTCGGCGGCATCGTCACCGCCCTCGTGGTCACCCTCGCCCCGGCTCCGGCGCAGGCGTCCGGATCCGTGGCCGCCGCGGCATCCAGCAGCGCCATCGCCGCCGCCCGCCAGTCCGCGCACGCCGCCTACCGGGCCCGCCTGGTCACCGCCGCGACCGCCGAGGTGCCGCGCGAGATCGCCGCCGCCCGACGTGTCTCCGTGGCCGCGAAGCATCAGGCCGTCCGCTTCCACATCGTCCAGGTGGCCCGCAAGCAGATCGGCGATCGCTACCGCGCCGGCTCGTCCGGTCCCTCGTCGTTCGACTGCTCCGGGCTGGTCCGTTACGTGTACCGGGTCGTGACCGGCAAGCAGCTCCCGCACTACTCGGGCGCGCAGTACGCCCGGACGAAGAAGATCTCGAAGTCCGCGGCCAAGCCCGGAGACCTGGTGTTCTTCCTGCGCGGCGGTGCCCACCACGTCGGCATCTACATCGGCGGCGGGAAGATGATCGACGCCGCCGGGTACGGCGAGGGCGTCCGGATCAGCCCGATCTCGGGCTCGTGGTGGTCGCGCGCCTACACCGGCATGGGGACGCTGCTTCCCGCCTAGTGGTCGCCGGAGGCGACGGGCGTGTCGGCGCACGGCACCGTCACCTGCACCGCGAAGCCATCCCAGCGCGACGCCGTCGCCGTCGCCCGGCCACCGATGCCGGCGACGGACTCGCGGACGAGTGCCAGGCCCAGCCCGCTTCCGCCGGGGGCGGCGGTGCTCCCACGCCGGAACCGCTCGAAGACCGCCTCGCGGTCCTCGGCCGGCAGGCCGGGTCCGTCGTCCTCCACCAGCAGCACGGCCGTGCGGGCGGTGACGTGCAGCGACACCAGGACCCGCGAGCGCGCGTACTGCAACGCGTTCCCCAGCAGCTCGTCGGTGACCTGCGCGATCACGCCGACGGGTGCGGACACGAACACGCCGGGCTCGAGACTGGTCTCCAGGTCGACACCGCGCTCGGCGAACATCCCGGCCGCCGCCTCCGCACGGTCACCGACCACCTGCGACATCGCCTGCGGCGAGAAGTGCGCGGTCCCCGCATCGCTGCGTGCCAGGGCGAGCACCTGCTCGATACGCCGGGCGAGCCGGTCGACCTCGTGCGTCGCCGCCTGGGCCTCGGCCTGGACCTCGGCCTGGTCCGACAGGTCCTCGATCGCCTCGAGCCGCAGGCGGACTCCGGTCAACGGCGTCCGCAGGTGGTGCGACGCGTCGGCGGCGACGCGCTGCGTGCGCCGGATGAGGCCGGACAGCCGCGTCGCCGTCGAGTTCAGGGCGTGCGCCACCGAGCGGACCTCCACCGGCCCGCTCGTCTCGTCCACCCGGCGGTCGAGGTCGTCCGGCAGCTCGTGGGCGACTGCCGCGAGCCGGCGCAACGGCGAGGCGATCGACCGGGCCAGCAGCCATGCCACGAGCGCCGCTGCGATCACGACGGTGACGACGAACACCGCCAGCCAGCGGGCGGTCCGCTGGACCTGCTCGGTCACGATCGACTCCGGCAGCGACAGCCGGACGGCAGCGACCACGTCGTAGTTCTGGACGACCGGCGCCGCCACGTAGCGCAGCTGCTCGCCCAAGGTCACCGACGGACGGACGTCGGACGTGAGCGAACCGGCCAGGGCCGCCTGCACCTCCGGGCGGTCGAAGGAGCGATCGAGCGAGGAGTTGTCGCTGTCGGCGACGAGGTTGCGGCCGGCGTCGACCACGACGACGCGAGCACCCGTCGCCTGCGCGACCGCCGCCACCGTCTTCCCCCAGTCGATCCTGGGCTGCGACGCCAACGTCGCCGCGGTCGTGAGGGTGTCGATCTGCAGTCCCGAGACGAACGCCGCCCGCTGGTCGTTCGACACGACGATGGTCAGCGGCACCGCCAGTGCCGCAGCGACCACGGCGACGAGCAGCGCCATGGCAAGGACGAGCCGACGAGTCACTCGTCGCCCGTGGCGAGGCGGTAGCCGACGCCCCGGACGGTCTCGATCACCGTGGCGTCGCCGAGCTTTCGCCGCAGTGATGCGACGTGGACGTCCAAGGTCTTGCCGGTGCCCACCCAGACCGGGTCCCACACCCGCGAGAACAGCTCCTGGCGTGGAACCACGCGACCGGGCTCCTCGGCGAGCACCGCGAGCAGGTCGAACTCCTTGGCCGTGAGCTCGACCGGTACTCCGTCGAGCAGTGCGCGATGCCGGCCACGGTCGACCTGGATCCGACCGCTCTCGAGCGTCGTGTCGACCCGTCGCCGACGCGCGACGGCACGCACGCGCGCGGCGAGCTCCCGCACGGAGAACGGCTTGACCACGTAGTCGTCGGCACCGAGCTCCAAGCCGACGATCCGGTCGGTCTCGTCGCCGCGCGCTGTCGCGATGATGACCGGCACGTCGGAGATCCGCCGCAGCTCGCGCAGCACGGACAGTCCGTCGTCGTCCGGCAGGCCGAGGTCGAGGATGACGACGTCGACGCCCGGAGCGGCGGCCAGGACCTGCGCGGCGAGCATGACGTGCTCGACCTCGATGCCGTTGCGCACCAGACCGGCGAGCAACGGCTCGGCCACGGCGGAGTCGTCCTCGACGACCAGGACTCGCATGGCGCCATCGTCGCACGCACGACGGCCGCACTCCCGCTGGCGACGTGCGCGAATCGGGCCGGATGCAGGGCTTACCTGCACCTAACCTGGATCACAGCGAGCCCTCGCCTTCGGCCTCCTACCGTCGGGGTACTGACGACCGGACCAGCCGAGGGGACCGTGATGCGAACCACCGGCCACGAGCTCCGATTCCGCGCGATGGGCACGCAGTGCCACGTGCTCGTGGACGCACCGACGTTGGCCGCCGCGGAGCTCGCGCAGCTTGCCCAAGAGCGCGTGGAACTGCTCGAGCAGAGCTGGAGCCGGTTCCGCCCGGACAGCGAGCTGTCCCGGCTCAACGCCCGCAGCGGGCGCGGGCCGGTCCCCGTCTCCGCCGATCTGCTGATGCTCGTCGAGCAGATGCGCGACGCCTGGCGCGCGACGGACGGGCTCTTCGACCCGACCGTCCTGCCGGCGATGCGCGCGGCGGGCTACGACGCCGACTTCGACGTCGTCGCTGCGCGCCCCGCGTCGTCATGGCACGACATCGCCCTCGTCGGCGTCCCGGGCATGGCCGGCGTCACCGTCGACCGCCGCAGCTCGACCGTGTCCGTGCCCGACGGGGTGAACCTCGACCCTGGGGCGATCGGCAAGGGCCTGGCCGCCGACCTCGTCGCCACCGAGCTGCGTGGCGCGGGGGCGACCGGTGCGCTGGTCAACCTCGGCGGCGATCTGTCCATCGTCGGACACACGGACGAGCCGTGGGCCATCGACGTCGAGGACGAGCGTCGTACGACGGACGACCCGCTGCGCGTGCTGGAGACCATCCGCCTCCCCGCGGACGTCGATCGAGTCGGCATCGCGACCTCGACCACGCTGAAGAGGCGGTGGGCGCAGGGCCGCCGCCACCATGTCATCGACCCCCGCACCGGGCTGCCCAGCGTCGGGGCTACCGCCCAGGTCACCGTCATCGCCGAGACCGCCTGCCGGGCGGAGGTCCTCGCGACCGCGGCCCTCCTGCTTCCCGCGCATGACGCGCCGGACTGGCTGGCCCGACAGGGCGCCCGGGGCATCGTCCTGACCGACCCGACCCGACTCGACCTGCTGGAGGCGTCGCATGGCTGACATCCCGTGGACCTGGCTCGGCATCCGCGCGTCCGGCATCACCACCTGGGGACTGCTCACCGCCGTCGTCGTGTGGGGGCTCCTGCTCCGGTCGCGGCTGCTCGGACGACTCGCCGCACCGGTGCGGCTGCTCGAGCTGCACCGCTGGCTCGGTGCCGTGGCCCTGGTCTTCCTCGGCATCCACCTCGGGCTGCTGCTCGTCGACCCGTCCGTGCACTTCACCGTGACGCAGATCCTCGTCCCGGGCCTCGCCCCGTGGAGCACCACGGCCGTCGCGCTGGGCACGATCGCGCTCTGGCTGCTCGTCCCGGTGTCTGTCGTCGGGCGCATCCGCACGCGTCTCGGCAAGGCAGGCAACACGTGGTTCAAGCGGTCGCACCTGCTGGCATACGCCGCGTGGCCGTTCGCGACCGCTCACTACGTCCTTGCCGGAACCGACGCTCTCGCCGCCTGGTCGTTGGCCGTCCTCGTGGCCGGGGTCGCTCTCGTCGTCGTCACGCTGCTCGCCCGTGGGTTCGTCCCGCCGCCGCGTCCTGAACGCCGCAGCCGGCCCGCACCGGCCGCACCAGCAACGGCCGCAGCGGGCGCCGTCGAGGTTCCCACAGGCCTTACCTCCGCCTAACCCGTTCCTGGCGAGGCCCTTCCCCATCAGCCCGTACCGTCTCATCTGTCGGAACCGCTGGACGCGGACCTGACTCATCGGAGGACACCGTGGAACGTTCGAGCATCATCGCCACCGTCGTGGCCGGCAGCGGGGTCCTCATCGCCGCCTCCGTCGCCACGGTCGCCGTGATCAACGCGGCGGCGAGCAACGCCGCCCAGCCGACGACCGTCGCCCTGGTCGCCCCCCTCACGTCGTCGACGTTCACCCCGGCGCCGCCGGTCATCACCGGCGAGCCGTCCGATGCGGTGTCGATCGCCGCGTCGACGGAGAGCTCCGTGCCGACCGTGACCCCGCACGAGCTGCCCGAGCTGCCATCCGTGCCCGCCACTCCGAGCCGGACCGCGAGCCGGACCGGCGCGGGAGTCGCCACGGCGAGCCCGCAGCCCGCGCAGACGTCGTCGAAGCCGAAGCCGAAGCCCTCCGCGACCCACCGACCCAAGCCCTCGTCGTCTGCATCCTCAGCATCGTCGACGCCCTCATCGAGCTCGACGACCCAGGCCCCGACCGTCACAGGCGACCAGGCCCGCGACGCCGTGCTCACCGCGACCGGCGGCGGTGTCACCCGCTCCGTCTCGCCGGAGTCGCACGGCGGGTACGACGCCTGGGCCGTGCAGGTCCTGCGTCACGACGGTTCGATCGTCACCGGGTACGTCGACCGGGTGTCCGGCGTGATCTTCGACTGGAAGGTCGACCAGGAGGCCCCCAAGCCGACGCAGGGATCCTCGGGGTCGAGCTCGGGCTCCGGGTCGAACTCCGGGTCGGGTTCCGACGACCACGGCGGCAAGCACGATGACGACGACCACGGCGGCGACGATGACTAGCCCGACGCGCAAGCCGGCCCGCGGTTCCTCGCCAGCGCAGAAGATCGTCACGGCCGGCCTGGCCACCGCGGCGTGCTTCGCCACCGCCGGCCTCGTCGGCGTGCGAACCGTCGAGGCGAACGCGGCCACGAACGACGCGCCAGCAGCCGCACCGGCCGGCGACGTCCAGGTCGACCTGACGGCGGCGACGACAGCGGGCGCGTCCGCGGCGACGACCGAACGCGCGCGGCTGGACGCGTACGCCGCGGCACTGGCCGCCGAGAGCGACCGGCTGGACCGGTACCACAAGAAGCTGGTCCGGATCGCTCATCGCCTCGAGCGGCTCGCCGCTCAGGTCGGCGCGAGCGGGTCGACCGGATCCACCGGATCCACCTCGTCCTGGAGCGGGACGTCGGCCGGAACGTCCTCGGCCGGCTCGTCCTCGCACAACGCCGGATCCGGTGGCGGGCACAAGGGCTCGTCCGGATCGAGCGGGCGGAAGCCGGCGAGCTCCGGCTCGTCCAGCTCGTCCGCGTCGTCGAGCAGCTCCGCCCCGTCCACCAACGCCGCGGCGGCGCCCGCGGCACCGGCGGCCGCGTCGGCGCCGGCGCTGCAGAGCCCCCCGTCCGGCGGTGGCGGTGGCGGCGGTGGCGGTGGCGGTGGCCAGTCCTCGACGAAGGCGAGCTGAGCGCCTGCGTCAGGCCAGCAGCACCCCGGGGTTCATGATCCCCGCCGGGTCAGGGC
>OFJB01000501.1_pt1 | contig 19035 bp, 18 predicted proteins | sample 1775081 | NCBI WGS metagenome assembly OFJB01 (sample SAMN08195771, study PRJEB24354) | sludge metagenome | isolation source: initial sludge from phenol fed wastewater aerobic bioreactor | place: India: Nagpur | collected 2016-06-05
AATCGAGCGGTCCACATGGCTCTCCGCGGCAAAGTGCACCACCGCGTCGATGTCGTACTCCGCAAACAGCTTCTGTACCAGCGCCGCATCCCGAATATCGCCATGGACGAACATATAGCGCTCGGGATACGCCGCCGCGATATCGGCAAGGTTCTGCGGGTTCCCCGCGTAGGTGAGCGCATCCAGATTGACAACACGACCGCCAAATCCTGCATCGGAGAAGAGGTAGCGGATAAAGTTCGACCCGATAAACCCCGCTCCGCCTGTTACAAGAATATTGGAAAACGAACGCAACTCACTCATCGCTGTCCTCTCTTCGCTCCTTCCTGTTGAGCTTCTTCGCGCAGATACCGCGCAAGACTTTCGCGCCATTCGGGTACTGGAACACCAAAAGTAGCCTTGATCTTCTCTTTGGAGAGCACGGAATATGCGGGGCGTTCGGCTTTAGTGGGATACTCAGCAGTCGTTAAAGGGCGGATCTCGCACTCGTGTCCGATGAGCCCCAGCTCCCGGCCTTGTGCATAAATCGCTTTTGCAAACTCAAACCAGGTAATTTCGCCTTCGTCGGTAAAGTGATAGATGCCAGCTTGAGCGTCGGGTTTCCCGACAATAGTGAGAATTGCCGCGGCAAGATCGCGCCCCCATGTAGGGCTCCCTTTCTGGTCAACGACCACGCCAACCGAATCTCGCGTGTTCATGAGCTTGAGCATGGTAGCCACAAAATTAGGGCCATAGTGACCATATAACCACGCGGTCCTCACAATGACAGCATGAGGGCAGGCTTCCAAAAGCAGCGCCTCGCCATCGGCTTTGGTCGTGCCATAGACGCTTTGCGGTGCAACTGGATCGTCTTCCCGATAGGGCCTCGTGCTATTGCCAGCGAAAACATAATCGGTGGAAATGTGCAGGACCCGCACGCCAAAGGCCTGCGCAACGCGGCCCACATTCTCAGGTCCCTGCGCATTGAGGGCATAACAACGTTCGGGCTCGTCTTCGGCTTTGTCGACCGCAGTATAGGCGGCGCAGTTGACAATCCAGTCGGGCTTTTGTCCTTTTTCGACAAGAGAAGCAAGAAAACCTTGCAGCGCTTCGGGTTCGAGGATCGAAACATCTTTGTCGGAACCGACATAATCAACGCCTTGTGTCTTGCAGAGCTCGACAAGCTCGGTCCCGAGCATACCTGAACTGCCGATAACCCAGATCATAGAACGCAATCCTTGAGCCGAGGCAGAGCAGCGTCCTTTGCGGAAAGTATCGGTGACACGCCGATCTCGGGCCATTCCACGTGGATGTCGGGGTCGTTCCAGCGGATTCCTCCATCGGAAGGCTTATCATATTCGGTCGTACACTTGTAGAGGAGTTCGGTATCGTCCTCGAGCGCAAGAAATCCATGCGCAAACCCTTCTGGAATCCAGAAAAGCAGGTGATTGTCGGCCGAGAGCACTTGAGCATACCACCTGCCAAACGTTGGTGAATCTTTGCGAAGATCCACGGCGACATCCCAGGCGCTGCCGCGGACAACCCGCACGAGCTTGCCCTGTGCATGAGGAGCCCTCTGAAAGTGCAGGCCACGAATAACGCCCTTCTTAGACTTGGAATGATTGTCCTGTACAAAGTCCTGCGAGATGCCAAAAGCAGCGAAGTTCGACGCCTTGAAGCTCTCCATGAAAAAACCGCGCTCATCGGCGAAGACCTTGGGCTCGATAACGAGAAGCCCCTCAATCGGTGTGATATGCATCTGAAAAGGCATTAGGGTTCCTCCGCGACAAAACGCAAATAGTCGCCGTAGTCAGTCTTGAAGCCGTTGGCCGCCTTAATAAGCTGTTCACGAGAAATCCAGCCGTTGCGATAGGCGATCTCCTCGATGCACGCCACATAGAGCCCCTGGCGTTTTTGTACGGTCTCGATAAAATTTGAAGCTTCCAAAAGCCCGTCGTAAGAACCGGTATCGAGCCAGGCCATACCGCGGCCCAGAAGCTCAACATGGAGTTGGCCTCGCTTTAAGTACTCGTTATTGACCGAGGTTATCTCGATTTCTCCGCGAGCCGATGGCTCAACCTGCTTTGCAATTTCGATAACCTGATTGTCGTAGAAATAGAGCCCGGGCACCGCATAACGCGACTTCGGTTTTTGCGGCTTTTCTTCGATCGAGATCACCTTGCCCTGCCCATCGAATTCCACGACGCCATATTGGGTTGGGTCTTTGACATAGTACCCGAAGATCACCGCCCCACCTACTTCCGTTTTTTGACGCGCGGCTTTGAGTGTTTCCGTAAACCGCTGTCCATAGAAGATATTGTCCCCTAATACCAATGCTACCGGATCGGAGCCAATAAAATCCTCTCCCACAATAAAAGCATCTGCCAAGCCTCTCGGTTTTTCTTGCACCTTGTACTCAAACCGCATGCCCAATCTTGAACCATCGCCAAGAAGGTTACGAAAAACAGGCAGGTCTCGCGGTGTAGAAATAATCAGTACTTCCCTGATCCCCGCAAGCATCAGCACCGAAAGAGGATAGTAAATCATCGGCTTGTCGTACACGGGCAAAATCTGCTTCGAGACTGCGTAGGTAAGCGGGTACAGGCGAGTACCAAGACCGCCAGCCAGAATAATAGATTTCATTCTCTCTAGTTTTCCAATATCAACTCTACTATTCTATTCTTCTATTGTGAATCTCAAAGGCTACAAACCAACCATATGACCATTGAAAGGTACTACTCTCAGTCAAGTACTGTGTCATATCCATTCAGACATGATTCCCAACTATATTTTGTCTTAATAAGCTGGTAACCTGACTCAGCAATTTTATCTCGAAGGCCGTGGTCAACCATTATTTGCAGCACCGCCTCTGCAAATTGGTAACCTACAGGTCTTATTAGACAGTTCTCCATGTCAAGAAGTTCAGGAATACCTTCCTGAAGAATCGGTGTCAAAATAACTGGAACTCGACACGCCATCGAAACAAGCACCTTATTCTGCACACCAGCGGTCATCCTTAGCGGAGCTATTGAAACACAAGCATCAGAAATCTCTTCATAGATAGACCTAACAAAACCAGTGACTCTCACACCATTTGAACCATCATACCGGAGAATTCTTGAAGGTGGTTCTGCTCCTACAATCAAGAACTTCGCATTCTGTCTATTTCTCCGTATCAGGGGCAGCAACCTTTCAACAAAATAGATCACCGCATCTTGATTGGGAAGTGTCCTCATATTACCGACGAATACTATCTTCTCCTCATCATAAGCGACACTAATATGATGAGGAATCACAACGCCATTAGGGTGCACCTCTATATTAGTATCGCCACCAAGAAACGCCTTGTCGCTCTGGGACACAACGACACATTTAGGATAACGGGATATAACAGATTGCTCAAACTTAGCAACCCTCTTCTCCTCGACCGAATATAATAACTTCTTCAGACTGAATCCTTCTAAGCCTTTCGCTCGAATGTAAGCTTTTGTCATTGCATCCGTCATCTCAACAATCGATTTCTCTCTTAAATTCAATAGACTGGTATAAGGAGTCATACGTATGAGGTGGCATACGTAAAAATCGGGGTCTAGCTCTCTACCAACCTTCCGAACGACATGGAGAAATCGCAAGGAAAAGTAATAGCCAATCTGTAAAGGCTTACCAAGCAACAACGCCAATAAACCATTAATAAAGGAGACCAGCCTATTTCGTCTAACCAAGAAGTACTCGTTGAATATTTGACTAGCTTCACCTACAGACTCCGCTTGCTGACTATCAAAAAAAGAGACCAGATAAACATCATGCCCCTGGCTTCTCAGATACCTAGCAATATTATTAATTCTAACACAATCGCCTCCATTTTCGGGAAAGGTAAACCTAGGGGTTAAAATGATCACTTTCATTTCGTATCCTGTAATGCGGAGATTATAGCACACAACTTTTCTGCCTCTTTCGCCCAGTTAAACTTTGATAACTGAAGACTATACAAACCAGACTTTGAGCCCAATTGCCCATTCAAAGCCTTCTCAATATAATCAACCATCTCAGGGACATTTGTTGGATCAAAATAGTAAGCACATTCTCCACAAACTTCAGGCAACGACGAAGTGTCCGAACACAAAATTGGGGCTCCACTATAGTGCATAGCTTCTAACAGAGGAATCCCGAAACCCTCATATAGCGATGGGAAAAAGAACGCAGAAGCACACCTATAAATATCAGCTAAAGTACTATCATCTACTCGCGACAATACGGTACATCCAGCATCAGTAAGTCGCTCGATATTATATCGGCGGCGACAACCAACTACTACAAGACTATCAGAGCTATAACCATCACTGCGTAGCATCCGTGCGGCTGCAACTACTCTATTAATATTCTTATTCTGTCCGTCCCCACCTAAGTAAAAAACATACTTAGGCGGCAGACCCAAAGAGGAGAATGTCGACACAGTTCTATTCTCTTCATGGTTATAGCCATTATAAACTACTTCTAGATCACGATCCCTGCCAAGAATCTTCACAATGTCATTATACGAGTTTGCAGATACAGTTATAACTTTATCTGACCTTAACACCCCGTAACGGACTATAAAACGCATATACACATTCACAAGCCACTTTCTACTCAGAGGTCTTTCAACAAATTTGAAAGGAATCAGATCATGAACTACCGTCAGCCACTTCTCACCACCTTTCCACAAAGGGCAGGTATTAGCAGGGTTTAGGAGCAAATCAACGTGATGCTTCCGCAAAGCTAATGGCAACGCTACGTGTTCAAATAACATGGCGTTTGTTATATCGATAAATATAACCTCATGAGCTCGTTCAAGAACGCTGTCAGCAGGTACCGCCTTAGAAGGTACAAAGAACACCAGATCAATATTAGCTGAGACAGGCAAATGTAATATCAAATTCTCAACATAACGCGCGATCCCGCGAACCGCAATTAGACGATAGGAAAAGTTAATGCCCACCCTCATTATTGAAAACTCCTGTCCTTATTGACCCAAGACGATATATGCACCATTTGCACATTACTAGCAGAAAATAAAAAAGAACTGTAAAGATAGGCAACCGCAGAATAGTATGAAAATCATAGGACATCCACCTAGGTGAGAAGCAAAACACCACGAGCCACACCATAGAAAGCAACTGTTGATGCCTATCATAAGTATAGTTCAAGAACATACCTAAAAAAGAACCGAATACTAAAATCCCCAAGTAACCACCAAACATCAAATGTATAGCACTCAGGAAGAATCCACCTCCACCATTCGGAAGCAAGGAAACCAAAATCTGCGGATACTTCACTTTGTCAGGTAAGAACTGAGGTGGAACAACCATCTCATCGATAAAACCCATCAGCAATCCTATCCGATCACCAAAGCTAATCATACCTTCCTTTAGTAGACCAAATACTCCTGCACAAGTATAAAGCATGTCTGCATGATGCGAAATCAATATATTTCCAGCCACTTCACCAAATAGGTTGAGCGGAGTCATTTCCGCCCCCCCCTTAAACAGATTTAGCGCAAGGATGAGAAACGCTCCAACAAACGTAAAAGCAATTATCGTACGTGTTCTAAATCGCGCATCAAAGAAAAGAACAAAATAGAGATACAAATACGGAACTAATACCATTCGCAAACCCCGCGTCACCGCGAACAATGATAGAAGCCCTATAAGCAACGTTGTTACAAAAAACCTTGCACGCTTCTTTCTTATCGAAACTGAAATGAATATTACGGGAACAAGGGCAAACAGTGGAAGGCTATTCACTACTTCAAGGTTACTTCTATATGCTTCATACCTCGACGGTGAATAAAATATATTCTGTCCCTGCTTAAAAAGAAGCCATATTAGAATAAGCTCAAAAACAATCATTACACCCGTTAGCAGTCGAGGAAGCTTAATCTCAATGTCTCCAATAACTTGACTTCTCTCAGAGTTAATTCTCGGATCGGCCGAAACAACCATTCCTAAAAAAAAGAAATAGAACTGTAATAGTACCATATTATAGTTTGAGACGTCCTGGTAAAGCGAATATTGCGAAAGCTGCAAATCTCGCTGGTAGTAGGGAATAAGATAGCAGCAGTAAATAAACACGTAGATAAGCATAATTACTACTGGCTGAGTATTGCGATAGACAAACAAGAGATACAAAAGCATCCATATTACAACTGGCAGAACGAATTGGTAAGATGAAGCACTCCAAAACGTCACTATCAAAGCAACAGGAGCCGTTAGAAAAAAGAACAGCTTAACTACTCTATGGTTTTTCATGATTTTGCTATGCGCTATGACACCCTTTTGAGCTCAATACATACTGCACACAGTTCACAACCTAGTAATGATTTCATTATCGGTCGTCTAAATGTTTGCTTTGAGTCGCTTACTATGACCTTGCATCATAAATTGATTGCTCGTTATTTCTACAATTGAATCTATTCCATTTCATTGAACATTATCGTGGCAAAACACCACAGAACTACTAAAAGATGGGTTCACGATACCAAAATTGATTAATCTTATTATCAACTAAATGAACTTGGTTTTCATATTGGGAATATACTTTGAAAAAACTCAATAAGTCAGAATACCTTTGAAATCCTAAGAGTTTATAAAGAACCCTCATCACTTTGTTTGCAAAGGATAAAATCTTAGTATTCGCTGTCCCATAAGCGTCATTTACTCCGGAACCTCTCTCCCGAAACATTTTGAGTCTCTTGATTCGCTTAAAAAACTGTGGATTTCGAATTGAAAATGGATCGCCAACATCAACCCCAGCTATCATAAAACCACGAAAAAGTCTCCTATGCGCAGGGTCTATTCTTGTATGACCATCACTATAGAAATCATATGTATAAGTGTACTTCAGGTAGTAACGAACAGTATCCGCATTCTTCTTAACCACATCGCAATAGTATCCTATCAACAAATCCGAATCTTCATTTGTGATTCGATGATTCCCATTCTTTTCAATCGCAACTCCGCTTCTGAGTACTTCGGAATAGTCAAGTCCTGAGAAGTGAACAAAAATGACTTCTTCCCCATAACTGTCTTGTGAAGCTCGGGATCTTACAAATAACTTCGAATTAGATTCAAAAATCTGCCGTTCAGAAAGATTCCAAGGTGCTATATTCCATCCATAGGACCTTGAGATTGCCAAGTCATTGGATCCAAAATATCCAGGCAGATAATCACCCCACTTTTGATCAGTGAATAGATAGTTAACGCTATCACAATAGCACTTATCATAGAGTCGCGTCATCCACCAATTTATAAACCTTAACGACGCTTCTCCTCTTCGGATCCCTACAAACCCAAAGTTAAAAATTCCTGAACCGCGTAATTCGTCTTCGATCGTTACTTTAGCCGATACTTGCTTATTTCCTACTTCGATGTCGAGAAGATGAGGAGTCACTAGGATCTGGGTCGCTGCAAGTTGGTCAAAAATGGCTTCTGCTGACGAAAAAAAATATATGTCTGGGTCGAAATAGCATATTTCATCATAAGCATGGGAAAGAAAATATTTGAAACAGTACGGCTTAAGAAAGGTACAAAACTCGACTAGTGAGTATTTGAAACTAGCTGAATACAGTTCCTGAATAGTCAGATCCAAAGCAATATCCTTGGCAAATAGCACCTTCTCCAGAACAACCATACCAGGGCTAGGTTCATCAGAAACGACAATGTAAAAATCAAGGTTTGACGTCTTCGAGAGAATCGAGTCCCTTAGTATCATAGACACACCAATGTAATTCTTAGCACAAATTGTAAACACACACCTTCTCATTTTGACCCACCAAACCGACTCAGAACATCCCTAACATTATGCCGATCTATTCTAGTATATAAGTAGTCTATATTGCCTACACTAACATGGCTAAGTATTTGCTCAATATCTATTTGCTTCAAAATATCCACGGTTTCTTCATCAAATCTCTTTCGAATTAGCCTAGCTGGATTACCCCCGACGACCGAGTACGGCTCCACATCTTTTGTTACCACGGACCCGGCGGCTACGACAGAACCTTGACAAATCGTGACTCCAGAACAAATAAGGGCATTCTCTCCTATCCACACATCATCCTCAACTATAATGCTCCCTTTCGAACCTGCTTCTTCCTTAGCACCGAACAACTTTACTCTAAAAGGATATGATGATAAGTAACTAAAATTGTGTTCACCACCCAATAAAAACTTAACCCCTTGCGCTATCGAACAATAGCTGCCGATATAAAGCTTAGAGGGAGAAGAACTAAAATCTACAACATATAAATTGCCGTAACTCATACGCCCAACAGTTACTTTTTTTAAGTCGAAGTTATTAGCAACAGTCGTGAAATTGTATTCGTTTGTCTTGCGCCATATAGCTTTCTTCCGGTATAGGCCAATTCGGGTAAGGATCCAAGAAACCATGTTTATAACCTCAGTTCTCTAAATAAATATTCGAACAAAGATAAGCAAAGCCATATCTATTTTCCCAAAGAGCCCCAAAATATGGACAGAGATATCGTGCGTTGTTACCTATTTCAAACTCGTGCTATGCAACGAGTAAAGCGTGCAATATAGTGGCAAAAGAAGAAGAAGACAATTGAACCTATAGTACCTTGATAACAAGCTAGCAAATCCCGTAGTCTCAAAGTAATACTTTTCAGGATGAAACCTTATCTTGGCAACCCACGGGAAAATAAACCCAACAAGGAGCCTGTTTTTTTCCAAGAAGTAATAAATTCTACTAATTGATGGAACTCCTCTGAGCAAATCTAAGTAATTCTTAATGAACACATCAAATATATTATACCCACCTTTCGTCGGTGGTTCAATATCACGCATGCTCGGACCAATTACAAAAACACATTTTGCATTGATGGATAAGACTTTGAATGCTAACTCTGTTTGGAAAAGCCGATGTTTAGTGTCGATATTGAAGATATCTATTCGATCTAAAATATCCCTCCTGAAGGTATATGCTGGCGACCACGTAGAATAGAATGAAGCAAGTCTTAGGAAACCGTTTGCGGAGTTGGTAGTTGTATACTTAATCATCCCGTCACATTTGTTTAGGTGGAATACGATGGACGGTTTATCTTTGGTTGCATTTGCTAGATTCTCAAGAAAGCCTGGCAGTAGTGGCTTATTATCACTCAAAAGTTTGACATAATCTCCAGTTGAATAAGAAAGCACAAGTGGGAAGTTTGCGTCTTCAATATTATTTGCATTTTTGTAGTATTTTATATTCTCATACTTTGAGCAAAAAGCGCGACTTACCTCCTCGGTATTATCTAAGGACGCGTTATCACTAATAATAATCTCAATATTTTTATCGAAACCCTGCTGAGTCACGATACTCATAAGTGTTTTGTTCAAACTTTGCGCGCGATTATATGTCGGGATGCAAATTGATAAATAGTAAGGTCGATTCATATTGCATGCCATAGTTTCTTTTTTGCTCTGAAGATCTTATACGTCCACGGTAATCCAAACCCATAGGAAGCAATAAAACCAGCAAAAAACCAATTGATAGCTAGATATCTAGCGCAAAAAAATGTGCTAACAGCAATGAATATACCGGATATAACAGATGGAAGCACATAAGGCTCTTGCTTATGCGCGCGAAGATACATTGCCATTCCATTAACAACTATTTGCAGAAGCCACCCCAGGAGGAGCATAGAAATCGGCAACGGGCCAAGAAACCTACCAACGATTTTGTCAAACATACTTACTCTACCGGACAATCCTAAAACGACTAGGATAAGGCATAAAACTCCAACTATATACGTACCCAAAGAAAGATACATATCCCTTTTAAATTCCTTATCTAGGTTTTTCCAATCTCGCTTTGAAACCATCATATTCAACTTCGGATTATTTGCGTTAAGCCATATACTGGATAGATTGAACATCGCTGTAACCATGCTCATCGATATTCCAACTTTTCCAGCTTCCACAGGACCATGAAATTGAAACATAAGTGGAGTGTAAATCTGAAAAATGAAGTAGCCACTGGCCCAGCTCAGGGCATACTTCCACAGCAGGCCGAAAATTTCGCTTTTCCAGTTTGCGCTGCCACCTTTTGTGTGGAGCAAGGTTCTTAGCAGGATCCGATAGCGTGTCACCAGTAGTGCTAAATTGAATGAGTTCGTAATCAGTATGGCCAGTGCCGTTGACAAAAGGCCAAGATGCAGGGAAAGGCAAGAAAACAGCACAAACGTGTTGACTACGGCTGAGAGAAAGTAGTATTTCTGCACCCTTGAGACCTGGTCACAACCTTGTACGAAAGACGCAATCATACTATTTACAAAACCAATTGCTGCGCCAACACAATATAAGACCCAAGGAATCAACCACTGAGAGCTACTAGCCTTCTGGATAAATATATAATATCCAACTGCGAAAATAACTGGAAAACCTATAAGAACTACACAGGCAGTCCATTTAATAACGAATCTAAACAGGGAGGATATTCGTTCTAGGTACTCTTGGGGTCCCTCTAGGTCAAGCGACGAGTCCATATGCAGAAATGCATATTCATGAGCAGAAAATTGCAGAATGATGGTAGTAAACCCAAGATCGGCGAAAATAGAAAGTGCAGAAATGCTCTGAAAAGTGTACCAAAAACCTTGTACCTCGGGTGAAACAAACAAAGGAATCAGTATCAGAGTGCCGACTCCAGAAATAAGACGCCAGAATTGATTAAGATACGAGTTTATAATATCTTTTGTTAAAATATTAGCTAGTTTTACTTTCAAACTTTGGTCCTCGAACAACTTATGAGAGAAGACTTACTGAAGAATCTTTTCGGTCTCGCTCATTATACACTCTAGTGAGCTTTCCTTAGGTTCATAGCCGTATAAAGAATAGGCGAAATCCGATGTAGAATAATAGAAAGGTTTGACTCCGGTAGCGGAAGTATAGTCACCTTCCTTATACTCAACTTCCAGACCATAGTTCTCGACGAAAAGTTCTAGAATCTCAGTCTTTTTTACTATACCCTTGCTATAGACATCCAGGGCAGTATTGATCTTTGTAGAAGAATCGATAATTGGTTTTATTAAGCTTGTAAGATCTCGTGGAGAGACATAGTCCCTAACAATATCCGTTCTATCCGTATTGAAGTGTACCCCTGCCCTTACCGATCGGATAATTTGACAAAGCAGGTATCCGGCATTCAGGTCTATGAATCTGCTAAAAAAACCATATATTCTCAAATCAACTATCGCCAGCTCTGGCAATGAACGATGTTTTATTTCAGAATATAACTTTGATGTTTGGTAAAAGTCCCCATCAACAACATGATTAACATCAACAATAGCTTTGCTGTGATCCGCGACAGGAGTCGTGAAATCAGAGCCAAAAACAGCTCCACTTGAAAAACTTATGTATTTTGTATCTCTTTTCTTTTGCAAGTACGAAATTATGAGATTATCATAAAGTTCTGTCACAGTTAGAATATCATTACCAGCGTTGCGCTGTTTTATGGGATCGGCGAACCCAATGCAATTGATTATTACATCATAAGCTTGGCTACCAAACTCTTGGAGGGGAAAAACCGAAATGCTGTTGGAGTTGATCACCAATCCACTGTCTTTGAGAAACTCCTCAAGGCCTCGCAAGTCTCTTGCATATAGATAGAAACTATATTCTTTTTCTTTAGAAAGATAGAAGACAATATTCTTCGCTATATGGCTTGTTGCACCTAAAATTGCTATGCGCATTAGAGCCCTACTTCCTCCATACTGGGAATCTGAAAAAGACCATAATGCTTAGCTATGGTTTTTGAGCTACCAACATAGTGGCTATAAATATCAGGAATGCCGCACTCGATAAGCTTCACTTTGGCATCGCAAGTGGCAATTACCTCAGAGATCGCTGAACCTAAACCCCCAAGAGTAGAATGCTCTTCAAGAACAACAATGTTCATTTTCCTGTCTATTAAGGAGGCAATAATCCCCTTGTCGAGAGGTTTTATTGTATGCATACTTATGAATTCCGGATCATAACCTTGACTTACCCATTCCTTTACCCATGAGTCACCCAGCTCTAGCATATTGCCCGTAGTGATGAGTGCAAAATCAGTACCTGATCGCAGGACTGAGGCCTTACCGACCGTGACGACGTCCGTTGTATTATGAATTGTCGGCTCATTATTTTTGCCTAATCGAATGTACATAGGACCTTCTATAGATGTACTCTGTTCCACTATCTTTCTTACTTCGTAAGGGTCTCCTGGGCAACAAACTTTCATATTAGGCAGAACTCGCATTACAGCAATGTCTTCAATTGAGTGGTGCGTGGCCCCTGCAGGACCATATGAATACCCTTCCCCAACTCCAACCAACTTGACATTAGTATTCATATATGCAATGTCTAACCTTACTTGCTCAAAACAGCGCATCGTAACAAAAGGCACAATTGAATATACATATACTTTGTAACCAGAAAGTGCTAGCCCACTGGCGATTCCTATCGCATTTTGTTCTGCTATTCCAACATTCAAGAACCGGTCAGGGAAAAGATCGACAAATTTCTCCAACACGGAATAACCTAAGTCCGGTGTTATAAGAAAAATATTCCGATCTTCTTTTGCCTTATCGATGAGTGTATTGATAAAAGTACTTCTCATAAGTCTTCCAACTCTTTCAGAGCTTGTTCGTACTCTTGGTCGTTTGGCGACCTGTAGTGCCATTCAACCTTACCTTCCATGAAGGAAACTCCCTTGCCTTTTACAGTGTTGGCTATTATTGCAAGCGGTTTGCCTTTCGGATCAGTAAGAAGCGCCTTTGATATTGCTTCAATATTGTGGCCATCTACAACCTCTGAATGCCACCCGAAAACAGAAAAACGCTCCGACAGGTTTGCCTGATCGATAACATCCGCTCCCATTCCCTGCAAATGGTTGAAATCGACTATTGCGACAAGGTTGTCCATTCTCTTAGTACTTGCAAACATGGTAGCTTCCCATACTGATCCCTCGTTGCACTCACCATCGCCGAGTAGAACAAATACCCTTCCACTCAAATTCCTGGTTTTTTTTGCTATTGCCATTCCAAGTCCTATAGAGAGACCATGACCTAGTGATCCACATGAACACTCCACGCCAGGGACGGCATCCCTGTCAAGATGACCTGGTAAGATTCCATCGTCTATATAGTAGCGTTTCAACCACTCTTTTGGGAAAAAGTCCTTATAAGCCAAAGCAGCATATAAGGCGGCGCTAGCATGAGCTTTACTTAGAATAAAAACGTCTCTATTGGGATTCTTTAGATCGGCAGGTTGTACGTTAAGAATCCTGGAATATAGCGAGTATATTATCTCTACTATCGAAAAACAGCTACCTATGTGAGACGATTTTGAGTAATGCATCATGTCTAGAATAGTCTTTCTTAATTCTCTGCATGTATCATCCATTATGATCCTTCAGGTCCTCTTCATATTCTGTTACTTGCTCTATACACAATTCATACGAGTCTCTATTCTCTAGAAAGTTCTCAAACCAAGCAACCGTCATCTGTAGTGCTTCTTCTATATCCCAAACCGGCTGCCACCCGAGCCTTTGCCTTGATTTAGAACAATCAAGTTTAAGGTACGCTGCCTCATGAACATTTTTAAGCCCACTTTCAATCCGATACTGAGCCCCTGGTTTGGGCCACAGGTTGCAAAGGCTTTTAACAAGGTATTCGACTGGCTGCTCGTCGGAACTATTCGGACCAAAATTCCATGCTTCGCCATACGAAGGCCCATCACTATAGAGCTTCTCGGCCAGCATCATATAGCCACACAGTGGCTCCAACACGTGTTGCCAAGGTCTTATGGCATTAGGATTGCGCACTACGACAGTTTGGCCATTGATCAGGGCCTTAATGGTGTCAGGAACAATGCGATCTTTGGCCCAGTCGCCCCCACCAATCACATTACCCGCTCGAGCAGACGCAATCGCAACATGATGTTCATTGCCGTAGTCTTGCGGATTGAAAAAGGAACTTCTATATCCAGATATTACAAGTTCTGCACATGCTTTCGAGCTCGAGTACGGGTCATAACCACCCAAAGGATCAATCTCTCGATATCCCCATACCCATTCCTTATTGTCGTAGCACTTGTCAGTCGTAATGAGCACAACGGCTTTGACACTAGTACATGTTCTGACTACTTCCAGTAATTTGGCAGTGCCGATAACATTGGTTTCATATGTCAATATTGGTTCTTCGTAAGATTGTCTAACAATCGGTTGTGCAGCTAAATGAAAGACAATATCAGGTTGACACTCCACCACACTTTGTCTAAGTGCTTCAATATCTCTGACATCCCCATTGGTGAATTTGATTTTGTCTTTTAGGTCAGACAAAACGAAAAGGCTTGGCACAGTGGGAGGATCGAGGGCGTATCCATAAACTTTCGCTCCTAAAGAAGTAAGCCAGATAGCTAGCCAAGACCCCTTAAAGCCTGTAACACCTGTAATAAAGACTCTTTTATCTTTCCAAAATGATATGTCAATTCCCTTCATGGTCTATTTCTTCCATGGAGCATTGTTTGCACTCCAGAGACTTTCTAGCTCATTCTTGTCTCTTAACGTATCCATTGGATGCCAAAAGCCTTCATGTTTGAACGCACTAAGCTGATTGTCCTCAGCGAGTTTTTCCAATGGCTCTCGTTCCCAAACTGTTTCATCGCCTTGTTGGATATAATCAAAGATTTCTGGTTCAAGCACAAAGAAACCACCATTTATCCAAGCACCGTCTCCGCGCGGCTTCTCCTTGAATGAAAGGACATCTTGTGCACTGTTCATTTCAAGTGCTCCAAATTTCCCAGACGGTTGAACAGCTGTCAGCGTCGCAAATCTTCCACTCGTTTTATGAAATTCAAGCAACTCAGCTATGTTTACATCTGATACACCATCACCATAGGTCAACATAAAAGGCTCGTTCCCGATATATGGCTGGATACGTTTAATACGACCGCCCGTCATTGTATTTAACCCTGTATCAACGAGCGTCACCACCCACGGTTCCGACTGAGAGTTATGATACTGAATCGTATTCTTCGAAAGATCTACCGTCATATCAGCTTCATGCATATAATAATGGTGGAAGTAATCCTTAATCACATACCCCTTATAGCCACAGCAGATTATGAACTCGTTGAAACCATAGTATGAGTAGATCTTCATTATGTGCCAAAGAATAGGCTTACCACCTATTTCTATCATTGGCTTTGGTTTTAGGTCAGACTCTTCCGAGATTCTGGTCCCAAAACCGCCTGCCAGAATAACTACTTTCATTGCTGGCCTCTTCTATCGCTAATGAACTTATCGACTACTTGGAGTGTATATACAATTTGCTCTTCAGTTAGCCCTGGATAAGTACCAAGGAAAAAAGCGTCGTTCATTATTCTGTCGGTCGTTGAAAGTCCTCCAGGAGCTACACGATGTTCAATACTAAGGTAAGCTGGTTGCATCAGTAGATTCCCTGCAAACAGATTACGCGTTTCCACACCATTCGCATTGAGAAAATTAGTCAATTCGGTCCGAGAAAATCCTGCGGTCTCTTTTACCGTAATAGGGAACGCAAACCATGATGGATCCGATCCCTCTGTGGCTCGTGGCAAAATAAAATAATCGGTCCAGTGAGAAAAACCCTCTTGCCATAGAGCGAAATTCTCTTTCCTACGAGCAATAAAATGTGGGAGTTTCTTCATTTGTTCGAAGCCGATTGCCGCCTGCATTTCTGTCACTTTCAGATTATAACCGACATGCGAATATACATATTTGTGATCATATCCTTTTGGCATTTTTCCATACTGACCTGCAAAACGTTTGCCACAGGTATTGCTCTCTCCTGGAGCGCAATAGCAGTCGCGCCCCCAATCTCTTATCGATTTTGCGGCTCGCGCAAGAACATCATTGCTTGTAAAGACGCAACCGCCTTCGCCCATCGTGATATGGTGCGCTGGATAGAAAGAACAAGTCGCAATGTCTCCAAAGGAACCAACCATCTTACCCCTGTAAAGCGAGCCGAGTGCATCGCAACAATCCTCTATGAGCCACAGGTGGTACTCCTGTACTAATTGCATTATCGCGTCGAGGTCATAAGGGTTTCCAAGCGTATGCGCTAAGAAAATCGCTTTCGTCTTAGGTCCGATCGCTTGCCTGAGCTGTTCCACGTTTACATTATAGGTACCCATTTCGACATCGACGAACACCGGTACCATACCGTTCTGGATGATTGGGTTGACCGTAGTAGGGAAACCAGCTGCCACGGCGATGACTTCGTCGCCCCTCTTCAACCTTTTTTCACCAAGTAATGGGCTCATGAGCGCACTCAAAGCAATAAGGTTGGCAGAAGAACCCGAGTTTACTAACATTGAATATTCGGCACCCGTGAATTGACTAAACGCACTTTCAAATGCTTCTGTATAGCGACCCCTCGTGAGCCAAAAATCCAACGATGCGTCTACCGAGGCCTGTATCTCCTTCTCATCAAAAACCCGACCGGCATAGTGTACTTGCGGTTTTCCGACCGGGGCACGTTTTTGGCCGAATTTTGTATCGTAGAATTCTTTAACGAGAGCACTGATTTCAGCTCTCAATTGTTCCTCGTTTTTTGCCATCGCGTATTACTCCCACTCATCTGTAACAACATTCTCTGACACAACACCGTAATCAAGAAGCTCTTTCTTGAAAGAAAAAATCATGGCAGGTGGTCCGGAAAGGAAAAAAACAGGGTCTCTCAATGCGTGGGCCTCTTCATAAATATGCTTGATTGCCAACTTCCCTCTTCTAAAGCTCACATTTGACTTATCGGTATAGATTGGTGCTTCATTCTCCACAAATACTCTTGCACAAAAAGAACTATTATCTGAAATTCGATCGAGTATATCGAGCGCCGCCAGAAGCTTGTTTTCTCTAACTCCATAGTAAAGAGAGATTCGATTTGGCAAGGATTCGATTCCCGCACGAGCTGCTGGAGCCCAAGCTTCCAAGTAGGGCAAAAAAGGAGAAATGCCAGTACCACCGGCAATCAAAACTGCGTCTTGACCTGGATGTACAAAATTATCAACTACAAAAGTCCCGTAAGGGAGCTTAAGCCACACTTCACTACCAACTCTTAGCTCGCTTTGCATTCGAGCGGTGTACTGTCCCCTAACACTATACAGAATCTCTATGTTCTCTCCGCCAGGCGCGGAGGCTATGGAAAAGACTCGGGATTCAGGCCAGAATCCGCCCATCGGGTCATATTCGTCTATCGCCAAGTGAAGGAATTGCCCTACTTTGAATTTGGGAACTGTTCCATAGGGCTCAAACCGCAACTTATATGTGTCTTTACCAAACTGCTCAATTGAAGAGATCGTTGCTTTGATTTTGATAGGATTAGACATTGATTAAGTTTCTGGTCCTCTACTTGCTGTTGGCTAACGAAAATTCTTTTCCTAACCACACCGAGTAAATACGATTGAAGAACGTATATGATTCAATCTTAAAGAGCTTGCTCAAAAGAAAGAATGGTATTAGTGAGAGAAGGCCTACTCCTGCAATCTTCAGCCCCAAGACAACAGAACCCGTCAAAGAGGCCGCAGAAGCACGCTGGAACAGCGGCAGAGAAAAACAGCAGACAAGCCCTATCGGAATAGAACAGACAAGCGTTTTGAGCGCATCAGTAGCCGACGCTTTTGAAAACGAATTGATGTATTTACGCAAAAAGAGCGCATAGAGGATAAGATAAGGTGGGAAAGAAAAACTGCTTCTCGGCCTGGAAAAGCCCCGTAAAAACACCCACGACAATATTCAGCAGACCATACGAGACAAGGTAGCGTGTCAACGTAACCGCAAGTTCAAAGCGTTCGCCTGTAAAGCCATAGGCTATCACGTGCACCAATGCTGGAGCAAAGATCAGGATTACCAACGAGATCACAATAAAGACTGATCCCCACACAAGCAGGGCAGAATCGACAAAGCGCCGTGCCGCTTCCTCGCTCTTGGATTTTTTCTCTAAGTAGAACGGGATGATCAGCGTGGAAAAACCGCCGGCAAAAAGCCCCAGGATCGACCCCGGAATCATCATAGCCACCAAAAAGGCGTCGGTCTGACCGGTCGCACCAAAATAGTTGGCTATAAGGACTTCGCGGAAAAAGCCAAAGAATTTGCTGATTAAGGTCAGAATCGAAATGAGCAGCGCGGCCTGCGAGACGCTCTGCTTTTTTAAGACTTGCGGAATTTCCAAAAAATGCTCCGATGTTCGAGGTGTATGGTGTATAAAGTTCAAATTGACGTGCTTAGGAAATGATCAGCTTCAATATGCTTGATGCTGATTCTGCACTGGACACAATTGGCCACTTCCTTGCTTGTCGCAAACCCGTACGGGCGCGACCATCCTTAAGGAAGTATGCATAAAACCAGGCGGCCTTTCGCACTTGTCGCGGCCGAAACACGCTGGCAGGAGCTAAAAAGGCTTATGTGAGGTAAGTGGCCGTCTTGAGGGTGTCAAAAGTACTGAAAAACACTTCTAAGGCGCTCATTACCGAATGTTCAATCTTTGAACATTCACCAGCTTATTGCAAAACCTGACTTGCAGCAAGATTTTTGCCCAAAATCTTTAGAGAGGATAACCAGACATACCAAACATACGTTTAGTAGTAAGCGCTCCTTGGGCATCAAACCCAGGTCCATGAGCCTGGCCATTCACAATGAATACGAAATCCCCATGGTTAGCTGCAGGTCGTGAATCGGCGCGTTCGTGCTCACGTTGCCCGGGTTCTGAATGTGGATGTAGTCGAGCCCGCCATAGGCGTCCAGGTTGCGGACAATCGTGTAGGCCCCTTTAAGCCCGAGCACAAGCGTCTTGAACACTGCGTCACGGGTGGTACTGGCCGAAGGGTCGCGGTTGTTGCCCGTATCATGGCGGGTAGTCGGCGTGGTATCCACCAGGTCAGATGTGCCGGTCGTTGTCCAGAGCGTCCATTTGTCGTGCGTGCCGTGGATCATGTAGAAGAAGTCGCCCTCCACGGACCACTTGCCAAAGCGCTTATAGCCAAGGCTGCCGTTATACAC
>OFJB01000502.1_pt1 | contig 18933 bp, 14 predicted proteins | sample 1775081 | NCBI WGS metagenome assembly OFJB01 (sample SAMN08195771, study PRJEB24354) | sludge metagenome | isolation source: initial sludge from phenol fed wastewater aerobic bioreactor | place: India: Nagpur | collected 2016-06-05
CTGACCGAGCTGCACGCGGGCGGCAAGTTCAACCAGAACAGCTACAAGGTCTCGGGCGGCCTGCACGGCGTGGGCGTCTCGTGCGTCAACGCGCTCTCCAAATGGCTGCGCCTGACGGTGCGCCGCGATGGCCAGGTGCACCAGATCGAGTTCGCGCGCGGCGCGGCGCAGAACCGCCAGATCGAGGTGGTCGACGGCTTCGAGACCTCGCCGATGAAGATCACTGGAACCACCGAGGACCGCGGCACCAGCGTGCGCTTCCTGCCCGACGTGGAAATCTTCGGCGACAACCACGACTTCCATTACGAGACGCTGGCCAAGCGCCTGCGCGAGCTTTCCTTCCTGAACAACGGCGTGCGCATCCGCCTGATCGACGAGCGCACCGGCAAGGAGGACGACTTCTCGGGCGCGGGCGGCGTGCTCGGCTTCGTCAAGTTCATCAGCACCGGCAAGCGGGTGCTGCACCCCACGCCGTTCTACGCCAGCGGCTCGCGCCCGGCCGAAACCTACGGCGGCATCCCCGGCACCGAGATCGGCGTCGAGGTGGCGATGCAGTGGAACGACGGCTACAACGAGCAGGTCCTGTGCTTCACCAACAACATCCCGCAGCGTGACGGCGGCACGCACCTGACCGGCCTGCGCGCCGCGATGACGCGCGTCATCGGCAAGTACATCGCCGACAACGAGCTGGCCAAGAAGGCCAAGGTCGAGGTGACCGGCGACGACATGCGCGAAGGCCTGTGCTGCGTGCTCTCGGTCAAGGTGCCCGAGCCCAAGTTCAGCAGCCAGACCAAGGACAAGCTGGTCTCCAGCGAAGTGCGCGCGCCGGTCGAGGACATCGTCGGCAAGCTCCTCACCGACTACCTCGAAGAAAAGCCGAACGACGCCAAGATCCTCTGCGGCAAGATCGTCGAAGCCGCGCGCGCGCGCGAGGCCGCGCGCAAGGCCCGCGAGATGACGCGCAGGAAGGGCGTGCTCGACGGCATGGGCATGCCCGGCAAGCTCGCCGACTGCCAGGAAAAAGACCCGGCGCTGTGCGAGATCTACATCGTCGAGGGCGACTCCGCCGGCGGCAGCGCCAAGCAGGGGCGCGACCGCAAGTTCCAGGCCATCCTGCCGCTGCGCGGCAAGATCCTGAACGTGGAGAAGGCGCGCTACGAAAAACTCCTCTCCAGCCAGGAAATCATCACCCTCATCACGGCGCTGGGCACCGGCATCGGCAAGGCGGCGAGCGACGACGACAACGGCGGCGGCAAGAGCGGCGCGGACGACTTCGACATCGCCAAGCTGCGCTACCACCGCGTCATCCTGATGACCGACGCCGACGTGGACGGCGCGCACATCCGCACGCTGCTGCTCACCTTCTTCTACCGCCAGATGCCCGAACTGGTGGAGCGCGGCCACGTCTACATCGCCCAGCCGCCGCTGTACAAAGTGAAAAACGGCAAGGAAGAGCTGTACCTGAAGGACGGCCCGGCGCTCGACCAGTTCCTGCTGCGCGTGGCCCTCGTCGGCGCCGGCGTGCACACCGGCGGCGCCGCGCCGCGGGTGCTCGAAGGCACCGAACTCGCCGACCTGGCGCGCCAGCACCAGCGCATGGAAGCCATCATTGAACGGCTCTCGGCCTACATGGACGCCGAGGCGCTGCGCGCCGTGGCCGACGGCGTGATGCTCGACCTCTCCAGCATGGAGGCGGCCCAGGCCAGCGCCCGGCGCCTGCAGGAGAAGCTGCGCGAACTCGACACCGCGGGCACCGAGGCCGAGGTCGGCGCCGAGGCCGATCCGCGCCACGGGGGGCTGCTGCTGCGCATCAGCCGCCACCACCACGGCAACATCAAGAGCAGCATCCTGCCGCAGGATTTCGTCACCGGCAGCGACTACGAAGCCCTGGCCGAAGGCGCGAAGAATTTCCACGGCCTGCTCGGCGAAGGCGCCAGAGTCGTGCGCGGCGAGGGCGACAGGCAGAAGGAAGAAAAAGTCTCCGACTTCCGCCGCGCCATGCGCTGGCTGCTCTCGGAAGCCGAGCGCACCACGAGCCGCCAGCGCTACAAGGGCCTGGGGGAAATGAACCCCGAGCAGCTCTGGGAAACCACCATGGACCCCACCACGCGCCGCATGCTGCGCGTGCAGGTGACCGACGCGGTCGAGGCCGACCAGGTCTTCACCATGCTCATGGGCGACGACGTCGAGCCGCGGCGCGATTTCATCGAGACCAACGCGCTGCACGCGGGCAATATCGACGTGTGAGCGCCTTTCCAGACGCCCACCAACATCTGGATCAAGAACGAACGGCACAGAGCGCATGCGCCTGAACTGACGGGCGCGGGCGCAGCAGCCGATCTGCGCTGCCGCCAATACCCGGCCCTGATTCCCACGCCAACCAGCCACAGGCGGGCGCAGTCACTGCAAGCCCGATGGGCGTTTTTGTCTCGGTACGAGGGTGCGGCCTTGGGATCGGAACCCTCGATTATTTTCAATATGGAAATAATTAAATTCTTTAACAGGTCTTTTTTTAATCACCTGTAAGCCTCAAACTTCGAGCCATCGAAGGACGCCACCGTGTTCCTCCGGTGAAGGCCACCCATGAACCGAATGGGTTTGTTTGGTTAGTCACGTTTGAAGGAAAAAATCATGATCCGCAAGAATTTCGCCCTCGCTTCCGTCGCCGCCGCGCTGCTCGTTTCGGGCACGGCCTTCGCCGCCGATCTGCAGCCCGCCGCGGGCGAAGCGCCCTTCTTTGAGCCGCATGCCGTCATGAGCACGGCCAGCCAGCTGCAGCGCGCCGACGTGAAGGCACAGGCAGTGGCGCAGGCACCGCTCGCGGGCAATGTGCCGGCGGCGCAGGAAAGCGTGGCGAGCGATCTGAGCCGCGCGCAGGTGCGCGAGGTCACGCGCGAAGCGATGGCTCACGGCTATCGTCCGGCCAGCGGCGAGCTGTCCTGATCAGGGCGCCAGGCCGGCTGCAGCCGACCGCCAGACGCAAGGGGCACACGGTACGCCGTGTGCCTTTTTTCGTTGGGGCGCGCAACGTGGGAGAAGGGGGCAGCCTGCTCGTAGCGGCCTCGGCCTGCATTTCGCTCAACTGTCCCATGTTGCCCGTACCCCCAAGAGGCCGGTTTCGATGAGACGACGCCAGGGTGCGGGCGAGGTACAAACAAAAACGCCTAGTCGGGAGGGACTAGGCGTAGAAGGGATGGTGGTGGGTTCTACCGCAACCTTGAACCCGTTATCTTCAACTATGCCGAGACGTCCCCATGGCGGTGGGTATCGGCGGAATGGCCCCAAGACGCTACAGCGCTGGCGCAGCGAAGGCCGCGGGCCTCGATACATGAAGATGTCCAAACGGGTTGTGTATCCCATCGACGAAATCTTCGATTTCGAGTCCCGGGCCCTTCGGGCAGCAACCTGGGCAAAAGCCACCGACGTCGTCCTTCCGGGCCCGAAGCTGATGGATGCACGCGAGATTTCGTATGTGACTGCGCTGCCTCTGTACGTCTTCACGCAAAAGCAAGTACGGGAGGCGCTGGGTATCCCGCATCGTCGGGTCGAGAAACTCATCCGTTTCGACTACGACGAAGTGATCGCGTGGGTCAAAGGCTGGTCGCAAGAGGCTGAGGATCAGGGCATCCACGCGCAGATCGTTGCAGCAGGCCTTGGCATCGCTGCCCGTTTGACCACTGCATCCGCGCCACCGGCCTATGGGCTCGCCAGCTCGTAGCCGGTGCTGCGCCCGCCGCCGGGCGACTTCTTCAACACGCCCAGTTCCAGCAACTGCGTGATGTCGCGCAGCGCAGTGTCGGGTGAGCACTTGGCGATGGCGGCCCACTTGCTGCTGGTGAGCTTACCCTCGAAGCCGTCGAGCAGGCGGTCGAGCAGTTTCACCTGCCGTTCGCTCAACGACGTGCCAGCCCAGCGTTGCCAGAAGCGCGCCTTGACCAGCACGGCGTCCAGCAAGGACTGCGCGCTGGCGACCGCGCGTCCGAGCGTACCGAGGAACCACGACAACCAGCCGGTGGCGTCGAGCGTGCCCTTCTGTGTGCGCTCCAGCACGTCGTAGTAGTCCTTGCGCTCGCGCTGGATCTGGGCCGACAGGCTGTAGAAGCGTTGCGCGCTGCCGTCGGCGCGGGCCAGGAACAGATCGCCCACGGCGCGGGCGATGCGTCCGTTGCCGTCGTCGAAGGGGTGCAGCGTCACGAACCACAGATGCGCCAGCCCGGCCTTGATGAGTGCGGGCTCGCCCGTTTCCTCGTTGGCCCATGCCAAAAACCGCGCCGTCTCGGTGGGCAGCACATCGGCGGGCGGTGCCTGGAAGTGAACCTTGCGCCGCCCCACCGGGCCGGACACCACCTGCATCGGTCCGGCGACATCGTCACGCCACTGGCCCACGGTGAGCCTATTCATGCCTGAGTACCCAGTTGGGAACAGGGCGGCGTGCCAGCCGAACAGGCGCTCGGCGGTCAGTGGGGAGGCAGCGCGCGAAGTGGCGTCGAGCACCATCTCCACGACGCCTTCGACGTGCCGATCCACCGGGGCCACCGCGCCGATGTCCACGCCCAGACGGCGGGCAATCGACGAACGCACCGATTCGACGTTCAGCACTTCGCCTTCGATTTCGCTGGTCTTGACCACGTCCTCCGTCAACGCGGCAAGGCTGGCCTGATCGCGCAGTGCCATGCCCACGTCGGCCAGACGGCCCAGCAGGACACCCTGGGCGCGGCTGACCTCGGTCAGCGGACCGGTCAGCGCCATCAGGTCGTAACGCCATTTCGGCCAGTCGTCGGCCTGCCAGATGTAGAGTTTTTCTCCGCTATTCATGCGGAGATTAAACACCTTATTCGCCGCAAAGGCAAGTCATTCCCCGCGTGATGTGCGGCGAACGTGGCAGCTAGAGCATTTTTGATTTAATTATTTGCGATCTGTATGATGAGGCCTCCGACCCGGAGGTTCGCATGCAAGCGTATTCCCAGGACTTGCGAGAGCGGGTACTACGAGCCATAGAGCGGGGCGAGCGGCTGGCCGGGCAAGGCATCCAGATCAAGGCGGCGGCGCTGTGGCACCAGCTGGACAAGTGGGGGCTGAGCTTTAAAAAAAAACGCTGCACGCCAGCGAGCAAGATCGGCCCGACGTGCAACAAGCGCGTCGACAGTGGCGGACCAGGCAGGCCAGCCTTGAGCCGCATAGGCTGGTCTTCCTGGATGAGACGGCCACCAGCACGAACATGACGCGCCGCTACGGGCGCGCTCGGCGCGACCAGCGTTGCGTGGCCGCAGCACCGCATGGGCATTGGAAGACCACCACGTTCATTGCCGGCTTGCGCCACGATGGCGTGACAGCCCCACTGGTGATCGATGGGCCCATGGATGGTCGGGTGTTCCTGGCCTGGGTGCATCAGTTCTTGTGTCCTACGCTCAGCGCCGGGGACATCGTCATTGCCGCCAACCTGGCCAGCCACAAGGTCACTGGCGTTGCACAGGCTATCGCCGCAAGGGGCGCCACGATCCTGTATCTGCCACCGTACTCACCCGACCTCAATCCGATCGAGAAGATGTTTGCCAAGCTCAAGGCGCTGTTGCGTAAAGCGGCCAAGCGCACTGTCGATGCGCTTTGGGATCACATCGGCGAGCTGCTATGCCAGTTCTCACCCCAGGAATGCTCCAACTACTTCGCTTCGGCTGGATACGTCAATATATAAATCAAAAATGCTCTAGGACAACGAGCGCTGCAACACATCCTATGGCGGGATCGCCTGACGCGGTGCTGGAGAAGGTGATGCGTCAGCCTTGGCCCAACGGCTGGGCCGACCAGATGCGGGTGCTCGCGCCACCCGCGTGACCGCATTGAGCCCAGAGCCAGCGACCGCCTCCGGGCGGTTTTTTTGCGTCGGCGTCGTGCTCGGTCGCCCTCGCTACAGGAGTCGCCAAGCACAACCGACCGCCTCAAAACCCGCGCCAATACTGGAAGTGGCCTCGCGAACGCCCGCGAGACCACCAGAGAAAAACAGAGAACAGAGAGGCCGTGCGGGGCCAAAACTGCAGGGATGGGAGGAGTGACGCTCGCGAGGCAAATCCGCGAAGGCCCGCCTGGACTGGCGCTGCGAGCAGACGTGAAAAAGCCCGAAACGAGTTCGGGTTTTTGAATGTGGTGGTGTAGTCCCCCGCTAGAGGAAACCAGCCTGCCGCCCAGGGCGGGTCCACCGTGGGCGTGATTATACGTGACGGGCGCATCCGAGGAAAAACCGGACGCCCCCGCGCACTTCCTCGCTGCATCAGGCCGCGAACGGTCTACGGTTCGATCCTCAAATGCGGAATCGAACATGGCGACAAGGGTTGTTCCTATTTTTCGTCGAAATATTGCATTGGACGAATAAACGGAACATACTGCCACCATGCTCGCCGACACCCACACCCAGCGCGTCCTCGATCTGGCCAGCCAGAAGGGGCTGCTGCGCGCCAGCGATCTGGACGCCATCGACGCGCCCCGGGTCGTCCTGACGCGCCTGACCGCCGCCGGGCTGCTGGACAAGGTCGGTCGCGGCCTTTACCGCCTGCCCAGTCAGCCGGGGTCGGAGCACGAAGGCCTCGCGACCGTCGCCACCAAGGTTCCGCAGGCCGTGTTCTGCCTGCTGACCGCGCTGCAATTCCACGAGCTGACCACTCAGCTGCCACGCCAGATCTGGATCGCCATGCCGCGCGGCAGCCACGCACCCCGGATCGACTATCCACCGATCAAGATGGTTCAGATGACAGGCGACGTCTACACGGCGGGCGTCGAGGAGCATCTGCGCGACGGCGTGAAGCTGCGGGTGTACGGCGCGGCCAAGACGGTGGTGGACTGCTTCAAGCACCGCAACAAGATCGGCCTGGACGTGGCGCTGGAGGCGCTGAAGGACGTGCGCGCTAAGCGCAAGGCCTCGGCGGACGACCTGTGGCGCTACGCGAAGATCTGCCGCGTCGCCAACGTCATGCGCCCCTATCTGGAGGCCGTCGAATGAACAACCTCGCGGCCTCCGTGCGCGCTCGCCTGCTCAACGTCGCCAAGGCGCAGGGCGTCGACTTCAATCAAGTGCTGGTGCGCTTCGCGCTGGAGCGCATTCTTTACCGCCTGAGCCAGTCCGAGCATGCGGGTCGTTTTCTGCTCAAGGGCGCACTGCTGTTCACGCTCTGGTACGACATGCCGCACCGGGCCACGCGTGACGCCGACCTGCTCGGCTTCGGCGCGAGCGATCTGGAATCCGTGGCCCAGACCTTCCGCGACATCGCCAGCATCGTGGCGGACGACGGCATCGTGTTCGACCCGGCCTCGGTCGCCGCCGCGGAAATCCGCAAGGACGCCGGATACGCCGGCGCGCGCGTCCTCATCAGCAGCGAGCTGGCCAAGGCCAGGTGCAAGACGCAGATCGACATCGGCTTCGGCGACGCCGTGACACCCGGCCCCGTCGATGCGACCTATCCCGTGCTGCTGGACGACCTGCCTGCGCCGCATCTGCGCACCTATCCCGTCTACACCGTCGTCGCGGAGAAGCTCCACGCCATCGCGCTGCTGGGCATGACCAACAGTCGGTTGAAGGACTACCTCGACCTGTCGGTGCTGCTGGAGCGAGAAACCCTGGACATCGATCTGCTGGCGCAGGCGGTCAAGGCCACCTTCGAGCGGCGCGGCATGGCCGTGCCCACCGATTTGCCGGTCGGCCTCACGGATGAGTTCGCGAACGATTCCTCGCGGCAGGCACTGTGGCAGGCGTTCCTCAAGAAGAACGAGCTTGCGCCCGAACCCTTGGCCGTCATCGTGCAGCGGCTGCGGGCGGCCTTGGAACCAGCGTTGAACCGAGCCGTTTGATGACGGCCACTTCGTAGACGCAGCAACGTCGCGTCCATAGTCACGGTCGGTCGCGGCTTCCATGCGGACATTGCATGGAGACCCCGACGATGACCCGACACTGCACCTGCTGCGGCGAACCTTTCGCACCCTGCCCGCAAGTTCCCGACCAAGCCTACTGCTCCGCGCCCGATTGCCAGCGTGCCCGCAAACGCCAGTGGCAACGGGGCAAGCTCCAGTCCGACCCCGACTACCGGATCAACCAGCGTGCCGCCCAGCAGGCGTGGTCGCAGCGCAATCCGGATTACTGGCGCAACTACCGCGACGTCCGGCCCGACTACGAGCAGCGCAACCGAGAGCAGCAGGTGGCGCGCGATGCCCGTGAACGGGATCGGGTGGCGCTTCAGACCCAGATCGTATTGCTGGGTCTGCGGCCCGTGATGCTCCCAGAAGCTGAAGTCGTAGGCGCGCTCGAACAGCGCCGGGTGGTTGACGTACAGCCAGAACGAACGGTGGATGTCGCTGCCGCACAGCGTCAGTCCTGCCAGCGCGGCACCGTCCGCCACCACGGCCTCGAACATCGCCTGCTTGCCCGCCGCGTCGCCCAGCCGAACGCTGGCCATGAGGTTGGCGATCATCTGGCCGCGGGCGGCGGTGTCGGGCCAGACCTTGACCGCCTCCACCAAGAACTGGCTGGTTTCCGGCGTGTCGTCCCACGCGAACCCGTGCGGCACGGGCAGCCGAACGGCGCTGACCACAATCTGGCCGCACTGCGCAACGCGATCTCGGCCTTCTACAAGCGCGAGATGCAGTGCGGCGACAGCAGCGTGGCGCATCTGGTCCAGCGCAGTCCCGGCGTGTTCCTGTTGACCGTCCACGTCAAGGACATGGCCATGCTGCGGCTGGGGTTCGAGGGTTCGACCCTCAAGCGCCGCGTCGGCAACCCCAACATCCATATGGTGCTGGAGTACGCCAAGACCACCGGCGTGGTGCGCACGCTGGTGCGCGTACCAGCAGATGCTGGTCGAGGCCTTCGCCGAGCATGTGCTGGGCGTCAAGGCAAGCGCGCACCGAATCAAGTCGCCGACGCTGGATTTGTCGATGCTGCGCACCGGCTTCGACGCGCCGGAGGCGTTCGAGGACGGTTTCTCGATGGTGCAGCTGAAGGCGCTCACGCTCCTCAGCCCGGACACCGCGCTGAAGATCGAATGCACCGCGATGCAGTCCAGCCAACAACGCTCCGTGCATGAGCTGCTGAAGGAGAAGCTGCCCGGCCCGCTGGAAGGCAAATGGGCAGTGACGGCGGCGCAGGTCAATCTCTACTATCCGCCCGAGCCAGGCCGCACGCGCGCCAAGGTGGTCACCATCGAGGTGACCAGCAAGGGGCGGCTGAACCTGCACAAGTTCGACGCCAAGATGCAGGCGCAACTGGAGGGCTATCTCGTCGCGGTCGGCATCTTGCAGAAGGGCCAGACCCTGAGCGCGCACGAAGTGCCGCCGGAAGCGGATGCGGTCAGTTCGACACCGGTGATCGAGGACTGATCCGGTGGCGACGCACGATGCCTGGGCTCTGGTCTGCCGCATGTTCGCGGGCGGCACGCCCGTGCTGCGCGCCACGCTGTCGCCGCGCGAGACCGTCTCGCTGTCCGCCCTCGGCAAGGCGGTCAAGCCGACAGTCATGGATCAATCGTTCGTGCTCTGCCCGCACTGCCAGCAGCACCGGGCGCGGGTCTGGGGCGATGGCCGTGGCGGGCGCATGTGCCGCTGCCCGGATTGCGGGCCGGTGGCCGTCGAAGCAGCAGACGGCGCGGCGCTGGCCTTGGACGAGGATTGGTTGCGCCAGAAGATGCGCCTCGCGCTCGGCATCGAAAGCCGCGATGGCATCGATGATCTGGGCGACGGTGTGTGGCGGCTGGGCGATGCTCGGCGCTCGCCCGTGCTGCTGGCCCGCGACCTGACGCGGGTGCTGCAGGAACCCGCATTGCTGGATCGCGTGCGCGTGGCGGGCGGCGACATCCGGTTGATCACGCCGAGGCCGAGCACGACGCGCGGCTCGCCCTTCGGAGCGGGCATCGAGTGGTTGGCGCTGGAAGAACGTTTCACGTTCTACGGCGGTGGGATCACGCTCCTCGGCACGCCGTCGCCGCCCGTGACACCAGCAGTCGTCGATCCAGTCACGCCAGTGAACGGGCCATTCTCGGCGGACTTCAAGTGGGCGACGCTGCCTGACATCAGCAGCGCGCCGATCCACTTCACCGACGGTCAGGCCAAGGTGTTCGAGTCGTTGTGGTCGTTCAAGGGCGAAGCCACGACGGCGGAGCGAATCATGCAGCGCGCGGGCTTGGGAAGCGACAAGCCGATTGACGTCTTCAAGATCAAGGCGAAGGACAAGGGCAAGCCGGAGCCTGCGGCGCAGCACGCGGCCTACGGTGCGCTCGTGGTCACGCAGAAGCGCGCAGGCTTGTATGCGATGCCGTGCGCGGCAGCGGGAAAGGAGGTCGCCATGACGTGATCTCACCACCCGATGCGCCGAGGCTCGCGCCGACTTCAAGAGCCTGACCTTTTCAATTCTTTGGAGTGCTTGAAATGAGCGGAAAAAACCAATGGGTCGTTCCCATCAACGGCGGCGATCAGTGGGGCGTGCGCGGTGAAGGCAACGACCGCCTCACGTCCATCCACGACACGCAGCAACAGGCGATTGACCGTGCGCGGGACATCGCCATCAACCAGCAGAGCGAAATGTTCATCCAAGGGCGTGACGGCCAGATCCGTGAGCGCAACAGCTACGGGACGATCCGTTCCCGCCCAAGGGGTGATGCTGGGGTTGGCCTCGCGGGTTTGCTTCTACTTTGCTCGTGCAAACCCGCGAGCCAACCGTTCCCGGCGGCACACGCACAAGCGGTTGACGAACAACGCTGCCTGCGCGTGCCACGGCGAAGAAGTTGGCGCAGGTTTCGAGAGAAGATAGGGCGGAACAGGGGCGAACTGGGCGCGTCCTGTCGCACGGTCACGCGAGCCGTGGCACACGCAGAACGGCCCGGAGGCCCGCGTGGTGCGCGGAGTCCGCAAATGAAAACGCCCAACCGAGAACGGTTGGGCGTCAATGAGTGGTGGCCTGGGGCGGAATCGAACCACCGACACAAGGATTTTCAGTCCTCTGCTCTACCGACTGAGCTACCGGGCCAGAGCGCGTGATTATAAAGGGAAAAAGCCGTGTTTCGCGGCCGGCGGGTGCTTTCAGCTGTTGCGCTTGCTGCGCCCGAGGTCGACGCCGAGCTGGCGCAGCTTGCGGTACAGGTGGGTGCGCTCCAGCCCCGTCTTTTCCGCCACGCGCGTCATCGAGCCGCCTTCACGCGCGAGGTGGAATTCGAAGTAGGCCTTTTCAAAACCGTCGCGCGCCTCGCGCAAGGGCCGGTCCAGATCGAAGCCCTGGTGCGGCAGGGGTCCGGGGTCGGGCTCGGGTTCGGGCTGCGCGCCGCCGAGGGAGGCGCCGCCGGTGAAGGCGTTGGCGCCCGGGGCGGCCGCGCCGCGCCCGTTGTTCCTGGATTTGCCGGCGCCCGGCGCCATGCGCGTCAGGCCCTGCTCCACCGCCTTGAGGAGCTTTTGCAGCGTGATGGGTTTTTCGAGAAAGGAGAACGCGCCGATGCGGGTGGCCTCGACGGCGGTTTCTATGGTGGCGTGGCCGCTCATCATGATGACCGGCATGGTGAGCTGGCCGCAGGTGGCCCATTCCTTGAGCAGGGAGACCCCGTCAGTGTCGGGCATCCAGATGTCGAGCAGCACCAGGTCGTAGGCAGCCGCCTCCCGGGCTGCGCGCGCCTGGCTGGCGTTCTCTGCCAGATCAACGCTATGGCCTTCGTCGTTGAGGATTTCGGACAGCAGGTCGCGTATCCCCAACTCGTCGTCGACCACCAGAATGTTTGCCATGTTTTTGAATGCACCCTCTCGATTCGCCGTGGCGGTCTTGTCACACCGCCGCCTGCGGCGCCACCTCGAATGATAACGAGACTTGCGCGCCAAGAATCGTGCCGTCCTGGACGCGGTTGGAGATGTCCACGCGCGCGCCGTGCTCCTGCGCGATCTTCTTGACGACGGCCAGTCCCAGCCCCGTGCCGTGCGGCTTGGTGGTGACGTAGGGCTCGAAGGCGCGGCGCAGGATGTGCTCAGGAAAGCCCACGCCGCCATCGCTCACGGTCAGGCGCACCCTGTGGGCGCCCGCGCTCCAGCTGGTGCGCAGCACGACGGGCTCGGGCGGGTGTGCGCGCGCCGCCGCGGCCTGCAGGCTCGCATCCTGGGCGTTCTGCAGCAGGTTGTGCACCACCTGGCGCAGCTGCTGGGCATCGCCCGCCACCATCGGGCATTGCGGGTCGAGCTCGGCGCGCACGGGCACCGCGGCGGTTTCTTCGCCATACAAATGCAACACATCGCTGACCAATGCGTTCAGGTCGAGCGGGTGCAGGTTGGCGGCCGGCAGGCGCGCGTAGTCGCGGAATTCGTTGACCAGGCGCTTCATGGCGTCCACCTGCTCGACGATGGTCTTGACGGATTTGGTGAGCACGGCCTGCTCGGCGGCGGCGAGCTTGCCGTCGAGCTTGAGCGCCAGGCGCTCGGCGGAGAGCTGGATGGGCGTGAGCGGGTTCTTGATCTCGTGCGCCAGGCGGCGCGCGACCTCGCCCCAGGCCTGGGCGCGCTGGGCCGAGACGATCTCCGAGATGTCGTCGAACACCAGCAGCCGCGCGTTGTCGGGCAGCTCGGCGCCCCGCGCGACGAGGCTGATGCCCTGCTGCCCCAGGCCCGCGGCGGCGCCGCTGGCGCCGTGCAGCTCGAAGGCGTGCTGCCAGTGGTCGAGGCCGTGGCGGTCGATGCTGCCCAGGAAAAGCTCGAACTGCTGCTGCACCGCGTGGGCGAAGTCGGCCAGCTCGGGCACGTCGGCCAGGGGCTTGCCCTGCCACGCCGCCAGGGGCACCCGCAGGATGCGCGTGGCGCCCGGGTTGCAGGTGCGGATGCAGCCTTCGGGGTCGAGCACGATCACGCCCGCGGTGAGGTTGTCCATGATGGTCTGCAGGCGCGCGCGCGCCCGGTCCAGTGCCTGCATGCTGTGGTCGGCCGCGGCGCGCGCATCGGCGAGCTGCTGCGTCATGAGCGCGAAGGCGCGCGTGAGCTGGCCGAGCTCGTCGTGGCTCTCCAGCGCCAGCTTGGGCGCGAGGTTGCCGGCCGCCACCTCGCGCACGCCGTCGGCCAGCACCAGCAGCGGGCGCGCGAGCTGGTTGCCGAGGATCACCGCCAGCAGCACGGCGCCGAAGACCGCGAGGAACAGGCTGAGCGTGAGCGTGCCGATGTACATGCGGCGCAGGCCCACGCGCGCCAGCGCGCGCTCCTGGTATTCGCGGTTGGCCTGCTGCACCGCCACGGCGTTGCTCACCAGCGCGGGGGGCAGCTCCGTCACGGCTTCGAGGTAGCGCGATTCTTCGAGCAGGCCCACGCGCGGATTGACCACGGGCACGAGCACGCGCACCCGCGCATGCAGGGTGGCGTGCGCGTCGGTGGCGTCTTCCAGCCCTTCGATCTGCCAGGCGCCGCGCTGCTGGCGCGCCTGCTGCAGCATCTGGGCGCTGGGGCGGGTGGGGTTGAGCTTGAGCAGCGACTGCCCGGCGCTGGCCAGCGGCTGGCCGGCCGCGCTCCAGAGCACGAGGTCGCTCGCGCCGAGCTGGTCGCGCATGCGCTCGAGCACCAGGCCGGCGCCGGCGTCGGGCACCTGGCTGAGCTGGCTGCTGGCGCTGCGGGTGTTGGCGGCCATGTCGCTCGCCAGCGTCTCCAGCGTGACCCGCGCCAGGTTCACGCCGGCGTTGAGCGCCCCTTCCACTTCCACGTCGAACCAGGTCTCGATGGAGCGCGAGACGAACTGGTAGGACACCACGTAGATCAGCAGGCCGGGCACCACGCCCACCAGCGCGAAGATGGCCGCGAGCTTGAGCAGCAGGCGGCTGCCGAACCGCCCCTTGCGCAGGCGCACGAGCAGGCGCACGCCGCCCCAGAGCAGCACCGCCAGCAGGATGGCCGCCACCAGGACGTTGACCGCCACCAGCCAGCTGAAATTGCGCTCGTACAGCGCGCGGTTGTTGGTGGCCAGGGTCAGCAGGAACAGCAGCACGACGGCGATCGCCGACATGATGCCGGCGCCCACGCCGAGGGCCCAGCGCACGCTGCGCGCGCGGCTGTCCGCGCGGCGCGCGGCTTCCTCGGGGGCGGTGGATGCCTGGCTCATGGCTCCTGCGGCGCCGGCTCGGGCAGCGGCTGCGCCGCCCCGGGCACCGGGGCCGTGCCTTCCAGTTGCAGATTCCAGTTGATGCCGCCGACGGCGCCCCATTGCAGCGGACGCGGCAGCTGGGAGGTGTCGAGCCGGTACTGCAGGCGCAGGGTGTAGGGCGTGTCCTCTTCCAGCTCGGAGGCCTGCACGATCCGCCAGCGCGAAATGCGCCCCATGGCCGCGAGCGCGTCCTGCAGCGTGTCGTAGTTCTGCGCCAGCGCGATCCCCAGGCCGCTGGGGGCGATGGGCTCGGGCGCCTGGGCCACGCGCCAGCGGCGCGTCAGGGGCTGATAGCTCAGGCGCATGTAGCGCATGGCCCGCACCAGCACCTTGTCGCTCCAGTACCAGCGGTGGCGCAGGATCTGCGCCTCGGCCACGAAATGCATGGCGATGCCGCTGAGCAGGGCATCCTCGACCGACGGCGGCAGCTGCACCGGCACCACGGCCGACAGGAACACCCCCTGCGCACTGCGCTCCACCTGCAGCTGCAGCGCGGGGGCGGCCCCGTCCTGCGCCTGCGCCGAAAGCAGCGCCGCGCCCAGCAGGGCCATGAGTGCCAGCCATGCCCGCAGCGCGCGGCCCAGGCCGCGCCACGGGAATCCGTCAAGCCGCCGATTTGTGCAGCAGTGCATAAAAGAAGCCATCGTGCTCACCGCCCCCATTGTCCGGGACAGCGGCGCCCGCGGGCGCGCGCGCGGGCAACATATGGCCCGGAGAAGGCAGCAGACGCGCATCGGTGTGGCGCGCAAGAAACGCCGCGATCTGCTCGTCGCCCTCGGCCCGGAACACCGAGCAGGTGCAGTAGAGCAGGCGCCCGCCGGGCCGCACGCACGGCCACAGCGCCGCGAGCAGGCGCGCCTGCTGCGCGGCGAGCTGGGCGATGTCGCTCTCGCGGCGCAGCCAGCGCACGTCGGGATGGCGGCGCACAACGCCCGAGGCGGTGCAGGGCACGTCCAGCAGGATGGCGTCGAACGCCTCGGCGCCGGCTTGCGGCCACCAGTCCTGCACCCGCGCCGCATCGGCCACCAGGACCTGAGCGGCCAGGCCCAGGCGCCGCAGGTTCTCGCCGATGCGCGCGGCGCGGCCGGCATCGACCTCCAGGGCCGTCACGCGCCAGGGCGCGCCGCGCGCCTGGGCCCAGTCGGCCATGTGGGCCGTCTTGCCGCCGGGGGCGGCGCAGGCGTCGAGCAAGCGCAAGGGCTGGCGCAGGTCCAGGCCCGCGAGCAGCAGCGGCGCGGCGCGCTGGGCCGCCGCGTCCTGCACCGCGACCAGCCCCTCGTCGAACCCCGGCAGCTGCGAGACCGCCACCGCCTGGTGCAGGATGAGGCCGCTCTCGCCAGCGGGTGTTGCTCCCATATCGAGAGCTGCTAGCGCTTGCTGGTAAAGCGCTGGAGTGGTTTTTGACTCAGAAATGCGCAAGGCCATGGACGGCTGCAGGTTGTCCGCTTCGACCACGGCCTGCCAGTGCCGCGGATGGTCGGCGCGCAGGCGCCGCAGCCACCAGGCGGGATGGTTGGTGCGCGCCACCTCGTCCGTTTGCGTCGCGGCCACCAGCGCATCGCGCTCGCGCAGGAGCCGGCGCAGGCAGGCGTTGATGAAGCCCGCCTGCGCCCGCGTGCCCGGGTGGCGCCGGGCGGCCTCCACGGCCTGGTCGACCAGCGTGAAGGGCTCGTAAGGCGCGGACGACGGGTCCCAGAGCAGGGCCAGCGCGGTGAGCAGCAGGGCGTAGGCCTGCGCTTGCGGCTGGCGCGACATCAGGGCGCGCGCCAGCGCCTGCGCGCGCCCCAGCTGGCGCAGCGCATGGAAGGTGAGCGCCTGCGTGCCCGGGCGCAGGGGCGGCGCCACGGCGGCGATGGCCTGCGTGGCGGACGTGCCCTGGCGCACCGCGCGCACGCAGCCGGCGGCCTCGTTGAGCAGGCGCCACAGGGGCGGGGAAGGATGTTTGCCCGTCACAAGCCGTGCGTCTGCCGAAAGCCGAACAGCCAGGCCAGCACGCTGGCCGGGAATTGCGCCACGGCGTCGTTGTAGGCGCGCACCGCGTCGTTGAAGGCGGTGCGCGCGGAAACGCTTTGCTGGTGCAGCCCTTCGTGCTGGCGTGCCCACAGCGCCAGCTCGCCCTGCACGGTGGCGTCGCCCCGGCCGTCGCGGCTGGTGAGGGTCTGCCAGGCCCCGCCGAGCGCCTGCACGCCCGCCCCCAGCGCCGCGATGGCGCCGCCGTTGAGCGGGCGCGCGCGCGCCACCGCGAGCGAGGCGCCGAGCTGCGTGGTGGCGGCGGCCACGGCCGCGTGCGCATCGGCCAGGCCGGCGCCCGGGGCCAGCTCGTCCAGCGCGGCCAGGCATTCGCTCGTCAGGGCGATCCAGCGCACGAAGAAGGTATCGAGCGCGCCGAACGCCTGCAGCACGGCCGAGCGCAGGCGCACGAGGCGGTTGTAGGCGCCCACCATCCAGAACAGCACGAGCGCCAGCAGCAAGGCCAGCCAGTGCATCCAGGTCATCAACCGATTCCCGAAAAAAAGGCCCGCCGACCGTGGGGTTCGACGGGCCCGTGCATGCGCGCTCGCGCTCGTTTACTGCGCCGCTTCGGCGCCGCCCTCGTGCGTGGCGGCCGTTTCGGCGTCGCTGCCCATGGCCAGATCGGCGGCCTCGGCTTCGTCGATGGCGCGGCGCTCGGCCTCGTCCATCGCGTCCTTGGCCTTGCGGGCCTTGTGGTAGGCCAGGCCCGTGCCGGCGGGGATCAGGCGCCCGACGATGACGTTCTCCTTCAGGCCGCGCAGCTCGTCGCGCTTGCCCATGATGGCCGCTTCGGTCAGCACGCGCGTGGTTTCCTGGAAGGACGCGGCGGAGATGAACGAATCGGTCGAGAGCGAGGCCTTGGTGATGCCCAGCAGCAGGTTGGTGAACGTGGCCGGGATCTTGCCGTCGCGCTGCAGCTGCTCGTTGGTGTTGAGCACCTCCGAGCGCTCGACCTGCTCGCCCATGATGTAGCTCGATTCGCCGGGGTTGTCGATCACGACGCGGCGCAGCATCTGGCGCACGATGACCTCGATGTGCTTGTCGTTGATCTTCACGCCCTGCAGGCGGTAGACGTCCTGCACCTCATCGACGATGTAGCGCGAGAGTTCCTCGATGCCCAGCAGGCGCAGGATGTCCTGCGGGTCGGCCGGGCCGTCGACGATGTGCTCGCCCTTGTTCACCACCTGGCCTTCGTGCACCAGGATGTTCTTCTCCTTGGGCACCAGCTCGTCCCAGACCTTGCCGTCCGGGTCGGTGATCTGCAGGCGCACCTTGCCCTTGGTTTCCTTGCCGAAGGAGATCGTGCCGGTCATCTCGGCGAGCATGCCCTTGTCCTTGGGGCTGCGCGCCTCGAACAGCTCGGCCACGCGCGGCAGGCCGCCCGTGATGTCGCGCGTCTTCTGGCCTTCGACCGGGATGCGCGCCAGCACTTCGCCGGGGCCCACGTCCTGGCCGTCGCGCACCTGGATCAGCGCGCCGACCTGGAAGCCGATGGCCACCGCGTGGTCGGTGCCGGGGATCTTGACCTCCTGGCCGGCGGCGTCGATCAGCTTGACCAGCGGACGCACCACCTTGGCCGAGCCGCGGCGCTTGGGGTCGATCACGACCAGCGTCGAGAGGCCGGTCACGTCGTCCACCTGCTTGGCGACGGTCAGGCCCTCTTCGACGTTCTCGAACTTCACGCGGCCCGCGTACTCGGTGATGATGGGGCGCGTGAGCGGGTCCCAGTGCGCCAGGTGCGTGCCGGCCTTGATCTGCTGGTCGGCCTTGACCATCAGCGTGGCGCCGTAGGGCACGCGGTGGCGTTCGCGCTCGCGGCCGTGCTCGTCGTGGATCACGATCTCGCCCGAACGCGCGATCACCACCAGCTCGCCCTTGGAGTTGGTGACGTAGCGCATCGTGGTGTTGAAGCCCACGTTGCCGTTGCTCTTGGCTTCCACGCCCGAGGCCACGGCCGCGCGCGAGGCGGCGCCGCCGATGTGGAAGGTGCGCATGGTCAGCTGCGTGCCCGGCTCGCCGATGGACTGCGCGGCGATCACGCCCACGGCCTCGCCGAGGTTGATCAGGCCGCCGCGGCCCAGGTCCCGGCCATAGCACTTGGCGCACAGGCCGTAGCGCGTGTCGCAGGTCAGCGCGGTGCGCACCTTGACCTCGTCCACGCCCGCGGTCTCGAACTCGTCGATCACGTCCTCGGACAGCAGCGTGCCCGCGGTCACCAGCACCGCGCGGGTCTCGGGGTGCAGCACGTCCTCGGCCGCGACGCGGCCCAGGATGCGGTCGCGCAGGCTCTCGATCACCTCGCCGCCCTCGACCACGGCGCGCATCAGCGTGCCGTTGTGCGTGCCGCAATCCTGCTCGGTGACGACCAGGTCCTGCGTCACGTCCACCAGGCGGCGCGTGAGGTAGCCGGAGTTGGCGGTCTTGAGCGCCGTGTCCGCCAGGCCCTTGCGCGCGCCGTGCGTGGAGATGAAGTACTGCAGCACGTTCAACCCCTCGCGGAAGTTGGCCGTGATCGGCGTCTCGATGATCGAGCCGTCCGGCTTGGCCATCAGGCCGCGCATGCCCGCGAGCTGGCGGATCTGCGCCGCCGAGCCGCGCGCGCCCGAGTCGGCCATCATGTAGATGGAGTTGAACGACTCCTGATCGACTTCCTTGCCGTGGCGATCGACGGTCTTCTCGACCTTGAGCTGGTCCATCATCACCTTGGAGACGTCGTCGCCCGCCTTGCCCCAGATGTCCACCACCTTGTTGTAGCGCTCGCCGGCGGTGACCAGGCCCGAGACGTACTGCTGCTCGAT